>Ga0193732_1000005_pt1 | contig 333433 bp, 269 predicted proteins | sample U1s1metaG_FD_145077 | JGI IMG/M metagenome (GOLD analysis project Ga0193732, IMG submission 145077) | Soil microbial communities from a riparian zone of the East river system, Colorado, United States - U1s1 | ecosystem: Environmental > Terrestrial > Soil > Riparian zone | place: USA: East...
GCTGACTCCGCTCGCGTCCAACGAATTGTTCGAGCGCCCCTTGATTGTACCGTACAACGCTTGCCATTTCTGTTGCGAAGCCTAAGTGCGCACTGATTTGTGGTTTTCAAGAGCGATGCGCGCGAACGTTGGAGTTGACGCGGCGGCGCGATTTCATTCAAGCATCGCCGGACGAATCAAGTTGAGAAACACGCTCCCGCCGCTCGCGTCCAACGATTTGTTCGGCGGTTGCGTCAGGTTCAATCGTTGTCTTGTAACTCGGCTGTTTTAAAAAGTCCTGTCATCGTAGTGGTCTTAGCTTCCAAGCGGTACTGTCCATCGGTTAGGACTTTGTCGCCGACAGTGGCATTTAGAGTAATCTGCCATTTGTCGCCAAACTGACTAGTAAGAGATCCCTTGAGTTGCAGTTTGTCGGAGTCGTCGATTTTCCCCGTTAACCCTCCGCTGCCTCCCTTGCCAAGTGTCTCGTGAACGAATTCGCCTTTAATATTACCGTCGCTATCGATACTGTCGATTTTGATTGTAATCTCCACGTCACGAGTGCCCGTTTTCTGGTAATTGTATTCGGTTGTCTGATTCGCTTTCCCAGTGTAAGAACCAACTTTTAGTTTGGTATTTTTGTTTCCGTGCCCCACAACCAAAGTTGAAAGTAAGACCACACACGCCAAGATTCTGAAGTTCCTTAAGTTCCTGTTCATTTCTTATCCTTTCCATGCGCTAAGTGGTAGCGCGATTTAACCGCCGAACGTCTGAGTTGACGCGGCGGCGGTCAACGTAGTTACGGACAAGTTGTCGATAACATGCCCGCTGACTCCGCTCGCGTCCAACGATTTGTTATGCGCGTTCTTCAATTTGAGTTGTAATGCCTGCGGAAAAAACTTGGATACCCGCCGCCAAAAATGTCCTTAACAAACCCCTCCTTGATGAACGTCGGATTACTAGTCGCCCAGTCGGCGATCGATTGCTTGGGACTGGACAACCTTATGACGTTTGGCGCCGTCGATTTGACCAGGTCAGCCACTCGCATGCTGCGGAAAAAGCAACAACCCAAGTGCGTTTTCACATAGTCGGCCCGTTCGGCATATTTCTCAACAACCGTCCGAAAGAAATCATGATCGGTGTAATAAACGCCACACAAGGCATACAGCTGCCCTGCTGGCGTGGCCTTGTCCAAGAGACTTTTGAAGGCGGCATCAGCATAACGTTCTTTCAGCAGAACGCGGTAAGCGTTTACGAGCCGCGATGAGTCGTGCGAAAACCCGATTTCGTCGTCTTGGAACTCGAGCGCAAGTAACAACACCTGATAGGATCTTTCACCGTCCCTGGTTAGTTGTGATGGTGAGAACGTCTGAGCATTGACTCGCGCGGTCAACAGCAAGAGCAGGAATAGGATCGCAAAAGATGTTAGATTTCGCACCATTCGATTTCAGTCACAGCTAGCGCATAACGGTTGAGTTGACGCGGCGGCGGACGACTGTGCTACAGACAAGTTATGGATGAGAAGCCCGCTGACTCCGCTCGCGTCCAACGAATTGTTCGAGCGCCCCTTGATTGTACCGTACAACGCTTGCCATTTCTGTTGCGAAGCCTAAGTGCGCACTGATTTGTGGTTTTCAAGAGCGATGCGCGCGAACAAGTATTCACCCGCAGAAGTGCGGGATAAACCCGGATTGGGTGGTAAAATCCCGCACGTGCCCAAACTCCTCGATCAGGTGCGCGACGTGCTCCGGATGAAGCATTACAGCCTGCGGACTGAGCAAGCCTACGTCAACTGGATCAAGCGTTACATCCTTTTTCATGATAAGCGCCATCCGGCGGAAATGGGTGAGGCTGAGATTAGATCATTTATCTCTGACCTCGCAAGCAAGAAATTGGTTGCGGCTTCGACGCAAACGGTGGCTTTGAGCGCGCTGCTCTTTCTCTATCGCAACGTGCTGAAAAAGGAACAGCCGTTCATCGAAGGTATCGAGCGCGCCAAAAGGCCGGAGCGGCTGCCGGTAGTCTTTACCAAAGACGAAGTAACGGAGATCTTATTGCGGCTCGATGGCGTTCCTTATCTGATCGCCGGCTTGCTGTATGGTTCGGGCCTGCGGTTGATGGATGCCTTGCGTCTGCGGGTGAAAGACATTGATTTCGAACGTAATGAGATCGTCGTCCGCGAAGGGAAGGGCGCGAAAGATCGCGTTACCATGTTGCCTGGCGCCATCAAGAGAAAACTGCAAGACCACCTCGCGCGAGTGCAGCTCCTTCACAAAGACGATTTGCTTAGCGGTGGTGGAGAAGTCTACTTGCCCTACGCTCTCGACCGGAAATTCACGAATGCGGCAAAAGAGTGGAAGTGGCAATACATCTTTCCGGCAGCCAAAGCCTCCGTTGACCCTCGCTCAGGCAGGAAGCGACGACATCACTTTTCCGAAGACAGCATACATCGCGCCGTGAAGCGCGCGATCAGCCAGGCAGGAATTCCGAAACACGGCTCGAGTCATACCTTTCGTCACAGCTTCGCGACTCATCTTCTTGAGAATGGCTATGACATCCGCACAGTGCAGGAGTTGTTGGGCCACAAGGATGTGCGGACGACGATGATCTACACGCACGTTTTGAATAAGGGCGGCAGAGGCGTGAGAAGTCCGCTGGATCACAGAGCCAACGAGTAAACCTGAGTCGACCGTTCCGAACTACTCCGATTGGTGGTGCTTTGTATCACCTTCGAAAAACGAAAGCGGCGACGTCCTCACACCGTCGCCGCTCTCCTGCGCAGCCAATTAAGGCGCGCGGGGGGAAGCGTTCAGCTTCACCCCTGTTGGCTGCATCTTACACCCGCCGTCAATCAGGGTTTTTCGTCGTTACAGAACCGCGAGCGGTAGCGACCGGATGCTAGTTTCAACCTGCAGACTCACGAAAAGCCAAAGCGCCATGACTCGCAAGTTGAATGTAGCATTCGGTCGCTACCGCTCGCGGTTCTGTAACGACTGGCCCATGCTCGTAACCGGTGCGTCGGCTGAGCCTTTTACCCGCTTGATGTCTTCGAGGCTTCCTGCTCGCTGGAATAGCCTTCGCCTGAGTCGGCGAGGATGCGGCCGTTGGCGGCTTTCAAGCGCCAATGCCATTCGCCTTTGTTGTCTTTGTAATAGTGGTAGTTCATGTGAGTGATCCTTTCGTGTTGAGTTGAGTAACTGTTGAGCCCTCCCTTACGGTCGGGCTACTGCCCCGAAACCTCTCCATTGCTGATTAACTCCGGCTTCTCTTCACCACGACTTTGATCCCATCCTTCGGTCGCAAAGACATCGCCGGGTAGATACTGACGGGATGATCGGGATCAAGTTCCAAACGAAACTTTTGGCCAATCGTGGCCAGGCACAGGATGATTTCCATCATCGCGAATGATGCCCCGATGCAAACCCTCGGGCCGCCACCGAATGGGAAGTAAGCGTACTTCGGCAACTGCTCGATAAAGTCTTCGGTCCAACGCTCGGGACGGAAGGTTTGCGGCTCATCATAGAATCGCGGGTCGCGCTGGGTCGCCCACTGAAACATGAATACCTGAGTTCCTGCCGGCACCTGATAGCCGCCAATCTCGCAATCGTTAATCGCTTCGCGACCCAGACCAAACGCTGGCGGATAGAGGCGCATGCTCTCTTTGGCAATTTGTTCGGTGTACTTCAGGCGCGAGAGATCGGCCATGGTCGCCGCGCGTCCGCCCAACACTTCGTCCAACTCCGCATGAAATTTCTTTTCGGCTTCCGGATTTGCGCCAAGCAGATACCAGGACCAGGCGAGGGTCAACGCAGTGGTTTCGTGGCCGGCGAGAAACAGCGTCATCACTTCGTCGCGCAGTTGGCGGTCGTTCATCTGGCTGCCGTCTTCATCGCGAGCGGCCAGCAACATTGAAAGCAGGTCGCCTTTGTTTTCAGCCGAGGCGCGGCGTTCAGAGATGATCCGGTAGACGACCTTATCGATCTTTCTGGCCAGCGCATGAAACCGCAGGTGCGCCGGTGTCGGCAAACGATTGTTCAGAATCCAGCCGAGCGTTGCCTGCGCCGCAAACGGCTTTACCAGTTCTTTCAAAGTCGCGCCTACTTCATCCACGTCGGTCGAAACGTCCGCGCTGAACAAACATTGGACCACGATCTCCAGCGTCAGGCGCATCATGTCGCGATGAATGTCGAGGGTTTCTCCGTCCTTCCATTTCGCGGTCAGACGATTCGAGTAATCGACCATGACCTGGCCGTACGATGCCACTCGCTCACGATGAAACGCCGGTTGTGAGAGTCGGCGCTGGCGTTTCCATTCTTCACCCTGACTGGTAAGCAGACCGTTACCGACCAGACGCTGAAAGAAATTTGAGCGCAGCGACATCGACTTGATGAAGTTCTTCGCGTTGGTTACCAGCACGTATTCGACGTCGTCGGGATGATAAAGAAAAAGGGCCGGCACATAGAGGAAGCGCATCCACACAATGTCGCCATACTCGTCGCGGCAACATTCGATGAACGCGAGCTGATCGTGATTGAATTCGCGCATCACGCCCATGAGAGGAGTGCCTTTGGGACCAGGCGGACGAGCTGCCGTCTTCGACTTCTTACCAGCCGACACAACACGTGCGAGTTCGCGTATTGAAGGGTTCGATTTCACTACTTCAACAAATCCGCATAAATCCCCGGTTCGCTATCCGGGATCACGATCGCGTCTACTGCTTCGCGATAAAACTCAACCGGTCCGGCGCCGCCGATGACGCCGTAAACGTATCCCATTTCTCGCAGTCCCCAGAGCGCGGAAATGAGCAGGGCCTTCCCAATCCCACGCCCGCGTTCGCTTTCGATCACACCGGTTGGACCAAAGAAATTCCTGCGTGTGCATTCGTATCCGGCAAAACCTATCACCTTCGCCTCGCGCGTAGCGATGACGACCGACACCGGCTGGTTAGCAAAGCCAACCGAAATTTCGTCCGCCCAGGCTACGGAAAAATTCTGTTCGATGAAATTGCGGACTGGTGTGATCTCGAATGGTTGAGCGCGGCGAATGCTGACACCGTCGACAGGCGGCCCCGGGGAAGGAAGCCTCAGAAGATTAACGAGCAGGTCGGGCATCGCGATTCCAGTTTAGCGAAGAAATCGGCGCCAGGCGAGACGAGTTGACCTCGAGTCGGATCTTAATGACAGGTGTTTACAGTACCGACTTCAGTCGGGTTCTTTCCCGATCGTAAAAAAGCCCGACTGAAAGTCGGTACTCTGTACGCCTGTTTTCTAAGTATGACTCGGTTGGATTTTGTAGCAGGAGCAGTGAGCCAAGCGGGTCACTCATCCACGACCTTACACTTTGAGGCCAGCAGCACATAGTCTTCGACCTCACCTTCACAGCGAACCGTCTTGCCCACCAGCTTATCCAGTTCAGGATCGTGGAACGGATTTCCTTCTTCGCGTCGCAAAACAAAGCGGCCCTGATCCGTCTCGATATAAACGGCGCGATGCTCGCTCTTGCTGCCCGCACCGAAGGACCCGCTGGTTACTTTGCCGGTGAACTCCGCCATGCCCTTATACTAAGCGGGCCCAGCGGAGTTCACAAGCGCTGAGACAAATGACCTAAGCGATCACTTCGCAAAAAGCTTCGTCGTCGAGACTACCTCACCGTCAACCTCTTTGATGACCAGGGCTACTGTTTGAACCACACTGGCAGATTCCGCCTCATCTGGAGGGACGGTGGGCTTCCGTTTGTGGCCGGTCGCTGTACCGAAGCACATGTGCACACGGGTTGCTCCCTGGTCTTTGGAGATCATCGCCTTGGGCATGGACTTACTAATCGGCGGATCCTTAACTTCGAACGAAAGCGTGTTCGTTGGAGTCATGCCGTAGGCTTTGGCCGCGTTTAGCAGGGCCTTACTAATTGATTTGCCCCTGCCGTTCGCGGTGCGACGGATAGTCGGTTGGCTTTTTGCCAAAGCCTCCCCCCGACTGAACAAATCACGCCGCCGTTCCGCACGCTCTACGCGCAAGGCTGTGGGGCTCGCCTTCGCCGTCATACCCTTCCCACCGGCTTTTGCTACTGTAAGAACGACTGCGTGCTCTGCCTTGACCGGAGTGAGTGAAGGATCGCCGTACAGATTGAACTGCGCGATCGTTTTCACGTTGGCGGCGTCGGACATTGATGATTTGTGAACGAATTTTTGCCGCGCTTCAAGCGCCGCTCGGCCCAGCGAGGCACCCTGAAGAACGTTCTGGAGGAAGAACTGGCAGAGCAGATCAGCCTGGCCGTTTCCTTCCGCTGGTCCGTAGGCGATCGTCGTGCTGCCAAGAAATCCATACGCACCGCTGCCCAGATAGGTATTGCAGATCGGGGGTTGGTGTGCATGTGGATTGTAGAGCTGCGCCCCATAACAACACTCGGCAGCAGCCACGGTTCCCTCCGTAACTTTTTTGTTGAGGAACGCCGCGTCGAGAGCTGTTGGGAAATCTTCAGCTCCGCTTGCGGGTTGACCGAAAAAGTGTTCGTTCCGCGACGCTCCATGGCAATTGATAAAATGCGACAGCTTCCCCAGCGACGCCGGTGGCCATTTCGAAGATGACTTTGGCACTGTCTTGATCGCGTCAGAATCTCCAAACGTGTTCGCCAGACTCATTGCGGTCGACTTCTCCCAAATCTCAGCCGAGATACCGAAATACTGGCGATAGCCGGCTGCGTCGCCGCTCTGGTAGGTGGCCGCTCTTTTCAAGAGACCGACGAGGTATTCAGGATCGTTGCCGCCCTGAATATCCGGCAAGCGCCCTACGACTCGCGTGGGTCCGAAGAAATCCTCGGGTTGTTGACTGTAGGGCGTCTCGCAGGCGTAAGGAATGTCGCCAAAGGCAAATTCGTCGGGGTCGTCAGGAGGACTGAAGGTGGGACTCTTCAAGTCCTGATGCGGGATTACATCCGCCGCACCGAGAATTAACAGGTAATCGGGAGCCAGGGCTTTGAAGAGTGCGTCGATCGCCGCTTTGTTTTGCCTCGGATCCGTTGCGGCGGTCACCGCCGGCGCTTTTGCTTTCTTCATATCAGCGGCGCGATCTAAGGCGAACACTGCAGTAGTTAATCCGCGCTTCTTGTCGTTGGTAATCAGACTTTGCAGAGCAGTCTGAATCTTCTTGACGCCCGCCGCGCCGTACTTTGCTTGCAGAGCGGACAGGTTCGTGCAGATAACTTTGTCTATTTTTGCAGGCATTCTTGATCCTTTCAGTTAAGGCCGGAACGTAGGAGGAAGCGAGCATCGCAGGGTCCTTTGACCAGCCGGGTTAGTAAAGAGGTGTGCGGACGATATTACAAGTGACGAGTGGCGTCAATAAGAATGTGCAGGCTGGAGAATTGCGGTTGCTTGCATGCCGAATTGCTCGCCTCGAAGTGGCACGGACGTCTCGCCCGTGATTTCGCGCGACCAACAATCCACTGGCGTTGGGTTGATTCTTCGCGGCTATGCCGCAGCACAGTGCGGAAAGGCTTTGCCTTTCCGGAGAGACTCCCTTGATTGTTGCTTGAGGCTATGCCTCAAGCGACGACAGGAGGCGTAGCCTCAACAGAGAATTGGGATTCCCCGGAAAGCCGGAGGCTTTCCGCCGTGTGCTGCGCCAAAGCCGCAAGTGCACTTGAAAGAGTTACAAAGTCACTCACTTATCAAACGGCCACTTACTTCTCAACTCTTCAATCGTCCCGTGATACACGTCGACATCCATGTCATATTCGGTGCCCGGAACTGTGTACAGGCAGGCTCCTCGATTCGCGGCGCTGCAATTCTGTTCGCTGGAGAATTGCCAGACTGTATAAGTCTTCCACGTGCCCGCCGGAAAATCCGTGACGCTCTTCCTGAAGCGCGCATACCACAGATGCGTCTTTGCGAAGACATCATCCGCGCCGTATTGATCCGAAATCGCTTTCGTCACTTCATTGTTGGCATAGATCAAAGGGTAGCGCCCCGTCTTCTCTTTGATTCGTTTGATGAAGGTACGCGCTTCGTCGAAGCTCATGTGCTTCGTCGCGTCCACACTTTCCAGATCGAGAGCAACGAGTTCGTCAACGGCAGGCTTGGCGGTGCTCAGAAAGAAGTCAGCTTGTTTAATTGGATCACCAGGCTTCCCTAAATGATAAGCGCCCCACTTGTAACCGCGCTTCTTCGCTTCATCCCGGCGCTCGGCGTACTTGCGATCCGCGCGATCGCCGATCGTCGCGCGGTGAATGATGGCCACGACGCGCTTGTCGGTGGCGAGCGCTTCCCAATCGATGTCGTTTCCTTCGTAAGGGTCAATCGCCAGGGCGATGTTGGGATTCTTCCATGGTTCGGTGAATTCGGGAGATTGGGCATGCGAGACCAGGGAGCAAGCAAAGAATATCGAAAGAAATGCTGCTGTCGCTCTTTTCATCTTGCCCAGAATGTAGCACGTGCCTTCGGAGGGTGGCGCGGGCGTCTCGCCCGTGATCGTTTGTAATGCCAGATTCAACCTTGACCACGGTCAAGATGCCCGTGCCACTCCTGGTTTGCATTCACGGGCGGGACGCCCGTGCTACGGTTTTTCATATCGCCTTCCGCAGGTCAGGAGTTGAAATCGGTGCGAGGGACTAATACTTGGGCAGTTTTTCGACAAGTGAGGTTTCTTGCATCGTAGCCATCACGGGCGGGACGCCCGTGCCACGCATGGCGTGCTATACTTCAAAAGCCCGTCCAGAGAGTCGAGTAACAACGATAAGTGTCTAATGTCTTAGAAATCATCCCCCTCGGCGGTATCGGCGAGTTTGGGATGAATTGCACGCTGCTGCGTTTTGCCGACGAGATGATCGTCGTCGATGCCGGCATGGGCTTTCCCGAAGAGAGCGTCTATGGCGTCGATGTCTGCATTCCGGATTTCGAGATCCTCGAGCAGTACCGGGAAGAGATCACCGCGATCATCCTCACGCACGGGCACGAAGATCACCTCGGCGCCCTGCCTTACATCCTGAAAAAATTCAATGTTCCGGTTTACGCTTCGCGTTTCACGCTGGGCTTAGCGGAAAGCAAGCTTGACGAGCACGGCATCCTGGGCGATGTGATGCTGCATCGCGTCGAACCGCGCGACGTAGTCACCATCGGTCCCTTCGCGATCGAGTTCATCCGCGCGTCGCATTCGCTGATCGATTGCTTCTCGCTGGCGATCAAGACACCGGTCGGCACGATCATTCACACCGGCGACTACAAAGTTGACGAGACGCCGGTTATCGGCGAGCCAATTGATCTGCGAACTCTTCGGAGATACGGACAGGAAGGCGTGCTGGCGCTGCTTTCGGATTCAACGAACGCGACCGTTCCTGGTCGAACTCCTTCGGAACGCGCCGTAATTCCGGCTTTTGAAGAAATCTTTGCCGAAGCGAAAGGCCGCATCATCGTGGCCGGCTTTGCTTCGTCGATTCATCGGATTCAGATCGTTTTCGACGTCGCTCAACAGTTCAATCGTAAGGTCTGTGTGCTGGGACGCTCGATGCAAAAGAACGTCGAGATTGCGGATCGCCTCGGCTATCTCGACATTCACGACGGCATGTTGGTGGGAATTAATGAGACAAAGCATCTGGACGATAACGAGATCGTTTTTCTGGTCACTGGTTCGCAGGCCGAGCCGCGGGCCGCGCTTTACCAAATGGCCACGCAGATCTACAGAGGCCTGACCATCGAGGAAAGCGACACGGTCGTACTCTCGGCGCGCATCATTCCCGGTAACGAGCGCGCGATCTCCAGACTCATTGGTTTCATATATAAGCGCGGGGCAAACATCATCGAAGAGAAGCGCCGCCTGATTCACGTCAGCGGCCACGCGTCACAGGAAGACATTCGCATCATGACCGAAGCCGTGCGGCCAAAGTTCCTGGTGCCGATTCATGGTGAGTATCGCATGCTGTTTCGTCACAAAGAGTTTGTCAAAAACCATATGGGCTTTCCCGAGGCGAACATCATCCTGATCGAAAACGGCGACGTGCTCGAATTGGATGGCGAACGCGCCGCCGTCATAGATCGTCGCGAGATTAAACGCACGTTCATCGACGATTCAGGATTTGAAGAGATCGATTACGAGACCGTGCGCGAGCGAAAGAAGATGGCCTACGAAGGCATGGTTACTTTGATTGTAACCATTAACGGCCAGACTGGAGAGCTCGGGGGGCCGGCGCAGATCGTCGCTCAGGGCGTGCGTGGTTTTGAATCGACCAACGGAAATGGTTCCAATCGCAGGACGCAGGTTTCAAGTTATGAAGGCTCGAAGCAGTTGGTAAAGGATGCGCAACGCGTGGTGGCCGCAGCCATCGCTGGGGCCTCGAAACAAACCCTCGAAGACCAATCGTTGTTGAAAGAACACCTGCGCGTCGAGTTGAAGCGGTTCATCCAGAAAGAGACCGGAGCACGTCCGGTGATTGTGCCCGTGATCCAACGAACTTAGTTTTGAACTCACGCTAAGGTTCCGCCAACCAGATTGTGGCCGACGAGGGCAAACCAAAAAAACATTTGCCGTTAGGAGAAGAATTCCCGGACGTCAGGCTGGGGATTTGGGGTCCCTCACGCATAATGGATTTCGGAAAACGACAGTTCTTATCGCTTTTCTAATATAGATCTATCTGTAGTCAGCTTTCTTCCGAGAGGCACACAACCGGATTCGGTACTTTGAACATCAGCCCTCAAAACAGGGCACTACCGGCACCTTCGATGCTTCTATTTGGATTCTTAAAGGTGTACCCTGCGCTTGGATCTCGAACTAATTAAGGTTGGCGGGCAGCTCCTGCCGCCAAGCATCGTCAAAAACGGATAGTTCCGGGCTTTTATGGATTGGTCCGACAAAGTAGTCTTAATCACTGGCGCGTCCTCGGGCATTGGACGTGGCTTGGCGCTCGAACTGGCGCGGCGCGGCGCGAAGCTTGGACTCCTGGCCAGAGGCATTAACACTGCCCAGGCCGCGGCAGCCGCAGCCGGGGCCGGGGCAAGCCGTTCATCAAACGTCAGCTCGACGCGGCCGGCCTCCGGTTCTCGTTTGCAGGAAGTCGTCCGCGAGATTGAGAGCGCCAGAGATGGTAAGAGCGCATCCGGCACAGTGCAGACTCTGGAGTTACCGGCCGATGTGCGAGATGCCAAGGCGGTCAGAGCGGCTGCAGATCGCTTGCGGAAAGAGTTCGGCAGAATCGATGTGATGATTGCTAACGCGGGTATGGGGTCAACGACCGATGCCTCAGAACTGGATCCTGAGGAGGTTGCCAGGCTCCTTAGTGTGAACGTGATGGGCGCGGTAAACAGCGTCGCGGCCGTGCTGCCGGAAATGATTAAGCGCAGGAGTGGACAACTGGTGGCAATCTCAAGTCTTTCCGCTTATCGCGGGTTGCGCAAGTCGGCGGCCTACTGCGCCAGCAAGGCATCGCTGTCCTCATTTTTTGAAAGTGTACGCATCGACCTGATAGGCAGTGGCGTGGATGTAACGATCGTTCATCCCGGATTCATCAAGACTCCCCTGACTGCCGGGCGAAAAGCAAAGATGCCATACATCATGGAAGTTGATTACGCGGTAGAGAAAATAATTCATGCAATCGAAAAGCGAAAGAAGTCGTATGCCTTTCCCTGGCAGCTCGCCACGATTGTTCGTGCAAGTATGCTGATGCCGACTTTTATGTACGACCGGATTGCCAGAAGGAATTCGTTTCGAGAATAGAACAGGTTGGATTTTAGAGCTTAGTTCTTCGAGCTTCGAGTTCCGCAGATATAGATTGAAGCTCTAAGTACTAAACGCTAAGCTCAAGCCCTTAAGATCGATTTAGGATTTCAAATCTAAAATCGGAAATCACAAACCCAAAATGCGATGACCCTTCTTCAAGCCATTCTGCTCGGCATCGTCCAAGGTCTGACTGAATTCATACCCATTAGTTCTACGGCGCACCTGGTGCTGGCCAGCCGGGTGATGAATCTGGCGCTTACTCCGGAACAACTGACTTCATCCATTGCCGTGATTCAGCTCGGCACTCTGGTCGCGGTCGTTGCCTATTTCGTTGGCGACATCTGGAACATCACCCGGGCGTTTATTCGCGACCATTTGTTGTTGCTGAAAAACGGGCGGCGCGATCAATTCAATCGCACGAATGCAAACGCGCGGTTGTCACATGACGCCTGGCTCGGCTGGCTGGTGATCATTGGGTCCCTGCCGGTGGCCATCGTCGGCCTCGCTTTTAAGAAACAGATCGAGGGTACGTTTACGAAGAATCTTTGGGTGATCGCGACGATGATGATTGTCGTGGCGTTGTTGCTGGCAATCGCGGAAGCCGTCGGCAAAAAGCAGCGGCGCATGCAGGAGTTGGGACTGGGCGACGCGCTCGCGGTCGGCTTTGCTCAGTGCCTGGCATTGATTCCCGGCTCGAGCCGTTCGGGTTCGACAATCATGGCCGGTCTGTTTGCGGGCGAGACGCGCGAGACCGCTGCTCGCTTTTCATTTCTGCTATCTATGCCGGCAATAGCTGCCAGCGGTTTGTTGGAATTGAAAGAAGCTCTGCACCGTTTGCCCAACGGCAGTCTTACGACTCTTGCCGTCGGTACCATTGTTTCCGCCGTCGTGGGCTATGCGTCGATCTGGTTCCTGCTGCGTTTCCTGCGCACGCACACCACCGGAGTTTTCATCGGGTATCGTCTGATCGTGGGCGGTGCGATCTTGATCATGCTGATCAACCGACGCATTAGTCCGTTATGAGCGTCTCCTTCGGGAACGGAACGGTTGCGGCTTCGCCGCCTGATGTGCGGAAAGGCTCTGCCTTTCCGGCTGCTTTGTTTGAAGTTCTTTGAGGCTACGCCTCCGCAGCGGCGAGGCCTAGCCTCGCCGCTATCAAATTGCGACTGACGGAAAGGCAAAGCCTTTCCGCACATCAGGTGCCAAAGCCACTACTGAATCTGGTCGCCGATAAGATTAGCTCTTCCTCCGCACAACAAGTAAACTCCCACTAACATGAGCGCCAAGCCTTCGCCCAAACGATGGTCCAAGAAATGGATCGTCCGTCAGCCGGATCTTAACCGGGCCGCGGAATTGGCAGCCGCACTCGGCGTCTCGCCGATTGTGGCCGGGTTGCTCGTCGCGCGTGGCTATCAGGACCTGGATTCCGCCCGGGCTTTTCTCAATCCCAGTCTCGATCAACTTCACGATCCATTCCTGATGCGCGGCATGTCAGACGCGGTCAAGCGTCTGCTGCAAGCCGTCGATAATCAAGAGCCCATCCTGATCTATGGCGACTATGATGTTGACGGCACGACCGGCACGGCGGTGCTCTTACGAGCCTTGCGGATGTTGGGCGCGACTGCCGGTTATCATGTGCCCCATCGTTTCACCGAAGGCTATGGCATTCAGCAGGCCGGTTTGGAAAAAGCGGTAAGCGACGGCTACAAGCTGGTCGTCAGCGTGGATTGCGGAATACGCGCGCACGAACCTCTTCATTGGGCGCGCGCGAATGGTCTGGACATCATCATTACCGATCATCATCTGCCTGACGAAGATGAAGGATCGCCGCCGGCGCTGTCGGTCCTGAATCCTAACCAACTCGGCTGTAACTATCCGGATAAGAATCTCGCAGGCGTCGGCGTTGCTTTCAAATTGATTCACGCGTTGTTCCGCGAACGCGGACGAGAAGCGCAGGTGCCGGGTTTTCTGAAGATGGTCGCTATTGGCACTGTGGCCGACGTCGCGAAGCTTCTGGGAGAAAACCGCGCCATTGTAGCGTTGGGCCTGGCCGATTTACCGCGCGCGGTAAACCCGGGCCTGCGCGCGCTGATTGAGATCGCGGGCTGCGGCGACGACGGCGAGATGACCGCATACGATTTGGGCTTTCGCATCGGACCGCGAATAAACGCGGCCGGGCGGATGGATGCGGCGCGCGCCGTCATCGAATTATTTGAAGCGAAAGAGAAAGAGGAAGCACGGCGTTTGGCCGAGCATCTGGAAACGCGCAACAGCGAACGCAAGGAAGCGCAGCGGGAGATTTTCAACCGGGCGATCGAAGAGTTTGAGGGCGGCGCGGAACGCGCGGCGCAGACGCACGCCGCAGTCATCGCCGGAGACGGATGGCATCGCGGCGTGATTGGCCTGGCTGCTTCGAAGATCGCCGAACGCCTGCATCGACCATGCGTGGTCATCTCGCTCGACGGCGATGTCGGCCACGGCTCGGCGCGCAGCATCGAAGCCTATCATCTCTTTGACGGCCTGACGGTCTGTCGCGACCTGCTGGATAAATTCGGTGGGCATTCGCACGCAGCCGGGCTGGCGATCCGGCGCGAACATATCCCGGAATTCCGACGCCGCTTGAATGAACATGCAGCGTCGTGCTTGACTGAAGAGGATCTGGAGCCGATGGTTGCGATCGATGCTGAGGTGAACGCGCAAGCGCTCGGCTTTCAGCTCTCGCAGGATTTGACTGCGCTTGAGCCTTTTGGCGCCGGCAATCCGCGTCCAGTCTTTGCGACTCGCGGTTTTCGAGTTTTAAGCGAGCCGCAGATAATTAAGGAGCAGCATCTAAAGCTCCGGGTCGCTGGAGACGACCACCGCCCGATTGAAGCGATCTGGTGGCGCGGGCTGGAAGAAGCCGAGCAAACGCCAGAGGCCAATGACCGCATCGATCTGGCATACGAATTAGAAGCCAACCGTTGGCAGGGTGATATCCGGTTGCAGTTGAATGTTAAGGACATGCGTGATGCAAAATGAATGAGCCACAGAGACGCAGAGGCACAGAGAAAATTGCCAGAACTTAAGGCGAGTAAAGAATGCTTTCCATTTCAGAGCTTCGTTTCATCTCTGTGTCTCCGTGCCTCTGTGGCAACGATTAGTCGCTCGTAGATATATGCAGGCCGTAACTCGAAAAAAACGAATCAGCGCAGTTGATTTGCGCGCTCGCGTCCCCGCGATAGCGCGTGGCCTGGCGCTGCTGCTGCTGATTGGCGGCGCGATTTTTGTCGGCGTCTCCTATTACAAGATGCGCAACAACACGCCGTTTCGTTTGAAGTCCGAAGCCCCCGCGCTGTCGAAAGAAATCACCGGCATCATCAATGGCTACGAACAACGCATCACCAAGAACGATCGTTTGTATCTTTGGCTGCGGGCCGCGCGCGACGTTGCTTATGCGGACGGCCATCACGAATTGGAACAGGTAAACCTTCAGGTCTTTCCACCGACTGGGGACAAGCCGGATCAAATCGTTTCCGACCGCGCGATCTACGACCAGAAAGGCGGATCAGGTCAGTTCACGGGTAACGTTCAGCTCGAAACTCATGAAGCTTTGAAGGTAAAAACTGATACGGTTACCTATCACCAGGATTCCAAAATAGCCGAAACGTCTTCCCCAATCACTTTCGAACGCGAAAACGTTTCCGGTAGCTCGGTCGGCGCCCTGGTGGATAACGAGAAGAAACGCATGGAGCTGCGCAGCCAGGTCGCCGTCACAGTCGCGCCCGCCGCGTTTGAGAAACCAAACACTAAAGATCCCAAGCCATCTAAATTAAAAGGCTCGCGCGCCAAGCCGGTCACGATTCATTCGGCGCAGGCTGTGTTCGAGCAGACTACGATGCGTCTGACTTTCTCAGGCGGCGCCACCGCCGAGCAAGAACAGGACATCATGAGCGGCGACAACCTCACCGCGATCCTCAACGAGAAGAAGAAGCTGCAAAAAATCGAGATGCGCGGAAATTCTTATCTGCGTTCGATGGAAGTGGGGCATGCGGCCGAAGCGCACTCAGTCGACATGGATTTCTTCCTCGACGACGATCAGCGTTTGCAGCGCGCTTACGGTTCGCGCGACATTCGCGCGCAAACACTCAACGCGGATTCCGACATGCAGTTGAGCGGCGCCAACGGCTTGGAAATAAACTTCCAGGCCCAGGGCGATCGCAGTCTCTTGAAAGAGATGCGTGCTGATGGACGTTCGGTGGTCACGCTGGCCGCGCCGAAATCCCGCGCCAACGATCCGCGGAGCGCCAGCAAGCGCCTGACCGCCGATGCTATCAAAATGAGCTGGCGCGCTACCGGCAAGGATTTGGACAAGGCCGAGGCCGTCGGCAACGCTGAGTTGTATGTCGAGCCGGTGCAGAAGACGGAAAAAACCGAACGCAAAACGCTCACTGCTCCGCGCTTCGACTGCGACTTTTTTGAAAGTGGCAATATCGCGCGAAACTGCACGGCCACCGGCGGCGCAAAGGCGGTCTTCGATCCATTTCAACCAAGCGCGAAGCGCGGCATTCGCACGATGACTGCACAAAAGATGGCGGCTCTCTTTGTCCGCGAGACGCAGGACGTCGACAAAGTGGATGCTAGCGGCGACGCCAAGTTCAACGAAAACGATCGCAACGGTATCGCCAATACCGTTTCTTACAGCGCATCGGATGAAACGGTGCGGCTGCGCGGTGGCGAGCCGACGGTTTGGGATTCACGCGCGCGCACCAAAGCAGTCGAGATTGATTCAAACAACGCCACCCACATTTCGTCCTGCCGCGGAAAAGTGCAGACGACCTATTACAGCCAGGAACAGACGAACGGCGCGGCCCCGTTTCAGAAAGTGAAGAGCCCGGTTTACCTGCTCGGGGATCGCGCGGAGCTCAATCATGATTCCGGCGTCGCGACTTACACCGGCAACGCGCGCATGTGGCAGGACGACAACTTTGTGCGGGCCGATCAGATCACTTTGTTTCGCGAACAGAAGCAAATGGAAGGACGCGGCCACGTGCAGAGCGCGCTTTACCAGGCGAAACAAAAGACGGGGAATGCGACCGCGGTGGTTCCCGTCTTTGCCACGGCTGAGTTCATGAAGTACTCCGATCCGGATCGACTGCTGCACTATGAAACCAATGTGGACATCAAGCAGGGCACCGATCGCATGACATCCGCTGTCGCTGACGTCTATTTGCAAAAGGATACGAACGAGGTCGAGCGCACCATCGCCCAGCGCAACGTAGTTCTGACCCAGCCCGGCAAACGCGGTACCGGCGACTGGTGTCAATACACGAACATTGATGAAGTCGCCGTCCTGAAAGGCAACCCCGCCCACGTCGAAGACGCCGAGCAGGGCACGACCGACGGGAACCGCCTGACGATGTACCGGCGCGAAAACCGTGTGGTGGTGGATGATACGCGTGGCTCCCAATCACCGGGGCGCGTGCGTTCGACGCATAAGATTAATAAGAATCCGTGAGAGGTTTTTCTCCCTCTCCCTTTTGGGAGCGGGCCTGGGTTACAGGTGTTTAGAGTACCGACTTTAGTCGGGTTCTTTCCCAGTCGCAAAAAGCCCGACTAAAGTCGGTACTCTGAACACCTGTTTTACAAGTTGAGCGGCTACCTTGAGGGCTTTTTGTCGTTGGTAAACACGAGGGATGAATAAGAAACGCTTCGGCTAAGCTCCGCACCCTCTCCCCCGGCCACTCTCCCAAGAGGAGACGTTGTAAACAGGAACAGTGAAACCAATCACGCAACCTGATTCGCTCGGCCATTGGGGTCGTTACGGTGGTCGCTTTGTGCCTGAAACTTTAATGGCGCCGCTCGAAGAATTAACGGCAGCGTATGAAGCGGCGCGCGCTGATCAGAGTTTTCAGGCTGAACTTAATTCCCTTCTGCGAGATTATGCGGGACGTCCGACTCCGCTTTTCTTAGCACAGCGTCTGACCGCACACGCCCGCGGCGCGCGCATCTATCTCAAGCGCGAAGATCTCCTGCACACCGGCGCTCACAAAATCAATAACACCCTGGGGCAGATACTGCTGGCGCGGCGCATGGGCAAAGCCCGCATCATCGCTGAGACCGGCGCGGGCCAACACGGCGTGGCCACCGCGACCGTCTGCGCGTTGTTTGGTTTGCAATGTGTAGTCTACATGGGCTCGGAAGATATGCGGCGGCAGGCGTTGAACGTCTTCCGCATGCAACTGCTCGGCGCTGAAGTCCGCGAGGTTGATTCGGGGTCACGCACGCTGAAAGATGCGATTAACGAGGCGCTGCGCGACTGGGTCACGAACGTGGCGGACACTTATTATTTACTCGGCAGCGCGCTGGGGCCGCATCCGTATCCTTTGATGGTGCGCGATTTTCAAAGCGTGATTGGAGTCGAAGCGCGCGAGCAGATTCTGGGGAAAGAAGATCGTTTGCCTGATTGTCTGGTCGCGTGTGTCGGCGGCGGATCGAATTCCATCGGACTCTTTTATCCGTTCCTGGCTGACGAACCGGTTCGAATGATTGGCGTCGAAGCCGGCGGCACCGGCAACGAGTTAGGCCAACACGCGGCTCGATTCAATGCCGCGGGTGGCGGCCGCCCGGGTGTTCTGCAGGGCACGATGAGTTACGTGCTCCAGGATGAACGCGGCCAGATCGCTACGACGCATTCGATTTCCGCTGGTCTCGATTACCCGTCCATTGGTCCTGAGCATGCTTTCCTTCATGACGCGGGCCGGGTCGAATACACTTCAGTTTCAGACAACGAGGCTCTGGACGCTTTTCAAACTTTGTCAACGTTGGAGGGAATAATTCCGGCGCTTGAGTCCGCACACGCGGTAGCATACGGCTTAAAAGTGGCAGGCGAGATGAAGAGCGACCAGATCGTAATCATTAATCTGTCTGGTCGCGGCGATAAGGACATCGATACGGTTCGTGGAACGTTGGATTTTCCGGAGCCCCGTTAAGGGCGAGATTGTTGTCAGGGATAACTGGACAGCCGGCAAGCATGTTCGCTAGCTCGATGAATGAAATAAAGCAGTTTTTGTTTTTCGTGATTTTTCGTGTGATTTAGTGGATCGCCTACTGTCCGCAAAAAATTGATCCACGAAATCACACGAAGCCGCACGAAAACAACCCCCCATTGAGTTCGATTGCTTATTTATGTCAGGAGCTATAAACATTTGGCTCCTATGGAGCCCTGAATGTCTCGCATCGCTGAATCCTTTGCGGAACTCAAACGCGAAAACCGCCGCGGCTTTATTCCTTTCATCACCGCCGGCGATCCCGATCTTGAAACTACTCGCGACCTGATCCTTGAACTGGATCATGCCGGCGCGACGTTGATCGAGTTGGGCGTGCCCTTCACCGATCCGATGGCTGACGGGCCCGTCATTCAACGGGCTTCCGAACGGGCACTGCGTCATAACTTTGGCATCGCCGAAATCCTGCAGACAGTGGCTGAGGCGCGCAAGCAAACCAACGTCCCAATTATTCTCTTCAGCTACTTCAATCCGCTTTTGCAGTTTTGTGGGAATGAAAGAGCGGACGGGACGTCCGCGCTCCCAGCATTCGAGAAACTCGCCAATGACGCGAAGGCCGCCGGAGTCGATGGAATCCTCGTTACCGATCTCGTCCCGGAAGAGGCAGGCGAATTTGCATCAGTCATGCGCGCACACGATCTCGACATGATCTTTCTGGTCGCCCCGACCTCGACCGATGAGCGTTTGCAGATGGTCGCTGAGCGCGCCAGCGGTTTCATCTATGCTGTCTCGCGTGCGGGTATCACCGGCGCGCGCGAGGAAATGAGCGTCGAAGCTGAAAAGCTGGTTCGTCGCGTGCGCAAGTTTTCAGACCTGCCGGTCGCCGTGGGCTTCGGTATTTCGAAACCGGATCAGGTTGCTGACGTTTGGCGCTATGCCGACGCTGCGGTAGTGGGCTCAGCGATTGTTGAGGAGATTGAGCGCGCCCGGTCACCGACTGAGGCGGTCTCGCGCGTGGGCCAACTAAGCAGAGACCTCATTTCATAGCAGACACACACCGGCGAAATCTTAACCATCCGAGTTTGGGGTTCTTTGCAAGCAACCTACTGCACACCTTTTCCCGCGTCGTTTTCTTCAGCCCCTATCACAAGCAGCTTAATGGCGCCTAGAAAGGAAAGAGGGGGAAGGGACTACTGCTAGCGGGCAGTTCTTGGTCCAACAATTCTTCGTATTTCTTGCGGTCAGCCTTTGCCTTTGCTCTTTGCCCAACTGCTTGATAAGCATCTCCGCGTTTGTGGTAAGCCCAGCTATTCTTGGGGTCTAATTCAATAAGTTTGGTGTAGTCCGCAATGGCTTTTTCGTGGTGCCCTTGGTCCACATAAACGTTGCCCCGCTCATCATAGGCATCAGTATGTCGCGGATTCAGCTCGATGGCTTTGCTGTAATCGGCAATCGCTTGATCCGGGTCACCTTTGTGTCTATGGTGAAGATGCCCGCGCTGGTAGTAGGCGTCGGCATATTTCGGATTCAACTCGATGGCTTTGTTGTAATCTAGGATCGTTTTCTCGAAGTCGTCTCGGTGAGTGCAATATCCACGATTTAGGTAGGCCTCAGCATCCTGCGGACTCAACTCAATGAGTTTGTCGTAATCCGCGAGAGCTTGGTTATAGTGTTTCTCGTACTTGTAGGCAAACGCGCGACTCTTGTAAGCAGCAGCATAACGCGGGTTGAACTTAATAGCTTTCGTGAAGTCCCTAATCGCTCGATCATAATCCGCGACATCCTTGTCCTTACCACTCCGGTAAAAGGCAGAAGCATAAAACCGACCGCGTTTATAATATGCGGTAGCATACTGTGGATTTACTTGAATGGCTTTGTTGTAGTCGATGAGTGCCTGGTCATATTCTTTTTCTTCGTAGTAAATATCTCCGCGATTGAGGTAGGTGTGAGCAAGCTGAGGATCCAACCCGATGGCTTTGTTGTAATCTGCGAAAGCTTGATCAGAGTCGCCTTTTCGGCGGCAATTCATTCCCCGGTGGTCGTAGGCGGCAGCATAGTCCGGCTTTAACTCAATGGCCTTAGTAAAGTGTTGAATTGCCCCTTCATGGTCGTCCTTTTTTTCACACTCTAACCCTCGTTTGAGAAGCTCTTCCGCAGTAAGATGCTGCTTGCTAGTTTGAGACTCCACGAATAGTTTGCCATCGCTTTCTTGGGTCTCGGATTTGTAGTCGTGTTTGTGCGACTCTCTTTCAAGCCCATCCTCGTCGCTAATCGTCTTCGACTGTGAGTGTTGACGTTCAAGCAGTGTCGCCCAAGCCTTGTCTAGTGCGTCACGCATCTGCTCCGCCGTCTGAAAACGCTGCGTAGCGTCTTTCATCAGCGCCAACGCGACAAACAGTTGGAGCTCCTTTGGTACAGCCGTTGGCAACGGCCGAGGATCTTTGCCTATGATCTCCGCAAAGAGCGCATACATGCTGTTACCTTCAAAAGGCCGGCAACCGCTCAACATTTCATAGAACACCACGCCTGCTGACCAAATATCCAATGGAGGCAGAGGCGGCCCGTCGCTGAAGGCTTCCGGCGGCATATATGCAGGCGAGCCTGCCGCTCCTGTCGAGCGCAGCGGTGCGCTCTGCGAAAATGTTTCCACAATCCGCGATACTCCGAAATCAGTGATTTTCGGGGTTCCGACGTCGAGCAGAATGTTCTCCGGCTTCAAATCTCTGTGGATGATTTTCCGGGAGTGCAGGTGCGAGAGCCCGCGCAAGATGCCGAGCAACATTTCAACGGCCGTCACCAGCGATGGCGCCCTCTTCTGATTCGCATCCAGCCAATCTCTTAATGAGCCTCCCTCAACGTATTCGCTGACGATGACGAGATGCCTGCCGAAAACAAACCCGTCATAGACCTGAACTATATTTGCGTGCTTGTTTGCCTTTATCCACGTGTTCACTTCATTGCGAACGCTTTCATTATCAATGCCCGCGTTGCTCTGCGAAGTCAGGAATTTCAGCGCAAACAGAATACCCTCGTCACACAGTTCAAGCTTCTTTTCCGCAAGCCAAACCTCGCCAAACTTCCCGCTGCCAAGAAATCTTTTGAGCGTGTATTCCTTTATCCTCTCGCCGACATCGAGCATCCGATTGCTCCGTGGGTTCTCGTTTTCAAGGAATTGTACCCCGCATTCGGAACTTGCCGAAAGATGTTTGACGCAGCGCGAAATCGCCGGAACATGATCATTGCAATGGCTAGTAACCTGCTTTGGGCACTTTGAGTTTGAAGAATTTCGTAAAAAGCTTCACCGCATCCTGATTTTTCGCGTATTCTTATATGTCTTGACTGAGGCGGATTGAATTCTCTCAACTTTTGTTTGGATTGGCCGCTTCGTTGTGTGTGTCATACATGAAACTCTGTTCCATTCTCGCTTGAGTTGTGTTATTCTCGGTCCCGACAAGCCGTGGGATGCCCCGAGACCGTAACTAAATCTAAAGAGGAGCAGAAGAAAGAGATGCCCGTTATGCCTGAAGACCGAATTGCAGACCGCAGCCGCGCCATCGAAGCCGCGCTGCTCAACATTGAAAAGAGATTTGGCAAAGGATCGATCATGCGCCTGGGCGAGCGTGCCATTTCCGATATCCCGGCGATTTCAACGACCTCTTTGTCGCTGGACTCGGCGGTGGGCGTCGGTGGCGTGCCGCGGGGCCGCATCTGTGAGATCTATGGACCGGAAAGTTCCGGCAAGACGACGCTCGCGCTGCATATCGTGGCCGAAGCGCAGAAGGCCGGCGGCGTGGCTGCTTACATCGATGCCGAACACGCAATGGACGCCGACTATGCCGGCAAGCTGGGCGTGAACATTGATGACCTGCTGATTTCACAACCTGACTCAGGCGAGCAGGCTCTGGAGATCGCCGAAGCGCTGGTGCGTTCGAATGGTGTCGATGTGATCGTGGTCGATTCGGTGGCGGCCCTGGTGCCGCGCGCTGAATTGGACGGCGAGATGGGTGACTCGCTTCCGGGTTTGCAGGCTCGCCTGATGTCCCAGGCGCTGCGCAAGCTGACGGCGATCGTGGCGCAGTCGAACACTTGTTTTATCTTCATTAATCAGATCCGCGAAAAGATCGGCGTGATGTTCGGTAGTCCTGAAACGACTACGGGGGGACGGGCGCTGAAGTTTTATGCGTCTCTGCGGCTGGACATCCGGCGCATCGGCGCAATCAAGGACGGCGATCGCGTCGTCGGCAACCGCACCAAGGTCAAAGTCGCCAAGAACAAGGTCGCGCCGCCGTTTCGCGAGGCCGAGTTCGACATCATGTACGGCGAAGGCATTTCCCGGGAAGGCGATCTGCTCGACCTGGCTTCCAACAATCGCGTAGTCGAAAAGAGCGGCGCGTGGTTTTCTTACAAGGGCGAGCGCCTGGGCCAGGGCCGCGAGAATGCCAAGCAGTCTTTGAAAGACAATCCTGAAGTACTGAAACGAATTGAGAATGACGTCAGACGCGCGCTGGGGATGCCGGTCTATGGGGAAGCCGCGGTCGCGCCGCCGGTGGAGCAGAAGAAGGCGGCGGCAGCTACGGCTGATAAGAAGTAGAGTTTTCTGAATCCCTTCGCGCCTTCCGTCTTTCTTTGCGTCTTTGCGTGAAATGTTTGTAGTTCGTAATAATTTCACGCAAAGGCGCAAAGCTACTACTTAAGCCGCAAAGAAAATCTGCCGGTGCTTTCCAGGTTAACCTCCCTTTACAGCACCTCGCATATCCCCGCATAATCCGCCCCGGCCAGTCATGAGCGAAACAATTCTCATCAAAGGCGGCACAATCGTGACGATGGACGAAAAGAATTCCATCGTGCGCGGTGACGTGCTGATCCGTAACGGGCGCATTCAAGACGTCGGCGTCAAAACCAGCGTTGATATGGATGAGATCATCGACGCGGCCGGTTGCGCGGTGCTGCCGGGCTTTGTGCAAACGCACATACACCTTTGCCAGACTCTGTTTCGCGGGGCGGCTGATGATCTCTCGTTGATCGACTGGCTGAAAAAGCGCGTCTGGCCGATGGAAGCGGCGCACACGGCGGAATCAATTCGCGCCTCGGCCCGTTTGAGTATCGCTGAATTGATCAGGGGAGGCACGACCTGCGCGCTCACCATGGAAACCGTGCGGCACACTGAAGAAGTGCTGCGCGTCGTTGAGGAAACCGGCTTCCGCGCGACCGTCGGCAAATGCATGATGGACAAAGGCGACGATGTGCCCGCTGAATTACACGAAGATACGCAGCAGTCGATTCGTGAGTCGGTCGCGTTAATCGAGAAATGGCACGGGCGCGCGTGCGGCCGCGTGCGCTGCTGCTTTGCTCCCCGCTTCGCGGTCAGTTGCACGGCCGAACTCTTAAGGGAAGTTTCCGAACTCGCGAAGAAGCATCAGGTGATGATTCACACGCATTCGTCCGAAAACAAAAACGAATGCGAGATTGTCGAAGCAGAAACCGGCCGGCGCAATGTGGCTTATCTTGATTCGTTGGGAATCTCGGGCGCGCACGTGGTGCTCGCACACTGTGTCCATCTCGACACTGAAGAAATGGAGACCCTGGCGCGCACAAAGACAAACGTGGCGCACTGTCCGTCTTCGAATTTGAAACTCGGATCGGGGTTGGCGCGCGTAGCGGAAATGCTGGCGCGCAAGATCCCGGTTTCGTTGGGCGCGGACGGCGCGGCTTGCAACAACCGGCTCGACATGCTCACGGAAATGCGGACGGCAGCGTTGCTGCAGAAACTTGCGCACGGGCCGGAAGTGTTGCCGGCCGAGCGCGTCCTGCGCATGGCCACGATCGACGGCGCGACGGCGCTGGGTCTGGAAAAGGAAATCGGCAGCGTGGAAGCCGGCAAGCGCGCCGACGTGATCGTGGTCAAGCTCGATCAACTCCATTCCAGTCCGCAACGGGATGTTGTTTCGGCTTTGGTTTATTCGGCTGTATCGTCAGACGTGCGCACGACGATAATTGATGGGCAGATGTTGATGCGCGACGGCGACTTGCTGACGATGAACGAAGCCAGCGTGATTGGAGACGCTAATCGCGAGGCGAGCGCTTTGGCTGAACGCGCGGGTGTCCGTGGTTAGAAAACGATTTAACGCAAAGGCCGCAAAGGTTTTCGCAAAGGAACGCAAAGAATAGCAAAAGCCGTGCAAGAGGATTTCCTTTGCGCACCTTTGCGAATCACTTCGCGCTCTTTGCGTTTAGATCTTTGGTCCATAATAGTCACCTGGTATGTCCGGCTCAACGCTAATCCTTCCGACCTTCGCTAAAGTCAACTGGAACCTCCGAGTCCTCGGCAAGCGCCCGGATGGCTATCACGAACTCGACACTATCCTGCAAACGATTAGTCTGCACGACACGATCGCGCTAACGGCAACTGAAAGCCCGGAGATCGTTTTGTCATGCGACGATCGAACGTTACCGACGGGTGCAGACAATCTGATTTACCGTGCGGCCGAAGCTTTGCAGGTTCGGTTTGCGCCAGGCAAAGGCGCCCACATTCGACTCGAAAAGCGAATTCCGGCGCAGGCCGGATTAGGCGGCGGGTCTGCGGATGCGGCCGTCACTTTACTGGGCCTCACGTTTTTGTGGGGAACAAGTGCGAAGGTGCGCGAGCTTTTGGAAATCGCGAATAGTTTGGGGGCCGATGTGCCTTTTTTCTTTTTCGGCGGCACGGCCCGGGGAGTCGGCATCGGCAAGGATCTGGCGCCGTTGCGTGACACGCCTGATCAGTTCCTGCTGGTGCTAAAACCTAACGCAAGCATGTCGACAGGAGTAGCCTACGAATCGTTGAAGGCCCGTTCCTTGACAAGCGCGGAAGCCAAAACTATTCTTTCTAGTTCAGCACATGGCGAGATTTCTGACTGTTTCGATTCTAAAGTCCTTCAAAACGATTTCGAGCAGGTGGTGTTCGAACTTGAACCTGAGATCAAGAGGGCGAAGATCGCTCTCATGAAGGCCGGCGCGGAAGTGGCCTTGCTGGCGGGCAGCGGGTCGGCGGTGTTTGGGATTTTTGACAGCGGGGATGCGCAAGAACGCGCCATTCAGGCGATCGAACTCGAAGCTGGTTGGCGCGTCTTTCCTTGTAGAACGGTTGGGCGCAACGCGTATCGAAGCGCGCTGGGCGCGGCAGGCGAAATCCTCGGTCGATGATATGGGCCGATAATGTTGGGGCGTCGCCAAGTGGTAAGGCACCGGTCTTTGGATCCGGCATTCGTAGGTTCGAATCCTTCCGCCCCAGCCAATTTCCAAGTGGCACAGACTTCAGTCTGTGATCTGAGCTTGCGTAACGTAAGACACACAGACTGAAGTCTGTGCTACTGAGAGAATGGGAACGACCGGCGGCATCAAAATCTTTTCGGGCACTGCGCATCGCGCCCTGGTCGACGAGATTTGTCACGAACTCTGTTGCGATCTCGGCAAGGCGACGGCGGCGCGTTTTTCCGACGGCGAGTTCAATTTTCAGATCGAAGAAAATGTTCGTGGCGCCGATGTCTTTATCGTTCAGCCGACGTGTCCGCCGACCGACGCGTACCTGATGGAGATGCTGGTGATGCTCGACGCGTTTCGTCGCTCATCGGCCGAGCGTCTGACCGCAGTGTTGCCATATTACGGTTACGGCCGGTCTGATAAGAAGGATCGTCCGCGCGTGCCGATCGCGGCCAAGATGGTCGCGAACCTGCTGACAACCGCGGGAGCGGACCGAATTCTGACAATCGATCTCCACGCGGCGCAGATTCAGGGGTTCTTTGATATTCCGGTGGATCACTTGTACGCGGCGCCGGTCATGATTCGTTACTATCAGGAACGGCCGCTACCGAAACTGACTGTGGTGGCGCCTGACACGGGCGGAGCCGAACGAGCTCGGGCTTACGCTAAGCGGCTGGATGCCGAGCTGGCCCTGTGCGACAAGCGTCGTGACAAGCCTAATGTGGCTGAAGTGATGAACGTAGTCGGCGACGTCGAAGGACGAAACTGTTTGATTGTTGACGATATGTGCGACACAGGCGGATCTTTGACAAAGGTTTCGTTGGCTTTAAAGCAAGCCGGTGCGGCGCGTGTTGACGCATGCTTCACCCATCCGGTACTGTCAGGACGTGCCGCGCAGCATCTGGGTAACTCAGGAATTGAGCAGATCGTTGTGACGAACACAATTCCGCTGAACACTAAAGCAGCGGAATTGAAGAACATTAAGGTTTTAAGCATTGCGCCTCTTTTGGCGAAAGCGATCAAGTCGATCCATGAAGAGACCAGTGTCTCTTCGCTCTTTGTATGAACACTGCGCCCGCTGGCACAGTCAAACGAAGGGCAAACACTGAAAGCTAAGTAGCCGTCAGCCCTCAGCTTTCAGCAAGAACAATTTGAGCACGTGGCATAGACTTCAGTCTGTGATGTCGACCTGTCAATCACAGACTAAAGTCTATAGCCACAACTATGGGAGAGCAATCATGGCGGAGAAAAAAGATATTGTGATACGCGCGGTGCGCCGCGAGGGTCGTGGGAAAAATGACGCGCGCCGGGCGCGCCGTAACGGGCAGGTGCCGGTGACGATGTATGGCGGCGCGGGCGAGGCTGTTTCGGCGCTGGCAGAGTTGCGCGATCTGGCGGCAATCCTGCGGTCCGATACGGGCCGGAACACGATCTTTACGCTCGATGTTGAAGGTGTCGAAGCCACCGAAGTGATGTTTGCGGATCGGCAGATTCATCCGGTGCGCATGCGCCTGATTCACGCTGATTTCAAACGACTGGTAAAAGGCGAGAAGATCGAAGCCACCGTGCCGCTGCGTTTGGTCGGAGAACCGATTGGCGTGCGCGAGCAGGCGGGAATGTTGGAGCAAATCGTGCGCGAAGTTGAAATTCGCTGCGAACCGCGCGAAATCCCCGAGGCGCTGGAAGTCGATGTCACCAATCTTGAGGTTCACCACGTCCTGCACGTCTCAGACATTCCGCTCCCGGCCGGGATCGAAATCCTGGAAGACGCTGATACGGTAATCGCGACGGTCGGTGTGGTTAAGGAAGAGCCGGTGGCGGTGGCGGCGCCGTTGGAAGGCGAAGAGCCCAGCGAACCGGAAGTAATCGGCAAGGGCAAGAAGGAAGACGAAGAAGGCTCGGCCGAGGAAGAGAAGAAGTAGAGGCATTGCCGATTTGCGATTGCCAATTGCCGATTGGTTTAAGAATCAAGAGGCCTGTGCCATCCGGTTTCGACAAAAAGGACGGCTGGCAGTTTTCAATCGGCAATCTTCAATTGGCAATCGGGAATGCACTTGATCGTCGGACTCGGCAATCCGGGCAGTGAATACGAGCGGACGCGGCACAACGTCGGTTTTCTGCTTGTTGATAAATTGGCGGTTGACGCAAACGTGATGGTGAAGCGACGCGAATGTCGTTCACTGGTCGGTAGCGGGGTAATTGAAGGCCAACGTTCAAAGCTGGTAAAGCCGCAGACCTTCATGAATCTGAGCGGCGAAGCGGTTGCTTGTTTGATCGCGAAGGACGAGCTGGCTGAAGTTGGCAAGTCGCTAATCGTAATCAGTGACGATCTGGCTTTGCCTTTTGGCACGATCCGTTTGCGCGCGCGCGGCAGCGCCGGCGGGCACAACGGTTTGAAATCCATCATCGCGGCGTTGGGGACTAACGAGTTCATTCGCCTGCGGATCGGAATTCAGCCAGTGCATCCGTTGAGTGATGCGAAGAAATTCGTGCTGGATGAGTTTGCGGCCGTCGAAAGACGGGCCTTGAAAGAGATTCTGGAGCGTGGCGCCGACGCGGTGCGCTTGGTCTTGCGAGATGGCATTGCCAAAGCGATGTCGTTGTACAACTAGGAGGTTAGACTTGGCGGAAAAAAGAACGTACGAAGTGGTTTTCATCATCGACCCGGGAGCAAGCGACGATGAAGTGATGCGGCTCAGCGAAGCGGTGCAGAAAATTATCACCGGACAGGGCGGCACCATAACCAAAACCGAAGTGATGGGAAAGCGGCAGCTCGCCTACGAAATCAACCATAAGAAGGACGGCACTTACGTGCTGCTGGAAGTGGAAGGGTCGGGCGCTGAAATTGCCGAGCTGGAACGCCGCATGCGAGTCAACGACCAGATTCTCAGGTACATGACCATCCGCGTGGATGAGGATCGGCGCCGTGCGGACAAGTTGAAAGATCGGCGCGCGCGCAAAGCGGCGCGACGGAACGTAGCAAAGAACAAGTCCAGCGGCGCCAGTGCAGGTTCGAAGGCGCGTTCAGAGTCCGAGAGTGACGAAGCCTAAGCGGTCTAACGACGGTCGCTGGTCGTCTGTGTTATCTGCCGAGTTTCGGTCTGTTGGTTGAACGAAGATCGCGGTGGATGTCGATAGAAGGGAAAGAATATGTCATCAAACTATGAAGAGCGCGAAAACTCATACGGATTTGAGCGCGAATACGAAAGAGCCATGCCTGGTCGAGGCGGCTCGCGCCGCATGCAGCGGCGGAAGATTTGCCGCTTCTGCATGGAAAAAGTCGATCTGATCGACTTTAAGGATGTGCGGCTCTTGCAGTCCTATATTCCTGAGCGCGGCAAGATCCTGCCGCGACGCATCTCGGGAGCTTGCGCCGCGCACCAGCGCATGCTCGCTGAAGCGATCAAGCGCGCGCGCAACATCGCGCTGCTGCCTTATGCAGCGGACTGAGTAGCATAGACTTTAGTCTGTGAATCTCGAGCCAGAAGAAACACAGACCGCAAGTCTGTGCCACTGATCTAGAGGGAGTTCATCGATGGGACACAAACAGGTTTTATTACGCGAAGATATCGATAATTTAGGCGCCCGTGGCGAAATCGTGCGCGTTAAGTCAGGTTACGCTCGGAATTATTTGCTGCCAAGAAATCTCGCGGTCGAGGCCACCTCGAACAATTTAAGGCAGATTGAAGGAGAGCGCGCGGCGCTGGCTAAACGCGAGGCGAAGGATCGCTCGTCGGCGGAATTACAAGCCGGGGCATTGCGCAGCCTATCTCTGAAGTTCGAGCGCAGAGTCGGCGAGGCCGGCGTGCTCTACGGGTCAGTAACGTCGATGGATATTGCCCACGCGTTGAAGGAACAGGGCTATGAAATCGATCGCCGGCGCATAGTTTTGCGCGAACCAATTAAGCGATTCGGAAGTTATGAGGTGCCGGTGCGCTTACATCGCGACGTAACTGTCCAGTTGCCCGTCAGCGTTTTGGGCGAAGGCGGGATCGAGATCGATGTATCGGCGCTGGATGAAGAAGCTGGTGGTGAAACTCCGGCAAACGAAGCCTCGGCCGCGGAGGCAACTGCCGAAACTAGCGAATAACGCGAGGCGGGATAGCACGCGAGGATAGATGATCTGTCAACAGGAGGAATCTCTTATGGATCAAAACGACTGGCTGCCGGTGCCGAACCTCATATGCCGTCTGTGTGGCGTGTTATTAGACGTAAAAGCCACGGAGAAGCGACCTGTTACCGAGTTCTACGCAATGCATCCAAAGGAGGGTATGTGCCCGCTCCGCGCTGACTGGGGTCAGGCTAGACTTGAAGGGCCATGTAACGGAGAACATTTCTGAAGGAAAAGATTGGCGGTAAGATTCCCCTGGGAAATACAAATGTCAGGTGATCCTTTAAGATTTTTTGCAGTTGAGTACAGCATGACACTAAACTCGGTTCATCGGCGCTCACTGAGAAAAGTAATTGAGAACAATCAGGGCAATCTTAGAAAGGGTCATTCGTCCGACTTTGTTCCAATTGGTTTGTTTCCCTCGCGCGAAGAAGCGGATCAATTTATCGAGCGTTTCAGTCATACGCTAGCGGAACAAGCGCAGACAGAGTTTCACAGTCGAGACTGGCGGCATATCGCCGATGTCGTTGAAGATTTGATTAAGGAATCACCGGTCGAAAGAGTCATCGTACTTACGCAAGAAAAATAAATCGCGCAAACACGCAAAAAAACTAGCCTAAAGTTTTCCGAACGGATAACCTTCGCCCGCCGCGTCTTAGTCTAACCACTGGTAGTTTTCCGAACAATGGCAACGCCGGAACCCATTAGAGATCCAAGTCTCGAACGCCCTCTACCGAGCAGCCCGGACACTGAACGAGCGCTCCTGGGTTCCATTTTCCTCGATAACTCGCTAATCGCACAGGCCGTTGAGTTCTTAAAACCCGAAAGCTTCTACGTACCGTCACATCGCCGCGTTTTTGTTGCAATGACCGTGCTGTTCCAGCGTGGCTCGGAGATTAACCCCATCTTACTTGCTGAGGAACTTCGGCGGGACAACTCGCTTGAGTCTGCCGGAGGAATGCTGTTCTTAAGCAACTTGAGCTTCGGGCTTCCACACGTAACAAGCATTCTTCCTTATGCCAAAATTATTCGCGGGAAGTTTCTCCTCCGTCAGTTGGTCAAAGTCGCCGGCAAGATCAGCGCCGAGGCCCTGGAAGAAGAAGACGAACCGCAGAACATTCTGGATCACGCCGAGCATGCAATCTTTGCGCTGGCTGACGAGCGCATTCGCCAGGGTTTCGAGCACATCAAGCATCCGGCCGAACGCGTGCTGGAAAAAGCCGAAGCCGTCGAGCATCGCGACCTGGTGGTTACCGGCGTGGCCACCGGCTTTCGCGGGCTTGACGCGCTGACTTCGGGCTTCCAGAAGCAGGACCTAGTCGTGATTGCGGCGCGGCCTTCGATGGGTAAGACCAGTCTGGCGCTGACGCTCGCCCAGCACGCAGCCATTGAAGGTAAAGCGGTCGTCGGGATTTTTTCGCTGGAAATGTCAGCGGAAGCGCTGGCCATGCGCATGCTTTGCTCGGAAGCCAGCGTGGACGCGCAAAAGTTTCGTAGCGGTTACCTCTCTAACGAAGAATGGTCGCGTCTGGGCAAGGCGCTGGGCAAACTCGCCGATGCGCGTATCTTCATCGACGATACCGCAGCAATATCGGTGCTTGAAATGCGCGCGAAAGCTCGGCGTCTGGCAACGGAACAGAAGCAGCTCGATATGATCGTGGTTGATTACCTGCAACTCATGTCCGGTTCGTCGAAACGTTTTGAGTCGCGGCAACAGGAAGTCTCGCAAATCTCGCGCGAGTTGAAAGCCCTGGCCAAGGAATTGAACATTCCGATGGTCGCGCTATCACAGTTATCGCGCGCGCCTGAGAATCGCACCGACCATCGGCCCCAACTCGCGGACCTGCGCGAGTCGGGCGCGATCGAACAGGACGCCGACCTGGTCGCCTTCATCTATCGTGAAGAGCAGTACCACAAGAGCGATGAGAACAAGAACATTGCCGAGTTGATTGTCGCCAAACAACGCAACGGGCCCACCGACACTGTCTATCTCGCCTTCCTGAATCAGTTCGCGAAATTTGCCGACCTTGATCGCGACGCGCTGGGAGCTTATCTGGCCAGGTTCGATCGCTCGAAGGGCTCGCCGCGGATCAGCCGCGGTGATGAGTTCTAGAATCCGTAGATTACGTTCGTCATCTTCTCGTCTCCCTCTCCCTCTGGGAGAGGGCTGGGGTGAGGGGTCTGAGCGCGAACCTACTTTGAAATAAAGTTGTGCTGGATAAACACGACGGATGATAACAAAATATTTCGTTTCTAAGCTTCGCACCTCTCCCCTTGCCCCTCTCCCTGTACGTACACTCCCAAAGGGAGAGGGGAAAAAACCATGAACCTTCCATCTCTCGAAGCCTTTTTCCCAGGCTCTTCTCGCAAAGCGGCTTTTCTGTTTGCGGCGAGTTGTGGTTGACTGTTGTTGCTCCGTTTCTTGGCGAGCCCTCCCTTACGGTCGGGCTTCTGACACTTCTTAATTGGCTCTTAGACCAATTCAACGATGACGATTGAAAAAGACATCTCTCACCGTCCAACCTGGGCTGAGATCGATCTCGAGGCGCTTGCTGCGAACTTTCGCGTGATTCGCGAGCAGGTCGGCCGCGACGTCAAAGTGATGGCTGCGGTGAAGGCCAACGCGTATGGGCATGGCGCGGTGGCTTGCGCGCAACGTCTCGAAGCGCAAGGCATCGACTGGTTTGGCGTGGCCCTGCCGGAAGAAGGAATCGAATTGAGAGCCGCCGGCATCACCCGGCCAATTCTTTGTCTCGGAGGATTTTGGAAAGGCCAGCAGAATGTTTGCTTGCAGCAGAGCCTGACCCCAGTGGTCTATCGGCTCGACATGATCGAGTCCCTTGATCGCGCGGCGGCCGAGTCAGGCGTGGTCGCCGATGTTCACGTTAAGTTCGATACCGGCATGGGGCGTCTGGGAGTGCGCAGCGATGACGTTCGGGAATTTTGTGAAGCCCTGTCGCGTTTCCCGAATATCCGCGTTGATGGCTTGATGACGCATTTCGCCTCTGCCGACGATCCTGCTCAGGAGGATTTCACCAAAGATCAGCTTGGGCGATTTCAGAAGGCGATAGATCTATTTCGCGATCGCGGCCTAACGCCGACTTATATTCATGCCGCGAACTCGGCAGCCACGTTTGCATTTCCGCCGGCGCGCGGAAATATGGTCCGGCCCGGCGGCGCTCTTTATGGTTTTGCCCGCGACGTGCTGCCGCCTCACGTTGAAACTCCGCCGTTGCAGCCGGTGATGTCTCTACGCTCGCGAATAATGCTTTTGAAGACGGTCGGCAAAGGCGAGAAGCTGGGGTACGGCTGTACCTTTCAAACCACACGCGAATCCCTGATAGCAACGGTGCCGATTGGATACGACGATGGTTACCGCCGCTCGCTTTCAAATCGCGGACGCGTGATCGTGGGCGGAGCGTTCGCGCGGGTAGTTGGCCGCGTCTCGATGGACTTGACGCTGATTGATGTGACGGATGTGCCGGGAGTTTCGCTTCATGACCAGGTGACTTTGTTGGGGCGAGATAGCGAACTGTCGATCACTGCCGAAGACCTGGGTGAACTTGCCGGAACGATCTCTTACGAGATCACCTGTGGCGTCAGTGCACGCGTGCCGCGAAGGTATTCTGGTTGATTTTTCAAGAAAGCGAGTTGAAGGGTGATGGAAGCTGAGGAACTAAAGGTTGCGGTAGACGAACTCGGAAGCGTCACGGCGCTGCTTTATCCGGCCTCGAAGCGAGAACGGGCTGGTGTGACTATCGTGCTGGGTCACGGCGCCGGCGCTGATCAGTTGAGCGGTTTCATGCAAATGGCTGCTACAGGTTTGGCCGCGCGTGGATTCGACGTCATGACTTTCAATTTTCTCTACAAAGAGCAGGGGCGCAGCATCCCCGATCCGAAAGCGCGCCTTGAATCCTGTTACCTGGCGGTAATCAAGACGGCGCTGACGCATCGCAAGCTAAAGAAGAACCGGCTGGTGATTGGCGGCAAATCGATGGGCGGGCGGATCGCTTCGCAAGTTGCGGCCGCGGAGCCCGACGGGATTGCGGGTTTGGTTTTTCTGGGATACCCGCTGCATCCACCCGGCCGGCCCGACAAGTTGCGCGACGAACATTTGAAAGATATTCGCGCGCCGATGCTCTTTGTGCAGGGCGCGCGGGATGCGTTCGGGTCAGCAGCAGAGATTCGCGCCGTGATCAAAAGACTGCGGCTACCCGCGAAGATTCACGTGATCGAAGGCGGCGATCATTCTTTCAAGGTCCCTAAATCTCTCGGCGTGCCGCAGCCGAACGTCTACGAAGCCATCATGGACGAGGTCGCGGGCTGGTTGCGATCGACTTTGGGTCCGTCGGTAAATGAAATTGGCGGATGATTCGTACGGTCGAGTGTTACCCTCCCTCACGTTCGAGCTTCGGACACACACTCATAGTGATTGGATTCGGAAGCTATTCATTGACATTTCCCATCCTTGCCACTATCGTGCTGGCGATTTCAAGTGCTTAAAGCCTGATAGTTTGTGACCACGATGCAGTAGGTCTTGTTTCTTCTCGAAACCGCCCGGTAGCGGCTGGTCCGTCTAAACTCTTAGAGCTGTTCCCACGGAGGCTCGCCCATGACCGATTCTTCCCCAACCAACCTTGACTACACCAGGGAAGTGCGTTTCGCAGTCGTGATGTACGGCGGCGTATCGCTGGCGATTTACATCAACGGCGTCGCCCAGGAACTCCTGCACATGGTGCGCTCGACCGCGTCGAAGGAAGGAATGAAACTCAGCGGCACTGAAAAGGTTTACCGCGAAATCAGCTACTTGCTCGCTGACGATCAGAATGAACGATCGAGCACGGATGCGGAAACTGATCAGAGCGGCCTACCGCCCACACGATTTGTCGTAGACATTGTTTCCGGGACATCGGCCGGGGGCATCAATGGAGTTTTTCTGGCAAAGGCGCTGGCGAACGGACAGAAGATGGATTCGCTCGAGGGCCTATGGAGCGAACAGGGCGAGATTCAAACATTGCTGAACGACAAGAGATCCATTGAGCACCCGCTGGAGTTACAGGACCCGCCGCAATCTCTGCTTAACAGCCAGCGCATGTATCTCTTGTTACTGAAAGCGCTTGACGGCATGGACGACGAACGAACAGCCGCGGCGCGATCTCCTTATGTAGATGAATTGGATCTCTTTGTTACTTCAACCGACATCCGCGGAGTCACGTTGCCGATACGCCTGGCGGACGATGTGGTTTACGAACGTCGTCATCGAAACGTGATGCACTTTGCATACTCAAAATGTGAAGTCACCGGGGATGAAGATGATCGAAACGATTTCGTTGCCGACAACAATCCGTTTTTGGCTTACGCCGCTCGTTGCACCTCATCCTTCCCGTTTGCCTTTGAGCCCATGCGTTTGGAGGATATGGATTTAGTATTGAAAGGGCTGCCGAAATACAAGAGCGACGACAGCTTCAAATCTGCCAGTAAGCGTTGGGAAAAGTTCTATAAAGACTATCTGAATGCGAGCGGACTGGGTGCGGTGCCATTTCCCGGACGATCTTTTAACGATGGCGGCGTCCTCGACAATAAGCCGTTCACCTATGCGACCGAGACCCTGGGGCACCGGCATGCTGACGTCCCGGTAGATCGCAAACTAATTTACATCGAGCCGTCACCCGAGCATCCGGAACTTGAAATGGAACTCGGCGCCAGACCGAACGCGATTCAGAACGTAAAGGCTGCCGTGCTGGACCTGCCGCGCGTCGAAACGATCCGGGACGATTTGCAGCGGGTACTCGACCGCAATCGACTGATTCATCGCGCGAATCGAGTCATGCAGGGTGTGGAAGCTGATAAAGAAGTTGCTGAACGCACTGCCAATCAAAACATGGTGGTGGCAGAGGGCGATGACATCGAGGTCGCGCGATGGAAGACGCTGGGCGCGATGGCGCCGCATCCGGATATTGATGAACTCTGGGCCAAGCCCGACCTGAAGGACGATGAATGGTCCAAGCTTGACCTGTCGGACATGGTGAAGAGGAAAGGACAGAGCTATGTCGCCTATCATCGACTGGAGATCGCCGAGACAACCGATCTGTTGGCCAAGCTGCTGGCCCGAATTGGCGGGCTTAATGACGAATCAGATTATTTTCTAATCGTGCGCGGTTTGGTTAGGGCCTGGCGAGACTCTTTTTACGTCGAGTATCGTGAGGACGATCCGACCAAACCAACCCTGAATAGTTTCCTGGTCAGCTTTGGTTTGTCATATCCGATTCGGCGCATTAACTTCCTGCGCGCGAAACTCGACAAGCTTTACAGCCTTGACGACGACGCGCACAAGACTATTGCCGGGCACTTTAAAGGGTTCTGGGATGAAGGAACTGAACTAAGCGACGAACAGCGGCGATCGTTTCGCGCGGCGCTATTGCGGATTAAGCCGAAGCTGAACGAAATCTATATTAGCTTGCGCCGGGCCGGGCGATTGCTTCGGTCGCGCCCTTCGACGGAACAGTTAGCGGGCGGGGCGAGCGAGCCGGTCAAGCAGGAGAACCCCGTCCGCGACAAGATCGGCGAATTGTTTCAAGCCGTCACAGCGGCCGCAGCCGGCGACCTGGCAGCCAGAAAAGCGGGAACCAGCGAAGCAAAGAAAGATTCACTCCCGCCATTGTTTGACTACTTCCTCGGCGGCCAGGGCCCGTCGCAAACCTCGAGAAACCAACGCCAGCGCTTATCCGAAAGTCGCCTCGAAGAAGAATGCACCGTGCGGGCTAAGGCACTCCTCAGGGATCATCCGGAGTTGCGCGGCATGATTGATGAGACCGCCACGATGATTGCGGAACGCGTCACCGAAGCCAGACAGGAAGGCGAGCGCCTCGCGTCGGATTTGCTGGTTGTGGGTCACGCGAACACCCCAAAGGAAGGAGAAGAGCAAGAAGATGACGCGACCCTTGCGGCCCGAATTTGTCTGCACCATTACTACGACAACTATGACGACTATGACATGGTCACCTTCCCGTTGTTTTATCAAACCGACGTCGGAGAAGCCGATGTAGTGGAAGTGATCCGCGTCAGTCCGGAAGATGCCAAGACGCTGATCGATGAAGGAACCAGCGGATGTCGAAAATTGGCGGGGACCGCCATCGGTCACTTTGGGGCCTTTCTGGATCAACTTTGGCGGAAGAACGACATACTGTGGGGAAGGTTGGACGGTGCTGAGCGTATCATCACGGCTATTTTGCCAAATCACCCGGAGACGCGGCGCTTAATCGCGGACGCTCAAGCGTCAATTGTCTGTGAAGCCACCGAAGGCCTCGGCCAATTCGAAACCCATGATCTGCTGGTTGAGTCTTTCATGAGAACCAGAACCGGCAACGCTGATGACGAGGCATTGAAAACCCTGAGCTGTTTTCTTGGCAATCTTAAGAGCCACTGCAGCCCGGATCTGAAAGTCGCACTCGACGCGCGGATTCGCGACGCTGACATCCGGGACTATTACCGGAAAGTTTTCAAAGACCGCAGCCGGTTGGAACCGGAACCGACGCTTCGGACAGTGGCGCGGGCGACCACGATAGTTGGTGAACTGCTGTCCGGCATATCGAAAGACTACAACGTCAATGACCGGTATGCGGGTTGGATCGCCCGCCTGGGTACGATCTTCTGGGGGTTCATCGAGGTTGCGATACCTAACAGTCTGCCGCACCTGCTGTTTCGGCACTGGCTGAAGCTGCTCTACACATTCGAAGTTCTGATGATTGTGGGCGCGGCGATTTTTGCCAGACCAGAAGTCTCGCACTTTGGCTGGACGGCGTTCGGAGTTACCGCGGGATTGAATGTCGTCGCCTGGTTGTTGGGAGACTTCATTAGGGGCAGGGGTCCCGTTAAGCGCTTTGTCATTTTTTTGTTGGTGTCGGTATTTATGATCCTGGCTTTGATTGGCGCCCTGAAAACCGGATCGGTTTTGTTTGGCTGGCAGATCCAAAACCTGCCTATTCTGGCTTGGATCCATCAGAATATTCTCGATTTTGCCGGCCTGCTTAGCCGCTTTGTTCCGGCCGTTGTGTTGAGGGTCGTCTGGTGGATCGTTCCGTTAGTCGTGGCCCTGGCCCTGGTTGTCATTTTGTGGCGTCGGGCCCGCGATTGAGAGAGAGTCTTCAAGTCAAACCTCGTATCGCCGCTTGACCAGCACGTCCGCGTGCCGGATGATCCATCCTCTTCCTAATAACAGGTCGCGGAGGCGTGATGGATTATCGATTCATTCAACTGGATGTGTTCACCGATCGGGCCTTTTGTGGTAATCCGCTGGCGGTCTTTCCCGAGGCCGAAGGAATCACCGGCGAGCAGATGCAACAGATTGCCCGCGAAATGAATCTCTCGGAAACAGTTTTCGTCCTCCCCTCTGAAAAAGAAGAAGCGTTGCGTCGCCTGCGGATATTTACTCCGAACAACGAGCTTCCGTTTGCCGGCCATCCGATCGTGGGCACCTGGAATTGCCTGGCGCGCGAAGGCGTCGTGCCGCTGCCCGAGAACGGCAACGGCTGGGTCCATCTCCAGCACGAGGTCGGCATCGGCGTGCTCCCGATCGATATCGAGTTCAAAGACGGCGAGCCCGCACGCGTAGTGATGACGCAGGGCAAGTTTGAAATTCGCGGCGAGATCGATGACTGGCAGGAGCAGGCACAAATCGCGCGGGCGTTGGGTTTGGCCAACGAGGACCTGGACGAAACTTTGCCCATCCAGGCAGTGTCGACGGGTAACACGATGTTGCTGGTGCCGGTGCGCTCGCTGGCGGACCTTGGTAATTGCAAGGTGAACCTGCCGCTGCTCAGCGAGATTTACGAAGGCAATAGTTCTTTTGGAGCCGCCACGGGATGCTATGCGTTTACTCGCGAGACGATCGAGATTGGCGAAGCCCGCGCACATGCACGATTCTTCGTCGGCCAGAACATCGGCGAAGATCCGGCGACGGGTAGCGCCGCCGGGCCGCTCGGAGGTTATCTGGTTTATCACGACGCGACACGGGTAGATCCGGTCGACGGCGTTTACAAGTTTGTGATCGAGCAAGGCGACTTCATCAATCGCCCCAGCCGCATTGGTCTGGAAGTTAAGGGCGAGCCCGGGAAGGTTGAGCGTGTTTGCGTAAGCGGAACCTCAGTCGTGGTAGCGCGGGGAGTTTTGGAGTTTTAGGGTCTTAACTCCCTCTCCCTCTGGGAGAGGGCTGGGGAGAGGGATTAGGCGACTCAACATGATCTCTTTCCTTTATCCTCCGCAGGACGCAACGATGATTGTTCGAAGACAGTACCGAGTTGGTTATCAGGTCACTGGTCTGGCTTGCGTGTATAACGGACGGATTCTGAATGACACTGAGAACGTGGGCCGGCGCGACGTAGGCCCTCTCCCCAACCCGAGAGGGAGCAAATAACCAGAACCGAAGTAACTCAGGATGGCTCAAGAATCTCTCGATCTTCTAATCATCGGTGCTGGACCGGCGGGGCTCTCGGCCGCTGAGGCGGCGGTGCGGGAAGGTCTCGACTATCTCGTGATCGAGAAAGGAACCATTGCCGACACGATTCGCCAGTATCCTGTCGGCCGCACGCTGTTCTCGACCCCGAATGAATTGGAGATGGTTGAGGGCGCGCTTCATCCCGTGCGCGAGAAACCAACGCGTGAAGAACTTCTGTCGCATTACATTCATTTCGTCCTCGATGCTGATTTGCGAATCAACACGGGCGAAGAAGTTACCGCTATTGAGCACCGGGGACCCGACAAATTCATCGTTCACACGAGGAGCCTGAACACGCTCGGGCAGGAGACCAACGCGACCTACCAGGCGCGGCGTCTTCTGTTTGCAATCGGCGCGATGGCCCATCCGCGCCGTTTGAATGTACCCGGCGAGGCTCTACCGAAAGTCCATCATCTCTTCATCGAACCTTATCCCTACGTGCGCAAGGAAGCGTTGGTCGTCGGTGGCGGCAACAGCGCTGCTGAGGCGGCCTTGTTTCTGTCCGAGGAGGGCGCGCGCACGACGATGGCTATTTGGCGTGAAGACTGGGAGAACCGCGATCCGAAAGCCGGCGCGATGAAACATTGGGTGCGTTCGCCGCTCGAGCGCGAAATTGCCGAAGGGCGCCTGCGGGTGATTCTTTATCAGCACATTGATGAGATTACGGCCCACGAAGTTACCCTGACGACCGAAACTGGAGAGAAGCGGACGATTGTCAACGACGTCGTCTTTGTCCTGGTTGGCAGTGATGCTGATCTGACTCTGCTGAAAAGTTTGGGCGTAGAGACTACTTCGGGAAAACTAACGGAGATGCCGGCTTACGATCCGGAAACTTTCGAGACCAACGTGCGTGGAGTCTATGTCGCTGGTCACTTTACCAACGCTCGCCACATCAAGGCGGCCATCGATGTACCGCGAAAGATCGTGCCGCTAATCGCGCGCAGCTTGTTCGGAGTTCCGCCTTCAGGCGGATGATTGGTAATCGAAGCATTCCGCCTAAAGGCGGGACTCCAAACAAGTCTCGTTCGAAATGAACCGGTACGGAACCGTTCGCGGTAGCGAGCGGGTCAGTGCCAAGCACGAACTCCTTACATAGGATAAACCCGGTCGCTATCGCTCCCGGTTCTGACTCGTAGATGGAAACTCCGCTGACCCCAATGGACTTTGCGCGCCGCGCTCGCAAGCTTTACGGCGAGCGCGAAGCCGTAGTGGATGGCGAGCTGCGCCTGACATACGAGCAGTTCTTTGAACAATGCGATCGTTGGTCGTCAATTCTCCAGAAGTTCGGCGTAGGCAGGGGTGATCGCGTCGCTTACATTGCGCCGAACACGCACGCGCAACTCGAATCTTTCTATGCAGTGCCGCAGATTGGTGCGGTGCTGGTGCCGGTCAACTACCGCCTGACACCTGACGATTTCGCTTATCTGATCAACCACAGCGGCGCGCGCGTGGTTTGCGCTCACCCCGATTATCTCGCCGCGGTCGATAGCATTCGTTCGCAACTACCGAGGGTTGAGTGCTTCGTCGCACTCGCAGGCGCACATGACGGCTGGCTTGATTACGAAGCGTTGCTGGCTGAGACTAACAGCGACTTTCTTCGTCCACAGATTCTGGAAAGCGACTTGCTTACGATCAACTACACCAGCGGCACCACCTCGCGTCCAAAGGGCGTGATGATCACGCATCGCAACGCTTACATGAATACAGTGGGCACGTTGGTCCACGAGCATATGGCCTGCGCGGATCGTTATCTCTGGACGTTGCCGATGTTCCATGCCAATGGTTGGACGTTTGTTTGGACGGTCACCGCCGCCGGTGCTGCACACGTCTGTTTGCCGAAGGTCGATCCTCGTTTGGTGTTCGAGCTGATCGAAAAGGAGCGCATCACGATGCTGTGCGCCGCGCCCACGGTGCTGATCAGTTTGGCGAACGCCGATTGAAGAAGTAAGACAGGGTGCGCGTCGTGGGGTGCGTGTGCTGACGGCCGGCGCGCCTCCGGCTGCTTCCACGATCGAGCGCCTGGAAGGTGAGCTCGGATGGACCGTCACACACGTGTACGGGCTGACTGAAACAACTCCTTTCATAACTGTCTGCGAGCCGCGGGCCGAACACGAACAACTTTCAATTGGCGAGCGCGCCGTGATCAAAGCCAGACAGGGCGTCGAATTGATTACTTCGGGCGAGACTAACGTCATCGACGAAGCCGGAGCGGAAGTCCCTCGAGACGGTGAGACAGTCGGCGAGATCGTGGTACGCGGTAACGTCGTGATGGAAGGCTATTACAACGATCCCGAAGCCACCGCGCAGGCAATGCGCGACGGCTGGTTTCATACCGGCGACGCGGCAGTGGTTCACGCGGATGGCTATGTCGAAATACGCGATCGTTTGAAGGACGTGATCATCAGTGGCGGCGAAAACATTTCGTCAGTAGAAGTTGAAGGCGTCCTGTTGCGTCATCCGGCCGTGCAGGAAGTAGCGATTGTCGGCTTGCCGCATCCGCGCTGGGGCGAGGCGCCGCATGCGTTCGTGGTCCTCCGCACCGGTGCGTCCACCACTGAAGATGAGCTCTGCGAATTTGCGCGGGCACATCTTGCGCACTTCAAGGCGCCGCACGCCGTGACGTTTATTGATGAACTACCGAAGACTGCGACTGGTAAGATTCAGAAGTATGTTCTGCGCGGCGGGCGAAGCGCGATTACGAAGCAGTGAGTGCTGTCAGAAGCCCGCGCGTAAGCAAGGGCTACGGTTGAGACGGTTGCTTCTCGCATCGACACAACCATGCGATTCATTTTTCTCAATCAAGCCTCTCCGCGAAGGTGGCCCTCCCTGACGGTCGGGCTTCTGACGCCAGAGCCGATTTGTGAAAAAGCTTGCCTCGAAGCGTCGCCTCGTGGTAAACGAGCAGTCCTCAAGCGTTTCAGTTCAATCTAAAGAGGAGTCCATCCTATGCTGAGAAGTGTCCTCGGAGTGATTGTCGGTTACATAGTGATGTTTGTTCTGCAAGTGGTCGCCTTCATGACCATCTATTCGATGATGGGTGCGGACTGGTCCTTCAAGCCGGCTTCGTACGAGGCATCCACGGCCTGGACCGCGATGCAGTTCGGAGTGATTCTGGTCACCACCATTATCGCGGGGCTCATTTGCGCAGGGATCGCCAAAGGCGGCAAGGCGCCGCTGGTGCTCGCGGTCGTAGTATTGGTCCTGGGTCTCGCGCTGGCGTTTGCAAGTACGGCGTTGCGACCCGCTGATACTCATGAGATACGTGCCGGAAACGTTCCGAATATGGAAGCGATGAGCAAGGCCAGGCACCCGGCATGGGTAATATTTCTTGGTCCCGTTATCGGGGCCGTCGGCGTTGTGATTGGCGGTAAATTAAAGCGTCGCTAGTAGAACACATAGGTTGCCGGTTAGATCCACCGTTAACGCAGGTGGCACTGACTTCATCAACAAAAAAGGGCGAGCCGAACGGCTCGCCCTAAAATTATGGTGGGGATGAGAGGACTTGAACCTCCACGATGTCACCATCACAGGCTTCTGAGACCTGCGCGTCTGCCAGTTCCGCCACATCCCCGTGGAGTTCGAATATACGAACCGTGCCACGGAGTGTCAAGACTCGGCTCTCCCGAGCTATCTCAAACGAATTCCGATCCGGAGTCCGCTGCGTCGATACCGTTGGCGGTACCGGTAGGCGTCGTAACGATAAGTCGGGTTAGCCCAGGAGTACGTGTACCGGTTCGCGAAGTACGGCTGTGAATAGCGGTACGAGTAATACCGGTTTGTGTAGTACGGCTGAGATGAGCCGTTCGTATAGTATTGGCTTCCGTAATAGGTTTGCGGATAGCCATACGTATTAGAACGGTAATTGTAGTAGGGCCTTTGTTGGTAAATCACGTAGGACCTCCCCGTTCGTCGCCCGCGCCCATCCCAACGGCCATCGCGCGCATCGTGGCTGTTAACGAACTTGTAAAACTTCTTTTCCTCGCCCCGGCCTCGTCCGCGGCCCTGACCCAGCGCGGCGGCCGGCAGAACGAAAGCCAACGCGATGCTGAGTATGGTCAGGAACAAAATACGACGATTGTTATGTAAGACTTTCATGGAAACCTCCTGACAAAGAGTTTGAGGAGAGAAAGCAGAGTCCAGTGTAACTCTGTTTGATGATCTGCTACCTTAAATAGCGTACTCATTTATCAATCAAGTGTGTTGTCATTTGATTTCGATTGAGTTATTTGCGAATCGAGATGATTGAAACGAAGCCAACTGTAAACAGCCTGCCTGATCGGCTCAACGCTGTGCGCGACGAGATCGCAGCCTGCGCGTTGCGCGCTAAACGATCGCCCGGCGAAATTACTTTAGTTGCGGTGAGTAAAACGCATCCGCCTGAACTTGTTCGCGAAGCAATCGCCGCGGGAGCGACAGACCTGGGAGAGAATCGCGTGCAGGAAGCGGACGCAAAAATTCCCGCAGTCGGCCGCGAGGCGGCGCGCTGGCATCTGATCGGCCACTTGCAATCGAACAAAGCGCGACGAGCGGTCGAGTTGTTTGATGTAATTCATTCGCTCGATTCAGTGAAGCTGGCCCGGCGGCTGGATCTTGTGTGCAGGGAAACAAATCGAGAAGTTTTGCCGGTGCTGATCCAGGTTGACCTGGGACAAGAGGCGACGAAATCGGGCGCCGCGGAAAATGAGGTATCCGAAATCATCGAGGCCATCGGGCAATCACAGGCATTGCGTTTGACGGGACTGATGACGTTGCCTCCATACTTTGATGATCCGGGACACGCCCGTCCGTTCTTTCGCCGGCTACGCGAGCTGCGGGACGAATTTCGCGCGCAGGGCGCATTTGGTGATCACAGTGGCCAACTTTCAATGGGAATGACGCACGATTATCAGATTGCGATCGAAGAAGGCGCAACGATTGTGCGCATCGGCACGGCAATCTTCGGAACGAGAGGTGGTGCGTTAGGTTGAATTCTCTGCGCCGCCCGGCGCCGCTGCGCTGGGCCGTGTTTCAATTGACAGGTGTTTAGAGTACCGACTTTAGTCGGGCACTTCATCGTAATAAAACCCGACTGAAGTCGGTACTCTGAACGCCTGTTTTCCAGATTGAGACACTGCCAACGATAATTGAAGACTCGACACTGAGAAAGCTTCATGCTGGTCATCAAGTCACTTTTTCAATTCATCACCTGGGGCGTCACCGCAATTGTCTTCGCGGCAATCGTACTGGTCGTGCTGCGTTCTCTTATTAACTACATGGATTTGAATCCTTTCAGTTGGTTGGCGGTGACGCTGCGCCGATCGACTGAGCCGATCCTCCGCCCCGTGCGGGCGGTTCTGATCGGCTTCCGGGTCGATCCAAAGATCGCCCCCTTCATCGTCATAATTCTGGTGATTGTCGCCGGCTATCTGCTGGTTCAGGTTGTGTCAGGCGTCCTGTGGACCATCGCCGGCGTTATCTATGCCCTGACGAGTCGGCAGTTGGGCATGCCGGTGGCCATTGCGGGCTACCTTCTTTTTGGCTTGCTTGAGCTCTACACGCTGGCGATCTTCGTTCGCATCGTGTTTTCTTTCGTGGAGGTTGGTTATGGAAATCGGCTAATGCGTTTTCTCTACCGGATAACGGAGCCGTTGCTCGGTCCCTTGCGACGAATGATTCCGCCCGTGGGAATGTTCGACGTTTCGCCAATGGTGGCCGTAATTATCGTCTGGATTTGTAAGGCCGCAGTTGCCGGCCTCCTCTTGAAGGGTTGGCGGGTAGACTTCTTGTAAGCATATTCCAAATCCTGGCGGCGACGAAAAATGCTGTTTGCCGACGGCGACTCACAATTATCTATTTACCAAAAGCGATTCACGATTTAATATTCAGTCGAGTGATTCAGTATTCCGAAAAGGATCGCGGCCTCACTTTCGCGGTGCGAATTGTTCCTCGCGCATCGCGTAGCGAGATCGCTGGTGAGTATAATGGCGCTCTGCGAATTCGCATTGCCGCGCCGCCGGTGGCAGGGGCCGCTAATCAGGAACTGATTCGACTATTGGCAAAGAGTTTCAAGCTGCCACAGAATGCGGTTGAGATAATTTCGGGAGCGGCCTCAAAGAGTAAAATCGTTTACATCGCCGGAGCGGACTCTGCCAGGCTTGAGCAAATGATCTTGTTGAAGTAGAACGAAACCCCCTTGGAACTGACATCAATTTCTCGTTATCGAATTCTGGAAAAGCTCGGCTCGGGCGGCATGGGTGATGTGTTTCTCGCCGAGGACACGAAACTGGGCCGCAAGATCGCGCTCAAGTTACTCGCCGAAGAGCTGACCCAAAATCGCGATCGACTCAGCCGCTTTGATCAGGAAGCTTACGCAGCTTCCGCCTTGAACCATCCAAACATTCTCACGATTTATGAAGTCGGCGATGAAGGCGGACGTCACTTCATTGCCACGGAGTTCATCGACGGCATCACCTTGAGAAAGCGACTGGGCGGCGCGCCGATGGATCTGTCGGAGGTCCTGGACGTCGCGATTCAGGTGGCGGCCGCGTTGGAAGAGGCGCATGCCGCCGGCATCGTCCATCGCGACATTAAGCCAGAGAACATAATGATTCGGCGCAACGGTCACGTTAAGGTGCTGGACTTTGGCTTGGCCAAGCTTACGGAAAGACCTGATACGGACCCGACGGATACCGAAGCGGTGACGCGGGCTCTGGTTCAGACCGATGCAGGGCTGGTTCTCGGAACTTCACAATACATGTCTCCCGAGCAAGCCCGCGGTAAACCGGTGGACGTGCGCACCGACATCTGGAGTTTGGGTATTGTGCTTTATGAAATGGCGTCGGGACGCGCCCCGTTCACCGGCGAGACCAAGACCGACGTGATCGTTTCCATTGCCAGGAACGAACCCGCGCCGCTGGCCCGCTTCGCGCCCAACGCACCCGCAGAGTTCGAGTGGATCATCCTGAAAGCTTTGCGCAAGGATGTCGACGAGCGTTACCAGACAGTCAAGGAACTGGAATCGGATCTGAAGACGCTCAAGCAAAGACTGGAGTTCAAAACCGAGCTGGAGCGGTCGATGGGCCCCGAAGCGTACAGTACCGCACTGAGCGCCTTAGCCGACACCGATGTTTCCGGAATGCCACGTTTGAGTATGCACTCAGGAGGTCCGGTCCCGAGTCAACACACGAGCTCGGTCCCCGGCGCGGCCCAGACCCGCGCGTCAAGCGCCGAATACATCGTTGGGGAAATCAAACGTCACAAGGCGGGCGCCGTAATCGCTGTGCTGGCAATCGTCGTGGCCGCCGCGGCCATAGTTTATTTTTCATTCTTTCGCCCTCGCGTTCGACTTACCGATAAGGACCAGATTCTGCTGGCCGATTTCGTGAACACCACCGGCGACCCGGTCTTTGACGGCACGCTCAAGCAGGCAATGGCCGTTCAGCTTGGTCAATCTCCGTACCTGGATATTTTTTCCGAAGATCGGGTCAGGGAAGCTCTGCGTTTTATGGAACGGCCGCCCGACGAGCGAATCACGGCCGCGGTGGCGCGCGAGATCTGCAAGCGTCAGGGAATCAAAGCGATGTTGCTGGGATCGATTTCGGGTCTGGGCGATCATTACGTCGTGTCGCTGGACGCGGTGAACGCCGACACCGGCGAGACGATCGCCAACGAACAGTTCGAGACTGACGGCAAAGAACAGGTATTGAAGTCTCTCGGTCCGGCAGCGTCACGTTTGCGCGAGAAGTTGGGCGAGTCGCTTGCCTCAATTCAAAAGTTCGACGCTCCCATAGAACAAGTCACTACTTCCTCATTGGAAGCATTGAGATATTACTCCCAGGGACTTGAGCTCCACTCGAGCGGCAAATATGCCGACGCTATTCCCTTCTACACACACGCAATTGAACGTGATCCAAACTTCGCCATCGCCTACGCCCGTCTAGCCACCTGCTACAACAACACGAAGCAGCTTGAGCTCGCGCGCGAGGCCTCGAAAAATGCCTACGAGCATCGCGATCGGGCGAGCGAGCGCGAGAAACTTTATGTGTCCTGGAATTACTATGGCGCCTTTACCGGAGAATGGGATAAGACTGATCGCGAGTTGGAGGTTTGGAAAAGTACTTATCCCAGAGATTGGGAGCCCCACAACCTCCTCGCGGTGAGATTCACTCTGGTAGGCCCTTTCCAGAAAGCGGTCGACGAAGCCGGCGAAGCGGTTCGTCTCAATCCTAGAGAGGCTAAGGGATATTCGAACCTGGGGCTCGCCTTCATGGGCCTCAATCGTTTCGACGAAGCCCAACAAACGCTCCAGCAGGCTCTGGCGCAAAAGCTGGAAACCGACTCGATGCACACCCGCCTTTATCAGATCGCGCTCGTTAAGGGAGACGCAGCGTTGATGAAACAGCAGATTGGTTGGGCGGCCGGCAAACCCGCGGCCTATCTGGCCCAGGTGTGGCAAGCACAGGCGGCGGAGTTTTTCGGTCAGTTGAGCAAAGCTGCTCAGTTCACAAATCAAGCAGTCGAACTGGCTCAACGCAGCAAGTTAAGGGAAGCTGCCGCCCAGGTGCTGTTACAGCAGGCGATGCGGAACGCGGCTTTTAAGGATTGCGGACAGGTGCGAGAGTTGACCGCGAAAGCACTCGAGGTATCACGCGACCTGTCGAGTTTGAATCAGGCGGCCCACGCGTTTGCGGCTTGCGGCCAGATCAGCCAGACGCAATCTCTCATCGACGAGCTACAGAAAAGATTTCCCTCGGACACTTTGCTTAACACTGTCTCAATTCCCCTGATGCGAGCGCAGCTTGAGCTAAACCGCGGGAATGCGGCGCAAGCCGTGCAGTTGCTCGAGCCGGCCCGCAAGTACGAAGTCTATGGTGAATTCTGGCCGCAATACCTGCGCGGGCAGGCTTATCTGAAACAGGGCAACGGCGCCCAGGCGGCAATTGAGTTCCAAACGATCCTCGATCACCGTGGATGGTATCCAACGTCGCCGCTGTATCCGCTGGCTCATCTCGGATTGGCTCGTGCAGCCGCCCTCAACGCAGAGCGCGGGAAAGCGCGCAATGCCTATCAGGATTTCTTCGCGCTTTGGAAAGACGCAGACTTGACACCCATTCTGATCGAAGCGAAGGCCGAATACGAAAAGTTGAAGTGAGCGATCTGGTTTAGAGTTCAAGCTTTAGCTTGCGACCCCAAACCCAACCTAAAGGTTGAACTCTGAACCTAAGGCGAGAAGTCGCCGCCCTGCAAGACTTGTGATATATTCTCGCCTCAAACTCAATCACAGAAATTTCTCTTAAGGATCGATAAGCTCAAATGTCCGGACATTCGAAGTGGCATTCGATTAAGCACAAGAAGGGCGCGACCGACGCCAAGCGCGGTAAACTCTTCACCAAGTTTATCAAGGAGATCACCGTGGCAGCCCGCACCGGCGGCGGCGATCCCGACGCCAACGCGCGCCTGCGCAAAGCCATCCTCGATGCCAAGGCCGGCAACATGCCGAACGATACGATCGATCGCGCCATTCGTCGCGGCACCGGGGCGGAAGAGGGCGTGAGCTATGAAGAGATCACTTATGAGGGCTACGGTCCGGGCGGCGTAGCGTTGCTGATCGAATCGGTGACTGATAACCGCAACCGCACCGTTGCCGAAATTCGCCACATGTTTTCCAAGAATGGTGGCAACCTTGCGGCCGCCGGCGCAGTGGCCTGGCTGTTTGAAAAGAAGGGTTACATCGTCGTCGACAAAGCCGCGAAGCCGGAAGAAGAATTGTTTGATATCGTCATCGAGGCCGGTGCGGACGATCTGCGCGACGATGAAGACAACTTCGAAATCATCACCTCGCCGGAAAGATTTGAAGGCGTTCAATCCGCGATCAAGTCCGCCGGGATCGAACCGCAGATGGCCGAAGTTTCCATGGTCCCGCAAAACTACGTCAAGCTGGAAGGCGGCAACGCCCAACAGATGCTGCGCCTGATGGAAGCTATCGAAGATCACGATGACGTGCAGAAGGTCTACGCCAACTTTGATATCGACGAAGCTGACATGGCGGCGGCGTGATTCTACCGCGTTCGATAAACCTCCAATTCCTATTTCATGAAGCGGCTTTGCCGCAGCACAGTGCGGTAAGCCTCCGGCTTACCGGCAACGGTTGATTGATTGTTATGAGGCTGCGCCTCAGATGCTTGAGGCGTAGCCTCAAGCATTAATTCAAAGCAGTCGCGCCGGAAAGGCATAGCCTTTCCGCAATGTGCGGTGGCAAAGCCACAAAGCTCTCGAGGGGAGAGTTGAATGACCGGCTGATCTACCCGCCTACGCCGGCGGTAGTTGACCTCAACCGCTGTAGCCAGAATTGCAACCGGACTTAACCGCTATATTCCATAACAGAAGCACACAACTGTAGAAACCGCTTGAGTCTTGCTGTAGACTCTTTCTCATTGTGCGCGTCTTAGGAATCGATCCTGGCAGTGAAACGACGGGCTGGGGCGTCGTCGAAGGCGATGGCGGCGGCCGCAGTTACCGGCTGGTTGAATTCGGCGTGGTCAAATTATCGACGTCGGCAAGTTTCTCTTCACGGCTGCTGAAAATCTGCCGCGGTCTCGAAGAAGTCATCGAAAAGCTAAAGCCCGACGCCTGCGCGATCGAAGAAGCGTTCTACGCAGTTAATCCCAAAGTCATTCTGAAGCTCGGTCAGGTGCGCGGCGTCGCTTTGCTGGTAGCGGAGAGCGCCGCGCTGGAAATCGGCGAATACTCGCCGCGACTGGTGAAGCAGACAGTCGCCGGTTACGGTAACGCCGACAAGCGGCAGGTCCAGGAGATGGTGAGAGTGCTGTTGTCTTTGCAGGCCGTTCCCGAACCACACGATGCAGCGGACGCGCTGGCCGTCGCTATCTGTCACTTTCATCACGCGGGAGTCCGAGAGCGGCTGCTGGCCGCAGAGGCCCGCATGAAACTCAATCCAACGGTTGCGGCTCGCCGCCGCGCGACTCGTTAGGAGCGCACGCGGCGTTGTACCGCCAACGTGCATCTTGAAAGAACGCGGCTCTGCCGCCGCCCAGTGCGGAAAGGCTGTGCCTTTCCGGCCCAGACTTTTTCTGGGATATGTGAGAGGCTGCGCCTCGAACCGGAGGCGTAGCCTCACGCAGATTTTGATGTCAACACGGTCAGGCAAAGCCTTACCGCGCTGGCTGGCGGCATAGCGCATTGATCTCACTTTGCAAGCGGAGGCATGGACAGTGTCATTCAAATCTCCCAGTCAACTAAGCGCAACTTCTTCATTCATCCTGTTGATTCTTTCAGCTTCGGCTGCGGATGCCTTTGCCCAAAAACCCCGGATACCACCCGGCGGGCACATCGCCGTGGTTGCTGATGAAAGACTGGCCGCCTTGCGCAGCGTGCCCGAACCAACAGCTCGCTTGCTGCGCCGTTTAAGTCGTGGTCGTTTGGTTTCTATCAGAAGCGCGAGTCGCAGCCGGGAGGGCCTGGTTTTTTATCGCGTCGTAGTTACCCGGCGAACGTCGGGTTGGCTGCAAAGCGAAGCGGTAATTGCTTCGTGGCATGCGGGCGACGATCAACGTCTGCTGCGTTTGATTGACGGCGCTGACGAATTTGATCGCGTCGCCCGCGCGCGCATTTTTCTCGATGCCTTGCCGCGCTCACCCTTGCGGCCGCAGGCCTTGCTAATGTACGGCGATGCCGCTGAAGAGGCGGCGGCGAAGCTTTCCCGCGAGGCTGAACGCCGCTTCGAAAGACGTGAGCTACCCGCTGAGGGCGCGCCCGAGTTTAGTTACTATCTGAACTATAGCGGACTCGATCGTTACAATCGGCAGGGCGTGATCTTCATCTTCGATCGCTCAGCGAAGAAATTTCACTATGACGGCGCCGCTTGGCGCGAGATCCTGCAGCGCTATCCGAAGAGCGTTGAAGCCGCCGCAGCGCGAACGCGTTTGGAAATATTGACAAAACCCCGGTAGGACGGAAAACGATCTTTCACGGTGCTCGGCAATGACGCTCACCTCAAACCAACTCTCCGCCTCAGCACAACGTCGAACTCGTCTGGTCAAAATCTGTGAAGCGCTCCCTGAAGTAGTCACCGAGGTTGCCGGCGATCAGCACATCGCCTTTCGCATTCGCAAACGGATCTTCGCCTACTATCTCTTCGACCATCACGGCGACGGGATGATCGCTTTCACGTGCAAGTCGAGCCTGAGCGAGCAGCGACTCCTGGTCAAAGACGATCCGACGAGTTTCTTTGTGCCGGCTTATCTTGGATCGAAAGGCTGGATCGCGATTCGGCTGGATCTGGACGAAGTTGATTGGGACACCGTCGCGGAACTCGCGCGCCGCGCTTATCAGGAGGTCGCGCCGAGAAAACTGGCGACCGCAATCGAGTAGGTGGTCGATTAATGATCAGTTAACCTCAGCGACATCAGCAAAACGCTCATGCTACAATTTCACCACGGAGACGGATACTTATGGCTGCTTTAACGGAAACCCTCTTGCGCCAGGCCCTGGAATTATCCGCGAATGATCGCGCAGCACTTATCGAGGGCTTGATCCTTAGTCTTGACCAGCCTGATCCAGCAATTGATGCCTTATGGCTCAAGGAAGCCGAAAGTCGCCTGGCCGCCTATCGCTCGGGGGAACTTGATGCAGTTGACGCCGACCAAGTTTTCGCTGAGCTTGGCAGGCAAACTTGAGAACAAGGTTTTTGAGTCCGGCCCGCCGTGAACTCCGCGAGATAATTCGTTACTACAAAGCGCAGCTTCCACACTTGGGCGAAGAATTTCTGGCCTCATGGATTCGGCATAAGACAGCGGATCTGCGGAACCAGAGACTTCAGGCTGACAAGAACTGACCTGGGAAGGATTCGAGTGTCCAGTCTTAGTTACGTAAGCAGAACGTAGCAGGAGATAAGCATGGCCAATAAGAATTCTGACGAGAACTTTAAAGGAAATCTAATAATTGCTTTAGTTGGTGGGTTGTTTGTTCTTTTCGCTGTCTTGGCTGGTTTTATTCTAACAAGACTCTCCACCCTCGATGAAATTGCGAGAACCCACGGAGAACGGATAGCAAAACTTGAGGCCTGCGTTGACTGCTCGAAATCGCCGAGAACCAAAATCAAAGGCGGGTATGAATGGAAAGAGTATCCAAGTGAAGAAACAGATGAAGAGGGAAACATAACCTTCTCGGTCGAAATAGACATCCTGTCAAAGCAATATCGGTGGGCTTGTGGGCGTTCTAATGTCGACGATCTTGTCAGAGAGAACCAAGCTAATAGCACAGTCAGCTTGGAAGACATAATAAGAAAATATGATCCCGACGACGAATTGCAGGATGCTAAGAAGATTGTAGTTGTCGGGACTGCTTCCTCGGAAGGTGACTTAGCTAGTCAAGAAGATTTGGCGCAATCACGCGCCAAAACACTGGTCAAAGTTGTCAAAGATAATCTCCAGAAGAAGATTCCGGTGATAGGGATGAGTTTTGGCCAATATGTCGCAGATAAAGAAAAGGCAAAATGTTCTGATGCTACGTCAGAGCAAAGAAGAGTACTTATTGTCAAACTCATCAAACAATCAACCGATATGTCCGACGATGAATTAGAAAAGAGCTTGATCAGGCGCTTTGAGCAACTTGCAGAGAAAGAAAGTTTTAGATTCCCAATAGAAATTCGCGACTACTCAAACTACAAAGATCACAAACGAATGTTCTTAGAAAAGTAAGAAGCATCAGAATTGATGCCTTGGACATCCAGTAAGTGAATATCGATTCGTGATGTCGGCAGTCTACTCCGGGAATTAGCCCGCCTCTAAACGATCGCATTCACCAGCATCGCCCATTCTTCCAACGTAAACGTCTCAGCGCGGCGCAACGGCGGAATGCATGCGTCGCACAAGACTATGCTGGCTCCGCCTCGCTTCTTTAATAACTCCTGGATAGGTGCGGGAGCGTCGCGCAGGTTGTTGAGGATTGTCTTGCGGCGTTGCGCAAAACCCGCGCTGACGACTTGCCACAACAGCGCTTCATCTTTCACTTCGGCTGCGATCTTCGGGCGCACGCGCAAGTTCACCACCGTACTCCAAACCTTAGGCACGGGGCGAAACGCCTGCGGCGCTACATCGAATAGTTGTTCAGCTTCGCAATAGGCTTCGACCAGAACTGAAAGATAGCCGCGCTCAGAAGACCCGGCGGCGGCGGTGATGCGATCGACGACTTCGCGTTGCAGCATCAGCGTCATTTCACTAATACAGCTTCTTTGATCGATCAGTCTTTGCAGCACCGCGGTGGCAATGTTGTAAGGGAGATTGGCGACTACGCGCGCCTTTCGCGCAGGTGTAATCGCAGCGCAGAAATCGGTGGCCAAAGCGTCAGCTTCTATCAGGTGCAGATTTGCGGCGCCGGCAAACTTTTCTCGCAGAGACGGAACGAGATCGCGATCGAATTCGATCGCTACCAGGCGGCCGGTCTTTTCCAACAGACGAGAAGTCAGCGCACCACTGCCTGGCCCAATTTCGATTATCGTTTCATCGGCGCGCGGTGAAACTGCCGCGATGATTCGATCGACCGCGTTACGATCGACAAGGAAGTTCTGCCCAAAACGCTTCTTAGAGTTGATCATAAGCACTACGAACTGAGCCCTCCCTTACGGTCGGGCTACTGCCCCGTTTACTTGATCGGATAACCGGTGACTTCAATATCGCGCCCGCGCCGCTCGACCGAAACGTTCTCGAGTTGTTTGGCGTCGGCGATTTTTTCGGCGCCGTCTCCACCAATCGCCGACGGAGCATCCTGGCCCCCAATGATCATCGGCGCGATGAAAAACGTCATCTTGTTCACCAGTCCGGCGTCCAGTAGCAGACCCGCCAGGATCGGCCCGCCTTCAACCAGCACACTTTGAATCGATCGCCGGCCCAGCTCTGCGAGCACGCTCGACAGTTCCAGCCCCGAACCCGTCTGGTTGATTACTTCCACACCGCGCGACTGCAAAGCGTCAACAATCTCAGGCTCCGAGTCTCCGTGCGCAAAGATCAGCACCGGCGCTGCATCCGTGGTCTGCGCGAGCTGCGATTCAGGCGACATGCGCAGGTACTGTTCAATCACCACCCGTACCAACGGTCGCCGGCGCTGCTTGCCGGAACGATCGGTAAGCAACGGATCATCGGCGCGGGCAGTACGACCACCAACCATGATCGCGTCGTACTGATGCCGCAACTCATGCACCCGCTCGCGCGCTTCTTCGCCCGTGATCCAACGCGAATCGCCGGCAAACGTCGCCACCTTGCCATCGAGTGACACTGCCAGCTTCAGATGTACGAAAGGGCGGCCGGTCCGCATGAAATGTATATAGGCTTCATTCAGTCGAGCGGCTTGGTCAGCCAGCAAACCAGTGCTGACTTCAACGCCGGCTTCGCGCAAGTGAGCAAAGCCACGGCCCGAAACTTTAGGATTCGGATCTTCGATGGGCGCGACGACGCGTTTGATTCCAGCTTTGATCAGCGCGTTCGTGCAGGGTTGGGTACGTCCTTGATGGGCGTGGGGCTCAAGTGAAACGTACGCGGTGCCTCCGCGCGCGCGGGCGCCCGCCTGTTCGAGCGCGGTCGTCTCAGCATGCTTAACCTGTTCGTAGAGATAGAAGCCTTCGCCGGCGATCTCACCGGCGGCATCGAGGATCACCGTGCCGACCAGCGGACCGGGACTAACCTGTCCGGCGCCCTGCGCCGCCAACTCGAGCGCGCGAGTCATCATGCGGCGATCCGTTTCAGTCCACTTGTCCAAAGTATTTTGCCCAGCAGTAATGAAGGTCCGCACCACCTGCGTGAGCGGGTGGGTTCAAGAGTCAATCCGCGCGATGCCTAATTTTTTTGTTAAGCCGCAGAGCGGCGAAATGTTTATAGCACCAAGCCGGGAAAGGTCAGAGCGCTCCGTAGGAGCGCAATGTATTCGGCGGCTCTAACCGCTGTGACGAAAGAAAAAAGAAAAAGGCGTTTCGAACGTTAGACATTTCGTGCCTACGGCACGATGCAGCCGCGTTCATCCCAAGCGCCGACAGATAGCCAACGACGCGATCTAATCCTAATTGAAAAGACTGTTCACGTACTGCTCCGGATCGAACACCACCAGGTCGTCAACCTTCTCTCCGATCCCTGCATAACGAATTGGCAGGCCCAGCTCTTTGGCAATCGCCACCGCGATGCCGCCTTTGGCCGTGCCGTCGAGTTTCGTCAGGACAATGCCGGTCACGCCGGCGACCTTCAGAAACTGTCGCGCCTGTTCAAGCCCGTTCTGACCCGTGACCGCGTCGACGACCAGCAGCGTTTCGTGCGGCGCGCCTTCGACCTCGCGGCCCGCGACCCGTTTCATCTTTTCCAATTCAGCCATCAGGTTCGATTTGTTGTGCAGCCGGCCGGCGGTATCCACGATCAGCACGTCCGAGCCGCGAGCCTTAGCCGCTTTCATTGAGTCGAACAAGACCGCCGCAGGATCAGTGCCTTGCTTTTGCTGAATCAAAGGGACACCAGTGCGCTCGGCCCAGATTGCCAGTTGATCACTCGCGGCCGCGCGAAAGGTATCGGCAGCGCAAATCAGCACATCGTTGCCTTCGGCTTTGATTCGCTGCGCCAACTTACCGATAGTGGTCGTCTTCCCCACGCCGTTAACGCCGACAATCATCATCACATACGGCGCGATGTTTTCAGGCACGCTCGTCTCCGAGGCGACGCCGCCCTGCTCTGAAGCGTGTAGGATCGCCAGCAACTCAGACTTGATTGCCTGTTTCAACTTTTCGATATCGTCGATTTCCTTCCGGCTGATCCCGCGGCGTACTGTTTCCAGCACGTGCATCGTGGTCGGCACGCCGATATCCGCGGCAATCAAAGCCTCTTCCAGTTCATCGAGAAGTTCGACGTCAATTCTTTTGGCGCCGGCAAAGACCGTATCGATCCTTTCGGAAAGCGACTCGCGTGTCGCTGCCACGGCCCGGCGAAAACGAGCTGAGAGTTCCTGTTCCAACGCCGCTTCCTGCGCCTGCAATTGCTCGATAGAGAGATCGAGCCCGAGCACGGAAGTCTGCCAGGGAGTGGACGCCGGTTGTTCGCGCACGGTCTCGTCTGACTCGACCGAAGTCACGATCGCCGGCAGCGGTCTAGTCGGTGCTTCAGATGCACTCTCTCCTTCGAGTGCGCGCTCATTAGCAGCACGGCTCAAACCAAGCGAGACAAATTCGTCCTTCTTCCTGCGCCAAAAGGCCATTAAGACTCCACTCCATCGAAATGAATCAAGAATTGTTTTCGATTATAAACCGAAAGCGGCGCCTCACCGCAAAAGCGACCTGCCGAGTGTCATGAGATCGGAACAAGCCAAAGAGGAAAGCGATCCACGAAGTCACACGAAGTGGCACGAAAACAGGGGCTTGGTTCGTGTCATTTCGTGTGAGTTCGTGGATCGTATTTCTATTGGAGCAAACGAAGTTGAGAGTTCAAACTTCAGTTTGCTTTCTCTGAAACAAGCTGAAGCTTGAACTCTGAACTCTTAGCTGACTGCGAGGACAGAATCGGGCGTTGGCGAACCGGGTAGAACCGGCAAGCGACTGCTTCGTCGATCCGACTGCTTGCGATTGACTCGTGTCACGCCCGGACGAATCTTTCCGGCTTCGCAGGCGGCGATGAACGCAGCCACTACGCGCGCATCGTAACGAGTGCCGACAAAACTCTTTAGTCGCGTGAGGGCTGCTTCCAGATCCATTGCGCGCTGATAAGGGCGCTCAGTGGTCATCGCGTCAAACGTATCAGCGACCGAAACGATGCGCGCTTGCATTGGGATTTCATCCCCCTTGAGGCGTTGCGGGTAACCCTCGCCATTGATCATCTCGTGGTGCATGTACATGCCAGGGAGAAAGTCGCGCATCGCCGGAATCTGCGACATGATCTTGTAGCCCTTCTGCGGATGCGTCTTCATGATCTCAAATTCTTCGTCGGTAAGCGCCGCCGGTTTTTTCAAGACGCGATCGTCGATGCTGATCTTGCCAACGTCGTGCAGCAAGGCGCTGATCCTGATCCTTTCAATCTCGCTCTCGGGCAGACCCAGGCCTTGGGCAACTGCGACTGAGAAGCGCGAGACGCGTTCAGAGTGGCCCCGAGTGTAAGGGTCCTTACCGTCGATCGCCGCCGCCAGCGCCTTGACCGTGCCCAGAAAGAGTTCATGGTTTTCGTCGACAGAGCGCTGAAGATCGCCGACGAAACTTTCGATCCGATCGGTCATTTGGTTGAACGACGCTCCCAGCTCACCAAGTTCAGTCCTGCCCAGGACTTTTACGCGTTGTGAAAAGTCTCCTGCGGCAATGCGCTGTGCGCCGGCAGCCAACTCTCGCACCGGCCGCGTTAATTTCTCAGCGAAGTAGAATCCGATCAGTAGCGCCAACGTCGCGGCCAGTAAGCTGATGAATAATGTCTGAGTTCGCATTTCGCTCACTGAGGCCAACGCCGCCGCTTCGTCCTGAATCGCGATGACCCCGAGCAGCGAGTTCTTATCGAGTTCCACCGTAGCGTAAGAACCCAGCATCGGCGTCGCGCGGCCATCACGATCGAGCGTGAATGGCGCCAACGCGGATTGAACCTGCGCGCCCGTCTCTAACCAGTCCTGCACGACCTTCAGATCGGTCATCGGCCGCTCGGAAAAAGCTATAGAAGCGTCGGGGTGGGCCACAGCTTTTCCGTTCTGATCGACGACGAAGACCACGGGCAAGCCGCCGTCCAGTAGTTCGCGGGCGCTCTTGGAAGATGTCTGCTGAACTGCTTTGAAAACTTCCTGAAAAGAAACTACGGCCACTACCGCCGCAACAATTTCATCACCATTCATCACGGGCGCGGCAATGGTTAGCGCCATCTCCTGGCCGGACCGAATAATTTGCGGCCGGCTGATGATCACTCCGCGTCCACTCATGCGCGCCAAAACATCGCTTACTCGGTGGTCGACTTCTTCGCGCTTGATCAGGTCCGGCTGAAATGCACGATGGACCTCGCCCTTGACCGGACAGATCGCCAGGGCGATCAGGTTCGGATCATCCAGGAGAGTTCTTTGGAGGCGAGCATCGTAACCGGCATCGGTCAGCAAACGACTGCCGCCGGCGATCTCAAAAGCACGCGCGACTCCGCTGACGACGTCGCGGTAGCGCTGGCCGTACAGTTCGATCTGTCGGGCCTTGTCCCGGACCAACTGGGCCTGATAGCGTCCTTCGATAGCGCGCAATTCCTCGGCGCTGCGCCGGGACAGCAGAGTTCCAGCCAGGGCCAGCGGCAAAAGGCCGACCAGCAGCAGCACGGCCAGCACGACATAAAGAAGACGAATTCTTTTAAGGACTTCGAACACGGAGAGTTCTGGAAAGTGAAGGACTACGAAGCAAGACCCTATATGACTAGCAGGCCCGACCCAACCTCGAGTGGTCCTAGCCTTAGCTAGAGTAGTTGTTGGCGACCCCGTGTGTCAACATGTTTGGCCTGGATTTAACTGCTGAAATACTTGAGTTAAGCAGCCAAGACCAGGCCAATTAGTGGATCTCAGCGTGGACTCTCCGGGAAATCCCGTGTGAAGGAAATCCAGTTGTGCGGGCTCTACGGCTTTCGTGCGATACTTTTGCCGACTTGGGACCGGGGGCCAGCGTCTAAAGATTGACCGCGCGAGTTGTTGCGCGCGACATTTGGATGCGGCCTCTCGCAGAGCCGGACGCGAGCACGAACCTGGTGGAAACGGCCTCAAACGATGAGCAGATGGTAGAGCGCGCCTTGTCGGGCGACCCCGAGGCGTTCGGTGAGATCGTGCGCCGCTGGGAGCGAAGAATCTTCGCGCTGGCCTTCGGCATGCTGGGGCGCGAAGAAGATGCACGCGACGCGACCCAGGAGACTTTTCTCGCTGCGTTTCGAAATTTACGTGGCTTTCGTGGCGAGGCAAAGGTTTCTTCATGGTTGCATCGGATCGCGGTCAATCAGTGCATTACCCGGCAGCGGCGCGCGAAGGTGCGCGGCGAAACGGCCTTAGAGGACGAGGCTGAGAAGAACGCGGCCGTATTTGCTTTGCCGCTGGATATCTCGCCGGCGCGCACGGCTGAAAAGCTTGAGCGAAGCGTCGCCGTCAGACGGGCGGTCGGTTCACTGCCGCCGGATTTGCGGCAGGTGGTGGTAATGAAGGAATTCGAGGAGCTGACGTTCCAGCAAATATCAGAGGCATTGGAACTGCCTTTGAGTACAGTCAAGAGCAGGCTATACACGGCGCTGCGGCAATTGCAGATGCGTCTGCAGAAATTCGGAGCGTAGGTTACGCGAATTGATCGCGGATAAGAGGTAGTTGAAATGCCAAACATTAACGAACGACCAGTTTGTCATCGAGCGGAAGACCTGGTCACATATCTTTACGGCGAAGCCAGTGAAGTCGAGGCCAAAGACTTTACCGAGCACCTGCAACAGTGTGACGCCTGCCGGAGCGAGTTTGGAGTTTTCCAGCAGGTGCACGACTCGATTTTGCTTTGGCGCAACGAAGCGCTTGGCGCAGCGTTCAGCCCGGCGGCAGTTTCTGCCGAGAGCAGGATTGATTCCACCCAGTTCGTCCAGCATGAGCGAAGACTCACGGCTCTCGCCGCGTTGCGCGAATTTTTCAGCGTGTCGCCGCTTTGGCTGCGGGCCGCCACAGGTTTTGCGGCGCTGCTTCTTTGCGTGCTGAGCGTGCTGGCGATCTCGCGTGCGTGGAACAAACCGGTTCAGCTTGCGAATAAAGAAGCCGAACCAAAGTATAGCCAGCAAGATCTCGATCAGGCAGTACAAAAGCGCCTTGACGAAATTGCCAGGGTAAATAACCGCCAGACATCGCCGCAGGTCAAAGACGGTTCGACGATCAAAAAGCCAATGGATGATGGGAACCGCACTCAACTCGCGGTTAATCGGGTCCAGCCAAAGACTCCCCGCGCCCGGGGATTGAGCAGACAAGAGCGTGAGCAGTTGGCGTCGGATCTACGGCTAATTCCGAGAGATGAAGACGAGCTGCCTTTTGTATTGTCGGACGAACCTAATCAGTAACGCTTTCCGAGACGATCCAAAACTCCGGAAGCAAGGACGGTGCAATTATGAATCGAGCAACAAAAATACGCAGCAGTCGGATTCTCTTCCTCGTGATCCTGCTGCTGGCAACCGTCGGGGTACAGGTCAGAGCACAGGCCCCAACGCCACAGAATCCCGCTGAGCCGGTGCAGTCCCAAGTGCAGGCGCAACCCAACCAGGCCGGTCAGCTTCCGGATTTCGCCGAACTGAATCTGTCTCCCGACCAAATACAAAAGATCCGCGCCATCAATGCGGAGCTGAAGGACCAGCGGCAGGCCGCGGGTACGAAACTGCGACAGGCCCAGCGCGCGCTGGCCGAAGCCGTCGAATCTCCCACTGCAAATGAAAGTTTGATTGAGCAGCGTTCCCACGAGCTCGCCGATGCGCAGGCAACTACGATTCGTCTGCGTTCGTTGACGGAAGCGCGGATTCTTCAGGTGATGACGCCGGAACAGCGCATTCGCCTGAGGGAGATGCGTCAACGAAATCAGGCCTTACGTCGTGAAGCCAATAAACAACAACTCCCCGGCAATGTTCTGCGGCGGCGACAACAAGGGCTGCAACGCAACGCGAACTTGCCGCCTCTGCGGCCTAATCAGCGAAAGCTCAACCGACAGACTTCGAAACCCTAAGGCGGTCATTCAAATGAGACTTGAAAAGCCGGCTCCGAGACCTCGGGGGTCGGCTTTTTCCGTTCAGAATTCAACCCTTAGGTTGTTCATTCCAGGCACAATCTATAGCTTGAACTCTGAACCGGCCCGCCACTCAGCCGCGATTCAACCTTGACGCAAACGGTTGGATTTGCGCATCATAGGCCGCTCTATTGAAATTTGGCTCGCAACGCGGTGCCGCCTTTGGGCAGTCTTTGAGGTCACCCATACGCCCTGCCTGCCCGGTTCATTACCTTCGTGACAAGTAGCGGCGACCGCGTCAAACGAGCAGCCTTCTTATAATCACTGGGTTTCGAATGAACATCGTCACGCGTTTTGTGTTCGAACTGGAGGAAATGACCCTGCTCGCGGCGCGAGCCGCGGGTGGCCTCTTCAGGAAACCGCGTTACATTCCCGAGACCCTCACGCAGATGGACAGCATCGGCGTCGGCTCGCTGACGATTATTATTCTCACCGGGTTCTTTACCGGGGGCGTGCTGACGCTGCAGACGTACCAGACGCTCGAGTCGTATGGGGCGGTGAGCCAGCTCGGCTATCTGGTCTCGATTTCTCTGGTGCGAGAACTTGGTCCGGTGCTGACTGCGTTGATGGTAACCGGTCGCGTAGTTTCAGCGATCTCGGCTGAGTTGGGCTCGATGGTTGTTTCCGAGCAGATCGACGCGATGCGTGCACTGGGAACCGATCCCATTCGCAAGCTGGTCGCACCGCGGCTGATCGCACTGGTAATCACTTTGCCGCTCCTGACATTGATAGCCGACGTGGTGGGAATTGCCGGAGGCTGGACCGTATCAACTTTTCTCTACGGCTTACCCTCGTCGATGTTTCTGAATTCAGTCCGCGACGGCATTACTACCGATGACATAATTGGCGGAATCGTTAAACCTTTGTTCTTCGCTTTCCTGATGGGTACAATCGCCTGTCATAGAGGACTGAAGACTGAAGGTGGTACGGTCGGCGTGGGCCGTTCGACTACCTCCGCGGTGGTAACGGCTTCGATCATAGTGATCATTGCCGACTTTATTCTGGCCAGGGCATTACAGCTTGTTTTAGGCACGCAGCCATGATGACTCAAACTTCAATTGACCGGCCAGAGAGCAAAGAAGCGGACAATCGCGTTAGCCAGGAGGCTGCCGAATCGACGTTTCGTGAAATTGACGATTCCGATCGCGCAATTCCGGCGATCGAGTTTCGCGATGTAACGATCACCTTCGACGGCCGAAAGATACTGAACAATCTCAGCTTCAAGGTGATGAAGGGCGAGACGAAGATGATTCTCGGAGGTTCAGGTTGTGGCAAGTCAACCACCATTAAGTTGGTGTTGGGCCTGCTCAAACCTGACACCGGGCAGATTCTGGTCGACGGCGAAGACATAACCCACTATGGCGAAGCTGAAATGATGAAGGTGCGCAAGAAGATCGGTATGATTTTTCAGGAAGGCGCCTTGTTTGATTCGCTTTCCGTCTACGAGAATGTCGCCTTTAAACTCCACGAACAGGGTGTGCCCGAAGCAGAAGTCGAAGCCGAGGTCCGGCGCATGCTTCGCTTCGTCAACCTCGAAGAAGCCATCGACAAGATGCCTGCCGAGCTTTCCGGCGGCATGCGCCGGCGCGTGGGCATCGCGCGCGCGCTGGTCGGCGATCCGAAGATCGTAATGTTCGACGAACCGACCGCGGGTCTGGACCCACCGACCGCGCGCACGATTTGCGAGTTGGCGATGAAGCTGCGCGATCTGGAAGATGTCTCTTCGATCTTCGTCACTCACGAGATGAACAATCTGGATTATCTCTGTTCGGAATACGCGGTAGTCGATGAAGCCGGCGAAGTCGTCTTCGAAAAAGAAGGCGAGAAGCTATGCCTGATAAACAGCAAAGTTTTGATGATGCGCGACGGAGAGGTGATTTTCAGCGGGACCGACGAGACCCTGCGCAAAGCAGACGATCAATACATCCAGAAATTCTTGCGCGGACACTGACAGAAAGGAAAAAGGAAAAAGGAAAAGGAAAAGGAGATCTTAGCGGTCTAACTCGCATTGGTTTTGCCTTTTTACTTTTTACTTTTGCCTTGTTAACGCCATGCCACAATCAACCCGGAACATTGGTTTAAGTCAGCTACGCGTTGGCTTGCTGGTGCTGATCGCCATCGCCGTTCTGATTCTGCTCATCCTGAACGCGTCGGGCACCCTTAATCCTTTCGCCAGTCACATACATCTGCGGGCGCGGTTCGGCGACGCCAGCGGTCTCCGTGAAGGGTCGGAAGTACGTCTCGCGGGCGTGCGCATCGGTAAAGTGGACCGCATCAGACTGCTGGCCCCGAGCGAAGTTGGCACCGGGCCCAACCCGCAAAAGATCGAGGCATTTATGACCATCGACAGTAAGATCGACGGGGTGCCGGCCCAGGAGCGGATTCGCTCAGATTCAACGGCGCAGCAAATGGCGCCCAGCATTCTGGGGAGCGAAATGATCGTCAACATCACCCCGGGCACGTCACTCGGCCAACCGATCAAAGATAAAGACTTGCTGACTTCGACATCCGGCAGCTCGATCAGCGACCTGGCCACCAACGGCACTGAGCTGGCGCAAAAACTAAGCAAGCTATCGGATCAACTTAACGAGGTCGTCAAGGATGTGCGCGCCGGCAAAGGCACCGTCGGACGCCTGTTCAATGACGAGGCTCTCTATAACAACCTGAACGCGACCATTCGCGATGCCGAAGAAATCGCGCAACAGATTAAGACCGGCCGTGGCTCTGCCGGGAAATTCATCTACGACGACGCGCTTTATAACAATGCCAACGAAATCGCCGCCAATCTGAGAAAGCTTTCCGCGGATCTTGCTGCCGGCCGCGGCTCAGCCGGCAGGTTGCTGCAAAGCGACGAGATGTACAACAAGATCAGCCGCATCGCGGACCGCGTCAATCATTCGATGGATCAGATTGATTCGATCGTGGCGGGAGTGAATGCCGGACAGGGAACGTTGGGCAAGCTGGTCAAGGACGAAGCTATCTACAACGACGCCCGCACCGCGATTGCTCGCTTCAACACAACCACCGCGCGTATCGATAACGTCGTGGCCGGAGCGCAACGCGGCGAAGGCACGCTCGGCAAACTGATTACCGACGAGCAGTTCTATAACAACGTCAACAACCTCTCATCAGAAGGCGTGAAGCTGCTCTACGACTTCCGCCAGAATCCGAAGAAGTACCTGACGATTAAGTTTCAGTTGTTTTAATAAATGCACATTGATGATTTTGTCTGGCTGACCGAAATTGCGAAGAAAGTCGCGGCCAAGCATCGAGTAACCCTAGACGAAGCCGAAGAAGTGTTTTTCAACAATCCCAGATACCGCTTTGTTGAATCAGGACATCGAATAGGCGAGGATGTATACTCGGCAGGTGGCCAAACTGACGCAGGTCGCTATTTGATCGTGTTCTTCATTTACAAAGGCGACAACACAGCATTGATCTTGAGCGCCCGCGACATGGACACTGCTGAGCGACGACGATATGAGCGAAAATAAGAACGATCAGCGAAGCAGCATTTCGAACGCACGCTCTCCCGAAGAGATCGGTGAGTACTGGGACAGCCATAGCCTTGCTGATCATTGGGACCAGACCCACGAAGTCGAGTTCGAAATCCGCGCCCCGCATCGCATCACGCTTGATCCTGAAATCTATGTTCGCCTCGAAGAACAGGCGGAGAGCCGGGGCGTCTCACTCACCACTCTTGCGAATTCCTGGCTCAAAGAAAAACTATCCGGCGATAAGGCCGCATAAAGTTTGACCACCACACGCGAGTCTCTCCCATGACGATCCAGTTGACGGAATTAGTAAGCCAGTGATCCCGGACCATGAGAAGGAACCGCGCGCACTAAGCCACGGCGGGGGGATGCGTGGTTTCTCGATTCGATGCCGTCGTAGCTCTAGCTCCTCGCACTCGCCGAAACCATTCCTGGAATCTTTCGAAGTACAAATAAACCACCGGCGTCAAGTACAACGTCAGCACCTGCGAAACGATTAAGCCACCGATAACCGCGAGTCCTAATCCTCTACGCGCGGAGGCGCCGGCGCCCCAGCCCAGCGCGATCGGCATCGTGCCCATCAGAGCCGACATCGTGGTCATCATGATCGGACGGAAACGCACGACGCAGGCTTCGTAGATTGCTTCGCGGGCCGGGCGGCCTTCCCTTCTCTGCTTGTCCAAGGCGAAATCGATCATCATGATTGCGTTCTTCTTCACAATTCCGATCAGCATGATCAAGCCGACAAAGGCGTAGATGTCAAGCTCGCGCCGGAAGATCAGCAGCGTCAGCAGAGCACCCAGTCCCGCCGACGGCAGACCCGAAAGAATCGTCAAAGGATGAATGAAACTTTCATAGAGAATTCCCAGCACGAGATAAATCACCAGCACCGCGACCAGCAGCAGCAAGGTCAGGTTTTGTAGCGATGATTGAAAGACCTGGGCCGATCCCTGGAAAGTCGTGGTGATGGTTGCGGGCAGTGTCTGCTTTGCCAGCGTCGTGATCTGTTGCGTCGCCGTGCTTAAGGACACGCCGGGCCGCATGTTGAACGAGATAGTCGTCGCGGGCAGCTCGGCGAAATGGTTCACCAGTGCGGGTCCAACGCTCCGCGAAAAACTCGCAACCGCGCTCAGAGGCACCAGCCCCCGCGAAGACGAACGGATGTAAAGCCTTCCCAGCGCCGCCGGATCCTTCTGAAACTCCGGCTTGACCTCCATGATTACCTGATACTCGTTCGTCGGCGAATAAATTGTCGAGATTTGCCGCGAACCAAATGCCGACCCCAGCGCCGTTTCAATCTGGGCGACAGTCACGCCGCGCGCCGCTGCCTGTTTGCGATCGATGTCGACATTGATCTGCGGAGTATTGATCTGCAGATTGCTGTTCACATCCTGAATCGTGGGCAGCTCACGCATCTTTTTTTCCATGATGTTCGCGCTGTCATAGAGTTCCGCGGTGCTCGCAGCCTGCAAAGTGACTTGATAAGTACTGCGCGAAAATTGGCCGCCGATATTCAGCGAGGGCGGATTTTGCAGGATCACGCGCAGTCCGGGCTCGCGCGAGAGTTTCGGTCTCAGCTCTTCCACTACTTCGTCCGCGCTCTTGCGTTGATTGAGTGGCTTGAGTCCAATGAAGATCGTGCCGGCGTTGCCGCCCGAGTTTCTGCCGCCCGCGCCCACAGTCGAAGCATAAGACTGCACATTAGGATCGTTCTTGATGATGTCGGTGATGACATTTTGGTGCCGGATCATATCGTCGAGCGAGATGCCCTGGGCGGCTTCAGTGTTGCCGAGGAGCAGCCCACTATCGCCGCTGGGAATAAAACCTTTGGGAACGATCGTGAAGAGATAGACCGTCACGCCCGCCAGCACCAGGTAAATCGCGATAGTCAGGAATGAATGGACCAGCACGCGCTGCAGGGTCCATTCATAGGCATGCAGGACTCGGTTGTAAAAGTTTTCTGTGAAACCCCACCAACCCTTCCGAGCGCTTTTACCGCCGTCTTCATGCAGGGCGTTCGCGCGAATCGCCGTGGCTTTGAGCAGACGGCTGGCGAGCATCGGAGTCAGCGTCAACGAGACCAGTCCCGAGACGAGAATCGCGACGCTGATCGTAATGGCGAACTCGCGAAACAGCCGGCCCAGAATTCCGCCCATGAAAAGAACTGGGATAAATACTGCGACCAGCGAAACAGTCATCGAAACTATCGTGAACCCGATCTCGCGCGAGCCATTCAGCGCCGCCTGCATCACGTCTTCGCCCAACTCAATCCGGCGCACGATATTCTCCAGCATCACCACCGCGTCATCGACGACAAACCCTACGGACAACGTCAGGGCCATCAGCGACAGGTTGTCGAGACTGAAGTTGAGCAGATACATCGCGGCGAAGGTGCCAACGATCGAAGTCGGCAGAGCCAGCGTAGGAATGATCGTCGCGCGCACGTTGCGCAGAAAAAGAAAGATGACCATCACCACCAGGGCGATCGCCAGCAACAGCGAGAACTGCACGTCGTTAACCGATTGTCGAATCGAGATAGAGCGATCATTCAGCACGTCAAGATTCACCGACGCCGGTAATTGCTGCTTGAACTGCGGCATCAGGGCCCGAATAGCGTCAACTACGGCGACCGTGTTTGTTCCCGGCTGACGCTGGACGGCCATGGTCACGCTGCGGCGGCCGTTGAACCAACTCGCCACTCGGTTGTTCTCGACGCTGTCAATCACGTTGGCGATCTGTTCCAGACGCACCGGCGCGCCGTTGCGATAGGCGACAATCAGCGGTCGAAAATCAGCAGCGGTCTTTGGCTGGGCGTTGGTTTGTAAAGTGAGATTTGTGTATTTGCCGTAAAGCGATCCAGTTGCCGTATTCGGATTTGAGTTGCGAATGGCAGCGTCAACGTCATCGACGCCTATGCCGCGGTCGGCCATCGCCGCCGGATCCAGTTGCGCGCGCACCGCGTACTTCATAGCGCCATAGACCTGGACCTGCGACACGCCTTCTACCATCGAGATGCGCTGAGCGATCAGTGTCTCAGCGTATTCATCGACCTGCGGCAGCGACACCACGTCCGAGTTAAGCGCCATAAACAAAATGGGACTGTCGGCGGGATTGACTTTGCGCAAGCCCGGCGGCGACGGCATGCCCGTCGGTAATTGTGGCAGTGCGGCAGAGATCGCGGTCTGGACGTCCTGGGCGGCGGCATCAATGTTTCGACTCAGATTGAACTGCAGAGTTATCGAGGTTGAACCCTGCGAATTGGACGAGTTGATCGAATCGATCCCGGCGATGCCTGAGAATTGTCTTTCCAGAGGTGTCGCCACGGACGCAGCCATCGTCTCGGGATTGGCGCCCGGCAAGCTCGCGCTGACATTGATGGTCGGGTAATCGACGGTGGGCAGATCGCTGACCGGCAGCGCTTCGTAACCAATCAACCCGAACAGAACGATCCCGACCATCACCAGCGTCGTAGTGATGGGGCGATGAATGAAGAGCTCAGAGATGCCGTGTCTCTCGTTTGATTTGTCTTGCTTAGTCATAGGCAAGTCATTTTCCATTCGTCATTTCTTGTTGCCGTTCGTACTTTCTTATTTCGTGTTCGTTCGTGTGATTTCGTGGATCGTTTGCCTGGCTGAGAATGAAGGACGATCCACGAAATCACACGAACGAACACGAACCAGAGGCCACCGATCACAAATGGAAGATGCTCGGAAATACCGAACTCAAAACCCCTCTACGCAACTGCCGGCTGTTCGCTTCTTCTCCTTCTCCGCTGAAACCATTCCTGCATCCGTTCAAAGTACAAATAAACCACGGGCGTCAAATACAACGTCACCACTTGAGAAACGCACAGGCCACCGACGACCGCCAGGCCCAATCCGCGTCGCGACTCGGCACCGGCGCCCCAACCCAGCGCGATGGGCAAGGTTCCCATTAGCGCGGCCATTGTTGTCATCATGATGGGACGGAACCTGATCAAACAGGCTTCAAAGATTGCTTCCTCCGCCGGTTTGCCTCCTTCCCTTTGGGAAGTCAGCGCAAAGTCGATCATCATGATCGCGTTCTTCTCAACGATGCCGATCAGCATGATCAAGCCGACAAAGGCGTACACATCCAGCTCGCGTCCAAACACCAGCAACGTCAGCAAAGCTCCCAGGCCCGCCGACGGCAGTCCCGAAAGAATTGTGAAGGGATGAATAAAACTTTCGTAGAGAATCCCCAGCACCAGATAGATCACCAGGACCGCTACCAGCATCAACAAGGTAAGATTCTGCAGCGATGATTGAAAGATTTGCGCCGTGCCCTGGAAGCTGGTCGTGATAGTGTTAGGCAAAGTCTGTTTGGCGAGGCTCTGTACCTGATCCGTCGCCGCGCTCAAAGAAACACCCGGCCGGAGGTTGAACGAGATCGTCGCCGAAGGAAGCTGGCTGAGATGATTAACCAGCAAAGGCCCAACGCTACGCGACAATGTCGCCACCGTGCTGAGCGGAATCAGCCGGCCCTGCGTTGATTGGTTGGCCTGACCGGCAGGCGTCTGTGATGAAGAGGCAATCTGCGGTGTGGATTGAACTATAGATGTTTGGGTCGATGGAGTTGTCGACGGCGCGGTCACGGTCGAATGAATATAGAGCCGGCCTAACGCGGAAGGGTCCTGCTGGTATTCAGGCTTAACTTCCATGATGACCTGGTACTCGTTCGAGGTGGCATAGATCGTCGAAATCTGTTTCGTACCGTAGGCATCGTTGAGCGCGTCCTCGATTTGCTGAGCAGTGACCCCAAGGGACGAAGCTTTGTCGCGATCGATGTCGACGTTGAGCTGCGGGTTCTTGGTTTGCAGATCGCTGGTCACGTCCAACAACTGCGGCAACGCGGCCATCTTTTTTTGCAGGGCCTCGGCATTCGCATAGAGCTCATTTCGCTCCGGGCCCTGAAGCGTTAACTGAAAAGGACTCTTGGTGACCTGCCCACCGACCTGAACCAGTGGCGGGTTCTGAAGAAAGATTCGCATCCCGGGCACGGTCGCGAGTCTGGGCCGCAAGTCTCCGATGATTGTGTCAACGTCCTTTTTTCGCTGGTTGACTGGTTTGAGCAGAACGAGGACGTTGCCGGAGTTGCTGGCCGCGCTAACGTCGCTGAACCCAACGGTTGATAGAACCCCGACGACGTTTGGATCGGCGCGAATGAGGTCGACCATCTGCTCCTGATGCCGCGACATCTCTGCGAACGAGATGCCCTCCGCGGCTTCTGTGTAGCCGACAATGCGGCTGGTATCGTCGTTCGGAATAAAGCCTTTGGGAATCACATAGAAGAGGCCAATCGTCACCAGAAAGAGCCCACCACAAATCAACATGGTGAGCGCGCGATGCTCGAGGACTACTTGCAGAGTCCAACGATAACCGCCGAGCAGCCAATCGTAAGCTCGCTCAGTTTTCTGATACCACTTGTCCCTTTCCGCTGGGAGCGCGGACCTCCCGTCCGCATCTACTTCCTGCGAAGAGCCCTCCCTGACGGTCGGGCTAGTGCCCCGATCCTCGTCATCGCGTCGATGGCCAATCGCTTTCAGCAGACGGCTACAAAGCATCGGAGTCAGACTCAGCGAGACAAAGCCGGACACCAAAATCGCGACACTGATCGTAATGGCGAATTCGCGAAACAGTCTCCCGAGAATTCCGCTGAGAAAGAGCACGGGGATAAAGACCGCCACCAGCGATACCGTCATCGAGATGATCGTGAAGCCGATTTCGCGCGAGCCCTTCAGCGCCGCCTCCATCGCACCTTCGCCTGATTCCATGCGCCGGACGATGTTCTCCAGCATCACGACCGCATCGTCGACGACAAATCCTACCGAAAGCGTCAACGCCATTAGCGAAAGATTGTCGAGACTGAATCCGAGCAGATACATCACCGCGAAGGTAAATACGATCGACGTGGGCAGGGCCAGCGTAGGAATGATCGTCGCCCTGACGTTGCGGAGGAAAATGAAAATAACCAGCACCACCAGCCCGATCGCGAGCAGCAGCGAGAACTGAACGTCGTTGACGGATTCACGAATCGACTCAGACCGGTCGTACAGGACGTCCAGCTTGATCGACGCTGGAAGCTGCTGGCGAAACGTCGGGAGCAGGTTGCGAATGGCGTCGACGACCGCAACGGTGTTCGTGCCCGGCTGGCGCTGCACGGTCAACGTGACGACCTGTTGACCGTTGTAGCGACTGGCCAAACGATTGTTCTCGACGCTGTCGATGACGTCGCCGAGATCTCGCAACGCCACGGGCGCGCCGTTGCGATAAGCAACGATAAGTTGACGATAGCCTTCGGCGTTCGTGATTTGCCCGTTCGCCTGGACAGTCAGATTTTGATGAATGCCATAGAGCGTGCCGACCGGAAGATTCGTATTGCCGCGCTGCAAAGCCGTCGCGACATCGTCGATGCCGATGCCGCGGCTGGCTAATGCAGATGGATCGACTTGCACGCGCACCGCATATTTCTGCTCGCCCGTAACCAGCACCTGGGCCACACCGCTGATCGTCGAAAGCCTCTGCGCCAGCGAAGTGTCTGCGTACTCGTTTACTTTCGACAGCGGCAGCGTCGGCGAGCTCACCATCAAATACACGATGGGTTGGTCGGCGGGATTTACTTTCTTCAGCGTCGGCTGGCTCGGCATTCCCGGCGGCAGTTGACGGGCGGAAGCCGAAATCGCCGTCTGCACATCCTGCGCGGCCGCATCGATGTTGCGGCTGAGATCGAACTGCAGGGTGATTTGAGTGTTGCCGAGAGTGCTCGTCGAACTCACTGTGTTGAGTCCGGCGATGGTTGAGAACTGACGTTCGAGCGGAGTCGCAACGGACGAGGCCATCGTCTCCGGGCTGCCACCCGGAAGTTCGGCCGTGACTTGAATGGTCGGGTAATCAACGTTCGGCAGATCGCTCACCGGCAGAGAGCGGTAGCCGATAAAGCCGAACAGCACGATCCCCGCCATGATGAGAGTGGTCGTGATCGGCCGTTGGATGAAAAGTTCCGACATTGATTACACGTCTCAAACCTTTGGGGGGAAAAGCATTAAAACGCAAAGGCCGCAAAACGTCTTCGCAAAGGCGCGCAAAGAGTTCTTCCTTCGCGTAACTTTGCGTCTACCTTTGCGACCTTTGCGTTAACTTGATCTATGAAAACTCATTGATTCGAATTCCCGCCGCCGCTGCGCCGTCCACCTTGACCCTGATTACCCTGGTCACCCTGACCGCCGCCCTGATTGCCTTGACCACCCTGACCTCTATTACCCTGGCCGCCACCCTGTCCCTTGGGCTGAACCTTGGCGCCCGGCACCAGACGCAGTTGCCCATCGGTCACTACCTGTTCGCCTGGCTTCAACCCGTCTTCGATCACGGTCATCGTGTCGGCGATCGCGCCGGGCTTGATGACTCTCATCTCGGCTGTCGAATCAAACTTGACCACGTACACGAACGACTTGTCCTGGCCAATCTGAACGGCTTGAGAAGGAACGACGACCGCAGCGTTTTGGATTCCGAGCGTGAGCACGACATTTACAAACTGGCCGGGATAAAGACGGCGGTCATCATTCTGAAACGTCGCTTTCAGCCGCACCGTTCCGGTGGCCATATCGACTGTGTTGTCGACCAGCGATAGTTTTCCGAACGCGTGGTTTGCTTCGTCGCCGGGAATGACTACCTCAGTCGTGAAGCTGGTTGAACTGGCGTACTGGCGGATGCGCATCAAGTCTTTCTCTGGCACTGAGAAAGTCACATAGATGGGCGCCGAAGTCGTGATCGTAACCATCGCCGTCGTATCGTTCGCCCGCACGAGGTTTCCGGCGGTTACCGCGAGGTTGCCCGTCTTACCGGTGAGCGGCGCGCGAATCGTCGTATAGCTGAGTTGCACTCGCGCATTCTCGACCGCAGCTTGCTCGGCCTTCTGCGCCGCTTGCAGATTCGCCACGGCTGATTTGTCCGCGCGCACCGTGGCTTCATCGGACCGCAGCTTTGAAGCCGCGTTGTCGTATTCTTCACGCGAGATCACTCCAGATTCGATCAGTTTCGTGTCACGGTTAACTATGCTGCGGGAGTTATTGGCGATCGCTTCGTCTTTGGCGACGATGTCCAAGCCTTGCCTCACAGAGGCCATGGCCTTCAAGAGATTTGCGTCCGCCTGACTAAGCTGGGCCTGCAATGGACGCGGATCGATCATGAAGAGCAGATCGCCTTTCTTCACTTCCTGGCCCGGAACGAAGGCAACGCGCATAAGGGTGCCTTCGACCTGCGAGCGGACTGCGATTGTCGAGAACGCTTCCACATTGCCGATAGCCTTAATCTGAAGCGGCACATCCTGCTGCGTGACCAGCGCCGTCTCTACCGGAACGACTTCGCCGCGGCCGGCGCCGGTGGCCTTGGGCGCGGAACGGTCGCCGAGAAAGCGCCAGAGCAAAACCAGAAGCAACACCAACACGAGCACGCTGACGATCTGAACTATGCGCGCGCGGGTCTTGCTGGATCGCAGCTTGGCAGGTGCTCTGACCCGATTTGAATTGTTGGCGAGATTGCCAGACGGGGGTCCGCCGGCGGCAGTTGATGGTTTCGGCAGATCCCCTGAGATTTTTTCTTCCATCGCGCGTCTCTAAGACCCTTTTTGAGCTGGCGAGGAACACGCAAACCTTTACGAGCGCGGCTTACAAAACGCGTGTTCAGGCTCAAAATCCAGGGGGTTCAAAATATGATTGCATAGGTAACGACGATGCTCCAAACATATTGGTTACGACAAACCACGGACGGTGACCCGTTCGCTATAGTGCGCACAGCTTGTCCGCACATAAGGCAAGGCGCTGTCTTGCGGCTTTGCCACCTGATGTGCGGGAAGCCTCCGGCTTTCCGTTAGGCCAATGGCATTGCTCAGCGCGGCAAGGCTCAGGTTTGCCGCAAAGCTAAGAAAAGAGCACGGTCGGTAAGGCGGAGCCTTACCGCACATCAGGCGGCAGAGCCTCGACCCTCAGATAACTTGATCTGCTCTTATCTGCGATAACCGGCATTCATTTGCCAACGCCCCGCCAACTCTTGACTTCCATACCAACTCTGAAGAGACTTAGGCCGCGATTTCAACCCGCCCTTTGAACATCTTCCGGTAATGGAGTGAGCTTATGAACCCCTTTGGCAGAGTTTTGAGACAATGCACGTCCGCGATTTGCGCTATCGCTTTGTTGGCAACTTCTTTCGCCTACGCTGTGGGCCAGGCGAACAGGCCCAAGCGAGCGCTACCGTTCGGTGTCTCCGACAAGTGTGTTTGCTTACTACAGCGCGGCCCACGAGATGGGTCATCAATTTGGCGCCACACATACTTTCAATGCGACCAGCGGCACTTGCGGAGCAGCGCGGACTGCCTCCACGGCTTATGAACCCGTTAACGGTTCGACGATCATGGCCTACCGGTTCGCCTGTGCTCCGGAAGATATGATGTCGACGGATACATACTTTCACAGCGCCAGCATTGAACAGATCGTGAACTTTACGACGGGTGTTACCGGCAATTCGTGCGCAGCAAGGTCGACCACCGGCAACAACCCTCCCGTCGTCAATGCCGGGCCGGCGTTCACGATTCCGATGAGCACGCCTTTCATCTTGACGGCAACGGGCAGCGATCCTGACGGCGATGCGCTCACGTTCAGTTGGGAAGAATTCGATTTGGGGACGGCGGCGCCGCCCAGCACCGATGATGGTACGCGCCCGATCTTTCGTTCGTTTCTGCCCACGTCCAATCCTGCGCGGACATTTCCACGCTTGACGGATGTGCTTTCCGGTTTTCAGACGTTGGGAGAGTCACTTCCTACCACCACTCGGACGATGAACTTTCGCGTCACCGCGCGCGACAACAGGACGGGCGGAGGTGGAGTCAATTTCGCCGCCACGCAGGTCAATGTCCGGGCAGACTCGGGACCATTCACCGTAACTCAGCCAACATCGTCGAACACCTGGCCGACGGGCTCGACACAGACTGTTACCTGGAACGTAGCCAACACGAATAGCGCACCGGTCAGTTGCGCCAACGTGAAGATCACGCTGTCGACCGATGGCGGCACAACCTTTCCGATCATTCTCGCCAACAACACGCCCAACGATGGATCTGAGACAGTCACGATTCCCGGCACCCCGGCGTCCGGCGCGCGCGTTAAGGTCGAAGCGGTGGGCAACATTTTTTTCAATCTCTCGCAGGGATTCACAGTTAGTGGCTCAGCCAACACCACGCCGACGATTAGCGGATTCACGCCGGCGAGCGGCGCGGTGGGTGACAACATCACCATCAACGGCACAAACTTTATTTCGCCTTCGGCGGTAAAATTCAGTGGCGTTAACGCCAGCTTTACAGTCAACTCAACCACTCAGATTACAGCCACGGTGCCGAGCGGTGCGACGAGCGGTCCTATAACTGTCACCACCTCGTCGGGCACCGCCACCAGTCCGACCAACTTCATAGTGGCTGCGCCCGTTACCGTTAGCGGACAAGTCAAGGATGGCAGCAACAATCCGGTGAGCGGCGTCTTAATCACTTTTGATATGGACCGTCTAGGCACACCGTCAACCACCTCCACCACCACTGACGCCAGCGGTAACTACGCGTCCGCCGACCTTGGTTGCCAAAACAGAATTACGGTTACGCCCTCGAAGGGCGCGCTGTCTTTTAGCCCGACTAGTATAAGTTTTGTTAGTAACCCGCAATGCGTCCGCGGCCCGATGACGGCCAACTTCACAGCATCGGCGCCGGTGAACACTATTCAATTCAGCGCTCCAAACTACCCGGTGTCTGAAGCGACGCCGGACGCGATAGTCACGGTCACTCGCACCGGCAATACGTCGGCCGCGGCGACAGTCAACTACGCCACCAGCGACACCTCCGGAGCGAACAACTGCAATGTGGTTAATGGCGCCGCTTCGTCGCGTTGCGATTACTTAGCTACTCTGGGAACGTTGCAATTTGGCGCGAATGAAACTTCCAAGACGATTTCGATTCCGATCGTGGATGACTCCTGGAAGGACGACACAGAAACCTTTACGATTACGCTGGGCAATCCAACGGGCGCCACGCTGGGCACTCAGGCAAGCGCCACGGTCACCATCGCAGACAACGACACCGCTAACGGGACAAATCCGATCGATGCGACAAGTTTCTTTGTGCGCCAGCACTACATCGACTTTCTGAATCGCGAGCCGGACACGAGCGGTCTGAACTTCTGGATTAACAATATCGATGGCTGCTCGCCGAAACCTTCGTGCACTGAGATTCAGCGCATCAACACTTCGGCCGCGTTCTTTCTTTCGATCGAGTTTCAGGATACGGGCTATTTTGTTTATCGGGCCTACAAAGCCGCGTACGGTGACGCCACTGGTACGTCAACCACAGGCAGTTTGCATAATCTTTCGGTGCCGATAATCCGGCTCATTGAGTTCTTGCCGGATACGCAAAGAATCGGGCAGGGAGTAATCGTCGGCCAGGGTAACTGGCAACAACAAATCGATGCTAACAAGACCGCGTTCACTGAAGAGTTTGTGCAGCGGCCGCGCTTTCTGACGGATTATCCGTTGTCGCTGACGCCGACGCAGTTTGTTAATCAGTTGAATACGAGGGCGGCTACGGCAGGGGTAATGCCCTTGACGCCGGCGGAACGCGATGCGTTTGTGACTGCCCTGACTAATGGCACTAAGACGCGGAGCCGGGTCTTGCGGGAAGTAGCTGAAAATCAGACTCTATCCAATGCCGAGTTCAATCGCGCGTTCGTATTAATGCAGTTCTTTGGCTACCTGCGGCGCAATCCGAACGATCCCCAGGATACGGACTATGCGGGGTACGAATTCTGGTTGGGCAAGCTGAACCAGTTCAACGGCAACTTCGTGAACGCCGAAATGGTCAAGGCCTTCATTACCTCGGGTGAATATCGTGCGCGCTTCGGGCCGTGAGTTGGTACCACCCACCGCCTGAACTCCGGGCCGAGCATCTCGGGTTGGGTAGCCGTTGCACGTGGGGGTCAACGCTTAGCTCAACGGATAGTGCCCTAATCTAACGGCGTTTAGAGTACCAACTTTAGTTGGGTTCTTTCTTGCTTAAGAAAAGCCCCGACTAAAGTCGGTACTCTGAACACCGCTTATCAGAGTAGGACACTACCCGCCAACGCCTACTCTCGAGAGCCCTCATGCTAACCCAGGTGCGCTACTGCACACCCTCCGAGAAAGCTTCAAGTTTTTTCCTTCCGGTGTTAATAATCTCTCCCGAGGGGCGTTTTATGAGCGGAAAGGATTTTCAAGACGAAACTATGCTCGCCGCCGTAAGAACGCTCAAAACCCCGAATCTATCGTTATCCGATGCTCGAGTGCCCGTGGCCTTGCGTCAACTCTCTGTGAAAGATTCAAACAGTCTGGAAGGTCTTTTTCAAAGGCATCACGACCGCGTCTTTCGCACCGCGCACCGGGTCACCGGCAGCGCGTCCGACGCCGAAGATGTCCTGCAAACTGTTTTTCTGCGCGTGGCGCGAGGGCAGGAATCTGCGGCCGCGGCTGAGAACCCACAGGCGTATTTCGCGCGCGCGGCCATCAACGCCTCGCTGGATCTGCTGCGCAGCCGGAAACGTTCGCACGCGGTTGCTATCGACGACGTTGAGAATCGTGCCAGCGTGTCGGCGTTCGTTTCCAAGCACGATCCGGCAAAGCATCAGGAGGATCGCGAGCTGAGGGAACTGCTGAGCGAAGCGCTGACCAGGCTCGGCCCCACCGCGGCGCAGATGTTTGCCTTGCGTTATTTTGAAGGCTTTGGCAACGGCGAAATCGCAAACATCATGAACACATCGGCGCTGGTAGTAGGAGTGACCCTGCATCGCGCTCGCGCGCGTTTGCGAAAAGAGATTGGCAGGTATTTGCGTCATCAGGAGTGAATCGTTTAGCGGCGGGCTACTGCCCGCCGGGTCGATGAAAAGAGGGCGGTCAGTAGCCCGCCTCTAAACGGAAACGATAAATCAATTATTCGGAATCATCTTGGGGAGAAGTCATGAAAAATAAAGAACTAAACAACATCCTGGATCAAGTAACCGCGGGAATTCGTGCTGAGCAGGTCGACGACGCAACGGTGAGCGGCGCGACCGAGAGAGTCTGGGCGCAACTGTCCAAAGAGGTTGCCACCTCGGCAAAGATGGAAGCTGCGCCCGCCGATCACATCGAAGGGTGCGCGGATTTTCAAACGCTCATTCCGGCCTATCTGGGCGGCAAGCTGTCCGAAGCGCGCTCGCTCTTGCTGGTCGATCACACACACGAATGTATTCCCTGCCGGAAGGCCTTGAAGCAGGCGCGCGAATCCCGCGTCGGAGCAGTTGTTCCCGCGGTGCGCAGACAGAATCGCAAGGCTGCCACTTACAGCCTGCGGCCGGTCGTCTTGCGTTGGGGAATCGCAGCCGCGCTGGTGATTGGTCTGGGACTAATCGCGCTGCCGTTGATTCAGCGTTATGTACCGTTCGGCTCGTTTGACGTGACGGTGCAGGCGGCTGATGGTCCGGTTTACGCGGTCACCGATGCGCAAATGCGCTCGCTGAGTGCCGGAGAGAAGATCAAACGCGGCGATAGGATCCGCACCGCGAAAGATGCGCATGCGGTCGTGCGTCTGGCCGACGGCTCGCTCATCGAAATGAAGGATCGTTCGGAGTTTTCGATCAATCAGACGCTGAGGGGCACCACGCTTCATCTCGATCGCGGCAGCGTGATTGTGGAAGCGGCGAAACAGAAAGGTAATTTCTTTGTCGAGACCGGTGACTCGCTGGTGTCGGTTACGGGCACCACGTTCGCCGTCAATTCCGGTACGAAAGGCTCGCGCGTCAGCGTGATTCAGGGCGAAGTTCATCTCGACCACGCCGGCGACGATAAGGTTTTGCGCGCGGGTGAACAAGCCACCACCAATACTTCTATCGAAACTATTCCAGTCAAAGACGAAATCGCCTGGAGCCGCAATGCCGCGCGTTATGCGCAGACGCTGGCAAGTCTGGGTGCGTTGCAGAAAGAACTAAATGCCGTGGCCAAGCCTGGCGTGCGTTACTCGACGCGCTTGCTCGACATGATGCCGCAGAACACTGTGCTGTATGCGGCGTTGCCGAATTTGAGCGCAACGATCGCCGAATCGAACCGGATCATCGAAGAGCGGATTCAGCAGAACCCGGCGCTCAAGGACTGGTTTGCGAATCGTCACGAACCGAGAGGCCCGGGCATGAACCAGGCTATCTCAACCATTAAAGAGTTTGGCGATCAATTGGGTGACGAACTCGCCGTCGGTGCGGGCATGAGCGATAGCGGCGAGCCGGTCGAGCCCATCGTCCTGGCCGAACTAAAGAACCCGGCCGGTTTCCGGGCGTTCTTTGACGCCGAAGTACAGAAGTTGGCTGGTCAGGGTAAGTCGCCGCAGGTTCAGTGGATTGAAGATCCGAAGACGGCCCAGCCGGCAGCCAGCACCGCGAACAAAGACGGCGACAAACAAATCTATGTGTGGATCGCGGGAGACATTCTGGTCGCCTCTCCGAAACTTGATCAGTTGCAGGCTGTGGCCAATCGTTCGGGGAGCTTTACTTCGACGCCGTTCCACAATCGCATTGCCGGAGTCTATCGCGAAGGCGCTGGTTTGGTGATTGCGGCGGATCTTGAAAAGATCATTGCGCATACCAGAGGTCTGCGCCGGATCGCTGTCGGTGATAAGCACGAAGAGGCTCTGAATGAACTCGGCGTCTTTAACATGAAGTCGTTTGTCGTCGATCAAAAGGACACCGACGGGAAGACAAACACGCGGGCCGTGCTTTCATATGCTGAAGCCAATCACGGCGTGACGTCATGGCTGGCACAGCCGGCGCCGATGGGCTCGCTGGAATACATCTCTCCGGATGCAAACGTGGTGGCCGGCTTTGTGGTGAAGAACCCCTCGGCCCTCGTCGATGATCTCCTGGGCGTGCTGAACATGGTCAGTCCCGATCTCAACAAGAAGCTGGCTGAGTTGCAGAGCGATCACGGGTTGGATCTGCGGAAGGATTTCGCGGCGCCGCTGGGTGGCGAGTACGCCTTCGCGATTGACGGGCCGATTCTGCCCACGCCTTCGTGGAAGCTGATCTTCGAAGTAAACGATCCGGCACATCTGCAACAGGCCTTTGAACATGTCGTTGAAGAAGTGAACAAGCAGATGGCTAAAGAAGGAAAGAGTGGGCTGGCCTGGGATAAGACCGATGGGAGTGGCCACACGTACTACACGCTCCGTTCAAAAGACTTCGGTGTAGAAGTTAACTACGTTTTCGCTAACGGTTACCTGATCGCCTGCCCGACCCGCGCGCTGGTCGAACAGGCTTTGAAGTATCACGATTCAGCCGTCAACCTGATTCACTCGACCCGGTTTGTGGCAGGATTGCCGGCCGACGGCAACACGAATTTCTCGGCGCTGGTCTATCACAATCTCGCGCCGCTGGTGCAGCCATTTGCGAATCGGATCCCGGAGAGCATGAAAACCGACGAACGGCAGAAGGCAATCGCCACGATGGCCGCGAATATGCAACCGACGCTGGCCTATGCGTATGCGTTTGGCGATCGGATCGAGTTCGCCTCGAACACGGATGGTGGGCCGTTCGGGTTGAGTCCGGCGACGCTGCTGGGAATGCCGAACGCGTTTGAGCTGCAGCACATTCTGGATATGGGAATGCGTGGCAAGAAGTAAGACATAGCTGGGAGCGCGGACGTCCCGTCCGCGCTGAGCGCAAAGCGCGAAAAACGATTTGCACGTTTCGTTGGCGGCGGACGAGACGTCCGCGCTCCCGACATTAAGGAGAATGGTCCTAATGAAGATCATCGACGCTCAGAGTTCAATCCAACCCGCCTCGACTTCAGATCGCAGGCTGCTGGTCAATGGCCTGACGCTAGTTTGTTTGGGCCTCTCGATCTTATTTCTGAACTCATGGGATAATCTTTTCGTAAGAACAGCGATTGGCTTATTCTGGGGAATGTTCTTCCTATTCTCGAACTGGTCCGGTCTGGTTCAGACGATCCGAGCACTCCGACAAAAGAATGACATACAGCGCCGCAGCAGTTACCGATCCTCAACCTAATGGCGAATCCTTCGGCGTCATTGCCCTCGATGGTTTATCAGTAAGTTTTGGCAGCAGACCGATTCTCAAGGACCTGCGCGGCGAATTGCGCGGACGAGCCATTGGCTTACTCGGACCGAACGGCGCCGGCAAAACCACGCTGATTCACACCCTGCTCGGTTTTCATCCCCCATCTTCCGGAACCGCACGCATCTTTGGCCGCGACATCCGCGCCGAAGCAAATCAGATCAAGTCGATGATTGGCTATATGCCGGAACGCGATTCCTTCATCTCGAAGATGTCGTGCATTCATTTTGTGCGGTTCATGGCCGAGATTTCCGGCCTGCCGCCGGCCCCGGCGCTGGAGCGCGCGCACGAAGCCCTCTTCTTCGTCGGGCTGGGCGAGGCCCGCTATCGAAATCTCGACACGTATTCGCTGGGCATGAAGCAACTCGCCAAGCTGGCCCAGGCGATCGTGCATGGCCCCAGGTTGATCTTTCTTGACGAACCCACGAACGGACTGGATCCGCCGGCGCGTTTGCGGATGATCAAAATGATTCGCGAGATTCGCGACAGCGGCCAGGCGAACATCGTCCTGTCTTCGCACCTGTTGCGCGACGTTGAGGAATGCTGTGAAGAGATCCTGATTTTGAAGGACGGACGGCTGGCCGTTTATTGCAATCTGGAAGAAGAACGGAAAGCCAATAAGAAGTTCCTGATGCTGGAAACGCGCGGCGAGCTGAAAGCATTTGTCGCGGCGGTCGAAGGCATGGGTTGTGAATGCGCGGTGACCAGCGATCATCGTTTGAAAATAATTCTTCAGGAGGGTGCGGAGATTCGCGATATATATCGACTGGCCGGCGAATCCAAAGTACAGATTCGCCGCCTGGCTTACAAACGCGACTCGCTGGAAGACATTTTCTTAAAAGCGATGGAGAACGGTGGGTAGCCGGCAGAGTCGGCCCCTAACTGAGTTGATAAAGAACCGAAAGGCGATGGAGAACGACTGTGGCGGTACTTGAACGCTCATACAAACGATTCCAGGGCACGCTGTCTCCTGAATGGAGCCGCTTTCTGATCATTCCGCGGCATGCCTTTCGGCATGTGTTTCGTTCGAAATTGTTTACCGCATTTTTTGCGCTCTCGTTCATCTGGCCGCTGGTGTGCGCGATCTTAATCTATCTCCATCACAATGTTGACGCGTTGGCAATCTGGCACGTGAACGCTCGCAGTCTCCTGCCGATCGACGCCACGTTTTTCCTGGAGTTTGTACTTGCTCCGCAGGCGTATCTCGGGTTCTTTCTCGCCATGTTCGTTGGTCCCCAGCAGGTTTCGCGCGACCTCATGAACAATGCCCTGCCGCTATATTTGTGCCGGCCATTCACTCGGAGTGAATACGTCGTGGGCAAGATGTCGATCGTCATCATCTTACTCTCTACAATAACCTGGGTGCCCGGGCTACTCCTCTTCCTGCTCCAGAGTTATCTGGAAGGATGGGCCTGGTTCGCGGACAACATCTGGATCGCCAGCGCGATTTTTATCGGCAGTCTGATCTTGATTCTTTTGCTGGCTTTGATATCGCAGGCCATCTCGGCCTGGGTGAAGTGGCTGGTGGCGGCGCGGGCTGCTTTGCTGGCCGCCTTTTTCATCCCGACAGCGTTCGCGGCGATCGTCAACGAGATTTTCCAGACGCGTTGGGGCCATATCTTCGACCTGCAAGCGTTGATTGGCAATGTGTGGTCGGGTTTGTTTGGCACTTTCGTGCGCCAGGTGAGTGAGCAGGAGCAGATTCGCAACGGCCGGCTCGTTCGCCAGGTGTTCGTGACTGAGCCGCCGCTGTGGGCTTCGTGGTCGATGCTGTTTCTGATTTGCGCCCTCTGTCTTTGGTTGTTGTCGAGAAAAGTAAAGGCCTATGAGGTAGTGAAGTGAATTTCGAAATTCGGATTGTGGATTTCGAATCTTAGAATCGTCGAAATAACGCGTTTATGGATCAAGATCAATCAAATTCACAATCCGAAATTCGCAATTCGAAATTCGAGAACTCGATCGTCTTCGATAATGTCTCGAAGTTCTACGGCGAGATACTCGGGGTGAATCGCGTCAACCTCACCATCCCGCTCGGGATCACCAGTCTGGTTGGTCCGAACGGAGCCGGGAAAACGACTCTGATGAATTTGATGACTGGCTTGCTGCGACCGTCGCGTGGCGAGGTCACCGTACTCGGAGTTCCCACGGACCGTCCGGAACAATTGTTTCGCAAAGTGGGCTATTGCTCACAATTCGATTCCTTTCCCAGAGGGATGACCGGCCGGGAGTTTATCAAAGCTTTTCTAATGGTCTCGGGATTTCTCCGCAACCAGACTGACGATTTGACCGAAACCGCTCTTGAGCGAGTCGACTTGCTTCCGGCCGCGGATCGAAAAATCGGAGCGTACAGCAAAGGCATGCGCCAGCGCGTTCGGCTGGCCCAGTCGATTGCCCACCAACCTTCGGTGCTGATTTTAGATGAGCCACTCAATGGTCTCGATCCGATGGTGCGCGCGGAAACCATCGCCTTGTTCCGGCAGCTCGCGGCCGACGGGCTGCACTTGATTATTTCCAGCCACATCCTGCACGAGGTCGACATGATGTCGGATCGGGTGGTGCTGCTCAACAACGGCTATGTGGTGGCAGAGGGCGCGGTCCATGGCGTGCGCGATGAAATGGACGTCGAGCATCCGATGCAGATTCTGATTCGTTGCGACCAACCATCATTGCTGGCCGCGCGCTTGTTCCAAAAGGACGAGGTGGTCGAAGCGCGCGTGCACGACGATCGCCATGGCTTGTTCGTGAAGACGCGGAATCCGGATCGATTCTACCTCCTGCTCAACGAGGTGGTGGCGACGGGCGAGGTTGAGGTCGAGACGGTCGCGCCGGTCGATGATGACCTGAGCGCGGTTTATGAGTATTTGATTGGATCGGAGTGAAAGTGAGCATTTTCCATTCATCATTTTCGATTTTTCATTATCGCGCGAGTGATGAGGTCAGTACCGCTCTCGGTACTGACTTCATTGCGAATAAGAAATGAGAATTGGAGATGGAAAAATCTGTCGGTTCTTGAAACAAAGAGATGAGCTTAACTGCTGAAGCGATAAAACCAGGCGCCGATATTAAGCGAGATTCTTCGTGGTCGCTTTGGCTGCGACAAATTGCGGCCATCATGCGCCTCGATCTGAAACGCAATTTTCTTGGTAAGCGGGCCGTGCTGATTTATCTGGTGGCCCTAATGCCGATTGGTCTTCTGGGAATGATTGCGATTCTGCCCACTCCGGGGCGCGACTGGCTGGATTTTACCGCGTATCCAAAGATCTTTTCCGTAATCTACGGCGGTCTCATTCTGCGCACGGTAATCTTTTTCGGTTGCGCCTGGATCTTCATGAATCTGTTTCGGGGCGAGATCGTCGATCGCAGCCTGCATTACTATTTTCTTTCCGCAGTTCGTCGCGAAGTGCTGCTGGCCGCCAAATATCTTTCGGGTTTAGTCACCGCCATCCTCCTGTTCACTACCGTTACGGTCGTTTCGATGTTGCTGCTTTTCTTCCCCCACTTTTTTTCGGCGAGCACGCGGTTCTTTCTCGATGGCGCCGGGATGGGACAGCTACTCACTTATGTCCTAATCACGGTGCTGGCGTGCGTCGGGTACGGCGCCTTCTTTATGATCGTCGGTTTGTTTTTCCGCAATCCAATAATTCCCGCTTTGGTGTTATATGGATGGGAATGGATCAACTTTCTGCTGCCGCCGCTGCTGAAAAAGATCAGCGTGATCCACTATTTGAATTCTCTGGTCCCGGTGTCTTTGTCGGAAGGCCCGTTCGCCGTAGTGGCTGAGCCGACTCCGGCGTGGATCTCGATTCCCGGACTGCTGATCGTGACGGTGCTGGTTCTGATTGCCGCCAGTTCACGCATCCGCCGGATGGAAATCAGATACGGCAGCGATTGATGTTCAGAGTTCAAGCCTTGCGATCGGAAGGAGAAGATGCAAGCTAGCTTGAACCCTAAACCGGGGCTCGGTTTTGTTCCTCGTGACGACGCTATCTGCTATGCTCAGGCCCGCGCCCAACTTCCTTTGAGGTGTTTGCCATGAAATTCCAACCCTTCGGCTCAATGAATCGCTCTTTCGTAGTCCGATGTGTTTCGCTCTTGCTCGCCACGGTGTGGTTGGCCGCGCCTATTTGTGCGCAGCGGCCCGCAGCCCCGGCCAAGGCGCCGGCGCCGCGTGAGGCCGCACCGCGAGCTGCTGAACCAACCTTCGACAATCTGCTCGCTGCCGATAGCTACAAAATGTATGGCGAGGTGCGCAACATCGGCCAACTGATGAGCACCGGAGGCCTGGGTGAAATCGTCGATCCGATTATCAAGCTGGCGGATCCGCCGGAGCAGCTCAAATCGATCATTAAGTTTCTGAAGACCAACGCCGAAGCCCTGGCTACGGCCCGTTTACAATTTGCCACCTGGCCCGCGCGCACGGACGTTCCCAACGCTTTTGTGGCGATCGAGTTTGCCACGAATGAAGAAGCGGCAAAGTTTGCACCCAAGCTGGAAACTTTCCTGCCTACCGTCTTGCCGCCGGTACCAGATCCAACTCCTGAGTCAACCGCATCTCCGACAGGCCCGGTACAGGCCAAACCTACCGAGCCCGGCGCGCCAACGGCAGCCGCACAACCTAAGAAAGAAACTGCGACGGCCCTGGCTTCTCCGCAAGCCGCGGCCACGCAGAAGCCGGCCGAGCATCTGCCGTTTGTGATTACCCACACCGGTAATCTCGTGCTTATCAGCGATAAGGCTTTTAAGTTCGAGAAGCTCCATCCAATCGGCACTAAGTCGCTATTCGAAGATCAGAATTTTCGCATCGCGCACGATCGGTTTTCGTCGGAATCACTGTTTGTCTTTTTCAATGTGGCTTTGGAAGAGGCTCGGAAACCGAAAGCTCCCCAGTCCATCGCGGAAGCCGAAACCGAGCAGACCCGCAAGATAGAAGAGGCCAAAGCCGACGCCGAAACTGACGCTGAAGCCGACGCTCAGGCGGAAGCAGCGCGGAACGCACAGAGTAATCCCGCGACGACGACGCAACCCGATCCCGACCGGAATAACCCAAACGAACTGCGGGTGGCTGTGCTCTCTGGCGGCCCACAAGCGATACCAACGCCGACGCCGACCAAAGAACAGCAGGCCCAGGCGGTCGCAAGTTCGCAGATCGGCCACATGCTCGACTCGCTGGGATTTGGCGAGCCGCAGTGGCCGGAAGCGGTGGGTCTCGCGCTGGCGCTCGATAACAACGACTATGTCGTCAAGGCGATTCTGATCGACGCGCCGGACGCAAAGAAGCTGCCGTTGCCGTTCGTGCCGCAACTGATTTCAGGTCCTTCGTACGCGTCTGATGCTCCTTCAGTGCTCCCGGATGACACCGAAGTTTTTGTCACGGCTTCGATTGATTTTTTGCAAACTTACGACGGCATGCGGAAGGCGGCAGAGGTCAAAGCCAAAGCCGAGGTCAAACAAGTGCCGGCCGGAGGCAAGGAGCCACCGCTGGATACGTATGCGGAATTTGAGAAGAAAGCCGGCATCAAGATTAAGGATGATTTGTTGCCGGCCTTTGGTAACGAGATAGCCCTCGCCGGTTCGCTCAAGACTTTGCAGGGCGCCGGAGTTTCTTTTATGGGTCCAATACCTTCCGCTAAGCCTTCACCTGGATCAGGTGACGCGAAAGAAGATAAGGACAAGAAGAAAGACGATCAGTTTCCGATGCTGCTGATCGCGGTCAAGGATCGCGAAGGAGCTAAGCGGATGATGCCGCGCATACTTGACGGACTCGGCATGGGTGAAGCGAACCTGATCGCCCAGGTAGAAAGACGCGAGGACACGGAAATGGTGAACTATGCCGGAGTGTTCGCCTATGCTTTCGTCGGCAATTTCGTGGTGATTTCAGATGCGGCCACCGTGCGAAGGGTCATTGAGGCCAACATCAATCATCAGACGCTCTCCTCGAACACGGCGTTTCGGAACTCGCGGCGCTGGGAACCGAATCGTACGCTCGGACAGATCTATATCTCGCCCGCGTTGATGGAGGGCTATCACGAAGAGATCCGCAAACAGGGAGGGACGCTGGATCCGGGGATGCGCGACTTTCTCCTCGGATTGGATCCGACGGCCAGCGCGATTACTTATGCCCTTTCGAACGGTGGGTTGGGAACCGAGCACGAGATACACCTGCCGAAGAATCTGATCCTGACAACGGTCGCCGGCATTTCTTCCGCGACCAAGAACCCGCCGCCGGAAATGAACGAAGGGATCGCAATAGGCATACTCCAGATGCTTGCTAACCTTGAAACGACTTACAAAGAGTCAGCCGGAAAGGGCAGTTATGGCACCATAGCCAACCTGACTACAGCGAAGCTCTTACCGCCCGACCTGCTCGATAAATACGGTTACAAGTTTGAGCTGACAGTAATGGGCGGCGATCAATTCGAAGCCGTAGCTACGCCTAAAGAATACGGCAAGACCGGAAAGCGTTCCTTCTTCGTGGACAAAAGCGGAGTAGTGCGCGGCGACGATCATGGCGGCGCGCCGGCGACGAGCGCGGACAAACCGGTGCAGTAGACTCATCCGCAGATTACGCGGATTACACCGATTGGGAGTGGATAGGGTCGAGCCACAAGAAGGCACAAAAGGCGCAAGAGCGAAACGGAAATCGTTTGTGCTTCTTGCGCCTTTTCGTGGCTGATTTCTTTTTGATCTGCGAAATCTGCGGATGCCATTACGTAACGTTTGCCAGAATTGACTCCACTATATCCCTCGCCTCACCGCGCACGCCTTTCAAGATTCGCGCCGATTCCAAAGCCGCCGGCAAAACGGCCAGCACTAACTCTGGCTGTGAACGCGCGGACACAGTATTCGACATCAACTCGAGCACGCCCATTCCGTGGGTTATCTGCCTTGGCCGCCAACGGGCGCCGTCTTTGTAACTAGTGGAAACTACCAATCCGACGCGCAGAGGTTTTGAGCCAACTATGGCGCCGATCTCTTCGGCCCGAACTTTCTTCGCTTCAGACCCATTTGCTGAACGCATTCCCAGCGCCCGGGGATAAGGATGCACGCGCCCGCGTCCATCTAACACCGCGTACTCATCCGAATAATAAGTGGCTCCCGCGCGGATCAGTTGGTCCACCAGAGTGGTCTTGCCGCTTTGGCTCAGACCCGGAATTAGGATCGCGCGATCTTTCCAACCAACAACGCCGGCATGAACAAAGACGCGGCGTGGCGCATGTTCGGCGACAGTCAATTGCACGTGAGATTCAAACGCATCGAGCACGTCATTAAAGTCTCTGGCCCGAGCAAATCTAAGCAGGTTCCAATAGCCAAGGTTAAGACGACGCACTTTTGAGTCACGCTTTCCGCTGCTGCCGATGATTGAATAGAGATGGTCAACGACCGTGAATGTTGCCGGTTTCGATCCCGGCGGCAGGCGCGCGATCAGATCCGAGAGTATAGCAGAATCGTTCACGCGCACGCCGACACGCACGCCGTAAGAAGTGAATGACATTCCGTCCGCCCAGCCCAGGCGGTCGATTTTGTCCATTCAAGTTGAAGATCTGCGATAGTGGGGGATCATTGTTCTAGTGTTCAGAAGCCCGACCGTGAGGGAGGGCTCGCCGTCCAAACAAGCCCTCCCTCACGGTCGGGCTTCTGATACGATCTTTAGAGATTGTCAATCGGCACAGGCTCGACCGGATCAGCGAGTTCAAATTTGAAAACGCGTGAATAGAAGTAAAGCTCGCCATCAAGCGCGCGTTTGATGTTTTCCGCGCGACGAAAGCCGTGCTGTTCGCCCTCGAATGCTACATAAGCAACCGGCACGCCTTTCTTGCGCAAGGCTTCCACCATCGTTTCGGCTTGATTCGGCGGCACAACTTTGTCCTCCAGGCCCTGGAAGAAAATGACCGGAACAGACAACCCATCAGTGAAGTGTATTGGCGAACGTTGGATGTAGAGATCGCGGCGAGCCGGGTATGGACCGATCAAATTATCGAGATAACGGGACTCGAACTTGTGTGTCTCTTTCGCCAGGGCCTCAGCATCGCTGACGCCAAAGTGACTCGCTCCGGCTTTGAACTGATCGCGAAAAGTCAGCGCGCACAGGGTGGTGTAGCCGCCCGCGCTGCCACCATCGATCATCAGACGATTGCCGTCGGCGTCACCACGGGTTGCCAAAAACCTGGCGCCGTTAACGCAATCATCGACGTCGACTATGCCCCAGGCGCCGTTCAATCTTTCGCGATAGGCGCGGCCATAGCCGGTGCTGCCGCCATAGTTAACGTCGAGTACGGCAATACCGCGGCTGGTCCAATATTGAATGCCCAGCATTAAGACCGCGATCGTCGCCGACGTTGGGCCGCCGTGACTCTTGACCAGCAATAACGGTCTTTCAAGATTGGGTGCGGCAAAGTCGGTGTTCTTCGGCGGATAGTAAAAGCCGTGTGCGGTCAAACCATTTTCGGTAGGGAACTCGATCGCCTGAGGCTCGGAAATAAATCCGGAGTCGATATCGATTTTGTTCGCGCGCTGCAAAACTTTGGTGGTGCGACTCGCGAGATCCATTTCGATGATCGAGAACGGCGCCTGTGGGGAACCCGCGCGAAAGACGGCCCGACCTGGCGTCGCGCATACAAACGAAATCTCTGTGTACGGTGTGTCAATTCGTTGCAGTGTTTTGCTGCGAGTATCGATAGTGCCGAGGCGCCAGAGGCCGCGATCGGCAAAAGCGCAAACGATTCTGTCGGCAGACTCAAATGCGTAGGTTGACAGTCCGAATATCCATTGCGGCGCACCAAACTCAGCTTGCATTTCGCAAACACATTCGATCCCAAGCTCTGCCGTCGAGCGATAGATGTTCCACCAGCCCGAGCGATCGGAAACGAAATAGAGGGTGCCGTCGGGCGACCACTCTGGTTGAAAAATCGATTCCCGCAAACCTCCGGCGACCAGTTGCTGATTGGCGATGGTTCCGTCAGCGGCGATTTCGCCGGTCCAAAGCTCGCACCCATCCCAGGGCATGTTGGGGTGATTCCAGGTGAGCCACGCCAGACGCGAACCATTCGGACTAATCCGCGGCGAGGAATAAAAGTCGTTGCCGGAAACCAGAACCTGTGCAGAGCCTCCGTCGAGCGATATTGCGACCAGAGCATTGACGGCCTCGCGATCATTCGCACGATGATCTTCGCGCACACTGATCAAACGGTTCCTGCTCGGATCAACCACGAAGTCCGCATAGCGGAGTTGGGCATCAGTACAGCCTTCGCTAATCAATTGCGGCTCTGAGTTTGGGCCCTGCCGGTACAAATGCTGGTCGGCAAAGTTCGAGAAGTAGACGATCGAATCATGGACGATGTATTCCCCGCCGCCGTATTCGTGCACCCGGGTGCGGGCATTGAATCCCGGAGGGTTCGCATCAGCGATGCTGCCATCGCGCGCGCGTCGCACGATCACCTGGCGCCCGCCCTCGGACGGGCGCATTTCGATCCAGTAAATGTCATCGCCATCCACCTTGACCTGGGCGAGGCCGATGGACTCTTTGACGATCAAATCAGAGGTAATTGGTGATTTCCAAGTGCCGTAGGGAGCTGTCTGAACCTGGGTCATTGATAGATCTTTCGCTTTGACGGATGGGAAAGCTGAAAAACGTGATTATCGTCAGAACGCCGGAAAGTGCAAGTAGCATGGACTTCAGTCTGGATTGGGTCTTGGAATCACAGACTAAAGTCTATGCTACTAAAAGCAAAGGCGCCGACCTCCCCCAAAGTCGACGCCTTAACCCTTCAGTCTCAGTTCTCACAAGGAGAATCAATGAATGAACGCATACTAAACTCGTCCGGCAAGGAGAGGGTTGCGAAAACATTGCGATCAAATTGTGAAGGTGTTTCTAAAATGAGAGGGAGCACGGGCGCGTCCTGCCCGTGAATCTGTGAAGGATGCGGGTGCCACGATTAGTTTACGTTGACTCAGGGACTGAAGAGGCATAAAACTCTTTCAAATCTGCTTGGCTCGGAGGCTGACCCAGGATGATGAACCAGCGTCGGTTCCTTTGCTTTCTTTCGATCGCAACTTCACTCGCCGTATTCGGTGCGACTTTGCATATTTCCCACGCGGATACATTTCGCCCGGTCGTTCGTGGACGGCGCGGTGTGGTCGCCGGCGGTCAGCCGCTGTCGGTCGAAGCCGGCATGCGAATCCTGCAGCACGGCGGGAACGCCGTCGATGCCGGAGTCGCGACGATCCTGGCGGCATCGGTAATCGAATTCTCGCATTTCTCGTTCGGCGGTGAAGTCCCCATTCTGATCAAGCTGAAGGGTAGAGGAGTGGCCGTTGTCGAAGGGATGGGAACAGCGCCAGCTAAGGCGACGCGCGAGTTTTTTGTGAACCGCGCGCAGCAGCGCGGCGCCGTTACCACTGCTACGGCCCCTGATTCTTCGGCGACGTTGCGCGCGGCTAACGGTAGTCAGGACATGCCCACCATGGCCGGCGCCAGGTCGGGAATGATCCCTTCGACGGGCCCGCTGGCGGCGACGGTTCCGGCCGTGCTTGATGCGTGCGTGACAGCTTTGGATCAGTTCGGCACGAAATCACTCGCCGAAGTAATGCAACCGGCAATCGAGCTGGCGGACGGTTTTCCAATTGACGAATTGCGCGTGCAATACATCACCACCCGCGCGCCGATCTTTTCGCAATGGCCCGACGCGAAACGGGTCTTTCTGCCTGACGGCTCAGTCCCAAAAGTTGGCGACGTGTTTGTGCAAGCCGATCTCGCGCGCACTCTGCGCTCGATCGTATCTACTGAAAAACGAAATGCTCGTCGTGGTCGTCATGCGGCGCTAATGGCCGCGCGTGACTATTTCTACAAAGGACCGCTGGCGAAACGCATCGGTGATTACATGCAGACGCACGGCGGGTTGTTGGCGGCCTCGGATCTGGCCGGCTGGCATGCGAAGGTCGGCGCGCCGGCGAAGGGCGAGTATCGCGGTTATGAAGTTTACAAGACTGGGTTCTGGGCCCAGGGCCCGATGATGATCGAAGTGCTAAATCTGTTGGAGGGTTACGATCTGAAGAAAATGGGTCAGAATTCGCCAGAGTACATTCACACGATTACCGAGGCGCTGAAACTCGGCTTTGCCGATCGCGATCGCTTCTACGGCGATCCGGACTTCGTCAAAATTCCCACGCAGCAGTTATTGTCGAAAGACTATGCCGCAATGCGCCGCTCTCTGATTGACGGGCAGAACGCGTCTCTGTCGCAGCGTCCGGGCGATCCGACGAACATGAAACCGCTGCTGGCGAGCGCCGGTCAGATCTCCTATAACGCCGCACCGGTTCCGGAGATTGAAAAAGCGAACGACACGACCTGCGTAAACGTGATCGACAAGAACGGCAACATGTTCAGCGCGACACCGAGCGGCGCTTGGTTGCCGGCGGTGGTGGCCGGAGACACGGGAGTCCTGATGGGCCAACGTTTGCAATCGGCCCTCACTGATCCGAACAGTCCCAACGTCGTGGCGCCGGGTAAGCGTCCGCGCATCACCCTGACGCCGACACTGGTGCTTAAGAACGGCGAGCCATTCATGGTCCTCAGCACGCCCGGTGGCGACAATCAGGATCAGGGTCTGCTGCAAGTGCTGCTCAACATCATTGAGTTCGGCATGAACCCGCAGGAAGCTGTCGAAGCCCCGCGTTTTGATACCCAGCATTACATCAGCTCGTTCGACAATCACGAATTCCTGCCGGGCCTCCTCAATGTTGAGTCCAGAATCCCGGCCGAGGTGATCCGCCAACTAAATTCGCGTGGCCACAAACTGAAGATCCAATCCGACTGGGGGACAGGTTCATCCCCAACTGTGATCATGTATGACGCGAAGTCCGGAGTGATTTCCGGCGGCGCCGATCCGCGGCGAGGTAGATACGCAGTGGCCTGGTGAGTTGGAGGTGAAGCCGATGAAGTATGTTCTGCAAATCGCCGCGGTAGCTTTTTTCGCGTTCGCGATTTCTCCCATAATCTCGGCCCAGGTAGTCAACAAGGACAAAGAGCGCGCTGAGAATGAGCGCGACCTGGAACTTCGCTCGTGGAATCTCAGGATTCTGGCGCTTCAATACAACAAGAATAAGCGCCGTGCCCGGCCGCAGCCAGAGCAGCAACTGGCGCAGCTTCAGAAAGATTTTTCGCAGCTCCAGGTCCTGAATAAGAGTTTGCTCACGGCTGCTCTGGCCAACGCACCGCTCGATCCAAAGTTTGTTTCGAAATCGGTGGCCGAGATCAAGAAGCGCGCCGAACGGCTCGACAAAAACCTGGCCTTGCCCGAACCCGAAAGAGCTGCTGAGCAAACCGAAGACCTTGCGTCTTCCCCACACCTTAAGCCTGCAGTGCTGAAGCTGGGCCGATTGATATTCAGCTTCGTCGACAATCCTTTCTTCAAAGAAGCTTCAGTGGTCGACACGCAACTGACCAGCAAAGCGCGGCGTGATCTTGAAGACATCATCGAATTGAGCGGACAGATACGAAAGACCAGCGAGCAGATGGATAAGCAAAAGAGACCATGACGGCCAGGCAGGTTGCTGAAAGAAAACCAGTTGAGCCGGTTAAGAGCAATAGAACGATCCACTAAAATGAGGTCAGTACCGAGAGCGGTAGCGACCGGGTTATTTGTCCGGACAACTCGACCGTCGCGTGGATTGGGACCCGGTCGCTACCGCTCGCGGTACTGACCTCCTTTTAGTGTGATTTCGTGGATCTTAGTCCAGCGTGAACATCAAGCCGTTTGATGATGGAGGGTCAACGTCGATGATCTCAGGTGCGCATGTGATCGTTTACAGCCAGGACGCGGATGCCGACCGCGCCTTTTTCAAAGACATCCTCGGCTTTCCGTCAGTTGATGCCGGTCATGGATGGTTGATTTTTGCTCTCCCACCGTCTGAGGCCGCTTTCCATCCTGCCGATGAAAATAACCAACACGAACTCTATTTGATGTGTGACGATCTAATGGCTGAGATGGCGGCGCTGGCTGAGAAGGGCATCGAATGCTCTGAAGTGCAAGAGCCACCATGGGGTTTGCTCACGAGAATTCAACTGCCGGGTGGGGGCAAGCTTGGTTTATATCAGCCGAAGCACCCGACTGCGCACGGCCCCAAATCAAATTGATTCACTACGGAGACAAGCGATGGCAGAAACCAGAGTCGACTCGGCCCAACCCGAGTTAACCACTAGATCGATCATAGTCGGCCTGATTGTCGCAGTGATCATTGGCAGCGCTTATCCGTACTGCGTCCTCAAGCTGGGCTTTGGGCCAAACCTGTCGGTGGTATCGGCCTTCTTCGGCTTCATCGCGCTCGTGCTCATCATGCGCGCGGCCAATACCAATGCGCGCGAAAACAACATCGTGCAGACTATGGGCACCAGCGCCGGTCAGACCGCGTTCATGTGCGTGCTGCTGGCCGCGTTCGACTTGCTGAATGCGAAAGGCGTGTTGAATCCGCCGATTCATCTCGGCACTTGGCAGATTTTTTTCTGGCTTTGCAGCGCCAGCCTGCTGGGTATTCTGTTGGCCGTGCCGATGCGGCGTCATTACATAGATGAAGAAAACCTAACGTTTGCCGACGGTCTCGCGGCGGGTGAAACGATCAAGGTGTTGCACGAAGGCCGCGACAAAGGCGCCTCGGCCGGGCCGGTGAAAGCGCTCGGGCTCGGCACGTTCGCCTCCGGCGCCTTGATGACTGTTACCAGTTTTTTTAAGTGGATTCCGGACACGTGGTTTCTCCCGGGCATGCAGCCGATGAACATCGGTTTCAACTGGAGCCTTTTATCGTTTGGTTCGGGATTGCTGGTCGGATTTCGCATTTGTTTGGCGATGGCGATCGGCACCGCAGTAAGTTGGTTCATCCTGCCGCCGTTTCTTATGAGGCATGGAATGATTCCCGCACAGACCTTTCCCATGACGCTGCGTTGGGTGATGTGGCCCGCAACCGGTTTGATGGTTGCCGGAGGCCTCACGTCGCTGCTGCTGAAGTGGAACCTGATTGTCAAAACTTTTCGCGGGCTGAGAGGAAGCCAGATCGAACGGAACGATTTTCCGATGCAGTGGGTCGTGATCGGATCCATCATTATGACGGTAGTGATCTGTCTGGTTCAGTACTTCAGCATGGGCATTCCCGTCTACCTTTCGTTTATCGCCATCTTGCTGTCTCTTCCGCTGATGCTCGTCGGCCTGCGCGTCCTGGGAGAGACAAACTGGGGACCGATCAGCGCGATGTCGAACATGATGCAAGCTGTCTTCGCATTCATCTCGCCGGGCAACGTGCCCGTGAACATGTCTTCCAGCGGACTGACGGGAACCATCGCCGTGACTTCAGAAGCGTTGATGCAGGATTTCAAAGCCGGGCAGTTGCTCAAGTCAAATCCCCGGAACCTGACGATCGCGCAACTGATCGCCGCCCCGATCGGATCGATAGCAACCGCGATTGTCTACCCCATCCTGCGGGGCAAGTTTGGCATCGGACCTGAAGGCCTGTCCGCTCCGATCAGCGTGAAGTGGGCGGGCTTCGCGGAGTTGCTGACCAAAGGCTTCAGCGCGTTGCCGCCCGGATGTTTAGTCGGGCTGGTGATAGGAATTGCAGTAGGCATCCTGCTAACTTTGCTGGCTGAAAAGTGGGGCGAGAAGATTCCTTCCCCATCGGCCATCGGTATCGGAATGCTGATTCCCGCTTCAGTGCTGATGACTTTCATTCTTGGCGGCGTCGGACAATTAATTTGGAAGAAAGCTTCGCCGCAGACCGAAAACGACTACCGGATTCCGCTCGCCTCCGGCTTGATCGCGGGCGAGGCGATACTTGCCGTGGTGCTGGCGATCCTGGCAGCTACGGGGGTGAATTTCTGAAGTTGGAAAGAAGGCATGCGAGAGGGAATCAGTGTGAAGCCAACTAAGACAATTCTTTTAATAGTCAGTTGCTTATGCCTTAGCGTCGCGATTGGTTGTTCCGTAGCCAATCTAAAATCCGACAAAGCGTCTTCCAGCCCGACTCCATCCTCTCAGCACGATTCCGGCCCCACCGCGGGGCGTTCCGACTCACCTGGAAATGAAAAGCAAAGCGAACCTGCGACCAGCAACGAAGTAGCTGATGAATTGCACACGCCGGCAAAGGGCACTGACGAACGTCAGGCGATTATGGATGCTCTGCGCGAAGAGTTTGATAATCCGCAGGGTTCTTACTACCACCCTCACCGGGGCAGCATTACGTTTGTCGTAAATCGCTTGCAGGTGCACAACGGTTGGGCCTGGATGTATGGGTATCCGCATTCATCTGATCCACAGGATTCGTTTGGCGAGTATAGTGCCTTTCTGTTACACAGCCAGGACGGACGTTGGGGCGTGATGCGCCTGCCGCCGATGGTTGATGACCCGAACGATCCGGAAAAGCTTGATTACCCGAGCCGAAAAGACGTTGAAAAGATCTGACAAAAATTCCCGACAGCCCCCACCGACATTTTCCCGAAGTAGTAAACTAACGTGGAAGGAAAGAACAGTTTCATGAGCACGCCTATTAACATGCACTCAGCGCGGATGGCGCTTAATCAGGATCCGGAAGTTCGGCGTTGGGTCGAAGACTGGTTAAAGAGTAAGGAGCGGTCCGTAGCCGCAAACATGACCGACGAGGAGTTTGAGAAGCATTGGCTCTACGTGCGTCCTGAGCGAATGCACGAAGGAGCGATAGAAGGGGTGGCGGCGTACAGGGAGATCAAGTCTCAAGAGTGAAAGGGTCTGCTCCTGATCTTAGATGTTGCCTTGCCAATCTAAGAGCGATCCCCGAATTAACAGAAGTAGAAGTAGTTTGTTCGTGCCATTTCGTGTGATTTCGCGGATCGTTTTTGTCCGAACAGAAGAAGGCACGAAACTCGAATTAGGACGCCACTCCGTTAATGCATCTTAAGTGGACCGCCCTTTGGCTCTGGCTCTAAATCGGGACGAGCAGAATCCTGTAAGACCTCGTGGACCTCAAGCTTGTTCGGCCCGGTGAAGGCCTCTTTCGGCATGGTGCCGGACTGAGCATGACCCTTAACGAACTCGTCAGAGCGCACCCAGCTAAGAAAATCTTCGCGGCTATTCCAGGTGGTGAAGACTACGTATGGGTCACCATCATTGACCGGGCGCAGGACCTGGTTGGAAACAAATCCCGGCATGCCGTCGACTAATCCGGCGCGTTTTCGAAACCGCTCTTCAAACGCATCGGCGAATTCCGGCGCGACATAGATGCGATTGGCGACAGTTATCATTGGATAATCTCCCTCTGGTCAGATGATACACGATAGTGGCACAGACTTTAGTCTGTGATTCAGTGTTGGGATATCTCGGATCACAGACTGAAGTCTGTGCCACCAAATAGGTCCTCCTCACTCATCCGGCGATGGCTTTGATCGCAGCCGCTTGATCCGAGATCGCCGTGCCTTCTCTTCCAGGGTTCGATTCTTGACGCTGCGCGGGACGCGGGTCGGCACGCGTTTGGCTGGCCGGTAGTTCAGCTTCGCGATCTTCTCGCGCAGCTTCTCGATACAGATTGCTTTGTTCCGATGTTGGCTGCGTTCCTGCTGTGAAGTAACGACGACGCCGGATGGCAGATGCGTTAGACGGACCGCACTTTCAGTCTTGTTGACGTGCTGGCCGCCTGGGCCGCTTGAACGAAAGGTATCGACCTCGCATTCGCGCAGCAGGTCTTCGTCAGATTCCGGCAGAAGGATCATGGTCGCCTCGCGGTTTGAGATCCGCAGATTACACAGATTGCGCCGTAAGAGAAAATCAGTAGCGGGTGAGCGTCCTGTTTTGACTAGCGGCGTTCAGAGTACCGACTTTAGTCGGGCTCTTTATTGAGCGAGAAAGGACCCAACTGAAGTTGGTACTCTAAACGCCGCTAGATTGGGACATCACTCTGCTTCGCACGCTCTAGCGACGAGCCTATAATCAGCACATGCTCAACTCAAAATACATTCACGCTGCGGTGGTAGCGGTTTCATTTGCAGGTGACCGCGAAAGGGCGCGATGAGCAACACTCACTATTCAACTCATCGCGTCGGCATATTCGTAGTCGCGTTTCACTTCCTCGTTAGTCTAGCGCATGGGGTGGCGCACTCCCGCCTGCATATTGAGTTGAACCTGTGGCAGACCGTTTATGTCCTGCTCGTGATCACTCTGCTGCCGCTGATTTCGGGTTTTCTGCTGTGGCGCGCAGCCTCAACGCGCGGGTTTTTATTACTTTTGGCCTCGATGCTGGGCTCACTCCTGTTCGGTGGCTATTATCACTTCATCGCAGTGGGCGCCGACAATGTGGCCTCGCTTGGATCGCATTCCTGGGCTCTGGCATTTCAGGTGACTGCGGTGCTGCTCGCGATTACGGAAGCGGCTGGCGCGTTGACGGGACTTTTCGGTGTGCTTAAGAAACAATAGGTGTGTCATGATTCAGGCGTTTAGAGTACCAACTTTAGTTGGGCTCTTTCTTAATAATAAAGCCCGACTGAAGTCGGTACTCTGAACGCCGCTAATCAGAGGAGAACGTTACCGAGCACCACGCATGAGACTTGTACTCGTCATTCTAACGTTGCTTATGCTCCAGTCACCTCATTGGACTCTGCAAAAAAGCGGTGTGACCTCGCGTCTGCGCGGCGTTAGCGCGGTTAGTGGACAAGTCGCGTGGGCCAGTGGTTCCGCCAGCACGGTGCTGCGTACAGCCGACGGTGGCGCGACGTGGCAGAAGCTGACGGTGACCACGGACCAACTCGACTTCCGAGACATCGATGCCATTGACGCGCGGACCGCTTACGTCCTCAGCATCGGCAACGGCCCCGCGTCACGCATCTACAAGACGACCGACGCCGGCACGACCTGGACGTTGCAATTCAAGAATGATGACCCAAAGGCCTTCTACGACGCGATGTCTTTCTGGGACGCTGATCACGGTATCGTTATCGGAGATGCGATCGACGGGCAGTTTTGCATCATGACGACTGAGAACGGTGGGCGAGTCTGGCAGCGCGTGCCTGCGAGTGCGTTGCCACCCGCGCTGGAGAACGAAGGAGCGTTTGCGGCTAGTGGCACCAACATCGCCGTCTTTGGCAAGAGCCACGCTTGGATTGGTACGGGCGCCGCGGCGAAGGCCCGGGTCTTGCGCACTTCAGACCGTGGCCGCACCTGGAAAATTTCCGAGACACCGCTCATCGCGGGACCTTCGGCCGGGATTTTTTCCGTAGCCTTTCGCGATGCTAATCATGGCGTGATTGTTGGCGGAGACTACAAGAAAGAGAATGAAGCCGTCGACAATCTCGCGGTGACCAGTGACGGCGGCGCCACCTGGACACTCATGAAAGGCCTTTCAGGTTTTCGCTCGGCAGTGGCGTATGTTCCGGGCACTACCGCGCTCGTTGCGGTTGGCCCGTCAGGCACAGACTATTCCACGGACGATGGTCGTAACTGGGTTCGCCTCGCAGGCCCGGGATTCGACACGCTAAGTTTTTCCCGCGCGTTGGTCAACGGTCGAGTCGCTTGCTGGGCTGCGGGGGCACGCGGGAGTTTGGGTAAGCTTGCTTTCTAGACGTGAGTCAGTTCGATTGAAGACTGGGCCAGTCGGCGAAGCCGACGATATATTAATAGCCCACGGCGTGAAAGCTGTGGGTTAGCCAGCAGACAAATGTTGTGAGCTCCGGAGGAGCGACATAATGGCGCCATTCTTGATCAAACAGATTTGGATCATGTCGCCCGCTTTCCGCGGGCTTGCTAGTCTCCTGAATAACTCGTTACCCACAGCTTGCGCGGTGGGCTACTAAGATTCCGTCGGCTTCGCCGACTTACGGAGCCCTCCCTCACGGTCGGGGTTATTTCCCCCCTATCGTCTACCAACTTTTTCTTCTTCAGGCGATCCATGTAATCTATCGATAGAACTCTCCATGACCCGCGAACCAACTTACCAGGCGGCCCGAGCCGTGGCCGCTACCGTCGAAGCGCACTTTGATCGGCATCTTGTCGAAGCGCGCCGGCGTGGCGAACGTGAATTGGCGCATGCGCCCGATGCGCGGGCCATCGCAACGATCATCGATGCCTGTTTTTGGGCCAGCTTCCGGCCCGAGGAAGGCCGCTTCCCGAAAATCTCGCTGGCCTTTCTGCCGCCTGAGCAGGCCGGTCAGCCTTTAATGCTCGAGGATCGCCTGCCACTCACGCCCGCGGTTTTGACCAAGCTCGCTCCGGCAGTCGAGCGTCCCGGAATTCACCTCGGTGTTTGGGGCGACGCGAGTGATCTGTATGTCTGGGGCGCCACGCGCACAATTCCCAGTCTGGGATTTGTGCTTGAGGACGTCGAGCCCGGGCAGTTGGTGATCAAGCACCGGCGCATCGATGGCTTTGGCAAGTTCGCCAACGTCGCTGTGCTCAAAGGCGAGCAGGTGAAGATCGTGGACGAGCAGGGCGCGAGCTTGCCCGATTGTCCGGACCTGCTCGAGGTGCTGCGCCCATTCACGGCGCCGGCGACCTGGGATGATTCGGTAAACGTGCTGGTGCAACTAGCGGCCTCGATGCGCGCCCACGGACACGGCGGCACGTTGCTGGTCGTGCCGGCGGAAAGCGAGGAGTGGCGCCGTTCGATTGTGCACCCGATTTTTTATTCAGTCGCGCCTCCCTTTTCCAAACTAGCCAACTTAATTAAGCAGGGTCCGAGCCCCGAGACAGAGAACGAGTGGCAGGTCGCTCTGCGCAGCGCGGTCGAAAGCATCGCGGGTCTGACGGCCGTAGATGGTGCGACAGTGATTACAAATCAGTATGAGGTGCTCGCTTTTGGCGCGAAGATAATGCGTGCGACGGGTAGTGAATTGGTCGAGCAGATGGTGCTCACCGAACCGGTTGTCGGTAATCAGGCCGAGGTCGTGCCGCCCGTGCAGCATGGCGGCACGCGACACCTGTCGGCGGCCCAATTCATACACGATCAGCGCCAGGCGCTGGCGCTGGTTGCGTCACAGGACGGACGCTTTACCGTTTTCGCGTGGTCGCCATGCGAACAAATGGTCCACGCGCATCGCGTCGACGTGTTGTTGCTGTAATCTTCGGAGCGCGGACATCCTGTCCGCCTGAGCGTGCAGCGCGAACATTGTTTGACGTGATGCGTCTAGAAGGAGCGTGCTGCGCACGCTGGCGGACAGGATGTCTGCGCTCCGAATCACTGACGCGCTAACCGGTAGATCAGGATCGCCGCCCGTTTAGTCAGCATCGGCATTGAATCCAATTCAACCGACTCTCCCGGCGCGTGTGCGCCTTGTCCGTCTGCTCCCAGACCATCCAGACCGCTGATCAGATGTGAGACATACGCGATGTCGCCGGCGCCGCGATCAGCCGGGTCCACCGTGCCGACTTTACCAAAACCTAAATCCTGACTGACCTGACTCAGTTGATTTAACAGTGCGTAATTCCCCTCCGTCGGCGCCATTGCGGGAATTCCGTCTTCGAAGCTTATCTTTGCCGAAGTGCGCGGCAGATTAGCCGCGACGATCTCGCGGGCCAGTTTAAGCCGCATGATCTATTGACGTTCGTTTTAGCTTGTCAGGTTAGATTGTGCAAGGCTGATGGTAGTAGTTTGATGAACGGTGTTCAGAGTACCGACTTCAGTCCGGCTCTTATTAGGGCTGACAAAGCACCCAACTGAAGTTGGTACTCTAGACGCCTGAAACTAAGACACACCATCCAACCAGGTACTGGTGCAGTTTCATTTAGTTGATGCCATTAAGCTGCGTGGCGAGTCGTTACAGAACCGCGAGCGGTAGCGACCGGATGCTTCATTCAACCTGCGATCGACAATTTCGGCGGCGGCAAGGCCGCTAGTACCCGACTGAGTGGCTGCATCCGGTCGCTACCGCTCGCGGTTCTGTAACGAGCAGTCTTTGGCAACGCGGCTTGGGTTCCGGGCTGATTTCAAACTGAACCAGTACTTCCAACCAAGACCGCAAGACAAAGATCTGCTATTTCAGTATCATGGGCGCACCTCGTTGGCTGAAAGGTAACTCGCTATGAGGCTCCCCCTTCCCCTGGGAATTATTTCCGCGCTCTTACTTTGCTGCGCCGGATTCTGCCCGCGCGCGAATTCGCAAACCGCGCCTCCTAAAAAGAATCCGGACGCGACGGTCTCGGGCAAGGTAACCATCAAGGGCAAGCCCGCGCCAGGAGTCGTGGTCGGTTTGCGTTCGAGCCAGCCCGCCCAGTTTGACCCAACCTTCAAAGCCACTACCGACCAGGAAGGTAACTATCGGATCACCGATGTGCCGGCTGGAAGTTACGTCATTGCGCCAGTGGCGCCGTCATTCGTGATCTCTGAGGTGAACAGTGCAAGAGGCCAGACTGTAGTAATCACCGAAAGTGAGAACGTTGAGGGACTCGACTTTGAGCTGGTGCGAGGCGGAGTAATCACGGGAAGGGTCAGAGACGCGGACGGTCACCCGATTGTCGAAGAGCGCATCACACTCTCGCCGGCTGCTGAGCGCGATCAGCGTGGACCCGTCTATTCAGTTATGCAGGGCTTTCAGACCGACGATCGGGGTGTTTACCGGATGTTCGGAGTCCGGCCCGGACGTTACAAGGTGTCCGTCGGCGAAGGCGACAACATGTTCTATCGCGGAGCCGGCAGAGGACGTTCCGAACATCCGACCACGTTCTATCCCGACGTGACCGATGGGTCGAAAGCGACGGTGGTTGAGATCGGTGAAGGCACTGAAGCAGCCAACATAGACATCACCCTGGCCGAGGCCGTGCAGGGTTTCGCGGTGAACGGAAGAGTAGTTGACGGCGAGACTGGCAAGCCAGTGGCGAATGTGTCAATCGGTTTGGAAAAAATTGTCGTGATTGACGCAAACAATACCCGCGGTGATGGCGGAGGCACCAGCGCCCGTTCAGACACTCAGGGTGAGTTTCGTTTAGAGAGACTGCCGCCGGGTAAGTACGCACTCTCACCTTATCCGCCGGAGGAATCAGACCTTCGTGGAGAGCCCATCACCTTTGACGTGCTCGATCAGGATGTGACGGGATTGGTGATCAAGACAACGCTGGGAGCAAGCTTAGCAGGTACCGTCGTACTTGAAGGAAACAGGGACAACAGCGCCGTGGCATCGCTGGGGCAGGCTTATGTTGCCGCATATATCAGGAACGAAGCCGCTAACGTCTCGTTGTCAGGCCACTCTGCCCCGGTCAGGCCGGATGGCAGCTTTAAGGTTGGCGGACTGACAGCAGGAACTGCGATCCTTTCGTTCGAGACCATGAACAGAGTCAAAGGTCTGACGATCTCGCGTGTCGAGCGCGACGGCGTCGTTCAGCCAAACGGCATACAGGTTCAGAACGCTGAACACGTCACCGGAATAAGGATTTTTGTAGGTTACAGTAACGGCAGCATTCGCGGCGTGGTAAAGGTGGAAAATGGGACGCTGCCGCCCAACGGGCGTTGGGTGATTCAACTAAGAAGAGTTGAGGGAGGTTCCCAGAGCAGTGTATCGCCGGTGGAAGCAGATTCGCGCGGGCATTTTTTGATCCAGGGATTGGCCGCCGGAAATTACGAAGTGATAGTCATGGCCTATGCGCCTGAATGGCGGCGGCGGTCGCCAATCGGCAAACAACTCGTGACCGTGACTGACGGTGCGGCCGCTGACGTTATTGTAACCATCGATCTCACGCCACCGCCTGGTCCATAACTTTCCCCGGATCGTGAGTCAGAGCATTGATGAAATTTGGTTGCGGCTTTGCCGCAGCACAGTGCGGTAAGCCTGCGGCTTACCGTCAAGAGTTGATTGGATTGGTCTGAGGCTGCGCCTTAGAAGCTTGAGGCGTAGCCTCAAGCAATAATTCAAGTGCGTCTGGCCGGAAAGGCCGAGCCTTTCCGCACTGGGCGGTGGCAAAGCCACAACGCCAAGTCTCAAGTAAGCGAACCAATGAAACCTTACCTCTACATTCTGGCCGCGCTCGTTGTGCTGATAACACTAAGTAGCGCCATAGCGGCGCAAACTCAGTCAGACGAGAATACCGCGGCGACGCGGACCGGCACGATCAGCGGCCAGGTGGTCAGCGACAGTGGGCAACCGATCGCGAACGTCCTCGTAAGTGTTCGCGGCTTCGGCGCCGGAGAGGGTCGCACCATCACCACCGAGAGCGATGGAAATTTTCAGATTAGCGGCCTGGATCCGGTCGCCTATATGGTCACGGCGTCGCTTCCCGGTTACGTCATGGCGCCGCGCGACCCCGACGTTATTCCCACCGCGTACTACCATGTGGGCGATTCGGTCAGGCTCGAGCTGATCAAAGGTGGTGTGATCACCGGAACTGTAACCAGGTCGGCGGGCGAGCCGGTCGTTGCTGTGCCCGTGCGTGCCTATATGATTCGCGACAGCAACGGACGGCCGGCACGTTACGGAGCACCTTTCAAAGAACAGACCACGGACGATCGTGGCGTATACAGAATCTACGGCTTGTCGATGGGGACTTATGTCATATCGACCGGCGGGGGGAATACTTCGGCTTATTTTGTGAGTGCATTCGGTACTGACGCGCCGACTTATGCACCGTCTTCGACGCGCGACACTGCCGCGGAGATCTTCGTTCGCGCCGGTGAAGAGATCGCCAATGTTGACATTCGTTATCGCGGCGAACCAGGTCACGTAGTTAGCGGGACCGCGAACACGACCGTAGCCGTCGATCAACCGCAGGGATTCGCTGTCACGCTGGTTTCGACCATCAATGGAGTATCGCAACCGAGTTATCAATCATTTCAACCGGCCGGCGGTCGTGGCTTTTCCATCACTGGCGTAGCGGATGGTGACTACGACGCAATGGCTCAAGCGTATTTTCCGGGAGGAGACTGGGCCGTCTCGGAACCCCGGCGAATCAAAGTCAAAGGCGCGGACATTACCGGGATCGAATTGACCGCGAAACCGCTGGGCGCGATTTCCGGACGCGTCGCGCTGGAAGAATCTAAATCACCTGACTGCAAGGGCAAGCGCCGGCCTTTGTTTAGAGAGACCGTCATCAGTTCCTGGCACAATGAGAAGAAGCCACAACCGGATCAACCGCCATTCGTTTGGGGCCTGGGCGCGCCAGTGTTACCTGACCAACAGGGCGATTTTCATCTGCGTAATCTGGCGCCGGGTCAGTACCGTTTCAACATTCCACTTACGGCAAAGTATTGGTATCTGAAATCAATCTCGTGGCCGTCGTCGGTGACCCCCGCGGCAAAAGCGCCGCCGGCAAGCAGGCCGGTTGACGCTGCGCGTAATTGGATCACCTTAAAACCCGGTGATCGATTGTCGGGAGTGATCATCACGTTGGCCGAAGGCGCGGCTTCACTTCACGGCCAAATCGACGTCGCGGAAGGTCAGAGGCTGCCGCCAAAGTCGTTCGTCTATCTGGCGCCGGCTGAGCGCGAGAAGGCTGACGACATATTGCGATTCTTCGCCGTACTGGTGTCGCCTGATGGAAGTTTTGCGCTGAACAACCTGTCGCCCGGCCGCTATTGGGTTTTGGCCCAGGCCGCCGGCGAGGGCGATACGAACATTCTTTCAAAGCTGCGCCTGCCCGATGAAACAGAAGTGCGCGCGAAACTGCTTCGTGACGCTGAAGGCGCCAGGATCGAAACCGAGCTAAAGCCTTGTCAGAACGTGACGAATTATCGATTGCCGCTGAAGCCGGTGCCGGGGCAGTAGCCGAGTGGTAGTGCCGAGCCAGGCTGCGACATTAGTATTAGGCTCGTTAGCGAGTGAGTATAGCGGCTTTGCCGCAGCACACGGCGGAAAGCCTCTGGCTTTCCGTAGAACCCAACTATTTTCTCTGGAGGCTCCGCCTCCGCTTCCATATTGGAGGCATAGCCTCCCAAATTATTCAGTACTTTCAACGGTAAGCCAGAGGCTTACCGCCATGTGCTGCGGCAAAGCCGCCCAAAGCAGTCTTGCTCCCGGTCTCGACACACTCGACCAAACCGTGATACAAGCCCCGCACTCGGGCGCCGATTTCCGACTTGATTGCCAGAGCCACAACCATCACTCATTTGAAGGAGCATTCTAATGCGTATCGCACGAAACAAAATTACGATAAGCGTGGCGCTGGTAGCCGCACTCTTACTCTCGTCCGCAACGGTGAGCGCGCAACTCTCGACTGCACCAACCAATGATTGGTCTCGACTCAACGCAGTTACTGCGGGAAGCAAGCTGTCGGTAAAACTGAAGAGCGGAAAAACCGTCGATGGAAAATTGAGCGGAGTTTCTGACACTGCTCTCTCGCTCACCGTAAAAGGCAAACCCGTCGACGTAAAGCGAGAAGATGTTCTAAGCGTCTATCAGATCAAGAAAAAGTCGGTGGCGAAAGCAACGCTAATTGGTTTGGGAGTGGGCGCCGGCGCGGGTCTGGCGATCGGCTTGGCTGGAAGAAGTAAAGACGACCTTGTAAACCTGAACAATCCAGTGACCGCGGGCCTTACGGTCCTTGGCGCTGCGGCGGGCGCGCTGACCGGATTTCTGATTGGGCGAAGCGGCGGCAAGCGAGTGCTTATCTATCAAGCTGTCCAGCCGTAACTGCTTTCATTTGACGTTAATCGCCGCCAGCCCACCTCGCCTTATCCGTGTGAATCCGCGTTAATCCGTGGCTAGTCCTTTTTCTCGACACGCCGCGGCAATCATGACACAAGACGACGAATGATCACCCCACGCACTCTTCCCGTCTCCGGCTTTTTCCTTCTCCGCGTAATCTGTGTAATCTGTGGATAGAAATTCATGAGCACGATCCAGGAGAAGTTATGACGAGACTGATTTTTGCTACCTCCATTTTGATTACCATGACGGCCTTTGCCGTCATGGGCCAGACGCGTCCGCAAACCACCCCGGCCAGACCGACACCAACCCCTTTACCTGGTCCGGCAGCGACGCCTTTACCCAGACCGGCGGCGACGCCACTTGTGAGCAACGCTCCGGTGCCGGACAGCCGGATTGCCCTGATTGACACCAGCATGTTCGGCGACGAGAAGAACGGAATCTATCGCTATGTCGATGCGGCCAAGTCTGTTCAGGCCGAGTTCAAGACGCGCTCGGATGAGGTCCTAACCCTTCAGAATCGTCTCGATGCGCTGGTCACTGAAATCCAAACCTTAGCGAAAGCTCCGGCGCCTGATCAGAAAACTATTCAGGCCAGGCAGCAGCAAGGCGAAACCCTGCAAAACGAATGGAAGACGAAGAAGGACCGTTTGGACGAAGATGTCAGTAAACGAGCCGAGCAGGTCATCGCGCCGATTTCCGCGCAGATTGGCCAAGCCATGGATCAATTTGCCCGGCAACGCGGCGTCACGATGACCCTCGACATTAGTAAACTGCTGCCGGCCATTCTGACCGCCGTCCCCGCAGTCGATCTGACGCAGGCCTTCATCGCTGACTTCAACAGCAAGAATCCGCGGACGGGTCCGGCGCCGCGACCGTAGGCTATCCACAGATTACGCAGATTACACAGAAAGAAACTCAAAACCTTAACGGCAATACTTTGGTCCCCTTCCAATTCCTCTTTGAAAGAGGGAAAGAAGAAGTTGCCCGCAGTTTTTCCTTATCTGCGGAATCTGTGTAATCTGTGGACGAAAATCATGAGCACTGAACCAAACAAAATCATCTATTCCATGGTCGGCGTCAGTAAGTTCTATGACAAGAAAGCCGTCCTCAAAGACATCTATCTTTCCTATTTCTATGGCGCGAAGATTGGCGTCATTGGGTTGAATGGGTCGGGCAAGTCTTCTTTGTTGCGCATCCTCGCCGGCGTCGACAAAGAGATCAATGGCGAGACGGTGATCTCACCGGGATACACGGTCGGCTATCTCGAGCAGGAACCTTTGATTGACGATGCGCGCACTGTGCGTGAGGTCGTCGAAGAGGCTGTGAAAGAGACGGTCGCTCTGCTGAAAGAGTTTGACGAGATCAACGCGAAGTTCGGCGAACAGATGTCCGACGAGGACATGGACAAGCTTCTGGCGCGCCAGGGCGAGGTGCAGGAGAAGCTGGATCATCAGGACGCCTGGGATCTCGATTCGCGTCTGGAGATGGCTATGGACGCGCTGCGTTGTCCGCCGCCCGAGACGCCGGTGAAAATTCTTTCCGGTGGTGAACGACGGCGGGTGGCGCTGTGTCGTCTACTGCTTCAGAAACCGGACATCCTTCTTCTCGATGAGCCTACCAACCATCTCGATGCCGAATCGGTCGCGTGGCTCGAACATCATCTGCAGAGTTATGCGGGAACGATCATCGCGGTGACGCATGACAGATACTTTCTCGATAACGTGGCCGGTTGGATTCTGGAACTTGATCGCGGCGCGGGCATTCCGTGGAAGGGGAACTATACGAGTTGGCTGGAGCAGAAGCAGGAGCGGCTGCGGCGCGAAGAAAAGTCTGAAAGCGAACGACAGAAAACTCTGCAGCGCGAGCTGGAATGGATTCGCATGTCGCCGAAGGCGCGTCACGCGAAAGGCCAGGCCCGCGTGAATGCTTACGAAAGTTTGCTACAGGAACAATCAGAGAAGCGACGGGAAGACTTAGAGATTCACATTCCGCCGGGGCCACGGCTGGGAGATGTCGTGATCGAAGCGGACGGCGTTGATAAAGGCTATGGCGAAAACCTGCTGGTCGAGGACATGACTTTCAAGCTGCCGCGCGGCGGCATCGTCGGCGTGATTGGTCCGAACGGCGCCGGCAAGACGACCCTGTTTCGGATGATTACCAGGCAGGAAGAGCCCGACGAGGGAACCATCCGTGTCGGCGAGACGGTGCAGTTGGCTTATGTCGATCAAAGCCGCACGCTGGATCCGACCAAATCGATCTGGGAAGAAATCTCCGGTGGCACGGACATCTTGAAGCTGGGCACGCGCGAAGTAAACTCGCGCGCGTACGTCGGGCGTTTCAATTTTTCCGGCTCAGACCAGCAAAAGAAAGTCAGCATGTTGTCGGGTGGCGAACGCAATCGAGTGCACCTGGCAAAGATGTTGAAGGAGGGCGCGAATGTTTTGTTGCTCGACGAGCCGACTAACGATCTCGATGTGAATACGCTGCGGGCTCTGGAAGAGGCGCTGGAAAACTTTGCCGGATGTGCGGTAGTCATCTCACACGACCGGTGGTTCTTAGACAGGATAGCAACGCACATCCTCGCCTTCGAAGGCGACAGCAAGGTTGTCTGGTTTGAAGGGAATTATTCCGACTATGAAGAAGATCGGAAGGCGCGTTTGGGCGCGGCGGCTGAGACTCCGCATCGGATTAAGTATCGACAGTTGACGCGCAGCTAATTTGGAGTGCGGCGACTTGTCGCCGCTTTTTTCGCTGTGACTGCCAGGGCCGCGACAAGTCGCGGATTAACAAAGCGCTGACAAGTCAGCGCACTCCAAAAAGGACTCAGCTTCTATTCTAATCGTTCTTGAGCTATAAACATTTCGCGCCTAACGGCGCTTCACCAACACGAATCAGTTTCTCAAATCGTGTCCACAGATCCAGAAGAGTCTTGAGGATGATTGATCAATGATCATAAAACCTTTTTACAAGTCGCTAGTGCTCGCGCTGCTGTGCGGCGCTGTCCTTTTCATCGAACCAGCAAATGGCCGCGCCCAAACTCTACCCAACGAGACGCCGGACAAGTTCACGCCGACCAACGATGGCTTTGATTATGTCAGGCGTGAAGTCATGATCCCGATGCGTGACGGCGTGAAGCTGCACACAGTCATCCTCGTACCCAAGGGAGCAAGCCGCGCGCCGATACTGCTGACGCGCACGCCTTACAATGCCACCCAACTCACCACGCACATCAACAGTTCGCACCTCGGCCCCAGCCTGTACGGCTATGACAACGCCACCGACGTGATTGTCGAAGGCGGCTACATTCGAGTGGTCCAGGACATCCGCGGCAAATACGGCTCGGAAGGCGAGTATGTGATGAACCGTCCGGTGCGCGGACCGCTGAATCCGACGCGGGTCGATCACCCGACCGATACTTACGACACGATTGATTGGCTGGTTAAGAATATTCCGGAGACGAACGGCAAGGTTGGCATCCTCGGCATTTCCTACGATGGCTTTCTGCCTTTGATGGGGTTAATTAATCCGCATCCGGCGTTGAAGGTGTCGGTGCCGATGAACCCGATGGTGGATGGTTGGATGGGCGACGACTGGTTTCATCACGGTGCGTTCCGTCAGCAGGGCATGAGCTACATCTACGATCAGGAAGCGACTCGCGCGAATGACATCACGTGGTGGACCAGCCACTTCGATGATTACGACATGTTCATGGAAGCAGGCTCGGCGGGCGAATTGGGACGCCGGCGCGGCATGGAACAGGTCGGCTTCTGGCGCAAGCTGCTCGAGCATCCGAGCTATGACGCGTTCTGGCGCGAACAGGCCGTCGACAAGATTCTGGCGAAAGAGCCTTTGAAGGTCCCGGTGATGTTGGTGCACAGCCTCTGGGATCAGGAAGACATTTATGGTGACATCGCGGTGTACAAAGCGATCGAGCCGAAGGACACCAACAACGATAAGGTGTTTCTGGTGATGGGTCCCTGGCATCACGGCCAGGAGATCAGGGAAGGCAGCTCGCTCGGAGCGATTAAGTTCGACAGTGATACCGCGCTGTATTTTCGTCAGGAGATCCTGCGCCCGTTTCTGGACCATTACCTGAAAGATGACGCGCCAAAGATGAACGTCGCGCCGGTTACGGCATTCGAGACCGGAACGAACAAGTGGCACAGTCTCTCGTCCTGGCCCGCCGGCTGCGAGAGAGGCTGTACGGTTAAGCCGACTCCGCTTTATCTCAATGGAGGTCTGAAAGCGAGCTTCGAGATGTCGAGATCGGGAGCCTCTGGTTACGAAGAATACATCTCTGATCCTTCAAAGCCCGTGCCCTTCCGGGCCCGGCCGATCGACGGCACGACGTGGCGGCAGTGGTTGGTTGACGATCAACGCGAGCAATCGGGCCGGCCCGATGTTTTGGTCTTCACCTCAGATGTTTTGAAAACCCCGGTGAAGATCAGTGGCGAACCGATCGCCAATCTGATCGCGTCGACCAGCGGCACGGATTCCGATTGGGTGGTCAAAGTGATCGACCTCTATCCGGATGAAGTCGCCGGCCAGCCAAACATGGGCGGCTATCAGTTAATGATCTCTGCGGACATCTTGCGGGGCCGTTATCGCGAGAGCCTCGAAACACCCAAACCCATCGCGGCCGACAAGCCACTGCTGTATCGCTGGCCTTTGCCGACAGCCAACCACGTGTTTCTGCCGGGCCACCGGATTATGGTGCAGATCCAATCGAGTTGGTTCCCGCTCTACGATCGCAATCCACAGACGTTCGTCGAGAACATCTTCTGGGCCAAGCCGGGAGATTATCGCAAGGCCACGCAAAGGATCTATCACGCGGCGGGGCAGGCGAGTTTTGTTGAGCTGCCTGTGGTCGTGATGCGTTGAGCGATCCGCAGATTACGAAGAGAGAAAAACCATTTTCCATTTGTCATTTGACAGTTTTCATTTGCGATTGCTCATACGTGGCGTGATCGTTACCGACGCACTGAAGATTCATCGAGCCTAAGAGAAATCCTTTGCGTTCCTCTGCGGGACCCTCTGCGTCCTTTGCGGTTAAAGTAATTAGCAGCCGTCGTGTCGGCGAACAGATCCGAACTTCTTTCGCTATCAATGGCAAATGAAGACTGTCAAATGACAAATGGAAAATGTCTTCGGCGTAATGCCCATATTAAGGAAACTACTTATGAAACTTCACCTTCTACTCACGACAACCTTGTTGCTCCTCTTCTCCAGCTCCGTCGCCGCCAAAGACGACATCACTAAAGAGTTGATCGCTTCGAACGGCAAGATGCGCGCCTACTACTTGTACGTGCCGTCGACAATCAAGCCGGGATCGCCGGCGCCTTTGATTGTGATGCTGCATGGATCGGGGCGCGTCGGCATGTCGCTCGTGGAAAAATGGAAAGACCTGGCCAAGAAGGAAGGTTTCATCATTGCCGGGCCGGACGCTTCGGAGATCAGCGGTTGGCGCTCGCCTCAGGATGGGCCGGATTACCTGCACGACCTGGTCGAAGAGCTTAAAGCGAAATACCCGATCAATCCGCGTCGAGTCTATCTGTTTGGTCATTCGGCCGGCGCTACATTCGCCCTCGAAATGTCTCTGATGGAGGCCCAGTACTTTGCGGCCACGGCGATTCATGCGGGAGCACTACAGCCGGACGACGGCGACTTGCTTGATGTAGCGAAAAGGAAAATTCCGATCTTCATCCAGGTGGGAGATAGCGACCAGGCTTTTCCGCTCAAAGTGGTGAGGGCGACCAGGGACCTCTTGAACGCGAAGGGATTTTCAGCGGAGCTTACGGAAATCGCGGGACATGATCACTGGTACTATGACCTGGCGCCAAAGATCAATCTCAAAGCCTGGGAGTTTTTGAAGAAGTACGAACTTGAAAGCGATCCGGTTTACCGGAAGTTTCAATTCAATGAGTGATCCAGGTGCGTTCCATCGGATTCATCACGGCGTACAGGTTTTCAGCCCGCTTAAGGGTGAAAATCGTTAGCTGCTTCGAACGAACGACGTCCAAAAAAACGGCACGTCACGCTTTCCTGTTACCCGTCCTTGTGAGCCCTTGATTGCCTTCAGCAGTTTGGTGAAAAACGCGGCTATCTCCGCCAGGTACGTCTGGCCAGAACGGAAGAAGGCCCGTTAGCTCTGGCGAGATTCTTTTCGGCTCTGGCGAATCCAGTGGCTGTATTTGACTCACCGAAAAACTTTTTCTTTGAGGCTTGAAATGTTTTGCCCTCCATTCCCATTCACCCAGCGAAGAGGGAACCAGCACTCCTTTTAAGAGGAGGCTTGATACGAATGGAGGACAATCATGACGAAGAAACTTTTTGCAGTAGTGCTTCTGTCGCTGACACTCGCGGCTTGTGAGCCCAGCAGCACAGAGAACAATTCGAATGCGAACAGCAACGCGACGCCGAACACTCAGTCCGCGTCGACGCCGGCCCCAGTCTCGCCGTCGCCGGAACCGAGCGCGGCGCTCAAACCACAGGTCAAAGCAGGAGACAAAGTTAAGGTCACGATCAATGGCGCCGCTGCTCCTGCTACAGTCATCAGCGTGGACGAAAAGGCCGGTAAGGTGACGGTCAAAATCCAGGGTCAGAAGGAAGAGAAGACGGTCGCCATCGCCGATGTAATAAAAGAGTAGCGCGCGATAGATATTGGCGATGCTGGAGCGGCGTTACAGGGTGGGGGCAACTCTGAAGGGTTGCCCTCATCAAACGCTTCAAGGGCACAGACTTCAGTCTGTGATTCATGTGCAGAATTTCTTCGGTGCCCCGTCTTTGGGCCGAATCAAACGAGGCGCTGGCTGAAGCTGAACCAAACAACCAAAGCGGTGTCGCGCTACGCTTGCCACCGCACTCCAAAGATATGTCGCCGGCGAAAACGCTTCACACAATCAGGCAGGAAGACTTCGATCGATTGCTCGTGTGGCTCGATCCTGATCCCGGGCGCGCCGGTCTGACCTATGAAAAGATTCGCTGGCGACTGGTTGCGATTCTGGCCTCGCGCGGCTGTACTTGCCCCGAAGAATTGGCGGATGAGACGATCGACCGAGTGGCGCGCAGAGTAATCGACATTCAGGCCTCTTATGTAGGCGACCAGGCAATTTACTTTCTGGGCGTCATGAACAACGTGCATCACGAATACTTGAAACGGCCGATGATGCCACGGCTGCCGGAACCCGATGACGACGTTGAGAGGACCGAAAGCACCTCTCTCTGTTTGGAGAAATGTCTGGACAAGCTGTCGCCTAATTCGCGTCGAATGATCGAGCGATATTACGCTGAGGACAAGCGGGCGAAGATCGATTTACGCAAGCGAATTGCGGCCGAACTTGGAATTGGTCTCAGCACCTTGAGACTGCGCGCCCTGCGCATCAGAGATAAGCTGCAAACGTGTATCGAGCAGTGTCTTGTGTCGGAAGCCCGACTGTAAGGGAGGGCCCAGTCCAATGGTTGAAGATCGAAACAACTCAGCAGACTTTCCCGAGGATGCGATCCGACGCTTTCTGTTTGGCCGTCTGAGCGCTTTAGAGCAGCCTGCGTTCGAGCAGTGTTTGTTTGCGGATGATAGTTTGAACGCGCGCGTGCGCCTGGCTGAGTTGGAGTTGGCGGATGACTACGCTTACGGGCGCCTCGATAACGCTGAGCGCGAACTCTTCCAAGAGAAGTTTCTGGTAACTGCGGATCGCCGGCGCAAGCTGAACGTTTCAAGAGTCTTGCGCGTCCGTTTCGCGTCTGCTCCAGTCGAAACGAAGATCTCGCTCGCCGATCGACTGCGACCTCTGCTTGGGTTCATTCGGCCAGGGCGGAGATACGCATTTGGCCTCGTGATATTCATTCTTCTGATTGGCACTGTGTGGGTGGTTGTGAAAAAGGAGCCACGCATTAAAGAAGAGATTACAAAGCGATGGGTGCGCAAACGACCTCCCGTTCCGAGCTCGCCGGTTGAGTCAAACCATCCCACAAATAAATCCATGCCGGAACACCAGACAAGTCCTTCGCCAATGCCAGTTCATAATCAGACCGCGCCCACCTCAACGGCGAGCGTGACCGTTCCGCTGAGGCCCGCCGAGTCGCCTGACGGCAGCAATATGCCATCCGTCAATCTCCCGAAAGGCGAGCAGGAGGTCGTGCGCTTGCAACTTGCCTTGAAGCCCGATCAGCCGGGACCGTATCGAGTTGAACTGTTAACCGGAGACGGGCAGTCGGTCTTTAGTGTGGAGGCGATCAAGGCCGCGGACAACGGTAGCGCGCAGATTACCTTCGACGTTCCGGCGCGTTTGCTAAAGACCGGCAACTATCAGATTAGACTGGGCCGGAAGAATGCGACAGCGAAAGAAACTCTCGGCAGCTATTACTTCCGAGTGCAATAACCTGAGGTTGTAGTCTACGCGGTTAGTTAAAGTCGCTTATTTCACGCGGCTCTTTCGTCTTTTCAGGAAATCAATCAGGACGAATTGTGAGAGATTCGACGGGTTGGCAAAGTATGCTTTGCCGTTGGTCATCGCGGTCATTTGCTTAACGAACTCGACCAGGTAATAGTCCGAGGCGAGCATGAAGGTATTGATCATGATGCCGGCTTTGCGGCAGGCCTGGACTTCGCGAAAGGTAGCTTCCATTACGAAGGGATCGCCGCCCATCGAATTCTTGTAAATCCTTCGGGCACTGCTGCCTTCGTTCGGGAGCCAGTTAAAGCCACGGCCGTGGGTGACAGTCCCTTCCACAAAACACGCGGTCGGCTTTCCGTCGGTCACCATCACGATCTGCTTCATGTCTTTCCGCTGTGCCTGGAGAATGCGGCGCGCCAGGCGCAGACCTTCCGCGGTATTCGTGTGATAAGGCCCGACCTGCGTGGTGGCGAGCTTCGCCAGCGGCAACTCTTCCGCACTGTCATGGAACAAAACGATCTTCAGCGAATCTCCCGGATACTGCGTTCTGATCAAATGACCGAGCGCCAGCGCAACTTTCTTCGCCGGCGTAAACCGATCTTCGCCGTAAAGAATCATCGAGTGCGAACAATCGAGCATCACTACCGTGGCGCACGACGATTGATAGTCGCATTGATGCACATGCAGATCGCGGTATTCGAGGTTGAGCGGAACGGAAAGCCCCTCGCGCTGAATCGCGGAGAGCAGCGTAGTGTTCACGTCCAGATTTATGGTGTCACCGAATTCGTAGGGCTTGCTGGCTGATTCAGCTTCGACGCCTGTGGCCAGGTACGGAGTATCGTGCCGGCCGAGCGAACTTTTACCCAGGCTGCCCAGCAGACCACGCAACGTTTTGTAACCGAGGAAATCCAATCCTTTCTCAGTTACTTCGAATTTGATGTTGCGCGGGAGGGGCTCGTCAATTTGGCCTTGTCCATTCCCACGCTGATCGTGTCGCCGCTCTGAGTTCTGCGGCTCTTCGTGCAAGGTCAGATAACCCTCTTCAACCAGACGCTCGATCAATTGATTCAGCATCTCCTGAAGTTGCGAGCCTTCGTACTTGCCTTCGTTCTCGTCGAGCATCTGCTTGATCTGGTGCTCGCTGAGCATTCCCTGATCAACCAGGGCCTGTAATAAAGCACGCCGCAACGCGTCCAGCGTCGTGTCCTGCGGCGTTCGCTCGCGCGTCCAATAGTAGTCGTCGTCAAAGCCGGAAGAGAGCAGGGAATCAGACAGACCCTCCATCAGGTCGCCAAGATTGAGCGACCAGACATCGAGACCATTGAATTTTCCGTAACGAGTGAAACGCATTTAGTTAGTATCAAAATTTTCGAGAACGCCAATATCCAGGTCGTCGGCTGCTATGAGCAAAGGCGACGATTACAATCTGGTCCTCGCTTTCATAGAACACAATCGAATAGGGGAAGGGTCTCAAAAAAACTCGCCGGGCGTTTTTCGTCTTCCTGACACTGGGAACTGGACTGCTGGGCAAGATAGCTGAGCGGATTTGTTCAACGGCCTGATCGGCGAGTTCGAGTAACGCCGTCCCCAAGCCGGGCTGCTTTCCTTCGTACCACGACGCAGCGTCCGCGAGTTCATCCTCGGCGAGCTCATGAATTCGAAGAGCTTTGGTCACGACTTCGCGAGCGTTGACTTGATTCGGGTGCGCGCCTCTTCCCAGCTTACGGTTTTCGCTTCGCCTGATTCGACTTCGGCGATACGTCGTTCAATCTCGGTGGCCCACACCGCTTCGACGTCAGCGCCTTCACCTTCGTCAAGACTCGCGATCAACTCGGAGGCAAGCCAAGCGCGTTCATCTGGGGGCAGAGCCAGCGCCGTATCGAGGATTGTGTCTGCTCTAGTGCTCATTGCAAATTCAGTCTAGCAAATGCCCGCGCGGGTGTTAACCAAGAACGATTAACTGAACTTCCCGGTCTCCGTCAAATCATCATAGATCATCCCCCGCCGATCCTTCTTCGCCTTTGTCACCGCTGTGTACCCGCCTTCTTCATTACGGCTGATCTTGTTGGCGGCGTACAGGCCTTCCAGCGCGAATTCGCACGCGGCGACCGTCTGGGCTCTGTCCTTGCGGTTGAAGTCGAAGGGAATCCGCGCCGTGTCCAGGAGTTCGGGCACTGATTCGAGCAGCAGCATACACTCTTCAGCCGCAGCAGTGTCCGCCAGACGCAGATTATTGCCCGCATCAAACCAGTTAATAGTCCCGGCAAACTCGATGCCGACAAAATAGCCTTCGAAGATTTCACCGGCGGCGCGTTTGATTAAATCTTTCGCGATCCGATTGGCGCCGATCTGCTCGCCTTCGTATTCCAGCTCCATCTTGCCGGTCATGGAAGGAATCGCGGCGTAGATGTCGGCGATTCGCGGGGCAATCTGCTCTTCGCCGGTTAACAGTGCGCGGCGTTCGGCGTTGGATACGACGGACTCCATCACGCTGATGGGCAGTCGCTGAGAAACTCCCGAGTGCTTGTCTATCCTCTGATCATCTCTCGCTTCGAACGCAATCTGTTCGATCACCTCGCGAATGAAATCGGTAATCAGCAGGCGATCCTGAAAACCATCGCGATCGGTCCAGGCTTCCTGTCGCGTGATTTGAACCCCGAGGTCGATCTCTTTGGGATAGTGCGTCAGGATTTCGGCGCCGATGCGATCCTTCAAAGGAGAAATGATCTTGCCGCGCGCCGTGTAGTCTTCCGGGTTCGCCGAGAAGACCAGCATCACGTCGAGCGGCAGGCGCACCGGGTAGCCCTTAATCTGCACGTCGCCTTCCTGCATGATGTTGAAAAGCCCGACTTGGATCTTGCCGGCCAGATCAGGTAGTTCGTTGATCGCAAAGATGCCACGATTAGCGCGCGGCAAAAGTCCATAGTGAATCGTCAACTCGTCGCTTAGGAGATGTCCGCCTTTCGCTGCCTTGATCGGATCGACGTCGCCGATGATGTCGGCGATGGTCACGTCGGGAGTGGCAAGTTTCTCGACGAAACGCGCGTCGCGATCGACCCATGCAATTTGCGTTGCATCGGCATGCAACTCGATCATCTGTCGTCCGTAAGCGCTAATCGGATGAAAGGGATTGTCGTTGACTTCGGAACCCGCGATGATTGGAATCTGGTCATCCAGAAGGTTCGTTAGCTGGCGAATGATCCGGCTCTTCGCCTGCCCGCGCAGACCGAGCAGAATCAGGTTATGCCGCGCCAGAACCGCGTTGATTAGTTGCGGGACGACGGTTTCATCGTAGCCAACGATGCCTGGAAAAAGTCTTTCGCGCGATTGTAATTTGCGAATCAGGTTTGCGCGCAGCTCGTCTTTGACTGAGACGCATTCATAGCCAGTCTCTTTCAGTTCGCCTAAAGTCCTTGCTCGTTCCATGGACACGATTCTAACCGCAAAGGAGGCAAAGTTCGAACGCACAGCACCGTCAAGGTCTTTCCTTTGCGTTCCTCTGCGAAATCCTCTGCGTCCTTTGCGTTTAGTCGTTTGCTTGTGTGGCACGATAAGAACGATCGCCGGATCGAGACACCATTCCGTCGCCTTCCAACTTCTCCAAATGCGCCAGCACCGCGCGTTCAGCCATGGCGTGAGCTTTCGGAGAAACGTCGGTGTAGGCGCGGGCAACGATTGCTTTTGGAGTTGAAGCACCTTCGCGCACTGCGGCGAGAATCAGCTCTTCGCGCTGCAAACGATGTGCGATGTATTCGTCGATCTTCTCGTACGGATTCGCAATCGCGGGCCCGTGTCCCCCAAACAGGACAGACAACTTCGGCAGCGCGCGCATTCTTCTGAGCGAATCGAGATATTCGCGCATGTTGCCTTCGGGCGGATCGATCAGGACCGACCCGAATCCGACAATGTTGTCACCGGAAATCAGCGCTCCCGTTCGTTCGTCGTAGAAGCAGAGATGACCGCGAGCGTGTCCGGGCGTGTACAGCGCGTGCAACTCGATCGAAGGTTCGCCCGGCAACTCCAGAACTTCGTCATCCTCGATCTCGCGATCGACGCTGACCTGGTTCTTTAATGACTCGGCAGTCAAACGGTGCGCGGCAACCGGAACGCGCCCGCCGTGCCTCTGCTCAAGATGATCGTTTAAAGCATTGACGCCAGCCACGTGGTCCGGATGGACATGCGTGAGGATGATCTCACGCACGGTCTTTCCTGCGGCAATCAAATCATCGACACAACCAGCCAGCGCACTTTGTTCGTCTTCATAAGGCGACCCAGGATCGATCACCAGGACGACGCGAGAGTTGTAAATTAGATAACAGTTGGTATGGGTGGCCGGCGGCTTCGTGGGCGTGCGCACGGGAAAACAAATGTAGTTGGGCCGAAACTCAATGCACCGCGTAGGTACGCGACGCGCTTCGGGCACCGATAGAAATCGTTCGACCAGGTCATCGCTGAGTCCACCCGCAAGCGTCTTCAGCAAATGCAGGACCGGCGGTACCGCGACAATTTCGCTGCGTTCCCATTTGGCATAGGCGTCACGTGCGCGGATCCACTCGCCGCTCTCGAGTTCAGAATCTTCCGTGATCTTCGGTGATTGCTTGGCGGGACAAGTGACGAGAAAAAACCAGGTATCGAAACGCCTCGGCGCAAAGGGAGGCGTCACCCAACGGCCGGCGAAAGTGAAGTCACGAGGGTCGAGATGCAATCCATAAAGGTTCAGCAACTCTGGCCAGGTCATCCGTTTTGATTCGAGATCGTCCAGCAGCGACGCACGCTGGCCGACAGTCAGTGTCTGCGAACCACGCGCCAGCAGGACGCCGGTCTCTTCAAACAACTCACGCGCGGCACAACTGATCATTGCTGCTTGCTCTTGATCGGCGAGGTTCTCGACAGGGGTTTCAGCGTCGCTGGTTTCGCGCTGGCCGCCGGGAAAAGCATAAAAGCCTCCGAGAAAAGCGAGCTTCGTGCTGCGCTTTACCCAAAAAATTTCGGGATTGGTGGGATCGGTATCGGGCCGAACGAGGATGATGGCGGCGGCGTCTTTGGGGACTATCGGCGACGCTAGAGCTTCCTTAGTCTGTTTGGAGTGAAGGTTCAAGGTTACAGAAGAAAGCTTAAACGCAAAGGAACGCAAAGGAATTCGCAAAGGAACGCAAAGAAATTCTTGGCGACCTTTGCGCCAACCTCTGCGTACCTTTGCGTTTCAAATCCGTCTTCATCGATCACGTAACGCTGAAGTATCACGACCAGCGAAATCTTTCCCCGTCGTCGCTCGTCCAGGGATTGCCGCGCATGTGATAGCCGCCTTCTTCCCAGAAGCCCGGCTGATCTTCGGCCAGGAAGCGCACGCCTTTGACCCACTTCGCGGATTTCCACGCGTAGAGTTGCGGGATGATTAGACGGACGGGGCCGCCATGCTCGGGTGGTATCGGCGCACCGTCATGCAGAAAAGCAAAGAGTGAATCTTCTTTGAGAAAGTATTCGATGGGAACGTTTGTCGTCCATCCATAGTCGTACGCTAAAGCCAAAACGAACTTTGCCTCTGGTTTGACGCCGGCGAGTCTGGCGATTTCGCTGGTTGACACTCCGGTCCAAACATTGTCGAGCCGCGACCAGCGCGTTACGCAATGAAAGTCGGAATAGACCTTCACGGGCGGCAGTTGCATGAACTCATCGAGCGAAAATGTCAGAGGCTTGTCGACCAGACCGTCAACTTCAAACATCCACGTAGCCAGATCGACCGGCGGCGCGCCGTGTGCATCGAGCACCGGCCACTTTTTTGTCCGCGTCTGCCCCGGCGGAATCCGATTCTTGCGCCGCGTGTCAGGACTGATAATGATTTCCGGATCCGAAACCTCTTCCGGTGGGCGCGGATTGGCGTTCTGATATTTTGGATCTTTGATTAGACCGTCGAGAAAGCTCATAGTCAATGGTGATCTTGTTATTCGTCAAGTAACCCCGACACCAAATGAAAACCAAGGCCTCAGCGCCAAAGGCGCGAAATGTAATAGCCTGGGCCATCGGCCCAGGCGGAATCGGTCAAAGGGGCCTAGCGCTGAAAGCGCGAAATGATCTTGGAGGCGGTGCAATCAGTACCAATCTCCGAAACTTCCTATTTCGCGCCTTCAGCGCTTCCAAGTTTTTATGGACTCTCCACCTGGGGCGTTGCCCCAGGCTTCTACATTTAGCGCCTTTGGCGCTGAGGCCAGAGTCTTCCACACAGAATCAAATCTTTCGCCAAACACTAACGCGCAACTATTCAAGCTTAAGCGCTAGCCTTTTGTTCCTTAACCAGCGATTCAATCAGCGACTTCTCTTTCTCAACCAGGGTGCGAAGGGCCTGACCAAAGATTCGCTGCGACAGAGAAGGATCGCGCAGCAGTAGGGTGCGGAAAGCTTCATCGGGCCACTCCAGCACTGCGGAATTCTCTTTGGCCTGTACTGATGCTGAGCGCGGCAGGCCGCACAACATAGCCAACTCTCCGAGGATCGTTCCGGGATTTGCTTCAGTCAAAACCAGCTTCTGGCCGTCGCGCTCGACGAACACTTCGAGTTTGCCCGATAGAACGAGCAGCACGAAGTCCGAGTTGTCGCCTTCTTTCAGCAACACGTCGCCGGCGGCGGACTCCTTTACTTCGCCCGCGTCGACTAGTCTCTGCGTGCCGTTTACGGTGAAGCCTTTAAACAAAGGAAAGCCGGTGATTAGTTCGGCATATTGTTGGGTCATGGTCTCATACCACCTTGAATTAAATACACGACGTTAAGCTTTTGTGAGACTTTGTTACCGTCCTTCTCTGCCGGTATGAATTGGATCCGGCGCGCTGCCTTTATTGCCTCTTCATCCATGGCATCGTTCAGTCCCTGGGTTACCCTGATGTCCGTCACGCTACCCGAGCCGCAGAAGACCGCGGTGAGGGTTATCGACTTCGATCTAAATTTCTCTCTATCGCTCCTGGGGAACTGTGGCTCGGGTTTGGCGAGGATCTTTACCCTCTTATCTACTTCTTTCATTTTCAGAATCGGAAAAGAACATTCTGGCGTGTTGGGAGCCGGACTTGGTAGTTGCGCCAGGACGACCGCCGCCAGCGCCACTAGCAGCAGCGACACACAAAGACAGTTGAATAAGATCTGTCGCATTCTCATTTCGGGACATTCCTTTCAGCCAGCTTTATTAATTCTTCCGGCATCCACTTGCCGATGCCCTTCGCCGTCGCTCCGGCAACGCCTTTCGAGCGATCGTGCCATTTATCGCGCGTGCCTTCCGGGCCACGCTGGCGTTCATAGTTTTCAGTTTGCTCTAACGAGAGGACAATGCCCTGCGCGATGCCTGGCCAATCGTTCTGTTGAATGCCGCGCAAAACCAGTGGCAGACCCGCTGTCCAATCTTCCTCCGGCGCCCGCGCGTCCTGTTCCGGAATGGTCAAATTGTAAGTCGGTGGTAAAGGCCCACCCGAAAACCTTTGCACGATCTGCGCGGCAATCTCTTTATAAGAAGCCTGCGGATTTTCTTTTCTGATCGCTTGAGCGAAACGGAAGAGATCGGAAACTGTTGGCCCTTTTTCAATCTCAGCCAAAATACTCTCCTTACTAGATGCGCTCGAGCTGTTTGCGGGTGAATGAATCCTCGACATTGCCGGTATTCAGGGTGGACGCGGGCTCGAAGAGTAAGACGTGACACTCTTTCGCGGCGAACGGCCGGTGCTCGACGCCGCGCGGCACGATCACCAACTCGCCGGCTTCGATCCATTCTTCGCGTTCGTTGCCGTCTTCGCGATAGTCCATGCGGAAGCGGCCCTCCACTACCAGGAACAGCTCATCTTCGTTTTCATGATGATGCCAGGTGAACGGCCCCTGGAATTTGACGAGCTTCAGTAGCTGGCCGTTGAGTTCACCGGTGATACGCGGATTCCAGTGATCATGAATGAGCGAAAGCTTTTGGGCGAGATTGATCTTATGCATTCTTTTTATGGAGTGCGGCGACTAGTCGCCGCTTTCAAAAGCGCTGACAAGTCAGCGCACTCCAAATTACTTCGTCAGGCCCATCTGCCAGAGCATGAACGCGTAATCGAACGCGGTCTCGTGAATCGCGTCGTAGCGTCCTGAAGCGCCGCCGTGTCCGGCGCCCATGTTCGTCTTCAGCAGCAGAGGATTGTGATCTGTCTTCATTTCGCGGATCTTCGCGACGAACTTCGCGCCTTCCCAATAGGGCACTTGACTGTCGTTGAGCGAAACCTTCACCAGCATCGCCGGATAGTTCGCCTTATGAACGTTGTCATAGGGCGAATACTGTTTCATGTAATCGTAAGCCGGCTTCTCGTTCGGGTTGCCCCACTCGATGTATTCGCTGGTGGTCAAAGGCAGCGACGCGTCGAGCATTGTGTTGAGCACATCGACGAACGGCACCTGGGCCACTACGGCTTTGAACAGATCGGGCCGCATGTTAGTGACGGCGCCCATTAACAAACCGCCGGCGCTGCCGCCCTGAATCACCAACCTGTCGCTGGAAGTGTATTTCTGTTTCGTCAGGTGCTCGGCGCAGGCGATGAAGTCCGTAAAGGTATTCATCTTTTTCATCATGCGGCCGGCTTCGCGCCAGGGCTCGCCCAACTCGCCGCCGCCGCGAATGTGCGCGATGACATAGATGACGCCGCGATCGAGCAAGGCCAGACGGCCGGCCGAAAAAGTCGGCGACATGGGAATGCCGTACGACCCATAAGCATAAAGCAGCATCGGCGCCGTGCCATCCAGCTTCACGTTGCGCTTGTAGACCACTGACATGGGGATTTGCGTCCCGTCGCTGGCGGTCGCAAACACGCGTTCAGATTTGTAATTCGCTTTATCAAACCCGCCGGGGACTTCGGTCTGTTTCATCAAGGTGGCGTGGCTGGTATTCATATCGTAGTCAAAGACCGAGCTCGGCGTGACCAGCGACTGATAGTTGTAGCGCAGCACGGTCGTGTCGAACTCGCGATTCGTGCTTACTCCAGCGGCATACACAGGTTCCGGAAACTGTATGCGGTGGCGTTTGTTCGTTTTGAAATCGATGATCTCGATTTGCTGCAAGCCGTTTTCCCATTCCGACAAGACCGCGTGGTCCTTGAACAGATCGACTCCGTCGATCTTGATGAGAGGCCGGTGAGCTACGAGCTCTTTCCAATTCTTTTCAGCCGGATCGGATACGGGCGCGGTGACCACGCGAAAGTTCTTTGCGCCTTTGTTCGTGCGAATGTAGAAAAGATCGCCGCGATGATCGACGTCGTATTCGTGATCGGCCTGGCGCGTCAGGATCGTTTTCCATGCGGCATTCGGATCGCTGGCGGGAATGTACTGGAACTCGGTTGAGGTCTTGCTGAAAGCGCCCAGCATGATCACAGCTTTGTCCCTTGACCGCTGCACACCGATGTCGAACAACTCGTCCTTCTCGTCATAGATCAGTTCGTACTTGTCCGAGCCCAGCACGTGGCGAAACATTTTGTCGTTGCGCTTGGTGACTGCGTCTTCAGTGACATAGAAAATAGTTTTGTTGTCGGTAGCCCACGCCACGTCGTCGACCCGTTCGATCTTTTCGGGCAGCAGCTCGCCAGTGCGCAGGTTCCTAATCTGCAAAGTGTACTGTCGATAACCGGTGTTGTCGGTTGAGTAAGCCAGCAGCGTGCCGTCATCGCTGGGAGCAAAGCTGCCTACGGACATGAACTTCTGTCCTTTGGCCAGCTCGTTGAGATCGAGCAGGATTTCTTCAGGCGCCGTCAGGCTGCCCTGCTTGCGGCAATAGATGGGATACTGCTTTCCTTCGACGGTGCGGGTGTAATAGAAGTGACCACCCCACCGATACGGTACGTTGGCGTCCGTCTGTTTGATATGACTGAGAATCTCTTTGTAGAGATTGTCCTGCAACGCCTCGGTGGGCTTCATCACGGCCGTGGTGTAAGCATTTTCCGCTTCCAAATGTGCCACGACCGCCGGGTTCGTCTTTTCGCGCAGCCAGAAATAGTTATCGACCAGCCGGTCGCCGTTAATCTCGGTAAACTTCGGTTTCTTTTCCGTGGGCGGGGGTTGCAGCATCATAGATGAGTTTCCATCCTGGGCCGAGACTCTCAAAGCAATCATTGAAATGAATAACAGTAAAACGAACAGCAGGGATTTGTTTGGTTTCATGCGAATCTCCTAAGTGAGACCTAGTAGCATAGACTTTAGTCTGTGGATATTTGCTCGGCAACACAGACTGAAGTCTATGCTACTTTTGTTGACGAACGCACCGCTCGTCAGTCGTGGACCGTTCAACCGCGAAGCGGATCGCCCCATCCTGATTGCACAAACTTGCCGTCCTTGACGATGCAGGGAACCGTCGGATCGCCGCCGGAAAACTTGAGCATCTCTGCCCGCAGTGCGCGATTGGTCTGGGCATCGTGATCAATGAACGTCATGCCCTTTGAGTTGTAATATTCGCGCGCTTGCTGGCAGTAAGGACAGCCAGGCTTGGTGTAAATAACCAGTGCCACTCGATTACCTCCGTCGGTGAACATAGTTTAGCAGTTGAGTGAGGAAGTTGCGAAGCGCGAATTTGGAGTGCGGCGACTTGTCGCCGCTTTGGATTGCGCTGACTTGTCAGCGGCTCACGAAATGTTCCGACGCCCGGTTGGGGTTAGCGCGACAGGTGACCCGCGTTCGAAAGCGCTAACAAGTTAGCGCACTCCAAAAGAAAAAAGAGGACGAGTGTGCCTCAACACTCGTCCCCGGCAGCGTGACCAAACAGGTTATCCGGATTTCAGCCCCTCCGGGTTGAAACTTTAGTCACGCTGATCTTTTGGAGTGCGGCGACTTGTCGCCGCTTTTGCAAAGCCCTCCCTTACGGTCGGGCTACTGCCCCGATCCCATTGGCCTCTCCCAATGCTCGTTAATTGTGGCGCGCCTCTCGGCGATCTTGCCTGAAGTCACGAACATCGCCTCGTCGATCGCGAAAGTCTCCGCGGATATCCCGGCGATCGGTGCGGAGGTCGTGCGTATCGACTCTGATCTCCTGTCGATCTGCTCGCAACTCGACTGGCGACCCGCCCTCGCGCTTGTCCTGACGAAATTCGCGGACGTCGCCTCGGCGATCTCGGACATCTTCGCGAATATCGCGACGGTCGCCGCGGATGTCTCGGGTATCGGCTCGGATTTCCCGGTGATCGGCGCGCAGCTCGCGGCGCTCCCCTTTGTCGATCCGTCTTTGCGCTGTCGCCGTTCCCGCCGCCGCCAGCATTGATGCACACAGTAAAGCTAAAAGAAAAAGTTTCTTTTTCATCGTTTCGGTTCCTCCTGAATTTTGAATTCGGTCCCGGGTTGCACGAGTTCTGCAGAGCCCAAGGTCCGCCTCCGAAGAGGCAGGAGGAGAGAGAACGCTGATTCGACCTGCGTGTCGAAAACCCACGTTATCTTTCGCGGCGAACCCCTTACCAACGCGTTTAGACGCGGCCGGAACGCCCATGGACGAGATTTTTGTGGCATAGACTTCAGTCTGTGATGCTAGCAGAGGAAGCACAGACAGAAGTCTTGCCACTGAGAATCTGGCGCAGGTGAAAGTTCTCGGCTAAGATGCACCCCAATGTCCAACAGAAAACAGAAAGCTCGCGGTCTTAATCGCCGGCAGTTTCTACAGAGCAGCGCCCTGGCTACCGCTGGCGTTTCTTTACTCCCGAGAAAATCGGTCGCCAACGCGCTGATTGATTTGCGCGGGCCGGGCACGCCAAAACGCGTGCTGATTCTGGGCGCCGGCCTGGCCGGCATGGTGGCCGGATACGAACTTTCTCAACTCGGCCACAACGTGACCATTCTCGAGGCCCGCATGCGCCCCGGTGGACGCGTGCACACCTTGCGGGAGCCTTTCTCTGACGGTCTGTATGCGGAGGCAGGCGCTGCGCGTATTCCTGACGATCATGATTTGACTCTGAAGTACATCAAGCTATTCGACGTGCCGCTCGAGCCGATGTATCCCACGCGACTCTCTGCAGTCCGTCTGGACGGTGGGCCAAGACGACTGGTTAGTCCGGAAGGTTTCACCGAGGCTCTGGGCAAAAACTTTGGTAGTGAGTTGGGCGGCAATCCATCTCGGTGGTCAAAGATCAAAGGCGGCTCAGATCTGTTTCCGAAAGCTTTTGCGCAAAGGCTCGCCGACAAAATTTACTATGGCGCGCCGGTCGTGCGCATCGAGCAGGATGCCAATAGCGTTCGCGCCGTTTTTCTTCACGGCGGCAGCGCGCAAACCATCAGCGCCGATCGCCTGCTGTGCACGATTCCGTTTTCCGTGCTGCGTCAGATTGAGTTGCCCGCGAGTCTGTCTCAAGTTAAGCAAGACATTATTCGCAAACAGCAGTATGACGGCGTGTCCCGCGTCTATCTGCAAGCGAAGAAGAGGTCGTGGGAAGAGAAGGGAATGAGCGGCTTTGCGTTTACCAATGAAGCCATCGAAATCTGGCAACCCACCTGGAGCCAACCGGGACCGCGCGGCATCTTGATGACGTATGCGCGGCCGGGCCAGGCCGAGCGCATTGCCAGTTTGAAGGAAGCCGATCGAATCAGTTCAACGCTGACTCAACTCGACGACATCTTCCCCGGCCTGCGCGAGAACTTCGAAGGCGGCACGTCGAAAGTTTGGATGGAAGACGAGTGGTCGCGCGGCGCCTGGTCTTTCGTCAACCCCAGAGACTTTGTCCGGATCACCGCGCCCGAAGGCCGCATCCATTTTGCCGGCGAACATCTTTCGGCCGCGTCATCGTGGATGCAGGGCGCTTTACAATCGGGGCTGCGGGCGGTGAAAGAGATCAACGAGGCGGCGTAGGACGGACTAAACTGGAGACGGTAAGCCGCAAAAGCGATCCACGAAATCACACGAAATGACACGAAACATGGGCCGCCTTCGTGTGGCTTCGTGTGATTTCGTGGGTCGTGTTCCGACTTTTCACAAGCCTGCAACGAGCTGAATCTCTCTAGCCTCCTACTCCTCATCTCAGATAGAATGCGCGCCGTCCAGCATGGAACAGCAAATCCATTTTTGCACCACTCATGACGGCGTGCGGATCGCGTACGCCACGGTTGGCGAAGGGCCGCCTCTGGTGAAGGCAGCGAACTGGCTCAGCCATCTGGAATTCGATTGGCGCAGTCCGGTCTGGCGTCACCTTTTGGCTGAGTTCGCGCGCGATCATACCTTCATCCGCTATGACGAGCGCGGTAATGGCCTGTCTGATTGGAACGTCTCGGATTTGTCATTTGACGCGTGGGTCGAAGACCTCGACTCAGTAGTCGAAGCCGCAAAACTGGACCGGTTTCCCTTGCTGGGCATTTCGCAGGGCGGCGCGGTGGCCATCGCTTACGCTGTTCGTCATCCCGAAAAAGTTTCGCACCTGATTCTTTACGGCGCCTACGCGCGAGGTTGGGCGATGCGAGACTCACCCGAAGAGATCGAGCAAAGACAGGCGGCGCTGACCCTGGTTAGATTGGGTTGGGGCAAAGACAATCCCGCGTTCCGTCAACTGTGGACCTCCCTTTATGCGCCCGACGCGACGCCGGAACAGGCGCAGTCATTCAATGACCTGCAACGCGTTTCGACCTCGCCCGAAAATGCGGTCAAGCTCCTGAACATCATGGGCAACATCGACGTGGCGAATCTTTTGCCGCAGGTGAAAGTGCCCACGCTGGTGCTGCACTGCCGGGACGAATCGGGTGTCCCGTTCGAAGAAGGCCGCACACTCGCGGGCACGATTCCGGGCGCGCGCTTTGTTCCGCTTAATGGCCGAAATCATTTGTTGCTCGAAGGCGATCCTTCCTGGGACATGTTCGTCAAAGAGGTGCGTCACTTTCTCGGAGCCGAAGAAACTTCGGCGCTAAGGCAATCCTCAAGTTCCGCCAGGTTGGCGAAACCTGATTTGAAACGAAGCGATCTGCCGGACCGTTACACGATCATTTCTTTTCTCGGCGTGGGCGGCATGGGCGAAGTTTACCTGGCGGAAGACACGAAGTTGGGCCGCAAGGTTGCGCTCAAGACCTTGCCGGCTGAATTCACCAACGACAAAGAAAGGCTGCGCCGCTTTCAGCAGGAAGCCCGCACTGCCTCCGCGCTTAATCATCCGAATCTGCTCACCATTCACGAAATCGGCGCTGAGAGTGGCGCGCATTTTATCGCGGCTGAGTATATCGATGGCGAGACCCTGCGCGCGCGAATAAAGCGCGGGCGCATGAAAATCGATGAAGCCCTGGACGTGGCGCAGCAGGCTGCGTTCGCGCTGACCGCCGCTCACGGCGCGGGAATTGTGCATCGCGACATCAAGCCGGAAAACATCATGGTGCGCCACGATGGGATCGTGAAGGTGCTCGACTTTGGTTTGGCCAAGCTTTTGGAAGATCACGCGCGCGAGATGATCGATCATGAAGCCGACACCCGCGCGCTGGTGCTGACTGATCCCGGCAGAGTCCTCGGCACTCCGGCGTACATGTCGCCCGAACAGGCGCGCGGCCTCGACCTCGATGCGCGCACGGACATCTGGAGTCTGGGCGTCGTGCTTTACGAGATGGTGGCGGGGCGGGCGCCATTCCGCGGCGAGACCAAAAGCCATACCGTCGTTTCAATTCTGGAGACCGAGCCGCCGCCGCTAACTACCTTCGCGCCAGAGACCCCAGCGGAACTACAACGCATCGTCCGCAAAGCTCTGACCAAGGATCGCGACAGCCGCTACCAGACCGCGCGCGACCTAATGATCGATCTTAAGAGCCTGCGTCGCGATCTGGATATTCAGTCTGAGATAAACCGCTCGAGCGCGCCCGGCCCTGACGTCTCAGACGCTGAAAACAAACCGGCGGCCGCAACCAGTAAAACTGAAGTTGGTTTGTCCGAGCAGCCGACGAGCATCGCCGAAGCGCGCCCGACCTCAGGTGACCCTCAGCCGGGCGAGGGATCGATCCGTTACCGGGTCGTGGCCCTGGTTGCCATGTTGCTGCTCGCTGTCACAACGCTGGGAATCTGGTTTTACTATCGCGCGCCCAATCCACCGGCAGGCATTAAGTCTCTTGCAGTAATGCCGTTCGTAAACGCCAGCGGTAATGCCGACGTCGAGTATTTGTCTGATGGCATGACTGAGCAGCTGATCAATAACCTCTCGCAGTTGCCCAGCCTTTCGGTCAAGCCGCGCAGTTCGGTGTTTAGATATAAGGGTAAGGACGTAGACGCGCAGCAGCTTGGTTCGGACTTGAACGTCCAATCCGTCGTGAACGGACGCGTTACGCAGCGCGGCGATCAATTGACGCTCAGTCTGGAGTTGGTGGACACGAGGACCGGCAACCAGGTTTGGGGGCAAACATATAATCGCGCCGCGACCGACCTGGTCGCGTTACAAAAGGACATTGCGCGCGACATCTCAACCAACCTGCAAGCCAAAGTAACGGATACGGATCAGCGTAAGCTGGCGAAAAGTTACACCGCGAATGCCGGAGCCTATCAGCTTTACTTGCGCGGACGTTTCTACTGGAACAAGCGAACAACGAAAGATTTGCAGCAATCGATCGAGTATTTCAAACAGGCAATTTCGCTTGACCCGAACTATGCGCTGGCGTATGCGGGTCTCTCGGATGCTCAGGCAATTCTCTCCGGCTATGGCGGAATGCCTCCTGCTGAACTGATGCCCAAAGCGAGGGAGAATGCTCAGAAAGCTTTGGCAATCGATGAAGAGTTGGCCGAAGCCCATACTTCGCTGGGGTATGTTCTCAGCGGTTACGATTATGACTTTGTCGCGGCTGAGCGCGAGTTCAAGCGGGCGCTCGAACTGAACCCGAATTACGCGACGGCCCGCCAGTATTACGGCGAGCTGCTCACGCACCGCGGCCGTCCGGATGAGGCATTTGCTGAATTCCGGCGGGCGCTGGAGATCGAACCGCTCTCGCTGACCATCAACCGGATGTATGGAGAGTGCTTGTTCTTTTCGCGCCGCTATGACGAGAGCGTAGCGCAACTAAAGAAGACGGTTGAGCTGGATCCAAATTTTGCGCGGGCGCATTACAGTCTGTCCACGGCTTACCAATTGAAGGGTAACTATCCTGAGAGCGTCGACGAATTTGCCAAGTTCCAGGAGCTCACCGGCAACTTTCAAAATGCAACGATGATCAGAGACAGTTTTGCCAAAGGAGGTTGGCAGGGCTTTCTGCGCACCATCACGGGTGAGAAACGTCCGGCTGATTTGTCTTCATCCATCGCGGCCAGATTCCTTGCCGAACTCGGCGAGAAAGACCAGGCTTTCGCTGAACTTAACAAAGCGTACACGAATCGTGAGTACTTTTTGGTCTGGCTTAAGGTCGATCCGCGGCTCGACGCCCTCCGCTCGGATCAACGCTTTGCGGATTTGCTGCGCCAGGTTGGATCCTGAAACCGTTGGAGCTCGAGGTCATTCCCCACGGCCTCTGTAAGCGTCTGTTTGGTGAACTGGCGGAAGGTCGTTAGACAAGCCTATTCAAAGTAGATTCTTCATTCTGGTTTCTTCCCCTCCCATTGGGAGGGGTTAGGGGAGGGTGCGAAGCTTAGGGCGAAGTATTTTTAAGTACTATCGTGTTTGACCACGACAACAATAACTAAGAGTGGGTTCTCGCTCAGGCCCTCACCCCAACCCTCTCCCAAAAGGAGAGGGAGAAAGACCCACAGATCACACGACCCCACTTCAGACTTTTGATCGATCTCGCTTATCCTTGTGCGAGCTTAGGGAGGAATGAATCTTAAATGGCGCTGATAACGGCCAACGAACTAAAACGAAAACTCCTGATCGGGGTTGAAGGGCAACCCTACGTCGTCCTCGAAGTTTTCTTTGCTTCGCCGACGGCGCGTGGCGCGGCCACGATGGTCCGCACAAAGTTGCGGCACTTGCTGACCGGCGCGGTCCTGGAAAAAAGTTTCCGTGCGACGGAGAAGTTTGAAGAGCCGGACGTTGAGTTGGTCCCCGCGTCTTTTCTTTATAACGACGCGCACGGTTTTCATTTCATGGACGAGAAAAGTTACGAGCAGTTTACTTTTAACGCCGAAGACGTTGAGCCTGATCGCGGCTATCTCAAGGAGGGTGTGTCGCTCCAGGTTTTGAAGTATAACGGCGCGCCAGTTTCGTTACAGCTCCCTCAATACGTTGAACTCGCGGTGGCGTCTACCGAACTGGGCATGCGCGGCGACACTGCCGCCGGAGGAGCCAGCAAGCAGGCGACGCTGGAGACCGGCCTCGCTGTGCGGGTGCCGCTTTTTATCAAGGAAGGTGAAGTCGTGCGGGTGAACACACTGACGGGCGAAGTGGCGGGCCGGGCTTAGATGTGGACTCTCCTTTCCCCCGGGAGAGCGGTTTGGAGAAGAGGACTTGTAGCACCAGCAGTTTTGGAACTCAGTCTTATTCCCCTCTCCCGCTGGGAGAGGGTCAAGGGAGAGGGGGCGAAGCTTAGCGCGAAGTCCCTTTTTGAACATGCGTTGTGATTAGGCACGACAATCGGTGGTAGAGTCTGGCGCGCGCTTAGGCCCCTCACCCTAACCCTCTTCCAAGGGAGAGGGAACAAATCTATTTCTGACACGGCGCTGTTACCTGGCCGACGCCTGCTGATTCTTTTGTACTCGGCTAACGATCTGCATAAGATCGGTGTCGAGAAACGAACATCTGTGCAGTAACATTTCCCAAATGGAATACCGCCAGTTCGGTCTGACACAAAGAGAGGTTGCGATCGTTGGGCAAGGGACCTGGAACCTTGAGCAAGACGATCGCGCGCAGGCGATCACCGCTTTGCAAACGGGTCTCGATCTCGGCATGAACCACATCGACACTGCTGAGATGTACGGCGAGGGCAGGGTAGAAGAATTGGTTGCCGAAGCGATCTCCGGGCGACGCCACGAGATCTTTCTGGTTTCAAAGGTCCTGCCTGAGAATGCCTCGCGCAAGAAAACGGTCACCGCATGTGAGAAATCGCTCACTCGACTCAGGACCGATCGGCTTGATTGCTACCTCTTACATTGGCGTGGCGAGTATTCGCTGGAAGACACTTTTGCCGCATTCGATCAGCTTCATCGCGAAGGCAAGATCCTTTCCTGGGGCGTAAGCAACTTTGATGAAGCAGACCTCGACGAAGCTTTGGAAATTGTCGGGAACGTCGACGAGCATCATCTCGTCTGCAATCAGGTCCTCTATCACTTGCAAGAGCGTGCGATCGAGCATGCCGTGATCCCCTGGTGTGCAGAGCACCAAGCCGCGGTCACGGCGTATAGCCCGTTCGGCTCGGGAGATTTTCCCGACGCGAGTACCCGCGAAGGCCGCGTGCTGCAGGAAATAGCCGCAGCCCATGAAGCGACGCCGCGCCAGGTGGCTCTCAGTTTTCTTTTGCGTTGGCCGGCGATGTTTGCAATCCCGAAAGCTTCCAAACCGAAACACGTCAAAGACAATGCAAAAGCCGCGAGCTTGCGATTGAGCGAGGAAGAGCTTTCTCGGATCGACAAAGCATTTCCGCGCGGGCCCAAGCCGAAAGAGCTGCCGACGATCTGAAGATTCAGTCGCGTTCATGCGGTTTCAACTCAGGATGCGTTTCGTGATTTTTCGTGTGATTTCGTGGATCGTCCTCCGCGGCGAAAACCTCGATCCACGAAGTCACACGAAAGAAACGGTCTACAAAGTCAATTTAGAAACTCAAGACCAATAACATGAACATCAGACGACAATTCAGATTTTGGAGCCTGCTGCTTGTTCTTTGTAGTGGCGGCATCACGTTGCGCAATCCGCTGCCGGTTCATTCGCAGAACAAACAACCGGCCGTCTACTACCCAGCTCCAGGTGATAGTTGGCAGCGCCGTCGGCCTGAAGACGAGGGCATGGACAGTGCTCTGTTGGAACAGGCGGTAGCTTATGCCAAGACGCAACCCAGTACGATGCCGGCTGACTTTTCCACGCAGGTCGAAACCTTCGGCCGCGTGCTCGGACCTTTGCCAAAGTCGCGCGGCGAGACGAATGGGATCATCATTCGGCATGGCTTTATCGTCGCTGAATGGGGCGACACAAACGATGTCTCTCCGACTTACAGCATCGCCAAGAGTTTTCTTTCCACCTTAGTCGGTATGGCCGTCGATCGTGGAATGATCAAGAGCGCACGATCCAATGAAACAATACGCGACTGATGGCGGGTACGACTCTCCGCACAATGCGAAAGTCACCTGGGAAAATCATTTGCAGCAAACCAGTGAGTGGGAAGGTTCGATGTGGGGTAAGAACAGCAACTTCCTCGGCGTCGAAGAATTCGGCCGCGGCCAGCGTCGTCCGCGCGAAATAAAAGAGCCGGGCACCTTCTGGGAATACAACGACGTGCGCATCAATCGCATGTCGCTCACGCTCTTGGAAGTATGGAAGAAGCCCCTGCCGCAGGTGCTGAAAGATGAAGTCATGGATCGCATTGGTGCTTCTAACACGTGGCAGTATCACGGCTACTTTAATTCTCAGGTTGTCATCAACGGCAAGAAAATGGATTCGGTGAGCGGCGGCACGCGCTGGGGCGGCGGCTTGTGGATCAGCGCGCGCGACGAGGCCCGCTTCGGTTACCTGATTCTGCACCGGGGTAAGTGGAAGAACAAACAGATCGTTTCCGAGAGTTGGATCAAAATGGCCACGACGCCAACGAAGATTGGCCAGGACTACGGCTATCTCTGGTGGCTTAACACTCAAGGCAAACAGTACCCGAGCGCGCCCAAAACAAGTTTTGCCGCCCTGGGCGCCGGCTCAAGCACAATCTGGATCGACCCTGAACACGATCTCGTGGTCGTGTGGCGCTGGCATCAGGACCGCGGCGCCAATGAATTGTTCAAGAGAATCCTGGCGGCGATCAAAACATAAAAGCGTGATAGGACCTCTGGGACTTATCCGACCTATTATGTCTCATGGCTTCTCTCACCCTTGACTATACTCCCCGTTTTGGCATAGAAGCACGTCACACGTTTTTCAAAGTCTCGGTCCTTAAGGAGTCCCTCGATCATGAAGAAGATTCTTGCGCTCGTTTCTTTTCTGCTGGTTGCGGCCGCTTGCACCAATCAGCCATCAATGAACACAGGCACGAACTCAAATGCGAAGATGACGGCTGCGAAAACGGCTGCCCCGTCCGAAGCCGACATGATTGTTAAAGAAAAGGCGGCATGGGAAACGCTCAAGAAAAAAGATTACGCCGCGTTTGGAGACATGTTGGCCAGCGATTACATCGAGGTCACAGATGAAGGTAACTTTGACAAGGCCGGCATAGTCGCCGACGTAAAGGACTTTATTCCCACGGACATCGCGCTCTCCGATTGGAAGATGCTGCCGATCGATAACGATGCCGTGATTCTTACTTACAGCGTGACCGTCAAGGCCACGTACAAGGGCAAAGACATACCGCCGGGTCCGTATCGCGCCGCTGCTGCCTGGGTAAACCGTGACGGAAAATGGCTGGCGTTCTATTACCAGCAGACTCCGGTGAAGCCGATGCCGCCGCCACCAGCCGCAAGCCCGAGCAAACCGGAAAAGGCGCCCGCCACTCCGCTCGCCAAACCAGCAGAGACCGGATCCGATCCAATCGCCAACGAGAAGATCGTTTGGGACACCTTCAAGACTAAGAACTACGACGCGTTCGCGGCGGTGCTGGACCCCGCGTTCGTCGAACTGGAATCGACGGGCGTCTATGACAAGGCTGGAGCAGTCAAAAGCGTGGAGGGGTTTGACGCGACCAAGTTTGAATTGAGCGAATGGAAATCCGCCAGACTGGATAACGACGCGGCGCTCGTCACTTACCTGGTGAAGCCAAGCGATCCGAAGTGGGACACGGAACGCCACACCAGCATCTGGGCGAATCGCAACGGCAAGTGGGTGGCCTTGTTGCACGTGGGCACTCCGATAGCGAAGCCGGCCGCGAAGTAGAATCGCAACGCGAAACGAAGTGAGTGGTGTTTAAGTTTTGGTGAGCAGCAGGTGTGTCCAGTACGTCGGCTGAGTCACTGAAAGCGGCCCGGGAGCGTAACTCGAAGATGCGCTAAGCACCATTTGAGCCGCGTTCGCGCGGCTTTCGCCGTGGGGTTATTAGAGCAGCCGTTTTACGGCTGGTTGCGATTCGCCATGAATTGTTCGAGGCGGCTTCAGCGGGCTTCTCCCCGCTTTACGCGGGTAAGCACGCTGAAGCGCGCTATTTGAAATCACCTCGCAGACCCAGCGCTAAAGCGCTCGCCTGGTAACCCTGTGGGAAAGCCCGATGAATCGGGCTAACCCTAACTCCACTTAAACCTAGCCCACACCTACCAACTCGGATAGAATCCCCAGCGAATTTCTGATCTTGAATTCCAGTTAAGCGCAGAGTTGAGTTTCTTCTTTAGAGCCGACCCGTGGGAAGGAAGTAAATGAGTCTAGCCGCCGGAACAAAACTCGGGCGCTACGAAATCCGCTCGAAGATTGGCGAGGGCGGAATGGGCGAAGTGTATCTGGCGGAAGATTCGAAGCTGAATCGCAAGATCGCCATCAAGATTCTTCCGGCTGAAGTGGCTTCTGATCAGGAGCGCATGCGGCGCTTCGTGCAGGAGGCGAAGGCCGCCGCGGCGCTCAATCATCCGAGTATCGCGCACATCTACGAGATCGGCGAGACCGATGGTTTGCACTTTATCGCGATGGAGTTCATCGATGGCCAAACGTTGCGAGAATTGATTCACGGCAGCCAGATCGATCTGGGGAGGTTGCTGAGATATCTGCAGCATGCGGCGGAGGGTTTGGCGAAAGCTCACTCGGTGGGAATCGTGCATCGTGATCTGAAGCCCGATAACGTCATGATCACCCGCGACGGCCACGCAAAGGTTCTCGATTTCGGACTGGCAAAACTGGTCGAGCCACAACGGATCTCAGGCACTGGCAGCAGCGACATTGCGACCGCGATCCTGCAACAGCATTCAAAGCCCGGCATGATTCTCGGCACGGTGGGTTACATGTCGCCCGAGCAGGCACAGGGCCAGGTGGTGGATCAACGCTCAGACATCTTCTCGTTCGGCTGCATCCTGTTTGAGGCGGTGACGGGCCAGAGGGCTTTCGAGGGCAAAGATGCGATCGACTCTCTCAACAAAATCATTCGCGAACCGGTTGCGCCGATTAGCGATCTCAATCCCCTGGCGCCCGCCGACCTGCAACGCGTCGTGCGTCGTTGCCTCGCGAAAGATCCTGATGAGCGTTATCAAACAATCAAAGACGTGGCGATCGAGCTAAAGGAAGTAAGGCGCGAACTCAAGGACAGTGCCGGGGTCGATACAACCGTGCCTCCGCCGCCCTCGGAAAAGTTCGGAGTACCTTCTACAGGCGGAGATACATCCAGCGCGCAGGCCTCGCCGCCTAAAGGCGGAACTCCAAACAGTCTCGAAGGCGGTGCTCCCACCACGCGCGCCTCGAGCGCTGAGTATCTCGTCTCTGGAATCAAACAACACAAACTCGGAGTAATCGTTGCCGGTGTTATGCTGGTCATCGGCGTCATCGGGCTCGCCTATTATTTGCACGCGCGCAACACCGAAGTAGCTATCGAATCAATTGCCGTTCTTCCTTTCATAAACCAGAACGGCGATCCCAATGCTGAGTATCTCTCGGATGGTTTAACGGAAAGCATTATTAACAGCCTGGCCCAGCTGCCAAATCTGCGAGTGATCGCGCGCAGTTCTGTCTTTCGCTACAAAGGCAAAGAGACTGATCCTTTGGTCATCGGCAAAGAGCTGGGCGTGCGAGCTGTGCTCGTGGGGCGCATTATGCAGCGTGGCGACGATCTCAACATCAGTACTGAGTTGGTGGACGTGCGCGATAACAAGCAAGTTTGGGGTGAACAGTACCAGCGCAAGGCCTCAGACCTGATGTCGCTGCAACGTGATATCGCCGGTCAGATCGCGAACAACCTGCGGTTGAAAATCTCTGGCGAAGAGCACAATCGCATGATGAAACACTTCACGGAAAATCCCGAAGCCTTTCAACTGTATTTGAAGGGCCGCTTTTATTGGAATAAGCGCACCGAAGAGAGCTATAAAAAGGCGATTGACTATTTCCGGCAAGCTATAGAAAAAGATCCAAACTATGCGCTCGCCTACACGGGACTCGCCGACTGCTACAGTTTTCTCAGTAGTCAGGGTATTCGGCCGCCGGGCGATGTCTTTCCTTTAGCGAAGCAGGCCGCCGGCAAAGCAATTGAGATTGATAATTCCCTGTCGGAAGCACACACGTCGCTTGCCTACGTCAAGCTTTATTACGACTGGGATTGGGTTGGAGCCGAGCAAGAATACAAAAAAGCTATCGACCTAAATCCCAACTATGCGACTCCGCATCATGGGTATGCTTACCTTTTGATCTCGTCGGGCCGCACTGAAGCGGCCATCGCAGAGATCAAGAAAGCGGAAGAGATCGATCCGCTGTCGCTGATCTTTCAGACCGATCATGGCGAGTATTATTATTTTGCGCGGCGCCCTGATGAAGCGATTGCTCAACTGAAAAAGGCCATCGATATGGATCCGAGCTTTGTGCGGGCGCATTGGTTGTTGGGCCGCGCGCTGATTCAAAAAGGCCGGTGCGACGAAGGGATTGATGAAGCCCTAAAAGCCCAAAGGATGGTCCCGGCGATCGAGGGGTTAGGCTGGCTCGCGCAGGAGTACGCGGCATGCGGGCGCAAGCCCGAAGCTCAAAAGGCGATGAGTGAACTGTTGGAACTGTCAAAGGATCATTATGTTTCTCCGCACTGGTTCTCGGCCGTGCAGGCGAGTCTGGGCAACAAAGATGAGGCGTTTAAGTGGCTCGATCAGGCCCTTGATGGGCGCTTTGGTCCGCTCATCTATCTCAAAGTGAATCCGATTTGGGACCCGCTTCGTTCGGACCCGCGCTTTGCGGAGCGGCTGCGGCGCGTGGGATTGTCGCAGTAGCGCGACGCGTTTGCAGAAGTAAATGACGCCCTGAAATTCACCGCCACAGTGATTCGAATCCGGAGGAATCTATGCCACGCTTGATTGCCACTGCCATACTCGCATTTTTATTTGTCGGTGCAGCTGACGCCCAGGAACGGACCACGCTTACTGTGGGCACCGCAACCGCCGCACGCGGGCAGAAGGCTACCGGCACGATTGAGGTTCCGGCCGGGAGCGACGCGGCCCTGAGCATTCCTGTGGCTGTCTTTCATGGCGCGAAGCCCGGGCCGGTGCTGGCGCTGGTAGCCGGCTCGCATGGGACTGAGTACACTTCGATCATCGCGCTCGAGAAGTTGATCGGCATGCTCAACCCGGCGGAGATTTCCGGCACGGTGATCGTGGTTCCGCTCATCAACATTCAATCGTTCGAGCAGAAAGTGCCGCACCTCAATCCGGTGGATCGCAAGAGCATGAACCGTTGGTACCCCGGCAAGATGGACGGCACCCAGACCGATCGCGCTTCATTCCTGATCACCAAACAAGTGGTAGAGCAGTGCGATTATTTGATCGATCTGCACGGCGGCGATCTCGATGAAAGCCTGCGGCCTTACAGTTACTGGACGAAGACGGGGAATGAAAAGCAGGATCAGATCTCTCGCGAGATGGTTTTGGCCTTTGGTCTCGATCACATCATCATCTCGACTGACCGGCCCAAAGATCCGCAGGCTTCACGCTATCTGGAAAACACTGCGACCGTGCGCGGCAAACCATCGATTACGGCCGAAGCGGGATACGCCGGCACGGTCGAGACGGACGATCTCAATGCGCTGGTGAACGGGTGCCTCGGTGTGATGCGCTATCTGAAGATGTTGCCTGGTGCTCCGTCAGTGATCGAACATCCAGTCTGGATCGAGAAGGTCGTGACGATAACCAGCGAACAAACCGGCATGTTCTATCCGCTCGTCAAACGCGGGACTTACGTCGAGCAGGGAATGAAGGTTGGTTACGTTACGGACTATTTAGGAAACGTTGTGTTTGAAGCACGAGCTCCTGTTGCCGGAGTGATTTTGTACGTTTGCGCAGTGCCGTCGATGACTAAGGGTGCGACCATCGCGAACGTTGGGGTGGTGGCGCGATGACTTGCCGGTTGAGAACCATCACTGAAAAAGATTGACCATGCAGGAAAGAACATACAGCGTAAAGTGCGGCCAACCCATCCCGGCGCGATGTCTCGCGAAATCAACGCTTTTCTTTAAGAGATGAGTCTTTGGCTTTAAGAACCTCGCACACAATATCTAACAGGCATTCGTTCGCTGTGCCAGGCCCAACCGTGTCACCATACAGGGTGGTTGACAGTCCGGGCCAGGTCTTTGGCCATTTATAGAGTATGTTCCCATCAGAATCGTAATCCCACATCTCCCACACATTGACCCGACGAGATTCACAGTGAAAGCTGATCTTCGCCATCTGATAGGCAAACGCTTGACTCTTATCTTTTACCTTTTTCTTTAATTGCTTGAGGTGCTCTTGATATACTGTGCGCCCTTGCTCAGTGTCCCTGCGCGGAACTATTTTGAGCCAAATATCAGCGAGCAGTTCAGCATCAGGATTCTTATTCGCGTATACGCCCTTTGTAATGTATTTAGAGTTTAAGTAATGCCTCGAATCGTTTGTGCTACAAGACTCGTTCCACGGTGTCTCTTGAGACTGGGAATTGGTACCTTGAAAGGAAACGATCAAAAGAAGGAAGAGCAGACACGGCAGTAAGAGTTTTCTCATGCTTATAGCTCCGAGATCGAACAGTTAATAAGGAAGCCTGGCACTTCGAAACGCCAGCGGGAGAATATTATCATTTGAACGAGCTGATCAATGAACGCCGCGACATGACGGCGGACATCGCGATTCGTTTGTCGCGAGTGTTCAAGACTACGCCAGACATCTGGATGAATTTGCAGGAGGCGGTGGATTTGCGCGACGCCGCCCGGGCAAATAAGAATCAATACGCGGAACTCAGACCCATTACGGCATAAGCCTACCGTGCTTCGCAGAAATTCTTACCTATAGGATTCTGTAGGCCTTTTCCTCGCCCCACAAGAAGTGGAAAAGAAAGATTCGGTCGAAATAGCCACCATCGCCCCCGAGTACGCGGGACGCGGATTCCGCCGCTTCTTTGAAGCCAAAACCAGGAGCATCAAATGGTGTGTTGTAAGCAAAGGACTTGAAGTCGTAGTGAACAAGCAAATAGACTTCATCAAGCCCAATCAGCTTTCCAAGGTCTTTGTAGCGAGCATCCCCCGTATGAGCAACAAGGGATTTGCTTAGTGTCTCCAGCATTTCATCACCATAAAACCCAACAGGCGTAGGAGACTGAACCCACTGATGGTCGGGACGGCTTCGAGCTTCTGCTATCTGTTCTTCGTTTAGCCAACTCTTAAGCTCAACACCAATCTTTCTCCCAGACGAGGTGACGCAGATGACGTCCGGCCGTTTGTCATAGGGCACGGCAGGCGGAGTGAGCGCACGATTGACGTACCATTCCTCAACCACATCCCATTCTTTGACTGGCTCACCAGCAAAGTCTCGAAGAACTTCCAGAAACGACGCAAAAACATTTTTCTCGTTCGTCATCGTCCGCCGAACTTTGCGCCTCGACGCCCGAATCGTACGTGCGACGGCTTGGAGCTTCTTAACGATCTCAATCTTCTCTTGAAAAGGCAGGTTGGCGAGACGCTGCCGCCGCTCCTTCTTCGCGCGAAAGAGATCCTCGACGGTCATCTTGGTCAGATCGAATGTTTTGCTACTCATCACTCCTCCAACTCGTAACGCGTAACAAGCTCTTTCCACTTCTCCGTCAAGCCATGGCGGCTAATGATATCGCGAAACACGTTCATGTCCATTTTTTTCGATTCGATCAAATCGATCACTCGCACCTGATCCTTGAGTCTCCCCGAGCGGAGCAGCTCGGCGCCAAGATGTTCCGCGGAAAAGATGAATGTGTGAGTCCCTCCGTACTCGACGCGCCGCGCCCGGGCAATTGCTTCCTCCTGCACGGCGGCGAATGTCGGCACGAACTGGACCGGCCAATCTTCGATCAGCACACCTTCTTTAACTGGCAAGTAACCCAGCTTCTCCAGATAGGAATATATTGGCTCAAGCGATACCAAACCGCTTTGGCCAACCAATACAGGCGAGATAAAGACATCGATATCGTCTGTTTGGTAGGGTTCCAGATAATAGATCGCCGCTATCCCTCCGCCGATTGCGAATTTCTCGAACACGCCATCGGCTTGCATGCGGTTTAGTATTTCAATTACCTTTTCCATCCGGCTCGCTTCGGGACGCTTTCTGACTGACGATAAACTCAAATCAGTTTATCATCCCTCTATTGACGCTGGTAGGATTCGCGCAAATCCTGATGCAGCCGCTAACGCAAATGTTCAATAAGCTAATTGCCTTCGTATGCTTCATTGCTTCATGCAGCCTGGCGTCCGCCCAATACATTTCCGCCGACACCTACACGCGCTACGAATTGCTGGCGCCCGACACTCATCAATTCAAGATCTATTACGAAGTGAGTGAGACGCGCGCGGGCGCGCGTTATCACTTCAACCAGATTCGCGAAGGGAGCGAGGCGTCCGATGAATCGGTTATCGATCTGGCGACCGGCAAGCCCCTGAAAATCGAAGTCGTAACCGGCGTCCAAGCCAAAACTGATTCGCCGGCTGAGAACTTCAGTCCCACGTCCCATTACATTAAGGTACATCTGGCGCACCCAGTTTCAGATCGCGGCGAATATCGCCTGGCCATTATCAAAACTTACAAGGACGACAAGAGCTACTACATCGAGGGCGATCAGATCGTTTTCAAACGGCCCCTCGGAATACCACGCGACAGCATCGTGTTGCCCGCTGGGTACGAAATCGTTTCATGTTCGGTGGCGACGCAGGTCTTGTCGGAAGCTGACGGCCGTCTGAAACTTGCATTCGTGAATCCGGGCAGTGGCGGGCAGCTCGAAGTCACGATTAGGGCGAAGAAGTTGCCTACGTCAAAGAAAGCGGCGTTGACAGTAAACGAACACATCCTTTCATTAGCGCCTCGCTTCAGCGAGGTGACCATGGTGGGAGGAAAACTGAATAACCGTTTCAACGGTTTTCGCGTCCAATCGCACTGAATAGATCACCTCGCTGAAGCGAGGTGCTAATAAGACTTGATGCATCCCTTACCGCGACTGTCATGATGAGAATCCGGCCATTGGTGATCGCTTTCTTCGCTCTACTCAGCGGCATTTTCTGCCTCCTCCCGCGACCGCAGGCGTTACTGACAATCACCGCCGCACAAAACCAGAATCCACTCACCGAACGCGCCTATCAGGATCGCGAGATCCTCTACGAGCTCCAGTCGCCTGAGTCGCATTCCTTTCGCATCACTCACGACTACACAGTTCGCAAGGTTGGCGAGAAGTATTATTTCAACGTCGTGCGCGCGGGCAGTCATGTGTCCGATCCGGAAAGCATCGATCTGGATACCGGCGCCAAACTAAAGTGCGAGATCATCACCGGCAAACAAGCAACCGAACGAAAGCTGCCCATCACAGATACAATCAAGGACGACAGCGAGATCGTCGTCACCCATCTCACGCGGGCGCTTGAGCCCGAGCACGACCAACAGGATCCGTTTAATGGAAACCTACGCGGACGCGAAAAGTTATTACGTCGACTCGGATGAGTTGGTGTGGGACCGGGCCTTTGGGCGTTTGCGTAACACGGTGGTGCTGCCGTCAGGTTGGTATCTCACGGGGCTGGCCTCGCCGGCCACAATTCAGACGCTTCCCGACGGTCGCGTTTCCGTTTATGTCGTGAATCCTCGAAACGATGACATCCGAGTTTATCTCCCCGCCCGTCGTCGGATGTAAACTTTTGGTTCACTCCTTATCAGCCTTTGAAAACGGGCCTCTGACGCGTTATTGACTCGTTTGGGTACGTCACATTGAAGCAGTGTCGGCAATCGAAAAAGAGCAACTGTCGCAATCAAAAAGCCATCTTAGTCTCGGTCTCCTGATTGCAATACTTTTTCAAGTTCTTTGTAAATCGGTTCGGCCATGCGTAGCTAAAAGGCTTTACGTAATTTGATGACCTGGGGTCATCGCTCACATGGAGAAAAACCGAATGAAGTTGCCTCGATTTCCCCACTTGCGCTCTGCCAAGTTCGCACCCTTTGCCATCATTTCTCTTTTTTGTCTAACAAACTTTACGGGACTCTTCTTCAGTCCTGTATTTGCGCCTTCTGTCGACGCTGCTGTTGAGTTCGAGAAAATACCCGCCGACATTCCCGTTTCCGGCGATTGTGATCTGGATTGGATCATCTTTCACGCCGGCGAGCGCGAAGGCGTTGACCCGCGATTCATACACGCGGTCATCCAACAGGAATCGAAATATCATCCCGACGCGACCTCTCCCGTGGGAGCGCGCGGCCTGATGCAACTGATGCCGGCCACTGCGAAACGATTTGATTGCACCGATCTCAAAGACGAGGCTTGCAACGTCGAAGCCGGAACGAAGTACTTAGCGTGGTTGTTGAAGAGATTCAATGGCGACGTGAAGCTCGCTCTCGCCGGATACAATGCCGGTGAAGGAGCAGTGGACAAATACCAGGGCGTCCCGCCTTATCCCGAAACGCAGAACTACGTGAATAAGATTGTCGCGAACTACGGCAAAGACTATCACCCGATCCTCGAGCCCGAGGACGCGAAGGTCGCGTTTCATTTGATCGATTAACAGTTGTTTCGTGTGGCTTCGGGTGATTTCGTGGATCGAGTTTTCGCCGCGAAGGACGATCCACGAATTCACACGAAAAGTCACGAAACACAAAAGTCGGTCTCATGGCCCGGCAGTCGGGCGCGCATCAGGCGGATGCAATTGATAATTCAGAGGTGGCTCGGCGCCCAGGAGGTAGCGGACGAAATAGTCCCACCGCCGGCGTGTCATGTAGTTGCCGGCTGCACCGTATCCATGCCGCTGATTAGGGAGCATTAACAGGTCGAAGTCTTTGTTCGCCTTGATGAGCGCGTCGACGACCAGCAGTGTGTTGTACGGCGGCACATTGTCGTCGATCGTGCCGTGCGCCAGCAGTAAGTGTCCCTTCAGATTCTTCGCCAGGTTCTGATTTGCCTGGTCATCATAGTTAGACGTGTTGTTGGATTTAGTTTCCAGACCCTGATACATCTCGCCCCAATCATCTTCGTATTCGCGATTGTCGTGGTTTCCTGATTCAGAAATTCCGACCTTGAAAAAGTCGGGATAACGAAACATCGCGTCGGCGGTCGCATAGCCCCCACCCGAATGGCCGTAGATGCCCACGCGATCAATGTCGATCCACGGATACGTTGCGGCCAGTTGCTTCATGCCACTGATTTGGTCCGGCAGCGTGTTATCACCCATGTTGGCATAGTAGAAATCATGAAAACTTTTTGATCGAAGAGGATTTCCCATGCCTTCGATCTCGACTACGATGAAGCCGAGTTCCGCCAGCGCCTGACAGTCGCCGCGAGCAGCCGCGAAGGACCAACTGCCTACGCTTCCTCCCTGCGGACCGGGATAGATGTGATTGACGATCGGATACTTCTTATTTGGGTCGAGATTCGTCGGCTTGAACATCAACCCATAAAGATTGGTTACGCCGTCGCGCGCCTTCACGGTAATCGGGACGGGCGGTTTCCATCCGGCGGCCAGCAATTTTGAAGTGTCGGTCTTCTCGAGAGTGGTAATTAGCTTTCCGCTTACGTCGCGCAAAACGGCGACGGGCGCGACGTCTGGCTGTGAATAGTTATCAACAAAGAAGCGGCCCGAAGGCGAGAGTGCAATGTCATGATTACCGTCATCCGGCGTCAGCAGCGCCAGCTTCGTGCCGTCGAATCCGATACGGTATAGCTGCTTGAAGTAAGGATTACGACCCGGTTCACGACCCACGGCGAGAAAATAAAGCAAGCGATTTTTCTGATCGACGCGCAGCACGTCGGTCACCGCCCAATCGCCCCTGGTAATCTGGTTCTTCAGCCGCCCGGTTGCTGAATCGTAGAGATAGAGATGACCCCAGTTGTCCCGCTCGGAAAACCAAATCACTTCATGCGACGACGGCAGGTAGCGCCAATTCCACTGGTTCTGGCCTGACTCAAAGTGGGTCTTCACTTTTTCTTCGACGACATCACGCACGGCGCCGGTCAAGTCGGCGATGCGCAGGTTCGCTTCTTTGTGATCGCGTGAGACTGAAACGAACGCGAGTTCGGAAGAATCGGGACTCCACTCCGCATCGGCCAATTCAGTGCCGCGGCAGGCGATGTTGTCACAGACCGTCGAGCGATGCTGATCAGGAGGGAGTTTCAAACGGACGACGCTTGGCTGGTCCACGTCGATGATGACCCGCTGAATCATTGCCACGACCGCGTCGCCTGGTAAAGGATATTTCCAGGCTTGCAGCGTCGGATGTCCAACTTTGGTTTCGACCAGGTACATCTCGCCCACCTTCCGCTGGTCCTGTTGAAAGGTGGCGATCTTCTTCGAGTCAGGAGACCAGAGCAGAATCGCGCGATCGCTGTGCACCCAGCCGGCGTTATCGGTCGCGTAACCAAAGTCCTTCACGCCGTCGGTGGTCAGTTGAGTTTCCTTGCCGCTGGCCACGTCGCGAACCCAGAGATTGAAATCGCGGATGAAGGCGGCGCGTTTCCTATCGGGCGACATTACTTCAAGGGCTCTGGCCCTGGCAGCGCCGGGCGCGGCGGCTCCCGGGTCGGCGCCGGCTTCAGCCACGCACTTGTTGGTTTGCAGATCACACTTCCATCGACGTTGCCGCACGGTGAATGAGATTGTTTGACCGTCGGACGAGAAATCGAATTGAGTGAAGGGCAGATGACGCGCGTCGTAAGTAGCGCCGGCAGCCTCTGAGAGGGCCGCCGCGACCTTCGCATGATCGAAAGCCGGCTCGCGAGTTCCTTTTGCAGGATCGACCCGCAAAAATTCACTGCCCTCCGCTGTGGTGATCCGATACCAAAAGCGATCATCCGGGGTCCAGGTCGGACGCACGCCGGAGCGGAACACGAGCGGTGATGTGTTATAGCCCATCAACTTTTCGGCGCGCGCGTAGTCGGCTGAGGTGAGCGCGGCGCGCTCCTGCGCGACAACCGAAATCGTGAAGAGCAGGCTAGCCGCGAGAATCGCAATTTTTGGTAGTTTGAGTTTGTTCATAAGTGGCTCCGATTTGGTGTGTTATGAGTTGGAAACAGGCGTTCAGAGTACCGACTTCAGTCGGGCTTTTAAGACGGGGAAAGACCCGACTAAAGTCGGTACTCTGAACGCCTGTAAACTAAGACACCACCTCCGATTTTGATTATTCGTTGCGCGGGCGCGGCGTTATGGCAAGTTGCTATTCGATGGCGGGGACGGCGGCGGCCCAAGCAATCGAACAACCTCCGCGCGAATCGCGTCAAGTTCCTTCTTCAACACTTCATATCGTTCGATCGCGTCCCGGCCGATCTTTTGATCGACGTTGGCAGTCATCCCCGCCAGATAGGTTATCTGGGCCTGCAATCCTGGCTTGCCGTATCGCACCGGCTCGGTGTTGAGCTGCGCCGCTAGCGCGTTTACCGCAGCCGACATGTTGGCGTCACCGCCGTTCGCGCCGCGCAATTTTGTTTGCGCCTCGCGAACCTGGCTAACGAGTTGGTTAACGCCGGTCACAAGTTCGCGCATGCGCATGTTGTGTGCGAATTGTTCCTGCAAGTCGGCCGAGGTGACGCCATCCTCGGCGACGCGCGGATCGATGAGGACGTTAAAGGTTTCAGTTAATGACGCCGCACCGATCTTCAGACGGGCTTGATATTGCCCGGGCGTAACAATCACCCCGGCCTGATTTCTTACGTCCCACACCATGCGATTGAGGCCCGCGACCTTTGTTGGACGTGGCGGTGGATTTGGGCGTCGTCCGGCAGGCGCATCGGGATCTTCCGGTTCGGGCGCGCCGGTTCCGGTCGCTCCCGCGCCGCCACGGCCGCCGCGACCTATCGACGAAGGGGTCTCGCTGTTGTAGGAATTCATCAGTGTTCCCCTGGCATCAAGGATCTCGATCGTCACCGGAACCGTCGACGGGGCGGGAAGATAATATTCAATCGTGGGCCCAAGGACGCTGGGATTAATTCTGGTGCGATAGCCGTCGCGAGGATGAAACAGGTGCACGTCTGAGGCCGTCATCTGTGGTGTGATTTGGTGGAGCGAGCTGATGTTATCCAGGATCCAAAACGCGCGACCCTGAGTCGAGATCACCAAATCCTTCCGATGCACCTTAATGTCCGTGACCGGCACGTTCGGCAGATTCAACTGGAATGATTGCCAGTGCGCGCCGTTGTCGAACGAAATGAACATCCCGAATTCCGTTCCCGCGTAAAGCAATCCGGCGCGGTTTGGATCTTCGCGCACCACGCGTGTGGGCCAATCCGCGGGGACGCCGTTCTTTCCATCAGTCAGGCGTGTCCAGGTCTTTCCATAATCATCGGTGCGATAGATGTATGGTTGATAGTCCCCCAAAAGCCAACGGTACACGGCGTAGTAAGCCGATCCCTTTCTATGAGGCGATGGATCGATGTATTGGACGCGGCCTCCTGACGGAAGATCTTTTGGCGTGACGTTGGTCCACGTCTTGCCATTGTCGCGCGTCACATAGAAGGGTCCGTCGTTCGCGCCAGTCCAGATCACTCCCTTTTCGAGCGGCGATTCCGCAATCGCATAGAGGGTGCTGTAAAACTCTTCACCGGTAACGTCGCGAGTAATCGGTTCGCCACTCGCGCCCTGGCAACACGCAGGCTTAGCCGTTAAGTCCGGTGAGATCCTTTCCCACGTGATGCCTTTGTCGCGAGTCCGGTGCAGATACTGCGACCCGTAATAGAGCACGTCAGGATCGTGCGGCGACGTCGCCATCGGCGACACGCGCTGCATGCGGTAAATCAGATCGCCGGCGGGATTACCATACAAAGACTGTGCGCCGACCCAGTAGTTTTTCTCCTGACCGTTCCGCAGGTTCATCACGCCGTACTGACCTTTGCACGAGCCGTAAACGATTTCCGGATTTTTCGGATGCGGCATGATGGGCCCGGTTTCACAACCGGGGCCGGGGCGCCAGTCTTCGCGTCCGGCGGCGTCGGGCTGGCTAGACATGATAATCGTCGTGTTGTCCTGCTGCGCGCCGTAAAGTTTGTAAGGGAACTGATTGTCTAACCATACGCCATAGATCTCGGCCGTCGGCTGATTCATCTGGGTTGACCAGGTGCGGCCGCCGTCGGTTGAGATGTTGGCGCCGCCGTCGTTTGACTGGATCATGATCTGGCCGTCCTTCGGATTGATCCAGATGTCGTGATTGTCGCCATGCGGTGTGCGGAGGATCGTAAACGTCTTGCCTCCGTCCGCTGATTTGAAGAAACTTTCCGCGCCCGCGTAGACCACGTCGGCGTTCGTCGGGTCGGCGCCGAGCGCCACGTAATAAAAAGGACGCTGGATCATCGCGTTTGCGATCAATGCCGGCTGCGGATTCATCGCCATCCAGGTTTGGCCGGCGTCGTCTGAACGATAGAGTCCGCCACCCGGCTTCGCCTCGACCAGCGCATAGATGCGGTCCGGTTTCGCTGCTGTTACCGCGAGGTTGGCTTTGCCGATCAATTCAGCCGGCAAACCGTTTGCAGCTTTGGTGAAGTGTTCACCACCGTCGGTGCTCTTGTAGAAGCCGCCCTCGCGCGCCCCGCTAATGATCGTCCAGGGCTTGCGCTCGAGCCGGGCCATCCAGGCATAGACGACATTCGGATTGCCCGGCTGAATCTCCAGATCCATCGCGCCCACCTGGTCGGATAAGAACAAAACCTTGTGCCACGTCTGCCCTCCGTCGGTAGTCTTGAAAACACCGCGTTCGGAGTTCGACTTGAAAGCATCGCCCTGCGCCGCCACCCAGACGATGTCCGGATTTGTCGGATGGATGCGTACCGATCCGATCTGGCCGGCGTTGTAGAGACCGATGAATTTCCACGTCTGGCCGCCGTCGCTTGTCTTGTACATGCCACGCCCCGTCGAGACGTTGCTCCGCACGTCATCAGAACCGGTGCCGAGATAGATGACATTTGGATCAGAGTCGGCCACCGCGACGCATCCAGTTGAACCCAACGGAACCTTTCCATCCGTAATGGCGATCCAGGTGGTCCCGCCATCCGTCGTGCGGAACAAGCCGCCACTTGCGACGCCCATATAAAATGTTTTCGGCTGAGACGGAACTCCGGTCACGGTCGTGACTCGTCCGCCGCGCGATGGTCCAACCAGGCGATAGCGAAGTCCCTTGAAGAGCGCGGGATCGACGCTGGGGATCATTGTCTGGCTGGTTACTTGCGCATGAACCTGCGGAACAGCCAGCAGTAGGAATGAAAAGGCGATGAACGAAAGCACCGTCTGTCGAAACATCTGTCGTCCTCCGTCAGAAAAAGCAAGCGAGTAGAAAGCGGATTGCATGCGGTTGTTAACATAGCGGGCAGTTAATGCACAAGGGCTGCGGCATCAACGTCGGGCAAAAACTAGCTTGGCGTTTGCGAACTCGGCTAGAATCAAGCGGGTGATTCCGAATCAGATAAGCGAGCCATGGGTTCGCTTTTGTCACTCGCATTTCAAAAGGAGAAGGAATGGGACTAACAAATGATTTGGCAGGCAGAAATCTGGGAATGCTTTTACTTGGGCTCTGGTTGATTCTCACCGGACTCTTGCCGTTGCTCAACATGAGACTTTCTGCAACGGTCACGACTGGCCTAGCGGTGCTTGGCATCGTCGCGGGTATATTGATCCTGCTCAGACGGTAGACAATCAGCTACTGGGAGCGCGGGCGCCCGCGCCTTCGCCCGCGTGCGAAGCACGCTCAAACACTTAAATCACTCCGAAGCAGAACAATCTATTCGCGATTGGCGAATTGCCATTGATCAATAGTAGCGCGACGGGCGCGGCGTGGACTATAATCCGCTCTCCTTGAATTAATCATTCGGTTTCATTCGCACAATTTTAGTAGGAAAACTGTCCCATCCGGAGGTTGGTATGTCAGAAGTCAAATGTCGAATCCTGTGTGTGGACGATCATGAAGACACGCCTGAGATGCTTAAGCTCCTGCTCTCACAGTCGGACTATGAGGTTCACCCCGCGCACAGCATGGCAGAGGCGATGGAACTCGCCAGAGTGCACGAATTCGATCTTTACGTGCTGGACAAACGTCTGCCGGACGGCACCGGCCTGGACCTATGCGCACAGTTGAATCAGCTAACACCCGGGGTGCCGTGCATCTTCTACACGGGCGATGCCTACGAGGTTCACCGGCTGGAAGCAATGGCGGCCGGGGCCCAGGCTTACGTGCCCAAGCCCGACGTGGAAGCCCTCATCGAGACCGTTCACAAACTGCTTTCAAAGCGAGAGTGCGCTGCTGCCTAGCCCGGCGATCAATGTCGATGGCGAGACGTGGCGATCCCAACAGTTAATCGTTGCTCTTAGTGCTGCGGCTGTGGCCGAGGTATTTCCTTAAGGTCACCAGAGACGATGCCGGCACATAATTTGGTCACTTCAAGGAGACTCTGCTGATGTTCCCCTGTATCCGTTCGATCACGACTTCAACCCGCTTAATCCTGCTTGCCTTAATGATCCTTGTGCTGCCGCTCTCGGTTCTGGCCCAGACCGACGCGACAGTTCAGAAACCAACGCCGGAAGCGGCGATCAAACAGCAGCCTTCTCCTGAGCCCGCCAGGCCGGACGCCACCAGACGGCCCGAGCAGCCGGGCGCTGAAGATGAGAGCCGGCCGCGCGATCCGATGTCGACGCCGACTTTCAACGGCTTGAGATTTCGCTCTATCGGACCGGCATTCACCTCTGGTCGGGTGATTGGATTCGCGGTGGACCCGACTAACTCGGCGCGCTACTTTGTCGCCTCGGCTTCGGGTGGGGTGTGGAAGACGATTAATAACGGCACGACGTGGACGCCGGTGTTCGACCGGGAAGGATCGTATTCAATCGGTTGCATCGCGCTGGATCCGAAAAATCCGCTGACGGTTTGGGTGGGCACGGGAGAGAACAACAGCCAACGCAGTGTTTCATACGGCAACGGCCTCTATCGCTCCGATGACGGCGGCAAGACTTGGAGGAATGTCGGACTGAAAACGTCCGAGCACATCGGCCGCATCGCCATCGATCCCAAGGATTCAAACATCGTTTACGTGGCTGCGCAGGGACCGCTGTGGGGCCCGGGCGGAGATCGCGGGCTCTTCAAGACGACCGATAACGGAAAGACTTGGAAGAACATTCTCAACATCAGCGAGAACACGGGCGTCACCGACGTGGTGATCGATCCGCAGAATCCGGAAACAGTCTACGCCGCTTCTTATCAACGCCGTCGCCACATGTTTACCTTGATTGACGGTGGGCCAGAGAGCGCCATCTATAAGTCGACGGATGCCGGCGCGACGTGGAACAAAGTGAGGGCCGGTCTACCAACGACTGAGATGGGCCGCATCGGTTTGGCCGTTTCACCGGTTGACTCGAACGTTGTTTACGCGACGATCGAAGCCGGGGATCGCAAGGGGGGCATCTTTCGTTCGAACGATCGCGGCGGTAGTTGGGAAAGACGCAACGAGTTCGATGCGGGCGCCATGTACTATGCGCGGATCGTCGCCGACCCGAAAGATGTCGATCGAATTTACGTGATGAACGTTTTTCTGATGGTGTCTGACGACGGCGGCCGGACCCTGCGGCGTCTCGGTGAGAGATCGAAGCACGTCGACAATCACGATATCTGGATCCAGCCGAGCAACACCGATCACTATCTGGTCGGTTGCGATGGCGGCGTTTATGAGAGCCACGACCGCGGCTTGAATTGGGAATTCAAACGCAATCTGCCGGTCACGCAGTTCTACGACATCACCACCGACAACGCCAAGCCCTTCTATAATGTTTATGGCGGCGCCCAGGACAACTTCAGCTTTGGCGGACCATCGCGGACACGCAATGTTTCGGGCATCCTCAACAGTGATTGGTTCGTTACCAACGGCGGCGACGGTTTCCGCAGCCAGGTCGATCCTGAAGATCCGAACACGATCTATGCGGAACTACAGGGCGGGTCATTGGCGCGCTTTGATAAAGTCACGGGCGAACGAATGGGCATTCAGCCAGAGGTCGGCCGCAGCGAAGATCCTTTGCGCTGGAACTGGGATTCGCCCTTCATCATCAGTCCACATTCGCACACGCGCCTTTATTTTGCCGCAGACAAATTGTTCCGCAGCGACGATCGCGGCGATAGCTGGAAGGTCATTAGCGGACAGCTTTCGCGCGCTCTGGATCGCGACAAGTTGCCGGTCATGGGCAAGATTTGGAGCATGGATGCAGTCGCCAAGAACCAGTCGACGGCTTTCTTTGGCAACGCCTCAGCGCTCGCTGAATCACCTAAAAAGGAAGGGCTTATCTATATCGGTACGGATGATGGCTTGCTCCAAATCACAGAGGATGGCGGCAAGAACTGGCGTAAAGTCGAAAAGCTCCCCGACGTTCCTGAACTCGCTTACGTGAGCCGCATTGTGGCTTCCAACCACGACGTCAACACGGTCTATGTCGCGATCGAAAACCATCAGAACGCGGACTTCAAACCTTATCTGTTCAAAAGCACGGATGCCGGGCGCACGTGGACCTCGATTAAGAGCAACCTGCCGGTGAATGGTCCGGTCTGGGCGATTGCCGAGGATCATGTCAACCCAAATCTGCTTTTTGTCGGCAACGAGTTTGGTCTCTACTTCTCGATCGATGGCGGTCAGAAATGGATTCAACTGAGAGGTGGCTTGCCGACTATTCAGGTGCGCGATCTGACTATTCAGAAACGCGAGAACGATCTGGTGCTGGGAACGTTCGGTCGCGGCATTTACATTCTGGATAGCTACACGCCGCTGCGTTTGCTGAAACCTGAAATGCTCAAACAGGACGGCCTGCTGTTCCCGGTCAAGGATGCGCTGATGTACATCCAGGCCCAGCCCCTCGGCGGGCGCGGCAAAAGTTTTCAGGGCGAATCATTTTACACGGCGGACAATCCACCGTTCGGCGCGACGTTCACCTACTATTTGAAGGAAGAGCTGAAGACCAAGAAATCGAAGCGGCAGGAAACTGAAAGAGATGCGCAGCGGAAGAACACCGCCGTGGCTCTCCCCAGCTCCGCGGATCTTCGCGCCGAAGAAGAAGAGGAAGCGCCGGCGGTCATCCTCACTATCAGCGATTCGTCGGGTCGCGTGGTCCGTCGCTTGACGGGGCCAGTCACCGCCGGCATGCAGCGCGTCTCGTGGGATTTGCGCTCACCTGCCCCATCTCTGCCGCCGCCACCGAATCCGGAGGCTGAGAATCCTTTCGACGAAGGTCCGTCGGGTCCGCTGGTCATGCCTGGCACCTACAAGGTGAGTCTGGCGAAGAGAGTCGACGGCGTGATTACCTCCCTGGGCCAGGCGCAGGAGTTTCAGGTGATCGTGGAAGGTCAGGAGCGCATGTCACCGGCCGATCGCGCGAATCTGGTCGAATTTCAACAAAAGGTAGCCAGGCTGCAGCGTGCGGTGCAGGGAGCAGTGGCGACTGCCAATGCTCTCAAGCCGCGTCTGGTAGCGATCAGACGGGCGTTGTTGGAAACACCTTCGGCGCCGGAAAAACTGATGAGCGATGCAGCCGCTTTGGACAAACGCACCAACGAGATCCTGCGCGCGCTGACAGGCGATCAGGCTTTACGCCAACGCAACATGAACCTGCCGCCTTCGATCGCTGAGCGAGTCGGTAGCGTTGCCGGCTCGCAGCGTACGTCTACGTCCCGTCCCACCCAGACGCAAATCGATCAGTACGCGGCAGCGGCGCAGGAATTTGAAACTACTCTTAATCAACTGCGGCAACTAATCGAAGGCGATCTGGCCAAGCTGGAAAAACAGATGGAAGCTGCCGGCGCCCCCTGGACGCCGGGCCGCATTCCGGAATGGAAGGATCAGTAACTGACGGCGCTCGGTCTTACTCCCTCTCCCTTTGGGAGAGGGTTGGGGAGAGGGACTTAGGCGGACCCTCTCCGTCGACTTCGTTTTTCCCTGGCGAAAAAGTTTGGTGATCTCTTCAACGCCCCTCTCACAAAAGACAGGGAAGTAAATCCATCAAGTCTTCTTCAAGCCCTCATCCCCAACCCTTCTCCCAAAGAGAGAAGGGAGAATTCCAACCTACTTCGATTCGAATGACGACAGCGGTCGTGTCTGCAGACCAAAGGCCTGAGGGTTCTCGCCGATGATCGCGGCGGCGAACCAGCGCGGGACGTAGTAGACATTCTCACTGCGAAAAGTCTTGTCCAGCTTATCGCGCTGCTCGGTCAGCGCACAGATACTACACGCGCGGTTCTGTTCGTTAACGAGCGTCGCCAGATCGCGCTCGACATTGCCGCCACCGCGATTGTAGGCCAGCAGGGCGAGTGCCTCTTTCATGCGGTCCGAGCCGAACTGTTTGATACCATCGCCGATATAGCGCGCGGCCGCGTCGGCGGATTTCTCCACGTCGAGTAAATCGTCAGCGCTCAGGCCGTAGTGCTCGCCGGTCTGTGGCACAAACTGAAACATCCCCACCGCCCCCACTGAGTTTGGCGAGTCAATGTTGACGTATTCAGATTCAACCAGCGGCAGGTAGAGTCCGATTAACGGCGAGACATTGTGTGCCTTGAATGTTTTGATCAAGACGGGCGCGACCGTCTGACCCCGCTCAAAGACAATGCGAACATCGCCCTTGCCCGGGCTGTCGCCGGCGTTGTTTCCAATGCGCCGGGCATACATATCGACAGCTTTCTGAATCTCCATTTCAAACGCCGTCGTAAATTCATAATCGTTACCGGAAATCTTTCGCGAAATTTCGTGTGCCTTTTCGGTCACGAAGCCCGCGCGTTGCGCCAGCGTCATCTGCTGATAGACCGTACCTGACTGCGTCGTTACCGCGCTGGAAAGACGCGAAGCCGTGGATGAAGAGATTATTAAAGTCAGTGAAAAGAGCAGGATTCTTTTGATTTTCATTAGCATGTCCCTCAGCTTTCCTGGTTTTAGTTTGGGCCACTCAAGTGGTCCTCACTTTGATCAGCGAGAAAAGATCAGGGAAGTGTTCATGGTCTAAAAGGGGCAAGCGAGAAATCGCGGCGAGAATGTTCATTGGAAGGAAAAGTTTTTCTGCGGCACAAATACTTTTTCCGTTTCAGGATCTCTGAAAGTTGAGCCTGCGGCAATGATGCTAGAATCTCTGTAGTGGTAAGTCTTGAGTTCAGAGTTCAACCTTCAGGTTGCTGTTTCCAGGAGCAGGCTAAAGCTTGAACTCTAAACTAAGAGAGATGGGCACGATGATGGTCGCGGCGGACAACTTAACGGGATTGCTGATTGAGTGGCGGCAGGGCGACAAAGCCGCGCTCAACAAGTTGACCCCTTTGGTCTATGACGAGTTGCGGCGCATCGCGCATCGTTATGTGCAGCGAGAGCGGAATGGCCACACGCTCGGGACTACCGCGCTGGTCAACGAAGCATATCTGCGTCTCGCCGGACAAAAGAAAATCAAATGGCAGAATCGCGCCCACTTCTTCGCGGTCACCGCCCAGGTCATGCGCCACGTCTTGATCGATCACGCGCGACGCCGGCATTGCGCTAAACACGGCGGCGACGTGCAGCGAGTTTCGCTGGCCGAAGCCGAGCTAATGCCCAGGGAACGCGCACGGGAACTGGTGGAGCTGGACGAAGCGCTGGATGGATTGGCGAAGATCGATTTGCGGAAGAGCCGGGTAGTAGAGCTGCGCTATTTTGGTGGTCTGGGACTGGAAGAAACCGCGGAGGTGTTACAGATTTCGGTGATGACTGTGCGCCGCGATTGGCGCGCAGCAAAGGCCTGGTTGTATCGAAGGCTGAATAGATAGAGAGCGATGTGGTTTGGAGAGAGGCTAGATCATGCTGGGAGCGCGGACGGCTCGTCCGCAACGCGTGCGAAACAAGTTTTTCTTTATTCCTTTTCACAAGCACAAGTTTTCGCGCTTCGCGATCAATGCGGACGGACGTCCGCGCTCCCAGCGCAGATCAATCGGCAATCGGCAATCAACAATTGGCAATGTTCTGATGACTCCTGAACGCTGGCAACAAGTCGAAGAAGTTTTACAGGCGGCGCTTGATCGCGGTCCGGCGGAGCGCGCCGTGTTTCTGGAGCAGGTGTGCGCCGGTGACGCAGAGTTGCAGTCTGAGGCGAGTTCACTGGTTAGTGCTTACGATGCCGCCGCGGATTTTATCGAGGAGCCGGCCATCGCGCAGGATGCGCGCGTCATTCTGGGCGACCATTCGATCAACCACATCGGACAGGAGATCGGGCCCTACAAAATCATCGACCACCTTGGAAGTGGTGGGATGGGCGAAGTCTATCTGGCTCATGACGCGCGACTTGATCGGCTGGTCGCGCTAAAAGTCCTGCCGGCTTACTTTGTTTCTGACGACACGCGTCTACGCCGTTTTCAGAGAGAGGCGCGGGCCGCTTCAGCTTTGAATCATCCGAACATACTCACGATTCATGAAGTCGGAGAGTTGGACGGCGTCCACTTCATAGCCACGGAATTCATCGACGGCCAAACAATCCGCGAGTTGATTGCACGTGACGAGTTGTCCCTCAAGGATGTGTTGGACATTGTCGCTCAGGTTGCTTCCGCGATTTCTGCCGCGCACGCAGCCGGTATCGTGCATCGTGATATCAAGCCCGAGAATATCATGCGCCGCGGCGACGGCATCGTGAAGGTGCTCGACTTTGGCATTGCGAAACTCTTAGAGCAGACGCCGGCTGACCTTCCGGCCATCACCCGACAGCAAACGGAGACTGGCATTGTGCTGGGAACGGTCGGCTATATGTCGCCCGAGCAAGCCCGCGGTCTGCCCGTCGACGAGCGCACGGACATCTGGAGTTTGGGAGTCGTGCTTTATGAAATGCTGGCCTATCGCGCGCCGTTCGCCGGCGCAACTCGGATGGACACGATGGTGGCAATCCTCGAGCGTGAACTGGCGCCGCTTGAACTGACAGATGATCCGAAGCTGCAACGGCTTTGGACCATCGTCAACAAAACTCTGCGTAAAGAGACAGCAGAACGATATCAGACTGCCGCGGAACTACTCGCGGATCTAACCGCGGCGAGACGGGAGCTCGATACCTTTGACAGATCGAAAGAGCGAGTCGTGCTCGGTCTAATACGCGAATCAATCCCCAAGGCCGGGGTCGTGAACAGTAGCGAGGTCTCTGCGACCCTCGCTCGCGAGCAGGCAATTTCAACGGCTTTCCCGCCTGGTAAATCAAATGGCTATCATCGCTATGGCCTGTTGGCTCTTGGTCTCGTAGCCCTGATCGTGCTGGGCGGAGTTTTTCTTTACCAAAGATTCAGTCCGCAAAGAAAAATCGTAGTGACGACGCCGGCGGCCTCGGCTATTGCGAATAAGCTCTACACCCAGATGAGCGAGGCCGAGCAGCTCCAATTTGTCGATGAGCAGGAGCAGCGCATCTCGGCGATGATGGGCGACCGTCCGGTGAAACTCAACGAAGAAGCATTGCGGGCAATCAAAAATCACGTTGACCGTTACGCTGCGCGCGAAGGAACCACTTCCAACAAACCTGGTGGCGAGAGTTTGAATGTGGTGTATGGGCGCGCGGTGCCGTTTGTCCCCTTGATCGCGCGGGTGTTTGCGGCCCGGAAAATTCCGAGCATCGTGGGCATCTATCTGCCGATGATCGAGTCAGAGTACAAACCCTGCTTTGTAAACCAGATAGGCGCTACCGGGCTGTTTCAGTTCCTGCCGGATACTGCCAGGAACTACGGCGTGGCGCGCGAGGACATGTGCGATGTCGAGAAAATGACACCGGCAGCCGCGCACTACATCGCCGATCGCATGGCTGAACTCGGTGAAGATTCGGGAACCATGACGCTGGTGATACTTAGTTACAATACTGGTCCGACGTGGGTCGTGGACACCCTGAGACAACTTAGAGAGACTGAGAACTACCAGAGAAACTTCTGGACGATTTACGCGAACCGGGACAAGTTGGACAATGACTTTCGTAATCAAGCCGGGTACGTTCCGAGCTTTTTCGCCGCTGCGATTATTGGTGAGAATCCGCGGAACTTTGGTCTCAGCATTCCGCCCCTTTCAACTTTGGCCAGTGACGCCAGGAGATGATTAGTTCATTCAAGCATAAGGGCTTGCGTGAGTTCTTCGAAACTAATAGCAAGCGAGGAATTCCACCAGAACTATCCGGTCGCCTTCGAGATCGGCTTGACGTGATCGACGCGGCGGCTACTCTGGAAGATATTGCTTTACCACACTTCGGTCTGCACGAGCTAAAGGGAAATCGCGCCGGCACGTGGGCGGTGAAGGTCAATAAGAACTGGCGGCTGACCTTTCATTTTGCGGACGGCGACGTAAGCGAGGTAAACTTTGAGGACTATCATTGAGAGAGATTGATATGGCAGAACAAAGCATTCAGCGCAAAGTGCGTCCCACTCATCCCGGCGCGATCTTCAGAAACATGCTGGCGGAACTGGCTGAGGATGGAAGCGATCAGGTCGCCTCGCTAACGCGAAAAGAATTAGCAAATCGGCTTGGAGTTTCACCACGCCTCGTCAACGAGTTAATTCATGAGCGCCGGTCAATGACGGCGGATATGGCGATCCGCTTGTCGCGTGTGTTCAAGACAACACCCGACATCTGGATGAATTTGCAGAAGGCCGTGGATCTTTGGGACGCGGCCCAGGCAAATAAGAATCAATACGCCAAGCTCAGACCGATTGCGGCATAACTCAATTATCACCCGATGCCCCCGGCCGTGATTAAGCCTTCATGAGATTCCAGTACTACAGTAACAGCATCGCCGACGTGCCCAAGCTTTCAGTAGACGGCACCGTCGACAACGCGATCCATTTCTCTCACTGGAGAGGGAATCGAACGCCAAAGTCAGTTAAGGCGGACACGTCGACAGAGATTGCGCTGAACCTGGTGGCCGCGCCGAATCGTGAAGAGTTAACCGGAGGAATCGATCTGGTCACGAATAATCATTTTGATACCGACGGCGTGCTTTCTGTCTGGACCGTCCTGACTGGTGAACCCGCGCTCGAGTTGCACGACAAGTTGATCTCGGCCGCGGAGGCCGGCGATTTTTCCGAGATGAGCACCGAAGACGGCGTCCGCGCCAGCATCGTCATACAAGGTTCGGAGTCGCCAATCGATGAGGATGCCGGGTCGCCTCTGGCGCGGCAACTGGCCGGCGAACCGGTTAACGATGATGCGCGCGCGTACGAATTGGTGCTGCCGCATGTCGCGCGTGTCCTGGGCCACACCAATGAATATGAATCGCTGTGGCGCCAGGAATGGGATCGGATTGCGGCGGCGCTCGATAGCTTTGCGAAAGGCGCTTCGCGAGCTGTCGAAGACGACGAAACGAAAGTTTCATTGGTAACTCTGGCGCCTGAGATCTTCAGTCCCGCTGGTTTCAAGCCGACACGTCACGGGGCGCCATTTACTGCAATCTCCAAAAACGCTAAAGGTGAAATCTTCTTAATAGCGACGCCGCTCGGTCAGGGCTGGGCCTATCGCATCGACTATCCTTACTACTCCTGGGCCGAGACGATTGTGCGGACGGCAATCAGGCGTTGCGATCTCAGTGGGCTCATCGATGAACTCAATGAAATCGAAAACAGCTCGGCAGGCAGTTGGCGTTTGGACGCTTCGGAACTGGCTTCGGCGGCAAAGTTTTCTGATGAGAAGGGGAAGCTGGCGGCGTCGGGTCTCCAACCTGATGCCGTGGCGGACAACCTTCGCAACTTTCTCCTCGCATCAAAGTCTGCGGTCGCGTAATCGTGCGCGTCCATGGTTTTGATGTTCGCTCTTCTTCGCGCCTTTAGTTTCGCCTTTGCGCCTTTGCGTGAAACCGGCCCTCAGAGTTTCACGCCAAGGCGCTAAGGAAAACCGAAAGGCGCAAAGGCAGATCCGGATGCCATCTGCTTCTCACAATGTTCGACAAACGAGACTCTATCGAACAAAATCCGAGCGTGCGCGCTCTCCGAGATATTCGCATTGGTCCTGCCGGTTGGTCGTACGCCGACTGGCGAGGGCGGGTGTATCCCGAAGGCGCCGGCACGAAGTTCGACACGCTGGCGCTGGTATCGAAATACTTTGACACTGCCGAGATCAACAGCAGCTTCTACTATCCGCCCACACCTGACACGGCCAGATCGTGGCTGAAACGCGTTGCGCACAACCCCAATTTCATTTTCACGGCGAAGCTCCACAAGGTCTTTACGCACAAGCGTGACAAGCTAACCAGCAAAGACGAAGGGGCTTTTCGCGAGGGGCTCAGTCCCCTGATGGAGGCGGAGAAGCTCGGCGCGCTTCTAATCCAATTCCCCTGGTCATTCAAGAACGATCGCGAAGAGCGCACCTACCTCAATCAACTCTGCGAACGCTTCAAAGACTATCCGCTGGTCGTCGAGTTGCGGCATGAATCATGGAACAACGCGAGGATCCTGCAGACTCTCGAAGATCTCGGAGTGGGTTTGTGCGACATCGATCAGCCGGTGTTTGCCAACTCGATCAAACCGTCGGCGGAAGTGACTTCGCCAATCGGCTACATTCGTTTGCACGGGCGGAACTATCAGAACTGGTTTCGTGAAGAGGCGAACGTCGTCGAGCGCTATGACTATCTGTATTCGCGCGACGAGTTAGAGCCGTGGGTCGAGCGTATCAAACAGGTCGCTGACAAAGCGCAACAGACTTTTGTGATCACCAACAACCACGCGCGTGGGCAGAGTCTGGCGAATGCCTTCGAGGTGCTGGCGCTGCTGGAAGAGAAAAAAATGCCGGGACCCGCAAAGTTAATTGAGAGTTATCCACGTCTGAGCGAATCAGTCGAGGCGGACGATGAATCGCCGCAGGGGAGTTTGTTCTAGATCCGGAGGAATCGCGAGCGGGGCAGTAGCCCGACCGTAAGGGAGGACGTCGAGGTGTCGGGCTCATCATGGACGTTAAGGTCGAACGGCAAGTCCACGCCCTCCCTAACGGTCGGGCTACTGCCCCGCGTATCTCACCGCGCCAATGGAAAGATCGGTTCGATATCCACCGGCACACCCTTCAGTTTATCGAACGCGCTCTTCATTTGCGGTCGAATCAATGCGTACTTGTCCAAAAGCGCTTTCGCTTTTTCGTAAGAACCCTCGGCTTCGATGGTCAGAAGTTCATGAGTGAGCTGGGCCACGGCCGCTCTAATCTTTGACTCATCGACACTGAATGTTCCATTGCTGTCGTTGAACTTAATTGCACCTTCGTCAGTCAGGTAATTGAACTGCATAGCCACGCCCCGTCCATGCGCTTCGGTGATGCCGAACCGCACCGAACGAAACATGCTGGCGAGATTGGTTGTGTACAGCGTGCGCTGCATCTCACGATCTATCACGCCCTTGTCGATCAGATACTGCAACGCCCAGAGGCCGGTCATGTCGGCCTTAGCTTCTTCAATTGCAGAGTACTGGTCCTTTAGCTGCAACCTCACGGTGGTCGCTTTGCCATCGACATTAATATTGTGCGGTCCGAGTCCGTGCATCAGCTCGTGCATCAGGATGTGAGTAAAGAACGCTTCGAAGGCGAGGTCCTTCTGTTGCGCCGGATCGAGCACGACGCGCGAGATCGGAATCAAAGTCTTATTGAACTTTGCGTCCTGCACGTTCTTTAACATGATCCGCTTCGAGCCTTTTTCCTTGACCACGCGCTCGTCGTTCGGCAAGTTGAACGCCGCCGTTTGCACGCCGCTGTTGCCTTCGCCGGAGCTGAACACTTCATTGACTACCCGAATTGGCGATGCCGAGCCCAGCTTCGGGTTGCGATATTTCGGATCGATTGGCAGATTGTTTTCGATTTCCTGCAGGTACTGGCTGAACTTCTTCAGCTTTGCCGATTCCGCCTGGTCTCGCAGCGTAATGTAGGCTTCGAACGCGGCTTTATAGCCAAACAACTCATCTTCGTAAGTCTCGTACGGCCCGATCGTGACATCGATCGGAGCGTCCAGATCCATCCACGCCACATCGCTATCGTAATAATCATTCGACGCAAACGCGGCCGCGCGTTTGTTCAGAAAGTCTTTCAGAGTTTTGTTGGTTGTCAGAGTGGCGGCTTCGCGCAAGAGCTTCGCCGCCGGTTCGAGAAACTCGCGATACTCTTCGCTGTAAGGCACGGTTTTCAGTTTGCCGCTCGCATCGCGACGAATGGTGTAGAAGTAACCCGTGGCCTTTTCTTTCTCTTCGGGAGACAACGTATTCAACCAGGCATTGAACTCATCCTTAGTCACGTCGTCCGGATAAAAGTTGGCCTGGGCTGGTCGCGGGGGAACCCCTTCGATGAACGGTTCGTTGCCGTCGAGCTGCGACCAGGGACCTTTATTGATCATGAAATAGTGCAGGCGCAGACGACCGAGCGGGCTCTTCTCGGCTTGCAGTTTCTTCAAAAAAGGCTCGTTGCCGCTCCAAATTTGACGAAGATAAAGCCGATCGAAATACTTCGCCGCGGCGACAATCTTCAGCAGCGCCTGGCGATCCTTTGGCGAAAGACTCGACGTGTTACCCGTCAACAACGTCGGCGCAAAGCGACTAGTCTTCGCGGCGAGTGAACTATTGTCTGGTGTGCGTTGCGTTTTCTGGCCGAAAACAACCGCCGTCAGAGTTAGGATCAAGCCGAAACAAACGCTCTTCTTCCAATTTTTCATCATCGATATCTTTCTGTGTGTTTCCCAAATATTCCGTCCGGCTTAGTGTCAGAAGCCCGACCGTCAGGGAGGGCCTCCACGGCCACGATGCCCTCCCTGACGGTCGGGCTTCTGACACTTAGGTCCGGCTCTTCAGTATCTTGACGAACGATCCTGATTGCAATTCTTCCAGTGTCAAGCCTGAAAGGCGCAATGCTTCTTCTTTGGTGATCGCGCCGCAGTTAATCGCGCGCAGGAAATAGTTGAGCAGACCCTGCCCCGTGGCTGCGTCGTCAAAGACATCACCGACCAACGTGGCCTTCGCGGCTTTCTCAACAAAGTTGCGCAAGCGTTCGGACGCCGCATCCAAACTTTGGAGAAAGAAAGCATAGACGGCGGCGTAGCGTGTCGGGAGTTGCGCCGGATGTAAATCCCACCCCTGATAAAAACCGCCGACCAGTGAATGCTGGACGTGATCGTAATGCAGTTTCCAGGCGCGATGAATGACCGCCTGGTTCTCTTCAATCTGATCCGTAGTAAGCGTCGAGCCTTCAGCCGCCCGATGCGGTCCCACCGGCATAATGTTGGTCGCGCCATCCGACAACCAAATGCCGGTGCCGGCAAACGAAACCTGCATCATGTGCTTCGCGAAGTCACACGCCGGATGCATCATGTGTTGATGCGCGGCTGTAATGCTGCAACTCGCGGTGTAGTCGTACGTGCCGAAGTGGGCCGCCGTGCAGCGGCCGCGAGCAGCCTTCAACAGCAGGGGAAGGTTGATCCTTCCTTCGCTATTTATGATCGACTGGGTAGTCTCGATCATCATCTCCATTTTCAACGCCCCGGTTGGCAGGCCAGTCTTCTTCTCAATCAAATTAAATACGTCAGCCAGCGCTGACACCTGTTCGGGAGTCGTAATCTTTGGCAGCGTGACGACGAAATTGTCCGGCAGTCTGCCGCCGCTTTCCGCCACTACAGTCGAGACAAAAATGTCGAGCGTGCGCATGCTCCGGGCGCGCAGCTCTTCGTTGAAGGGCTTGATGCGTATGCCAATGAATGGCGGCAAGGTTCCGGCCGCGAGCCCGCGGACAACTTCCATTGCGGCCGATTCGGCGTGGCTGTCTTCTTCCGCGTCGGGTCGATTGCCGTAACCGTCCTCGAAATCGATCCGGAAATCCTCGACTGGTTCGCGACTCAGCTTTTCCTGCACGCGCGCGTGAATGGTGTGCGCCAGCCACGCGGCCTTATTCTCTTCACGCACCGCATCGGGCTCATCCTTAAGACGCTGGCTGAGGCCGGTCGCGTAACCCAGCACATCGGGTAGTTCGCTCGCCCGCGGGAAGCCGATAGCTCGCGCGAAGACTACAAAGTCTGAGGCGTTTTCAGCGAACGATCGCTCGGCCACCTGGCCCAGCCGCTGGGCTGTGTCCGCGCGAAACAAATGCGCGCCGCCATAGACCGTATGCACCGGCTGTCGCCGTCCCGTTTCGCCTGGATAATCTTCCGTGAACGCGTTGTTGGACGCGCGCAGCATTTCGGCGATTCCCTGGAGTGAAGTTTCGGACAAAGAGATTTTCATTAGGCTTTTCGGAGAAACTCGTTTTTCGATTAGTCGCTGACTTTATTACCAAACTCGGCTGGCTGGCAACTCCACCGGTCGGCTCTCAAAAATCAGGTTGACGATGACTGTTCCAGTCCATACAATCGTTACTGCCCCGTTGTGGCCTTTCCTTAGAGTCTGGTCCCATCCCCGATCCACGTAAATCGAATCCCGATAGAAACTGAAAGACAAACTATGAAAGAAGTTCTACCCTCCAATCAATCGAGCACTCAACGCTTGAAATCCCACGCTCTCCGCGAAGTTTTGCGCGGTCGCTTTCGTTTCAGGATTTACGTTTCCCTCCTGTTCACCTTAGCCGCGGTGGCGTTATCGGCAGGTCCCGGTTTTTATTCGTCACCTGCGGGGGCCCAGTCCGCCAAGTCTCGCTACCAATTGGACATCGAACAGGTCCTGACCGGGCATGAAGACGTCACACTCGACGCGCAGGCGGCGGCGGAAAGGGTAAGGGAATCGGGCCGGCTGTCTTTAGTAACACCGACGCATGACTTTGAGATTCAACTGAGTCCCAACGATTTGCGCGCGTCAAACTATCGCGCCGAAGAAGTTGTGGAGGGAGGCGTGACGCGCGTTGTTCCCATGCCGGGAATTACCACGTACAAGGGCAGCGTCGAAGGCGTCTCTGGAACGGATGCGCGATTTACCCTGGACGGTGAACACATCGAAGGAATGATCATCACGCCGCAGGGATCGTATTTCGTCGAATCCGCGCGCAAATACTCTTCAGCCGCGGGAGCAAATGATTATCTGATTTACAGAGCGTCCGATGTGCGGCCGGACGTAACCCGGACCTGCGGAACTCTGGACGAAGAGATTAGTCGCGGCGCAAAGGACATCGCGCCCAGGATCGCATCCGGCACAGTTGTGCCCAACGCGTTTTCTCCTTTCAAAGTAGTCGAGATCGCCACCGAAGCGGACGGCGAGTACACGACGGCTCTGGGCGGCTCGGCCAACGCGAACAATGACATCCTTAGCGTCATGAATGGGATTCAGGCGATTTATCAGCGTGATATTGGTCTTACCTTCACCGTGGTGTTTCAGCACACCTGGACCGATCCTAAAAGCGATCCCTACACGACCACTGGCAACGCCGGGGACGTCTTGAATGAGTTCACGACTGTCTGGAACAGAGATTTTGCGAACACGCCGCGAGATGTTGCGCATCTTTGGACCAACAGAGACCTTGGCGGATACTCTGGCATAGCTTGGGGGGGCGTCGTGTGTCGTGATCCAGCCGGTGCGTACGGGGTGTCAGATCTGGAAACAATCGCTCCGTTTCGCGTAGGCATTCCCGCTCACGAGATCGGACATAATTTTGGCGCCAGCCACTGCGACGGTCAGGCCAATTGTGACAATACCATCATGATGGCGACGCAGAACCAGTTTAATAATTTGACGTTCTGTCAGTTCTCGATCGATGAAATAACTAACTACGTTAACGCGAACTCAGGTTGTCTTACCAACGCGCCTGCCGGCAATCCAATCGATCAACCGGACTTCTTTGTGAAGCAGCAGTATCTCGACTTTCTGAATCGCACCGCGGACGCAAGTGGTCTGGCCTTCTGGACTAACGAGATTGCTTCCTGCGGGAGTAACCAAGCCTGCATCGAGAATAAGCGGGTAAACGTTTCGGCGGCTTTTTTCCTCTCGATCGAATTTCAGCAGACAGGCTATCTGGTTGAGCGTCTTTACAAGACCGCCTACAACGATTTTGACGGCACGTCGACGTTCGGTGGCACTCACACAGTGAAGGTCCCGATCGTTCGCTTCGCCAACGAGTTTCTGCCGGACACTCAGCAGATTGGGCGCGGGGTCATTGTCGGACAAAATGGTTGGGAGGCCGTGCTGGAGAGTAACAAGGTGGCTTTCTGTGATCAGTTTGTCACTCGGTCGCGATTTACTACTAAGTATCCGGCCAACATGTTGCCAACAGATTTTGTTCACACGTTGAACCAAAATGCCGGCAGCCCATTATCGCCTACTGAAGAAACGACGTTGGCGTTACAAGTTGCGACAGGCCAGACCACGCGCGCGAAAGTCCTGCGCCAAATTGCCGAACATCAGACCCTGGTCAACTCCGAATTCAATAAGGCGTTTCTCTTGATGCAATTCTTTGGTTACCTGCGACGAAATCCGAATGACTTGCCGGACACTGACTACACGGGTTATGACTTCTGGTTGACCAAGCTGAACAGCTTCACTCAACCTGGCGACGACGTTCTGGTGCGCGTGCAGAAGGCCGACATGGTAAAAGCCTTTATTACTTCCACCGAATATCGGAAACGATTCGGAACGCCTTAGCCTCGTCAGAACCGCCTGCGGTAGCGGGCGGTTTAAGTCGCGAGACCGCGACATAGCATGTCAAAGTCCAACCGCCCGCTACCGCAGGCGGTTCTGACAAGACGGCCGCCATTCCGGTGGCCGTTTTTTCATGGGCGCAAAAAAAAAGCGGCGGACGCGCTCGCCGCCAACCTCGAAATCCATCGCAGGTGAATGCTAAAGCCGTCAGCTAGCTTCAGCCTGCTTCCGTTTGTTCCTTACCCTTCGCACTTGTGCGGCGATGCCGGTTAATCCCGAGCCGAGCAGTAACAGAGTTGCCGGTTCCGGGACCGGTTGAGTCGTCATTCGTCCGGTCAATCCAGCAGTCAGATTAACGGATTGTCCTGATTGTAAGAACACGTCGGCAAGTTGGATGCTAAAGGTACCGCTACCGCTCGAATTGTCAAAGATAAAGAGATCTGGCTGGTTAAAGAAATGAATTGTAACTCCGCCCTGATTAATGTCGGGCGAGACTGTACCACTGACTTTCGAGATGTATTTCGTGCTGCCGTGAATGCCGGTTGGGCTGGTGAATGTGACGGTCATACGGAAGTCCCCGAATTCGAACTTGCGTCCCGGACCCGTGCTCAGGAAGAGGGTTCCCAAGTGATTAGACCCACTCAAGGAGCCCACACCCAGAAAAGTTGTGCCGGTAAAATTGTTGCCGACGAAACTCAACTCGGGTGGGCCCTCGGAGGCCCCGGTTGTGAAACCGCTTACGGTGACTTCGTCGGCTCGGGCCTGGCCCTGCGCAAATGCCAGGACGCCCGCCAGTGCCAGAACGATGGAAAGCGATTTAAGTAGAGTTGTTATTCGAGATTTCATGGATTCCCCTTCAGCCTGAAAACATACCTGCGTTGAAGGCTAGATCAGGAGCGGGGCAAGTGCTGACGCTGAACTACTAACATTGGACTTTGTAGGGGTATGAAACTGGCAATCCGAATAATATTCCAGAAATCTTCAGGGCTTCCCAAAACAAAAGCGGCCACCACAGTTCGGGTGGCCGCTTTGCTTTAAGCATGGAGGGGGATCCCGTCGCTACCGCTCCGGGTTCTGTATCTATCAATTTGTGGCCAAGATGGCCCCGGGATAGCTGGCTCCGAGTTTTGCCGGATCGCCTTCGGCCAGAGTGTTCACCAACTCCTGATGAAAGTAGTCGTGACGCGCGGCGACCGGTGGCGCCACCCGCTTGTCATACATCTGCCGCGAGCGATCGATGTCTTCTCTCAAACGATCGTAGATGTCGCTGCGGCTGCGGCCTTCCTTTACCTTTGGTTCGTTGTAAAGTTTGATTTCCGAAACCAGCAGACGCGCGAAGCGTCGCGCATCGTTGTGCAGACGACGTTCTTCTTCGCCGACCTCGATTGGTAAGTCCGGTTCGCTCACGCCATAACGGCGAGCGCTGCCCAGCGGGGCCGCGTATTGCGAAGCAACGCCGGGCGCGGGCGGAGCCGGCGGCGGCGCCATTTCCGTTGTTGGTTCGGTCGTTGGCTCAGCCGTGTGTGTGATGGCCTCAGGAATCCGTGGCTCTACAATCTGCTGGGTTGCAGGCGGAGGGACGTTCCATCCGAAAGCGGTTGACTCTGCAGTTTCGGGCACCGGCTCTGGCTCGGGCGTCGCTTCTGCGATAGCCTCGGCTTCCGCTTCTACCGAAACGTCTTCGACTACCGGCTCGGCGATTTCTTCGTAAACAATCTCAGCCTCGGCCGCGATTGGGACCTCATCAACGGCGGACTCGGCGATAACCGCGGGCTCGGCGAGCCCTTCCGGAACAAACTCAGCTTCCCTCTCGGCGAAAACTTCTTCGGCCGCCGGTTCGGGCACGACTTCGGTCGTTTGCGGTTCGATTTGTGGTGTGTAAGACGGCTCGGGTTCACGAGCTGGCTCGGTTGCAACCGGCTGCGTTTCTACGGGCGTCGGAGAGGTTTCCGGTTCTGGAGCAACGGCCTCAGGTTCAGGTTGCTTCTCTGGTACAGGGCGCGGCGCCGCTGCCAGATTGACCGCCATCGCGGCAACTCTTGCCAGCAGTTCCAGCGCGTCCACATTCACCGCGTTCGCATCGCGCGATACCGAATCGGCGTAGAGGACGGCGACAACTTTTCCACGCACGACCAGGGGCACTGCCGCAACCGTCTGCGGATCGCCGCCCAATTGATCGATCAAGAGTCTGTCTTCCGAATTCAATCCCGGAGCGCCGGTCCATGCTGAAAGAGAACTCGCCGCGCGACCGATCAGTGTGTCCGCGCTTAGCGGCAAGGACACGCCGCCGATCAATTCAAAGTTGGAAGGATCGCTGGCTTCGCATTCGCGCCAGCCTATTGCCTGTTCGTTTCTGACGACAAAGAGCGCGGCCCGCTCAGCAAACTGGGCGGCGGCGGTCAACAGTGAGCCAAGAATATCGGCATGCGTCTGCCGACGCTCGATCTCTTCGACTGCGCGCTTGATCGTGGAAATCTCGCCTGAAGTTTGAGCCGAATCCGACGTGGCGCCGCTCAGCTTTTGCGTCCGCGCAGTCTGCAAATGGGCGAAGATCGCGGCCGACAGCGGCGAAGCATCCAGGGATTCGCCGGCCGAGCTTTCGCGCACGCGCTTTAACGCCTCGTCGAAATCACTCTGCAGGCGATTAAGCTGTTCATCAATTGCGGCCAGACGCTTGCCGAGATAGCTCTCGATGGCGTGCTGCAAGCTATGTTCTAGTTCTTCGCTCACCGGACTTGGTGTCCTCCGATCAGATTATTGCTGCCTGGAATATGGCACAGACGTTAGTCTGTGATTTCGCGCTCAACAGCCACAGACTAAACTCTGTGCCATTTGAATTCGATTATGGAGGCCGCCGTGAAAGCTAGTCAAGAACTCTTTTCGGTGGGTAGTGATCCGTTTGCGTGTTGCCGAGGCGGGCGATCCTCGGGGCACTAGCCCGACCGTGAGGGAGGGCTCAGTTTCCTCACGGGTTACAGCCACTGAGCCCTCCCTTACGGTCGGGCTAATGCCCCGTCGCGCGGTAACACGTAAACGGGATCACTACTAAGCTCTTCATGACGGCAGTCCCTTGCGCGCGATCATCGTCATTACTTCGCTGAAGCGATCCAGCTCTTTCAAAGTCGTGTATAGATTTGGCGTGATGCGTAAGCCCTGAAACTCCTCATGAATAATCGGCGTCGTATAGATGCGGTGTTGGCTGAACAGGTAGCTGCCGATCTTGCTCGAATCAATCCCTTCGATTTGCACGTTGGCGATGGCGCACATCTGTTGCGGGTCCAGTGACGTATTAAAGCGGACTTTGGGAATGTCTTTCAGCTTGTCCATCCAGTAGCGCGAAAGGTAACGCAGGCGCGCTTCTTTGCGTTTGCCGCCGATGCCGTTGTGAAAGAGTATCGCTTCGCCGATGGCCAGCTTCGGGGCGGCCGAATGCGTGCCGATCTCTTCGAACTTGCGAATGTCCGTCTTTTGCTTGTCTTCAGCAGCGAACAGCGGCCACACCTTGGCGATCTTGTCGCGCTTGATGTAAAGCAGACCGGTGCCTTTCGGCGCGTAGAGCCATTTGTGCAGGCTGGTGCCAAAGTAGTCGCAGTTCAGGTCCGGCTGTTTGAAGTAGAACTGGGCGAACGAATGCGCGCCGTCGACGATGGTTTCGACACCGCGGGCCCGGGCCATTTCGCAGACGGCTTTGACCGGTGTGATCTGGCCGGTGATGTTGATCTGATGCGCGATTTGAAGCAGACGCGTGCGCGGAGTAATGGCTCGTTCAAACGCGCCCGTGATCTCCTGAATGTTTTTGGGTGGAATCGGAATCTTGATTAAGTTCAGCTTGATGCCTTCGCGTTGCTCGCGCTGCCGAATTGTGGTGAGCATGCGGCCATAGTCCTGAGTGGTAGTCAGGACCTCATCGCCGGATTTCAAGTCCATACCGAGCAGCAGCGTTTCAAGCGATTCAGAAGCGTTACGTGTGATAGCAATTTCTTCCCGATCACAGCCGAACAGTTCCGCCAGGCCGGTGCGAATCGTCTCGGATTGTGGCTCGAGAATCTGCCACATCGTGTACGCGGTCGCGTCTTCCTGCTGCCAGATGTAACGCACCAGCGCTTCAGTAACCAGGCGGGGACTGGGCGAGACGCCGCCGTTGTTCAGATTGATCATGCCACGCGTGACCGTGAAGGCCTGCTGAATTTGAAACCAGAAGTCTTCATCCATCGCGGCCTGTTCCGGCGTGAGATGCGCGATGGTCTTTGTGGCTGCGTGAATTTTTGTCAGCAGCGACCCGACGGTGGATGACGTGATGGCGGCAAGACCCAGGCCCTTGCCGGTCAGCGAAAGAAAGTTGCGGCGATCAAGTGCAGCTGGTTTCATTTTGAACCTCGTTCCAAGGTGGCACAGACTTCAGTCTGTGATTTCAATCGTCGTCACACTTCTGTTAAGGAAAATCACAGACTGAAGTCTGTGCCACTTACGCCGGCAGCTCGACTTCATATCCCGCATCAATCCACGCCTTCGTTCCGCCAGTCACGTTGAGCAGGTGTTCGAAGCCAAGTTGCTGAAGGATGCTGGTGCCGGCGCTGGAGCGATAACCACCGGCGCAGATAACCGCCGTCTGCGCATTTGGTTTCAGATTCAAGCGCGGCAGCAGGTAGCCCAACTTAGCCAATGGTGCGCTGGTCGCATGCGGCGCGTGTCCACTCTCATACTCAACCGGACGGCGGACATCGACGATCTGAAGATCGGGTTGCGTCTCGATTAGTTCCTTCAACTCAGCCACGCTGATTTGCGGCACCGTGTCGAGATCCAGGCCCACTTTCTCCCACGCTTTCATTCCGTCTTTGAGATAGCCCTGCACATTTTCCAAACCTACGCGCGCCAGCCGCAGTTGGGCCTCGGCAACTTTTTCGTTTGAGTCGGCCACGATAACGATTGGTGAAGTGATCGGAATCAATGAACCGGCCCATGACGCAAACTGTCCGCCGAGGCCTATGTTGAGTGCGCCGGGAACATGGCCGGCGCCGAACTCTGCCGCGTCGCGAACGTCGAGAACCAATGAACCCTGGGCCGTCAGTTTGCAAACTTCTGCGGCCGGCAGTTCCGCGGCTCGCGACAATCCAGTCAGGGACTCAGCGCCGGTGCGATTGATCTCAGCGTCGCGGGAAAAATAAGCCGGCGCATCCGGCAGATCAGTGGTCATCAACTTGATGAACTCATCTTTGGTCATCGGCTGCAGCGCATAGTTGAACTTGCGCTGCTCGCCTATGGTCGAGGAAGTTTCAGTCGAAAGGTTTCGACCGCACATCGAGCCCGCGCCGTGCGCAGGGAATACCTCGACTGCGTCGTCTAATCGCATCAGCTTTTCGTGTAGGCTCTCGTACATCATTCCCGCCATCGTCTGCGGCGTGTACCCTTTCTGACCCGCAAGATCGGGACGACCGACATCGCCTATGAACAGCGTGTCACCGGTGAGGACCTTTTGCGGTTGATCTGAGACTTCAGTATCCATCACGAGAATGCAGATGCCTTCAGGAGTGTGCCCGGGAGTTTCCAGCACGCGCAGCTTCACTCGGCCTATCATTAGCTCGTCGCCATTCTCAACTGCATGGTGCTGAATCGTTGCTTTCGCTTGCCGTCCAAATATGATTTGCGCGCCGGAACGCGCCGCCAGTTCACGATGCCCGCTGACAAAGTCCGCGTGCAGGTGTGTTTCGATGACGTATTTTATCTTGAGATGCTGCGCGGCGGCTTCGTCGAGATATTGATCGACGTCGCGCTGCGGATCTACTACCGCAGCTTCGCCGTCTGAGCCGATCAGATAGGAAGCATGAGCCAGACAGTTGAGATAGAACTGCTTGAAATGCATGACAAACGCTTCTGACGACAAGCGGGTCCTTCACCCGCGATGACTTTTATGTTTCGTGTTTTTCGTGTGATTTCGTGGATCGTCCTCCCTGGGGAGAACGCGATCCACGGAATCACACCAACCCACAGGGAACACTTCACTTGGCTCGAATCTGGAGCAGAACATTTCGCGACCTGCCATTCGCATGCTGATTCTGGAGAAGGATTCTCTCGCAAAAACCTGAACACAGCAAGACGTTTCTTCGGGATTATGTAGTTGACACATGCGGGGTTGGCGGGTTTAAGAGCCGGATTTTTGGCTCGGTTTATGCGAAGCCAGATGCGCGAAGCTCGGTAAGCGTGCATCGGAAAGGGCCGCGAGAAATAATCATTGCTGGTCTAGAATCGTCGGACAGAACAACCGTGGCATCTTCCAACGATATGACCGTCGTTCCGTCTGAGTGAGCGAATGAACGCTTTGGTAGAGAATCAGAGGTATCAGTTGACCACGACAAAGCGAATAAGGAATCAGTGACATTTTGGAGGCGACCAATCAGCTTAAAATTTGTTTCGTCGGGACCAGTCAGTCGCAATTCCAACCATGCGCCCGCTGTGTCCCAAGTGTGAAGCTGCTCCAATGCGGGAGGCATAGACTGCTCAGGTGTCACTTCGCTTTGTGACTGCGCGATTTTTGCCTCAACGATCATTTCGCTACATTCCAACGGTCGTAGTCTTGTCTTGTTGGCGGACCGAACCAGTCAGGCATCGTCACGTTCGGGTCGTCGTCGCCGTGTATCAAGTACATTGTGAATTCCCACGCTGCATCACGAGCGGTGACTGATTCAGGAATCATATCGGCTGCGCGGAACGCTTCGCTCATATGGTAAAGGACTGTCGCGGGCGAAAAATCCGCCCGGCGCTGAATGGCATCAGGTTCCAATGAAAGGTTGATGCCGTTGTTGATTAGTCCCGTTTGTACGGTCGTAATAAATTCGAATTTCTTCCAATCGAAACTGTTTTCCATGGTTCTATGAGGTCTTTTTCGTTTTGGTTTTCCTTGGCTTGCGTGATCGCTTCGCCTCGCGCTTTGTTTCTGACTTTGGCGGCGGTGGAGTTGATAGCATCTTATCGACAACCTCATCGAAGCTGTGTGGATAGAGGCTGAAAGGCTTGCCGCTACGTCCAGCGGGATTAGGATTTGCTGACTTCATGTTTGCCATCTTACCACTTTACTCACCCCTGTCTCGCATGAATCGCAACTTGTTAATCAGAGCTTCGATTCTAGCCAGTTCTTCGTTGCGCCACGCTCGCGCAGCGTCGCGCAATTCTTTCGGTTCATCTGGATCAATCGGTTGGTCCAAGATATTTTTCTTCGAATAATCGAGACATCGAAGGATCAAGTCAATGTCGCCACGGTTGAGGATCTTATACGTCATTGTTCGATCTTCACTTGAAAGAATCTGCGAGACGCTCAAGGTCTATCTTAGCGTCATTGAGTATCTCGTAGACCGCTTCCCGCACCTCTGGCGTATCGGGTGCGCCGTCCAGCCTCGGAATGTCGTCAACATCGTGAAGTAGGATTGCAAACAGTGCGGCGATCTCGGTCGCATCTATCATCTCGATTAACTGCACGGCGAGCGCCATAACTTCGTCGCTGAAAACCAGCGGCTTCCGAGTCTTGATGTCGATGATTTTCTTATTCGGCACTTTTTATTTTTAGTTACTTCGGCAGTTTCATTTCATCATCAACAAGTGTTTCCATCGGTACTCTAGCGAGTCGCGCATACGCCAGCAACACAGGTAACGGTGGCTCACGTTCGCCGCGTTCATATCCTGAAATGCTCGCCCGGTCTGCTACTCCGATCCGGTTCGCGATCTCACTTTGAGATAAACCTAGATTCTCTCTCAATGCTTTCAGCTTCCCGGCCAGCTTGGTTGGCGTTGGCCGCTTGCGTGACTTGCCCTTCCCTTTAGGACGAGTTCGTACTAGACTGTGCGCCGATTTAGAGGATGCCCGGTGCGCCCGTGTCTTCCGGGCGCGAGCCACTATCCGGTTGAACCTCGCATGTTAGTCAACATCATGATCGGTCAGGTCTGCACAGGATAACATGTACATCGTCACTCCCAGCGAAGGAATTTACCACCTAGCCCAAAATGATAGTCGCAGCATGTGCGGCCTCAGGCTCAAACCCAATCCTGAGCACAGGAAGCGCCGCGACGATAGACGGCTATCGGAAGCGATCCCCGACAAGCAATTCACCATGCTGTGTAGCGAGTGCCAGCGTGTCTCAACTGGCGCTCCCAAGCGCGAGGGTCCATCACCAGAATTACTTTCGCCGTCGCGGTTTATTGACACCCCGATCTAGCGATATGATCACCATACAACTTTCGGCTCGCCTTACTCACGTCTAGCTAACGAGAGGAAAGGTCGCGACATCCTGACGCGACGTTTCTTAGGTGGAATGCCTGGAAGGAAATTGTCCCGGTCCTTATTCGAAATTGCGCGTTTGTGCGGGTTGGATCGTTTGCTGAGCAATATTCAGATAAACGTTGATGCGAAGTTCAACCGGATGAATTCGGTCCGCGGCGGCTTTTGCTCGCTCAAAATTTGCCAACGCCAAATTACCCAGCGTTGTGGCGATCTGGTTCCCGGTTTCGGCCACCGCGTTGCCATTGGTCATGATCACCTCGCCATCCTGGTAATACTTTTGACCAAATCCATTCATGCTTAGGGCCGCTGCGCTGATGTCATTAAATTGATCTAGCAGCGGCTCGACAATTTCGAAGGCCCGGACTGAGTCATATCGCGAAAAAGCGCGCCCAATCGCTAACAGCGCCTGCATTTGCTGTTGATCTTCCGCCTGGGGGGAGGGGCCGAGCATGTTTCGCGCCTGCTCGAGATACTGCAGGGCCGTCGCTTTCTTAAGTCCGGGACCAACCTGATTAATTATCTGACTGAGTATCTGCGCCCGTTCACTGACCGGCCGAAAATTGCTCAGGTTTCGCAGGGCCTCATCAACCTTTCCTCGGGCAGCCGCGCTGTAGATTGCCTGCTGGTCCAGGTTCCTGAGCGCTTGCTGACGTTGCATGGGATTCGTAATGCGTTCGTTGATGATCTGCCGGGCTCGGGTAACATCGCCCGTTTGGGCCATCCTGCTGGCGAGCTGCTGGTAAAGTTGCTCCCGCATTTCTCGCGGCGCCTGATTTACGGATTCAAGAGCCGCATCGGACGTCCCACTGCTAATGGTGTTCTGATACCGTTGTCTCAGCTCGCCTTGCGGATCACCCATATTGTTTATTTCGAGCCATTTCTTGTCGAAGGCCGCGGCGCGGTCGGGAGCATAGCGTTGCATATCAGCACTCATCTGCTTGAGAGTACTGAAAAGATTTTGGGCGAGATTTCTTTCGTTATTAAAAACATTCATCGCCGGCGGAGAGTAAGATAGCGCTTCCGCGAGAACCCTCTGAAACAGATCTCGAAATTCGTCCTCGGAAAGCAAACTGGTACTCGTCGCGCCTTCGCCGCCACCCAACTGAGTCCTTCCTCCCGGTCGAACAATCCGCAGAAAGCCGGCCGCCAGATACGCTGCCTCCGGATTCCTGAGCAATCGCTCATTCATTATTTTTGTGGCGATGTCGTGGGCGAGCTTTGCCGCTAACTCGGGATCCTTCGAACGCAATCGGTTTAGAGTGTCGTTCAAGCTTGGTGAGGCGCTCTTCTTGAGCATGTCCTCAGCCATTTGAAACGCGCGTTTTGGATCAGTGGCGATGATTTGGCTGGCCAATAAGAGTTCGAGTTGAGCTTCCTGGTTGCCCTGAGGACCGACCTGTGCAAACTCAGGTGGCGAGGGTGTGCGAGTTGCCCGAAGAAAGTTCAGCGCCATTTCAGGATCGTGCGGCGCCAGGGTCTCAACTACCTGCTCGCGGAGTTGCATGGCGACTTGAAAACTTTCGTAATACTCCTGCTCGCTATTGTCGATGTCCGCGATGAATTCCTTGACGCTTTCGATGGCTTGCTCCATTAATTTCGCGGCGAGCTTTTCGTCAGAGCTCCATAAGAGTTGCGCGGCTCTGATCTGGAACCCGGCACGCGTTTGCGGGCGATGCAACTGTGGGAGTAGTTCGGTTGCTTCGCTTAACAGGGCCAGACCTTTGGTTTTGAGCACTTCCTGATTTTTTCCTGATTGCAATTCCTGCTCGGTCGCCTTCCGCAATTCGACAATCTTGATTTCGTAACGGCCTGGTGGAGGACTTTGATCCAATGGCGCCACATCAATGCGATACACTCCCGCGGTTTCCGCAACCACAGTTACGTCTTCCGGACCCTCGGTTCCATTAGGCGTATCAACCTCGCGGAGTCGCCGGCCCACGGGCGAGAACACCCGAACGACTACATCAATTCCGTGTTGATCGACTATGACCTGCAGATACTGATCCTGTTCGAGGCTGATCGTGTAGCTGTGTGATTGTCCCGCTGCCAGAGTGCGCTCTATGGGAGTGCCGGGCTGAAGTGAGGTGGGACCGACCTGGGCATTTGCGGCTTGAACTCCGAAGAGAAAGATTAGCAGCAGCGGCAAAAAAGTTGGGCACCGAGGCTCGCGCATATCAAAGCTCCTTCGTGGTTCAGGAGAAGTGGGATTGCTTTACGGATGACACGCCCGACATCGAAATTATCGAAAGAATGATCCTATGACGCCAAATCGATCGAAAAGTTTCCGAAATCGTGGAAACAGTGCTAATAGGAGAAAAATGGAAGCGCGATGGTTGCCTGCCCAACCAACTGGCGTGAGATGGTGGAGATAGAACTGCGGGACAGTTGGAGTGCGGTTACTTTAGCTTTAGCACGGGTTGATCGGGATGAGCTGGATTTGGAATCAGACGTCTATTCATACAATCGACTTGCATATCGGTCGCCTCTAATACCATTTGACCGATTAAAACTTCATTTCCCGTCATCAATGCTTCCAAGGTAACGGTCCGGCCGTCGATATGTACGTCAACAGGTTCGGTCACGTCCAGAGTCACAATACTTCCATTCGCTAACTCAGCATTCTTCTTTCCCACGAGTTCGAGCCCCAATTTCTGGACAACGAAACTAGGCACAATCAGGGAGACGGCCCCAGTATCGACTAGAGCATCAGCCTCGCACTCTCGAACCTCGTTTTTTGGCAACCGTCGGCGTCGAGCGAGGAATTCGTCTCCGGCATTCGTTAGTCTTGCTTTAACGCGAATTTCACCCATGTTTCAACCTATTGCTGTATTGTGCGCGAATTGGTATCAGGCTTCAACCTATAAAACTCCCTCGCCGGTTTCAATGGCCGCAGCATCCAGTAGGGCCGGCGTGTGCCATCCGGTGAATTCTGGTCGGCGGGGCGAGTCAACGCCAGCCATTTCTGATAAACCGAGCGCGATTTCTCAGTGTCCACATGAATATCGCCATAAGTGTCGGTGCTTTCAGCTTTGCGGACGCGCACGGCCTGATGCCAGCAGTGCATTCCCGAAATCGGATCGGGATGGACCGGGAACGTCAGGTTCTGATGCACGCCGACGTCGCTCCACCAGATGCGCAAAGTGTCCGCGTCGCTCGATTCGTATGGCCCGGCCCCGCGTTCGCGCTTCAATCCCCACGCGTCGCCTTCGTGGTCGAGTCTGACCGTTGCCATCAATTGTCTTTGCCCGTTCTCATGGACTTTCCAACGGCCCATGTGATGGCTGCACGCGACGATGCCGGGCTTGATGCCTTCGGTTACCCAGGCCTTCACCACAAAATAACCAATCTCGGTTTCGACGCGGACCAAATCGCCGGTGCGCACACCCAGGGCCAAGGCGTGCGAAGGATGCAGCCACAGTGGGTTCGTGTGCGCAATTTCATTCAGCCACTTCGCATTGGCGCTGCGCGTGTGAATTTGAATCGGTAGACGAAACGTCGAGATCAAAATTGTCTGATCAGGTTCCAGGTTGTCCGGGTGCACGTGGCTTTTGATGTAAGTTGGGATCGCGTATTCACGCCAGCCCCACTCAGCCAGCGTCCGGGAAAAAAACTCGAGCCGGCCGCTGGGGGTAGGGAAGCCACGCTTGATTTCGCCATCGACTTTCACGCCGACAAGCCTGCGGCCCTCTTCGTCGCCGTCGGGACTTGGAATCGGGACTACATTTGGCGATGACGGTTTCGCCGCGCGCGTGAACACGCGACCCAGATGATCTTCGCGAATGTCTTCCAGCTCTGCACTCGGGACGGTCTCTTCATAGATCGCGCCGACTCTCCTGCTGATTTCGAATGAGCCATAGCGACGCATGAATTCAAGCGGGGTCAGATTTTCCTCGGCGGCCTTCTCAGGCAAGCCCGGCACTGAGTTCTCAAAGATCCAGCCGTAGTATTCATCGACGCTCAAGCGTTCACCCGGATGCTGCTTTGATTCCACGAACTGGCGGATGCCGAGACTGCCATCGCGATCGATGCGCCAGGTCAGCTCCATCCAGAATTCGTTTTCTTCCCAAACCTCGCCGGGATTTACTTCACGCGTATCGTTGATGTCCTCACCATCACGTTGTCGCGCGGCTCGCATCACGGGCTGGCGAAAGCCGAGCCACTGTGAATCGTGCGTCTCGTATGAATGCAGGTCGTGACGCTCAGGTCCCAGACCCATCGGCAGAATGTAATCCGCAAAGTACGTGGTCTCGTTCCACACCGGCGTCAATGCGACATGACATCCAATAAGGTTCTCGTCGGTCAACGCTTCAATCCACGAGAAGCCGTCAGGATTGGTCCACACCGGGTTGTAAACACGCGTGAAGTAAGTATCAAGCCGGCCGCGTCCGTCCTTTAGAAAGTGCGGTAGCAGAAAGGACATCTCGTGCATCGCCAGCGGGAATTCGCGCGGCCAGGTCTTTTCGTTCCACATCTTCGGATGCGGCGGGGAGTAGATTGGCTTCGGCACAAACTTGTTCCATGCGTTTGGGAAGACTCCGCCTTCAGTCGCTACGGCGCCGAGCAAGCAGTTGATCATGAACAGCGCCCGCGCCACCGACCAGCCGTGACTGATGCCCGAAGTAGCGCTGCGCCAGTTGTGACTGGAGAAACGCGTGCCCGCGGTTGAAACAAGCTTGGCGATCTCTTCCAGCGTCTTCGCGTCAACGCCGGATTCGTTTGCGGCAAACTCGAACGTGTACTGCGCGTAGAGCTCTTTGAGCACGCGCTCAAAATCTTCGAACTGCTGTCCGACAAACTTCAGTTTGTCGCCGGAACCATCGTTACTCGGTTGTTCGACAAACTGAAGTTTGTCGGACATCAGATATTCTTCCCAATTCCACCAGCGCCGCACGAACTCTCGGTTGTAAAGATTGTTTTGAATCAGGTAATTCGCGATAGCCAACAGGATTGCCGCTTCCGATCCGGGATAAGGCGAGATGTATTGATCGGCGTGCGTCGCCGTGTTGGAAAGCCGCGTGTCAAAGACGATTAGCTTGGCGCCGCTCGTCTTGCCATCAATCACGCGTTGCGCGTGCGGGTTGAAGTAATGCCCGGACTCGAGATGCGCACTGATCAGCAGAATGACTTTCGCATTCGCATGATCGGGACTGGGACGATCCAAGCCCATCCACAATTGATAACCTTCGCGCGCGCCCGAAGAGCAGATGTTGGTGTGCGAGTTGTGCCCGTCGACGCCCCACGCCGCCAGAATGCGTTCGGTGAAGCCATCCTCGCCCGGCCGCCCGACGTGATACATGATCTCGTTCCGACGATCCTCAACGATCGCTTTTCGTATGCGCGCGGCGATCGTGTCGAGCACTTCATCCCAACCGACGCGCTCCCATTTGCCCTCGCCGCGTTTGCCCGCTCGCTGCAGCGGATAAAGAATGCGATCCGGATCGGTAATCTGATTGAGCGTCGCCGGCCCCTTCGCGCAGTTACGCCCTCGGCTCCCCGGATTCTCCGGATTGCCTTCGAACTTCTGAATCTTGTGAGTGTCTTTGTCGATGTAAGCGAGCAACCCGCACGCCGACTCGCAATTGAAACACGTAGTCGGCACGAGCGAATAATGCCGCTCTTTACGACGCGGCCACGCCTGCGAATCCAGCTCAGTCCAATCATCCCAGCGTTCCTTGGGCGGGAACGCCGCGAGATGGATGCGGCTGGGGCCGGGGTAGAAGGTTTCGTCACTCATATGAGATTGCTCTTCACTTAATCGTTAGAATCGCTCCTGGACCAGGCGGAAGCGCGAGTGCCGCTCGAAGAATCTCGTCGAAGTTGCCAGGAGTTGTCATTCGCTAATAGCTCTCAATCAGCGTCACGAATGGTGCCCATGAAGTGGACTGAAGCGATTCGTACAGCTTCCGATCGTCCGTCATCAACCGACACGCTTTCGCAGCCGCGAGCGCGATGTAGAGCGAATCGTAAACCGTTCGCTTCGTCGCGAGCGCGATTTGGAACGCCTCGGTGAGTAATCCGCTGGTGTAGTAGTAACCGAGTGGAAGTTCTTGAACCGCATCGACTATTGTTCTTGATTCCGCCTCAGTCAGTTCACCCAGCAACGCTGACTTCTTCCAAACGATGTTGGCGAATTCAGCGAGCGCAAACTCAGGCACGATCAACTCATGCTCGTCCGAGAAGAAACGAATCGCTTGCGCTGAATGAACCTCCGGTACGTACAGCTTGATTGCTACGCAGGCATCTACGACGTAGAGGCTCATCGTTTGCGATCTTCGGCGATTAGAATGGTGCTATCGCTATGCTTTCGTCCTTCAAGGCTACGACGGATCTCTTCCGCCTTGCGCAGAGATTCCTTCATCAGCTCGTTTCGAGCATCGTCGGCGACTGTGTCGCGGCTAATTCTCTTTAAGTTGTTGAGCTTCTGTGCCATGGGCTTTGCTCTCCGATTGGCTCATTATTACATTTCGAGTCCCTGATGGGCTACGCTTAGACACATCAACTGTCACGCGGCGTACTCAGCAAAACATCATTCAAAACCAACGCGCCAATGGCGCGCCGCCCACTCCGCTAGACGAAGTCGGCAGGCGCGCTGGCCGGGGTTGACGTCACTACTTGAAAAGATCCGGGTTGTCTTTTTCGAGCTTGGTTGCCTGGGCGGCCAGATCTTCAGCTTCCTTACTGAGCGCGTCGACCTTCGCGTTGTTTGCGTTGGCCCGGCTGATGAAGCTGTCTCGACTTTCGCTGTCAATCAAAGCTTGCGGAGTGCCTTTGGCGGTCTCGACCAGTTCCGCGCGCTTGTTGTATTCCTTCACTTTGATTCCCAGGTATTCTTTGAATTTGTCGCTGAGCTTCAGCTTACTGGCTTCTTCATACTTCTTCGCCGCTTCCTTGCACTTCTCCGCGGCCTTGTCGTAAGCGGCGACGGCTTCTTTGGCGAGAGTTCGGGCCTCCGCCAGATCGGATACCGGTGTCTGCAGCATCTTGGCCTTTTTCTCTTCAGCCTCGGTCACATACTTCTTACCTTCGTTGACCGCGGCGTTCCCTTCATCGACCAGCTTGTTGGCTTTTTCCGTCTCGTTTCCGCTACTGCAAGCCAGAACGGCCGCGACCAACAGGAGCAACGCCATGAATGTGCTCGAATGACGTTGGTTGTGCATCTTTATCTTCATCTTTGGGGTCTCCTATTCTTAACCAGCCTCTAAACGTCGTAATCAAAATCGTCTAATTTCCTTATCGGGCTCACGCCAGTGGCACCGATTGTCCGGCCTGCACATACGCGTGCTCGAAGAGCATCAACCCAATCAAAGCGAGCGGCGCGCCACCAATGCCGATTGACGTGCTGACGTATCCGAGGATGGCTAACCACGGCAATAAACCACCAAGTACGGACAGCGCAATCCCGATCCAGAACTCGCTTCGGTAGCGGCCGTGCACCATTTCCCAGATCGCCAGACGCGCGTGCGCGGTTGGGTGAGTGAGCGAAACTTCGCCCCAGATCATGAGCACGTGAAGCAGACTCGTAAGTGCGAAAATCCACAGCGAAGCGAGTACTGATCGTGGCGCCGCATCGATGAAGGTAAGTGCCGAACGTGCTCCGTCAAGCCATGCCGTCACTGGCAACAGCACAGCCGAACCCACTAGCAGTGTCTGCACCAACAGATGCGGCGGCAAGAGAGGATTCTGCCAAAGGTCGCGCGCCTTCGCCTGTGCAAATAGGTAAGCCGTGTAGACGGCGGTCATGATCGAAAGAGGTAAACCCGCGATCACCAACCATTGTTGTAGAGAGGTCGCTTGCAGCAGACTAGCAATGAAGTGCAAAGCCAGCACTGCCGAATAACCCGCGATGATAAACGCGCCTTTCACCAACCAGCTTTTCCATTGAGGCCGCGTGAAAATCATATAGAAGCGCGACGGGTGTTCGAGGTCCCAGATCAATAGCAAGCCCGTAATTCCCAGGAACGCGCCGGAGACAATTGGCGTGACCCATAACCACAACGAACTTTGAGAGCTGATAAAACCAAACAGGACCAGCAAGGCTGCGACTAAGTAAACACCTGCAGCGACCCCCTTCGTCCACGTATACAAACTGACGCGCCAGTCCCAGGGAATCGAGTGCGCGACATCGTAACTCAACAAGGCCGCGGCGGAGCTGTTGTTGAAAGTTGGATTGCCTGAAACGACATGTTCGCTATCCTGTTGCTGCTCGCTCCACATGAACAATCCAGCTTCGGGACGACGGGCCGCGAGTGGATCGAGCGTGGCCTGATGCGCGCCTTTGTAGAAAAGCTTGGGCAGCGTTTCCTTTTCAGGACGCCGCACGTTTACGGCCTCACGATTAATGATCTGCCCGACATACGACGAAGGATCGTTCATGTCGCCGATCAGGATTGCCTGCGTCGGGCAGACGACGACGCACGCGGGCTCTAACCCAACATCGATCCGGTGCGCGCAGAAGTTGCACTTCTCAGCCGAATGATCTTCCGGGTTGATAAAGATCGCGTCGTAAGGGCAGGCGGCCATGCAGGCTTTACAGCCGATGCAAATAGATTTATCAAAGTCGACAATGCCGTCCGGCCGCTTGAACATCGCAGTCGTTGGGCACGCGGTTACACAAGGCGCGTGCGCGCACTGGTTGCAGCGCGTGACCTGATGCGCGCGGCGCACCTGCGGAAACACTCCCACGTCGACGTGCTTGACATAGGTGCGGGTGACGCCGATGGGCACGACGTTCTCAGACTTGCAGGCAGTCGTGCACGCGTGGCAACCGATGCAGCGAGTGTGGTCGATCACCTTGGCCCACTGGACGCGGTCCTGGCGAGCTGGTTCTGGCTCGATCATCTTAGTATTCGCAAAGTGTGAAAGTAATGCGGCGAGAATATATCACGCCGAGACGTTGCCTCACAGATGAAACTTGAACGTCGTTCCCAGGGCGTTGATGTCCCCCGGGCGCGAATGACCGTCATTCTGTCTGACGTAATAAAGTTCGAGCGTGAAATGCTGGTTAATTTTCCTGCTGGCTCCGACGAAGATGCGATTGCGGATCCAGGCTTTGGCGATTGAGTCGTAAAAGACCTCGTCGGCGACGTAGCCGCTGACTTCCACCTTGCCGAGTTTCACGGGATGCTCAAGCTGTATTCGGTTTCGGTACTGAATAAAATTGGGCGCCGGATGGTGAATATGAAACTCGACGCGATTGCGATCTCCGATAGTGAAGCGCCCAGCGGGAAATTTTACCGCGGCCTCGAGCGTGATGCGGTCTTCGGTGCTGTGACTAGTTGGCGTTGGCTGTGAAGCTACACGCAAGTAGAACGGGAAAAGAGTCAGATACTTGCCGGCCTTGAACGAGACTCCGGCGCCGATACGCTCATTAACCGGCCGGGACACGTTGCGTCCGAAGCGGATCACTCCCAGCAGCACAATACTCACTGGCTTATTGATCGGCATCGCGACCTGCGTCTCAGTCCAAATTTCAGCGTCGCCACGGGGCGGCGGCTTTGTTGATTGCGCGCTTAGGGTTAAGCAACCAGCCGAGGCGATCGCGAGAAACAATGCGACGCGGCCCATCAGTGCCTGGGTTGAACTGCGGCAACCTGAGAAGCGAAGATGCCCGGTAAGCAAGAGATTCTCGCTGGAGTCTAGGGTCGAAGATCACGCTGGTTATAACACAAATCTCATCAGCCCAGGTGGGTTTCATCACTAAGCTTGAGTATGCAATAGTAATCTTTTTCACCAGACCAACCGTGTCAGAAGCCGACCGTGAGGGAGGGCTCCTTCGGTTGCCAGGCCTCCCCCACGGTCGGACTTCTGACACTAAGCACAGCGCGTTCGAGGACGACGATTGAAAGAACGATTGCTCCAATACCTGTTATGCCCTGCGTGCGGCGGCGCGATCGCGCTTCGGTCTGACGAGCAGCGCGAGGCTGAAGAGATCATCGAGGGCCAACTCGCCTGCGCGGCTTGTGCACGTTCGTGGCCAATCGTGCGCGGGGTGCCGCGGTTTGCTGCGCTCGATGAAGTCGAAGCAGAGAAAGCCGCCACTGCGGCCGGCTTTGGCTGGCAATGGCAACATTTCACCCAGGCCGATGACAAGTACGAACAACAGTTTCTCGGCTGGATAGCTCCGGTTGCGCCAGAGTTTTTCAAAGATAAGATTGTGCTCGAAGGCGGATGTGGCAAAGGGCGTCACACGCAACTGGCCGCGCAGTGGGGAGCCGGTGAAGTGATTGGCGTTGATCTGAGCGCAGCGGTTGAAACTGCATTCGCGGCGACCCGGCATCTGCCGAACGCGCACATCGTCCAGGCTGACATCTACAACTTACCGTTCGCTCGCGTGTTCGATTATGCATTTTCAGTCGGGGTGCTGCATCACTTGCCCGATCCGCGCGGCGGTTTCAAATCACTCTCCGCGAAGGTCAAGACGGGTGGGCACATTTCGGCCTGGGTCTATGGCGCCGAGAACAACGAATGGATCACGCGTTGGGTAAACCCCTTGCGCCGTCGTCTGACCTCGCGCATGAAACCGAGCGCCTTGCTGCAGCTTTCAAAAATTCCGGCTGCGCTCATGTTCGCGGCCACCAAGTTGATTTATGGCCCACTGAATCGATCGCAGCGCGGCGCGTCGCTGGCGCGACATCTCTTCTACAATGACTATCTGAATGCGATCGCTCCGTTTGGCTGGCGAGAACAGCACACGATCGTCTTCGATCATCTGGTTGCGCCGACCGCGTTCTACATTTCCCGCGCGGAGTTCGCCGACTGGTGGCGTGAAATTGGTGCCGGCGAGGTGAATATCAGCTGGCACAATAGCAATAGTTGGCGGGGATTTGGGCTGATCGGCGCATAAACAAACCGTCGGGGTGACACAATGAATGATTATCCGAAGATAGCTACCATAGTTGTTCGTGGGTTCGCTTACTATCTACTTCTGTGGGTCCTCATAGAGTGGGCCATTATTGCCATGGGTAGTCTCTTGATCACCTTTGGACTAATCTCTCATACCTCCATAGCCCTTGAGGCCAGACTACTGTCGAGTGTTGTTTACCTGCTCGCAGGTCTGGTCTTGCTCGCTAGAAGTGGGTCTCTCGGTAGTCGTATTGCAGCAGATATGAACGAAGATGAATCAGAACGCCAGTCAGATCTAGAACCCGAGCAGTAAATTCCGCCTGATCAGCAAGGCCGTTGACGGCACTTCCGCCGAACCTAGGAACGTCTGATCAGTTGACTGAAACGTGCGTGGTTTCTTCCCCTCGCTTTGGGAGGGGTTAGGGGAGGGTGCGAAGCTTGTCGCACACAAACCCTTCCCAACCTCTCCCAAACAGAGGGAGAAAATACTTTTCAAAGTTTGTCGTCGTGGACGATCAGAGATTAAACGCAAAGGAACGCAGAGGATTCCGCAGAGGACGCAAAGGATTTCCTCTGCGTACCTTTGCGAAAACCTCTGCGCCCTCTGCGTTAAGCCCCACCTTTGCTTTGTCGACGTGCGCCATCGCCGACCTTTCCGATCTCTGCCTTTAGCGATAAGCTAAAACCCGATGTCAGAGATAGCAATTAACCAACGATCCTGGTTGAAGTGGATTCTGATCGGCGCCGGCTGGACGCTGTTCGCGCTTTTCTTTTCCAGCGAAATCGTTGTTACCCGTGCTTATCTTGGCCGGCCCCTGGGTTTTGGGCAGGCGTTTACCGCGTGGTTGATCTGCGCCTTACTATGGTTTGCGGCGACGCCGTTAATTTTGTGGCTCGCCCGGCGCTTTCCATTGGAACGCCATCGTTGGTTCCGCAGTGCACTGGTGCACCTCGCTGCCGCATCGGTTCTCTCATTTCTGCTGCTGGGCCTGTACGTCTACATCATGTCTCTGATTGGCCTTGAACCTGGGCCACGAACGTTTCTCCAGGCTTTTCGAGGTCAACTGGTCGGCAGCTTTCATTCGGAGTTCCTGACCTATTGGATGGTCATCGGCCTGTGCCAGGGCGTCGACTATTATCGCAAGTACCGTGAGCGAGAGCTGCGCGCGTCGCAGCTTGAAACCAGACTGGCACAGGCACAACTGGACGCACTGAAAATGCAATTGCACCCGCATTTTCTCTTTAACACTCTGAACTCGATTTCGGTTCTGATGACTGAGGATGTCAAAGCCGCGCGGCGCATGCTCATTCGTTTGAGCGAGCTGCTGCGCGCCAGTCTCGAAAATGCCGGGGCGCACGAGGTCTCGCTTAAAGAGGAGCTGGAATTCCTCAGGAACTATCTGGAGATCGAGCAGATGCGTTTTCAGGATCGGCTCACGGTGCGAATTGAGGTTGAGCCGTCGGCGCTCGACGCGTGCGTTCCCAATTTGATCCTGCAGCCTTTGGTTGAGAATGCCATCCGTCATGGAATCGCACCGCGCGCGCAGCCAGGGGTGGTGGAAATTCGCGCTGAGCGCGAAAACGGAATGGTGCAGCTCCAGGTGCGCGACAACGGCGCGGGATTGGGATCAGCTTCGCCTGAAACTCTGATGAAAGGCATCGGGCTTTCAAACACACAGGCGAGGCTCAAGCAACTCTACGGCGCGGCCCATCGTTTTGAAATGCACGATGCGGCTGGCGGTGGTCTCGAAGTCACGATTGCAATACCTTTCCGCAACCACACCGCTTCTGCAGATACTCTTGTCGACTAGCCATGCCGAAAATTCGCACGTTGATCGTTGACGACGAACCTCTGGCGCGCCGCGGAATTCGTGCCCAACTCGACGAAGAAGCAGACATTGAAATTGTTTCGGAGTGCCGCAACGGGCTCGAGGCGGTAGCTGCTATTGAAGAGCAGTCCCCGGACCTGGTGTTTCTCGATGTGCAGATGCCTGAGCTGGACGGTTTCGGTGTGCTCGAAGCAGTCGGCGTCGATCTCATGCCGGTGGTGATTTTTGTGACCGCTTATGACCAGTACGCCCTGCGCGCCTTTGAAGTGCACGCGCTTGATTATCTGCTGAAGCCCGTGGACGCAGAACGCTTCGCCAGCGCTTTACAGCGGGCCCGAAAGCAGATTGAGCATCATAATGTTCAGGACTTGAACCAACGCTTGCAGAGCTTTCTGGATGATGTGCAGGCGAAACAGAAATTTACTGAGCGGCTGGTGATTAAATCAAGCGGCCGAATTTTCTTTTTGAACGTGCAGGAAATTGACTGGATCGAAGCTGCTGACAATTACGTGCGCCTGCACGTCGGGCGCGACTCTCATCTGCTGCGCGAAACGATGAACCACCTGGAAAAGCGGCTCGATCCGGATCGTTTTCTCCGGGTTCACCGCTCGCGGATTATCAACCTCCGCCAGATCAAAGAGCTGCAACCACTCTTTCGCGGAGAGTACGACATCATGCTTCAGGACGGCACGCGGCTGGAGTCTGGACGCGGGTATCGAGATAAGCTACAGAAACTTTTCAGCGGATCTTAGTGGCACAGACTTCCTTCTGTGATTTGAATCAGCCGCTCCGCGGCTATGCCACCCCGAAACTTCACCCCGCCCCGGAACCATCTCACCCGGTGATATCCATCCTTCGCCACAAATCCGTTCTCTCAATCTTGATCAGTGCCTAGACTCCTGAACGGAGGCCCATCCAATTTGACAGGAGAGGACTCTGCATTTTTTATGAAGAGAATCAGTAGAGCTTTTGCTTTTACTATAGCGATGGTCGTATCGACATCCGGCCAGACGTTCCAATCAACCTCGGCCACGAGGATGAGCGATAACGAAATCACAAAACAGCTCGAAGCATTAGTCGAGAAGGCTGCAACTGAAGATTCGTTTTCCGGGGCCGTACTGGTTGCCAAAGACGGCAAAGCGATTTTCGAGCGGGCCATCGGGTTTGCCAATAACGACACCAAACTCCAAAACAAAACGACAACCAGGTTCAATCTGGGTTCAATCAACAAATCCTTCACCAGCGTCGCGATAGCGCAACTGGCTCAGCAGGGCAAACTGGCATACACGGATACGATCGCGAAACATTTGCCCGATTATCCCAATAAAGGCGTCGCCGAAAAAGTAACGATACATCAACTGCTGACCCATACTTCGGGCCTGGGAGACTACCTTACGCGCGACTTAGCAGCAGCAAAAACTCTACGGGATCTTCTGCCATTGTTTGTGAACCAGCCGCTCTTGTTTGAGCCCGGCCAGAAACAGCAATACAGCAATTCAGGTTACGTCGTCCTGGGGCTAATCATCGAGAAGCTATCGGGCCGCAGCTATTATGACTATGTGAAGGAGAACATTTTCAAGCCCGCGGGCATGACCCGAACAGATTCCTTTGAGCGTGATCAAAAAGTTGCCGATCTGGCCGTGGGTTATACCAGCATGGGGCCCGAAGGTCCGCAGCCAGGGCCGCGAAGACCTAACACAGTAACGTTGGCCGGTAAGGGCAGTTCTGCCGGCGGTGGCTATTCAACGGTCGAGGACATGCTCAAGTTCGCGAACGCACTCAACGCGAACAAACTTCTCACTCCGGAGTTTACCGAGATTGTCTTCAGCGGCGGTGGTGCGCAAAGGCCTCCGGGCGCCGGCCGGGGCGGCTATGGCTTTATGCAAAATCAAGCGAACGGAATACGCGTAGTCGGGAACGGCGGCGGCGGGCCGGGCGTCAACGCCATGTTCAGGATTTATTTTGGACGCGGCTATACGGTGATTGTCTTGTCTAACTATGATCCGCCGTCCGCCGAACGCATCGCGGGGAAGATCAATGAAATGGTTACCGCCAATTGATGTGATCGGCGATTAACGATCGGGGCCTGCATCGCTGCTCAAAAGTGATTCGACACAGTCCGCGCAGCGGACGACCGAGAATAGCCCAGCGATTTATCGCTGGGATCATAAGGCGCATCATACTCAGTCCGTGAAACGGACGGCTGATTTGAAAAGGAACCTATACTTACCACAGGTGTCGCTGGTTCAGCCGTCCGCTTCACGGACTGGCAACTCTGTCGACGCATTTCCCCAGCAGTGAACTGCTGGGCTATTGGCAGTCGTCCGCTACGCGGACTGTTCGAATAACTCTCTCTGCGCAAAACCGCACTGCAAAGGATTCGGAGAAACTATGAAACTTACCAGGCCCTGCTTTGTCGTTCTGATGTTGATTACGAGCTGTGTTTACGCTGGTGCGCAAGATGGTGCCGCGCAGGCGGTTCAGAAAATGGAACGAGCGTGGCTCGATGCATACGAGCAGCATGACGAGAAAGCGATGACGGCGATCGTAGCCGACGATTTCACCATTACGTTTCCCGACGGCTCGATGCAAACCAAGTCTCAGATAATTACGTCGCTTAAGGGTGCGAGTGGCGGTCAACGGCCCACGATGAAGTTTCACACTGAAGAGGTGCAAGCTCGTGTATACGGCGACACGGTAATTCTTACCGGCCGCGTCGTAACGGAATACCAGCGCGACGGGCAAACGATGTCGAAAGAGCAACAGCGCTATACGGACACTTATGTCAAGCGCAACGGACGTTGGCAGGTCGTCGCGTCTCACCTGTCAAATGATACGCCGCGGCAAAAAACGAACTAGTCTGAAAGGAAGCAATTGAAACCATGAAAACAAAATTCTGTTTCGCCCTGATACTAATGCTGTTTGGTGTCGTGTCGCTGGCTCGAGCTCAATCGCCTGCCGACGCGACCGCGATCAAACAAACTGCGCTCGATTACATCGAAGGCTGGTACGAAGGTAACGCCGAGCGCATGGAGCGCGCACTCCATCCTGAACTGGCCAAGCGAATTGTGCGCACGAGTCCCGAAGGTTACAGCAGGCTGGATCAGATGAGCGCAATGTCACTGGTGTTGGGAACCAGGCGTGGCGGCGGTAAGAATACCCCAGCAGATAAGCAGCAAAAAGATGTGACCATCCTCGACGTCTACGAGAACGCGGCCAGCGTTAAGGTGGTGGCGTCGGATTGGATCGACTACCTGCACATGGCGAAATTCAACGGACGTTGGGTGATCGTCAACGTGCTTTGGGAACTCAAGCCGCAGAAGAAATAGGTTCTTAAACCTCAAATCTCAGATCTGAAATCTCAAATCTCAGATCTGAAATTTTAGATCGCAGATTTGAAATCTCAAATTTCAAATGACGGGCTCGCTTCGCGGCGGGCCTTTTTCTTCATTCCGAGATAAGCTTACCTACCGCGCGACTCATCGATCTATTGCGCGCTCTCTCACAAAAATTTGCTTAGTCGTAGACGGCTGGACTGTGGGCTTGAGAAAGTGGCCGAGGTCATTTGCCCGGAATCTTAATGCTGACACGCCGGGAAAAAGTCATCTTCTACCTGGTTTTCTTTACCCTTTTTCTGCTGGTGTTCATTCCGGCGGCCGAAATCCTGGCGCGCGTAACCGGACATCGACCCTGGGTCGTAAACGAACTCAGGGTAAAGGTCGAGCCCGGCGGCCACCTCTATACCACACATCCAACTTTGGGGTATGCGCCCGTGCCAGGACAATTTAAGGTCACCATTGATGATTCGTATACGTTTAGATTCACGAACCTGAGTAACTCCCAGAGAGTGACTCATCCTCTGAACACTTATCCGGTTCAGTCTGGCCGGAATGAGATTTGGATTTTAGGCGATTCCATCACCTACGGCTGGTCCGTCAACGATGAAGAAGCCTTTCCCTGGTTGTTACAGGCAGATCTGCCGAACTTAGAGATAGTGAACTTCGGAGCCATGGGATATGGAACGCTGCAATCCTTGATTCAGTTGCGGGAGGCGCTGCAACATCGAAGCAAGCCGAAGTTGGTAGTTCTTAATTACGCCTCGTGGCACGACGTGAGAAACACATTCATCCGGGCCCGCCGGAAGATGCTGGCTGTGGCGAGTTCTCTGGGACCTGTCAACCAGCCTTACGCGCGGCTCACGAATGACGGGAAATTGGAGATCGTGCAGGGAACACTTCAGTTTCGGGAGTTCCCTTTAATGCGTTACTCGGCGTTCAGTAACATGCTCGAAGAGACGTACGACGAATACGAGGAACGTTATGTTGACAGCCACAAAGTAACCAAAGCAATCATGAAAGAAATTGCGCGACTGTGCCGGGCCGAAGGGATTGAAGTAGTTGTGGCCGCGTTGACCTCCGATGCCACGACTTCAGACATGCTCGCCTCCGCACAGAGTGAAGGCATGAAAACGTTCAGCATGTTTGTCGACTTGAGCATTAAGGAAAACAACAACCTTCCATTCGATAGTCATCCCAGCGCGACTGCTCACAGGCAATATGCACAGCTACTTAAACCATATCTGACTAACCTGTTGCAGGAAGAACGTCAAAGGTAGTTATTGGGCATCGTCGCCGCGGAGCGGCGAAAGATCTGTAGCCCACGGCGCAAAGCCGTGGGTTCGATCCCGATTAAGTAAGAGAGCCGCGGAGCGGCGCAACCAGAAAGGCTCCAAGTGTTTCGCCCCTGGTGGGGCTGGTTCGTCTGTCACCTTCGCTTCCCACGGCTGGCGCCGTGGGCTACAGATCTTTTGCCGCTCCGCGGCTGCAAATTCTAATCTTCGCACTCACGATTGAGGTTGCGGCAACTTACGCCTTCAGGCTTGCCTTTTCATTCTTCTCTCCCTGCTTAGCATCCTGCCAAAGAGCTTCCAACTGTTCAAGGGTGGTTTCCTGAAATGACTGCCCGCGCTCTTGCAGCACTCTTTCGATGGAAAGGAAGCGGCGCCGGAATTTGCGATTGCTGAGCTTCAACGCTGCCTCCGGCTCAACGTTCAAACGCCGCGCAATGTTGGTGATGACGAAAAGCAAATCACCGATCTCTTCACGGACATGCGCGTGATCCGCTTCGGCATTGGTATCGGCATGAAGGCTAATCGCTTCGCGCAACTCATCAACCTCTTCCTGTAACTTTTCAAAGATGTCCTTGATTTGGGTCCAGTCAAAACCAACCCGGGCTACTTTAGTCGAAATCTGATGCGCCTCCATCAACGCCGGCGCTTTGGTCGAGACGCCGTCGAGGATGGATGCGTTTTCGGATCCGGCCGATCCCTTGCCGGCGGAGCGTTTCTCTTCAGCTTTGATCGTCTCCCAATTGCGCAGCACCTCGGCCGAGTCGCCGGCTTTGGTGTCGCTGAAAACGTGTGGATGCCGTCGCACCATCTTGGCATGCACTTCTTCAATCACGTCGTCGATGTTGAATTCGCCGCGCTCGTTGGCGACCCGCGCGAAGAAAGTAATCTGGAATAGCAAGTCGCCCAGTTCTTCGCGCAATGCCGCGGGTCGCCCTTCGCGCGCTTCTTCGAGCGCATCGAACGCCTCGTAGGCTTCTTCCAAAAGCATCGGCGCCAGCGTGGCGTAGGTTTGCTCGCGGTCCCAGGGACAACCGTCCGGCGAACGCAGGCGGTCCATTAGGGCCACCAGATCATAAAATGTTTTAGGCATCGAGTTGATTGTCCAGAATCGTCAGTGGGAGTTCAAGTTCAGTAGAAACCACGCACGCTATTGCTGGGAGCGCGGAGATCCCGTCCGCACGGCTTGCGCACGAGTCTGTCAGAAGAAACGACTGATGAGAGAATATTTTCCGCAGATGCTTCACCCCGGTTTAGGGGTGAGATGTTTATAGATTGCGAGTCCAATACACTCCAACTCCGTTCGGAGGAGGGAATGATCTTGAGTTGTAAATGTCTCGTTGAGTTCCGCTCCCCCGAACGGAGTTGATGACTTTATCCCTTCCGTTCTATAAACATCTCACTCCTACGGAGTGAAGCAGAGCTTAGCAACAACTCCTCGCGTTTTGCTTAGTGCGGACGGGAAGTCCGCATTCGCAGCACCCGGCTTTTGCGATCAAGATGACGCGGGTGCTAACATCGCACTCGTCTCAATAAACTTAATTCATATGCGTGTGACGAGGTCAACTCCGGCCGAAATCCGCGCCGAAGGGTTTTCATGGATGACGAGCAACCAACTTTAAAGGTAGTCGATCGCCGGCCGTTTAATCCCGACGGCACACCGCGTGAGCTCTCACCGGAGGAAAAGGAAGCGACGGAGCGCGCCGCCGCGGAATCCTCCAGAGCTGTTGCGGCTGAGAATGCTCCGCGCCCCGAGCCGCCCGCGGCGCCGGCGGAAACCGCGACGCGCCGTGAACCACAGCCGAAAGCAACCACGGCTGCGCCGCGCGCGGAAAGTGAGCCGGCGCACGCCGGGCACGATCCGCTGGATGATCCGGCAAGTTTCCTGAGCCTGATCATGTCGCTGGCATCCAATGCGGCCGCCAGTTTGGGAATGATGCCTCATCCGGTGACCGGCGAAACCGGCGTCGATCTCAAAACCGCCAAACATTGGGTTGACGTGTTGGGGATGCTGGAACAGAAAACTCGGGGCAATCTCGATCCGCAGGAAGAGCAGGTGCTCGAAAGTCTGCTGGCGGATCTGCGGATGCAATACGTTTCTTTTACCAGCTCGCCTCCGCCGGCGAAGTTCAGCGCCAGCGATATCACTGGCGGTAAGTAGGGGTTTCGTTTTGGGGCGAGCCGGAATTCATTTTCCATTTCTCATTTGACATTTTTCATTTGCCATTACTAACGACGGCGTAGACTTAATCCAATCCTGAGTCTTGCCAAATGGAAAATGACAAATGAGAATTGACAAATGGGAAATGATCCTTGATCTGACTACCTACGAAGATGCGTCTAACCTTCCTCGGCACCGGTACATCGACCGGAGTTCCCTCAATCGCCTGCGACTGCGAGACCTGCATCTCTGACGATTCGCGTGACAAGCGTCTGCGCGTGTCTGTTCTAATCGAGCATGCCGGCCAAACCATAATCGTTGATACTTCGACGGATTTTCGCCAACAGGCCCTGCGTCACGGACTCAAACACCTCGACGCGGTGATGGTGACGCATTGTCACGCGGATCACATCTTCGGCCTCGACGACATTCGGCCGCTGAATTTTCGCCACGGCGCGCTGGGTCTCTATGCCAACGAACGAGCCTGGGTCGACATCCGCCGCATCTTTACCTACGTCTTTGAGCCTACGCATTTTGGCGGCGGCCTGCCGCAGATCGTCCCGCATACGGTCGTCGCCGGCGCTCCGTTCTGTCTTGGCAACGATCTTGAAGTCACCCCTTTGGAAGTCATTCACGGGCGTCTGCCGGTGATCGCATATCGCTTCAATGACTTTGCGTACGCGACCGACTTGAGTGAGATTCCGCCGGACACCATCGACGGTCTGCGCGGTTTGAAAGTCCTGGTGCTGGACTGTCTCCGCATACGTCCACACACCACGCACCTTTGGCTGGAACGCGCGCTCGAATATGTCGAAGAGCTAAAGCCCGAACGCACGTACTTTACGCATATTACCCATGATATTAAGCATGCGCGCGATTCGGCGCTGCTGCCCGACAATGTTGAGTGGGCTTACGATGGGTTGGTGGTCTGTGATGAGTAGCGGTCATGCAAAACCCATTTTGCATTTGTCATTTTGCATTTGTCATTTGCCATTGGCAGATTCTTGTTCGTGTTAGTTCGTGTGATTTCGTGGATCGTTCTTCATTTCTTAGTCAAGCAGGCGATCCACGAAATCACACGAACGGACACGAAATAAGAACGTACGAATGACAAATGGAAAATGAAGACGACCACTCTACTCATTTCTAGTCTCTGAATCGATGCGTCTATTCCACGGTATCGACAACGCCAAGATTGCTCGTCCGACGGTTTTGACGCTCGGCGTGTTCGACGGCTTGCATCTCGGGCATCAGCTCATCATGAAGACGGTCGTTGAGCGGGCCCGGGCAACGGGCGCCGTCCCGACGGTGATCACTTTCGAGCCTCATCCGCGCGCTCTGCTGCACCCCGAATCCGCGCCGCCCCTCCTGCAAACCTTCGATCAGAAAATCGAAGCGCTGGGCGTGCTGGGTATCGAACAGACCATCGTCATCCACTTTGATAAGGCTTTCGCACAGATTCGCGCCGAAGATTTCCTGCGCACGGTTATTGCTGACCGGCTGCACGCGCAGGAAGTTTATCTCGGCTGCGGCTTTGCGTTCGGTCACGGCCGTGAGGGCAATATCGAACTCCTGCGAACTGTTAGCAAGACTCTCGGTTTTTTCGCTGACGAGGTGCCGGAGCTCCGCCTGCGTGGACGCCGGGTCAGCTCCAGTCGCGTTCGCGAACTATTGCAGCAGGGCAAGGTAAATATTGCGCGCCGCATGCTCGGGCGGCCGTATGGCGTCGAAGGCCGAGTCGTGCGCGGAGCTGAACGCGGCGCCACCCTGGGATTTCCGACTGCCAATCTTCATCCGCAGAATCGGGTGATCCCTCGCAATGGCGTCTATGTCACGGCAACCTTGATCGACGGCCAGTGGCGACGTAGCGTGACTAACATCGGAACCCGTCCCACCTTCGGTTCAGACAACGAAAGTTCGGTCGAGACCTTCGTGATGGACTGGTCCGGCGATCTCTACGGCGACGTAGTGCGGGTGCGCTTTCTGCATCGCCTGCGCGAGGAAAAGAAATTCAGTTCCATCGATGAGTTGAAATCCCAAATCGACCGGGACGTGGCGCGGGCACACAATTACTTCGAACACAGCGGGGTCAGGAACACTTTGTCAATTGTCTAACTTGGTGGGGTCCCTGTTTACTTATCCACAGATTACGCAGATTTCACAGATTCTAAGGCCAAGTCGGCGAGTCTTGCTCTGCTTAGAATTGTTCTGCGTAATCTGTAATCTGCGGATGTGTTCGTTCTAACGATGGCAGCACCCGAAATCAAAAGAAATAGTTGGCGATGGGGGATTGGCGCCGCGTTGGCTTTAATGCTGGTGTCCCTTTTTCCGCAGGCTCATTTCATCGCTAGTCGCGGTCACGAGTGGCGCGGGGCCAACGCGATCGCGCATCCCGACGAAGTCGCTTACTCTGCCTATCTTGCCTCATTGATCCGGGGCAATCCGCGCCGCTACGATCCCTACACCGGCCGCGAGCAGACGCCTGAATCGCTTTTTTCTATTCAGTTAGTTCCCGCTTATGTGACTGCCTGGCCGGCGCGTCTGTTGGGCCTGCGAGCCTCGGTTGTTTTCATGATCCTGCCGCCGCTTTGCGCGCTGGCTTCGTCGCTGGCGATCTTCTGGTTGTTCTGGTTACTTACTCGCGATGAGCGAATAAGCGCGGTAGCGGTGCTCACGATTCTTGGCTTCGGCACGCTTATGGCCGGGCAGGGAATCGTGCGACACGTTCCGAATTTGCCCTACATGGTTCCGCTCTGGATCTCGAATCGAGTCGCGCCTGCGTCTTTGTACCATCTGCCGTTCCTCCGTCTTTATCAGCCCGCCGTCGCGTTCCCGCTCTTCTTCGTTTTCTGTGCTGCTGTCTGGTTGGCTTTGACGCGTCCAACCAGGCGAGCGGCGCTTGGCGCTGCCACCGGTGCCGGGTTGGTGTTTGCTTTGCTGATCTTCTCTTACTTTTATCTTTGGACAGCAGCAGCGGCGTGGCTGGTATGTGTGTGTTTTTTGTGGCTGGTGCTGAGAAGGTCGGAGCGGAAACGAACAACCGTCGTCTTCGGGGTGATCTTTGTGTTTGGCGCGATTGCCCTGGCTCCTTACTTCCGCATGCTTTCGAACCGAGCGGCCACGGTCGATGCAGCGCAGGCATTGGTCTTCACTCATCGCCCTGATCTATTTCGTCTTCCTGAGATCGCGGTGCTGGTCGTGCTGGCGTTGCTTGGATTCGGTGTTTGGCGAGGAGTCCTTCGCGGGCGCGACCCGGTGGTGCTGATAACAGCGGCGTTCGCGCTCTCGGTCCTGGCCGTCTACAATCAACAGATAATCACCGGAAGATCTTTGCAGCCGATCCATTACCAATGGTTCATCGCAAACTATTGCGCCCTGACCGCGATAGTTTTGACCGCGGCTCTTTGGTGGCGCATTAAAGATCGGATGAGATTGTCGAACCGTAGCCTCGCGTTGATCGCCGGTGCATCTCTGTTGCTTGCTTTCGGCGAAGTATGGCTGGCGGCGAGTGTCAGCTTTGATCACAACCGTCGGATTGATGAATCGATCCCCTTGACTCGTCGTCTGGTTGAATTGGCCCGGGCTGATGGTGCGCTGACTTCAGGTTCGGCTCAGACAGTTTTGATGGCCGATCTTAGGCTGGCCGATCGTTTGCCGACCGATGCGCCGCAGTCAGTTTTGTGGGCTCCACGCATGCTCGTCTTTCCCGGTGTCAGTGAAGCTGAAAATCGCGAACGCTTCTTCAGCCAACTCTATTATCTGGGTTATGATGACAAGAAGTTCTGGGCGGAGTTAGACACGTCGGATTGGAATTTCTTAGCCGGGTTATTTCCTTATCCTCGTCTGAGCACGGCCGTGAACGGCAACCAAACTCCCATAACTCCCGATGAACTGCGCGCGCAATTGGGGAGTTACCTCGAATACGTCCATTCATTCAATCGCGATCGGGCTGCAGCGCCGACGTTGGCGTATCTAGTAGTCCGCGCCGACAGTCAGCCTGATTACGCGAACCTTGATCGCTGGTACCAGCGCGATTCGGGAGAGCGCATTGGCAACTTCATTCTATACCGACTGAGATTGCGGGATTGATGTGATCACGACAGGTTTGAGCGGGCCCCCCGCGGAGTACGCCTTAAAGAAAAACGGGAACCCCATCGTCGCCTTGCCTGATGCGGTTTAGAGCAGCGGGCGGTAACCTTCCTGCCGAAAGTGCGGATCATTCGTCAGTACGTCAGTTAGGCCGCGTTCGCGCATTACATTCATGGAAATGCAATCAGTAAGGCTGTAGCCTTTGTCAGGACGTTCTTTCATACAACGCCATGCCCGCCAGGAAAGACTCTTCGGTCTGAGGAATTACGTCAACGTCCGTGCACCTCGACTGTGCCAACCGTATCTTCCCATCTCCAAATCCTGCCGGATCGCGGCCATCCTGTCCGCCCGCGCGCGGCGCGCAGAACTTTCCAAGGCGATTCTTTCGGGAGATCCGAGCGGGCTGCGCCCGCTGGACAGGATGTCCGCGATCCGTGAGCTAGTCAATCCAAGAAAAATGGCAATGAGGGGAAGACTGCGGCGGCTAGATTCCGTGCAGGCGCAAACGAAACTCATCATTGAAGGCGACGATTTCCGGCAGCCGATTTGAAAATGCACGCGCTTCGCGCAGGAGCATTGGCAGTCCGCCCGAGCGCAGCGTCAAACCATACGCGGGATTCATGAATATCGCCGCGATCTGTGGATTCAGGCGCTGTGGAACACCGTAGCGAATCGCTTTCAAGGCCGCCGGCGCAAATCCCGCACTGCGTCGCGGATTGGCAATCTCGATGGCCCGGTCAAAGATGTGCAGCCGTGTCGTGATATCGCGCAGAGCGAGATCTCGATGCACGAGAGCGTTGGCGATCGCTTCCGCAACCGCGCCTCGATGGTAATTCGCGCGAGCCGGCACGGGCGCATTGTCGATGTCAGCGTTACCATTTCGCGACCGTCTTGTGTCCAGCAAATCGACGTAACGAGAGGTGAACCGTAAAGCTGATTCATAGGTGGTCGCCAGGTTGCCGTGCAGCTCGACGCGCTCGATAACCGGCGCCTGGGCCGTGTCACCGCCAAACCTGGTCGCGATCAGCGCAGCTCGGGGCAGCAATTTTGCGACGCTTTCATCGCGGCCAAACAACAAGAGACTCGCGACTGTCGGTACCACGTCGTCGTGGCTGTTAGTAGCCAACATCAAATATCGTTCTAGAATTTCCGCAGTCGGATAATCCTTGACGCTCGCCGCGTCAAATGCGCCGCCTTCAAAGCCGCGCATGAAACTCCACAGATGCGCTTCATCTATGTCGGCCAGCGTCGCCCGCAGGGCCGGGATGGTTTCGTAAAAGAGAGGCCGGGAATCGTCAAGCAGGGTGGACAGTTCTTCCGGGGACGCTTCGCGTTTGTCCGCGCCGATGCGTATGAAGAAGCGTCCGTCGCGGGTGCGATAAGGACGGCGCTTGCCATTAACGTCGAGCGCCATGATCCGCCGGCCGTTGTCGAAAGCGATGCGATCAATAAAAGGAACGATCGATGGGACAACTTCTTCGCGGCAGATGCGCACCAGCTCATCCTGGACGTTCTCGCCGTCTTCGATACCTTCGACGCGCAACTGATCATTGACGCCGAACACGATCACTCCGCCGCCAGTGTTAGCCATGGCGACGATCTCCTGGGCGATGCGCTCGGGATTGGAAAGCTTTACTTTGAGTTCGAGGAAGGTATCTTCACCGCCGCGCACCAGACGCATTAGCTCAGTGCGGGATGTCTGCGGCGCGGCGGTCGAGTAAAGGTACTCCTGGAAAGAGCGTTCGGTGACCGGTTCGTGCCGTTGACTACTGCGAAATCTTTTGCGAGCCATTTGTGTAGTGACGGGGCCGGCGAACCCGCCCGGATGCGAAGGCGTGCGGCGCTTCGCATCGCTGGAATCAAAAGAGCTGGGGGAAACTTAACGCTTGACGGTTCTCAGTGTAGCATAGGCGCCGACGGAGCGCGGACATCTTGTCCGCCCTTGCGCAGCGCGCATACTCTTAGGACCCTTATCTGCGGAAGTTTGAGCGGGCTGCGCCCGCTGACGGACAGGGTGTCCGCGATCCGCAATAGATCTTATGTTCTCTCATCGTAACCATGCGAAAGCTTATGTAAGTCTCGGCTCGAATTTGGGCGACCGTGGCGGGAACCTTTTGCTGGCCGTGCGCGGCATGATGGAAGCGGCGTTGTGCGTCACGCGTCTGTCTTCAATTTATGAAACAGAGCCGGTCAGCGAAGTTGAGCAGACGCCTTTTCTAAATATGGTTGCAGAAGTGGGGAAGCCTCTACCGCCGGCGGAGCAGATGATGGCGCGCCTGCTGCGAATTGAGTGGCTGCTCGGCCGCACCCGCGACGTTAAAGACGGGCCGCGCACCCTCGACCTCGATCTGTTGCTTTATGGGGAAGTTCAAAGCCACACTGAGTTTCTAACGTTGCCGCATCCGCGAATGCACGAACGCAGGTTTGTGCTCGAGCCGTTGGCGGAAATCGCACCGCGCCTCGTTCACCCAACTTTGAAGCGCACAGCGTCGGAGTTGTTGGAGAGCGTGAACGATCAGTCAGCCGTGAAGCGCTGGTGTCCGTGACGGAGCGCACGCATCCTTGCGTGCGGTTCGCGGGCATCCCTGCCCGCAGGATTGATGGGTCACCAGGCGCAGGCAAGATGCCTGCGGTCCGCACGCAGGATGCGTGCGCTCCTCATCCCAACTTTGCCGTCGGCAGAAACTGTGGCCCGCGGCGGGCCTTCGTCGCTTGCTCAAACGCATAGGCGAGCTTGATCAGAGTTGGTTCGCTCCACGCGCGGCCAAAGAAGGAAATTCCCACCGGCAATCCAAACACGTAACCCGCGGGCACAGTGATGTGCGGATAGCCAGCCACTGCTGATGCCGTTGAATACCCGCCGGTAAAGTGATCTCCATTGACCCAATCAGTCGTCCAGGCAGGCCCGCCCGTGGGCGCGATCAGCGCGTCGAGCTTGTTCTTATCCATGACAAAGTCGATGCCTTCCTTGCGAGACATGCGCTGATCCTTCGCTAGTGCGGTGCGATAAGCTTTATCGGTCAACGGTCCTTTCGCCTGGGCCTTGATGAAAAGGTCCTGGCCAAAGTAAGGCATTTCTCGGTCGCGGTACTGTTCGTTGAAGTCGATGATCTCTTTCAAAGATTTCACCGGGGCGCGGGGGCCGAGCGAGGTGAGATATGAATTCAGATCGGCCTTGAATTCGTAAAGCAGCACTTCCAATTCAGAGTCGTCGAACTTGCCCTGAGTGGGAATGTCAGCCGGATCGATTATGGTGGCGCCACGCCTTTTCATGATGTCGATGCAATCCGTCATTAGTTTGTCGACGGCGTCGTTGAACCCAAAGCCTTTGCGATGAACACCAATCCGCGCGCCCTTTAAGCCATTGGCGTCGAGAAACTTCGCATAGTCAGCAAATGATTTGCCGCCGCTCGCCTTGGTCGCGTCGTCACGGGAATCGATTCCAGTTAAGGCACCCAGCAAAATCGTTGCATCGGTCACTGTGCGGCACATGGGCCCGGCCGTGTCCTGGCTGTGCGCGATGGGAATGATGCCGGCGCGACTGATCAAACCCAAGGTTGGTTTGATGCCCACCAGCGAATTCGCATTGGCAGGACAAACCACCGAGCCGTCGGTTTCCGTGCCGATACCAATCGCGCAGAGGTTCGCGGAGATTGCCGCACCGGTGCCGGAACTCGAGCCGCAGGGATTGCGATCGAGCACGTAAGGATTCTTCGTTTGCCCACCTCGGCCACTCCAGCCGCTGCTCGAGTGGCTGGAACGAAAGTTGGCCCACTCGCTCAGGTTGGTCTTGCCCAGAATCACTGCACCGGCCTCGCGCAGCTTCTTTGCCACAGTCGCATCCTGCAAAGGAATCGATCCACCCAGGGCCAGCGAGCCCGCGGTGGTTGTCATGCGATCGTGCGTGTCGATGTTGTCCTTAATCAGCACGGGAACGCCGTGCAGCGGACCGCGCGGTCCTTTTGTCTTGCGCTCTTTATCGAGATCAGACGCTATCGACAACGCTTCCGGATTCAGCTCGATCACTGAATTGATGGCGGGACCATGTTTGTCCACATCGTCGATCCGGTCGAGATATTTCCTGGCGAGCGAATGCGCGCTGTATTTCCCGGCAGCCATTCCGGTTTGCAGATCGGCGATTGTCACTTCGTCAAGTTCGAATGCCGGCGGCGGGGCGCTGGCGGCGGAGGTGGGGTGCGCCGTTTCTTTGGCGGCGGTGTTGATGCTCACGCTGGCTAACCCTACAGTGCCGGCCATGCTGTTGCGTACAAACGTCCTGCGATTCATGTTTTCCCTCGATGACGGAATGATGGACCGACGCCACTTCTAATCTGAAGGGCTGATAAAGTCAAATGAATTGTATTGTTCCCTCTCCCGTTGGGAGAGGCTTAGGGTGAGGCTTTAGTGGACTTCTCTTGATTTCATCCTTCGTGTTAGGAGAGAAGCTTCAGCCCCTACGACGATGGACGCACGTTTTTCATTCGATTGGTTAAGCCCTCACCCCGGCCCTCTCCCAAAGGGAGAAGGAGATGAAGCGGTCAGATCAGGATCTCATCCAGCTCTTCGATGCCGGGAAGAAAAGGAAGCAGGATTGAGTGAGACGCGGGTTTGAAGTTAAGACTGAGCGGAGTGCCGTTGCGAACGCTCTCAGCCAGGCGCTTTGCGTCCGGCAGTACCCCGATGGCACGCAGTGCCTGGGGATCGCTTTCCAAAAGCACGCGTTGACCGGCATCGGCGCCAAACGCCGCGGTAGTCATTTCGTAGCGCAGGCGCAGCTTAACGAAATCCAGGTCAGTCTCGATCTGGGTCACCTGCAGTCGCTGGCCCTGATCTTTGCGAAGGTAATTGCGAAAGGCTTCCAGGACCCGGTCGTTGATTACATAGTCAGTGGCCTTAGGAAGACGACCGTATTCGACCTTGTCGACGCGGTACGATTCCAATCCGGGGATCTTCCCCGCGACCAGTATGCGCGTGAATTGGAACGCGGCTTCCATAATGCGGCCACGCACGGGCGTCGCCGTTAGCGGCCGTGCTTCGATATCGGGCGTAATCCCGCCGCCGCCATAAAAGACACGACCCGCAGCCGTGCGGAATGCCGGCGCGTTCGAGCTGTGCGGCGGTATTGATTCGTTCGGCGAAGGCTGGCCCGGCTGAATCGGTTGTTGATTGTCGTTCTGATCGTGACGGACGTAATAATCGTAAAGCGAGCCGCTGGAATAATCACGTTGCAAAGAGCGGCCGTACGGTGTGTAGTAACGCGCCGTCGTCAGAGTCAATCCGGTATTGAAGGGAAGTTGAAAAACGTGCTGGACCAGGCCTTTGCCAAAACTCGTCTCGCCGACGACCAGGCCGCGTCCATGATCCTGAATTGCTCCGGCCACAATCTCTGAGGCCGAAGCAGTGTTGCGATTGATCAGAACCACCAGCGGCAGTTCTTCCGGGTCGCTGCCGTTTGATTTGTAAATGGCGGGTTCGTGGTATTCGCTGCGTCCTTTGACTGAAACGACCACCTGATCGCGCGGCAGAAATTCGCTGGAGACATCGATCGCCTGATCCAACAATCCGCCGGGGTTGTTGCGCAGATCCAGAACCATCTGGCGCATGCCGTCCCTCTTAAGACCGGCAATCGAGTCGCGCAATTCGTCATCAGTAGTGTGTTGAAAGCCACCGACCAATCCAACGTAGCCGGTACTGGAGCCGATCATGAAGGCGTTGCGGATCGAAGGCAGCGGCACTGAGTCGCGCACGATCTTGACGTTGACCGCGGCTTCTTCGCCGGCGCGCTCAACTTTCAATCGCACATCTTTGCCGCGGTCGCCACGGACGTTTTTCGAAACTTCGTCACTGGACCAATCGCGCGCATCCTTGCCGTCGACTTCCACGATGCGGTCGCCATAGCGCAATCCCGCGCGCGACGCGGGAGTGCCTTCGACGACCGATTGAACATAGACGCCGTCGTCGTGGCGGATAATCTGTACCCCAATCCCGTAAAAGCTGGAGGCCTGATCTTCTTTCAGCTTCCGGAATTCCGTCGTCGAGAAGAAAACCGAGTGCGGGTCAAGCGTAAAAAGCATGCCCTGAATCGCAGCCTGAGTAGCTTTTTCGTAATCGATGTCGCCGGCGTATTTTTCTTCTACCGTCGAAATCGCTTCGTGATAATCGCTCTCAATTTTGTCGGCTTCATATTTCTCAGCAGTGATCGCCTGATTTGAGTTAGCGGCCTTAAGGTCCATAATTCTCCGGTAAGTGGTACGCGTGCGCACCCCGCCGGCGAGACTTGCAGTCACGACAACCAGCACTGCGACGATTGTGAAATTCCGAGTCATAAAAAAAGGCGATCCTTCATAGTCCCTGCGGACCGCTCGCGTATTGACCCAAAATATAACACAAGGGTTCACGCTCACTGAAGCGGCATTGGTTGAGAGGTCCAGCTTGCGCTGCCCAGGAAGTCAGTACCACCTGCGTAAGCGGGTGGATCGAAGACTCAAGCCTTACGAGTTGAGTGTCTGGCCCACCTGCTCACGCAGGTGGTACGGACTTCCCGTCCCGCGACCATTCGGCTTGTGCGATGCGGCTTATTCATTGAGAATGTGTGCGATCAACGATGAGCCCGAAATTATCCATCATAGTCCCTGCTTACAATGAAGCTGCGCGGCTGGGAGGGCCGTTGCGCGCGATCGTCGCTTATTTGCACGAACAGCAGGGGTCGAGCGAAGTCATTGTCGTGGACGATGGATCCACGGACAACACGGCGGAAGTCGCCGAACAAACCCTGGCCGGCGCCGGCGCAGTGGCCACGAAGGTGATTCGTTACGAGCAGAACCGCGGCAAGGGTCACGCGGCGCGCACGGGTTTGCTGGCTGCGTCCGCCAACATAGCGCTGTTCTCTGACGCCGACTTGTCGACGCCGATTACTGAGACGCCCAAGCTGGTCGATCCGATCAGCAAAGGCGAATGCGACCTGGTGTTTGGGTCGCGCGCGCTAGATCGCCGTCTGATCGGTGTGCATCAGTCGTGGCGTCGCGAACAGGGCGGCCGGGTTTTTAATCTCATCGTCCGTTTAGCGACGGGCTTGCCGTTCTGGGACACGCAATGCGGGTTCAAAGCGTTTCGCATGAACGTCTGCCGGCCGCTGATCGAAGCGGCGCAAATCGATCGGTTCGGTTTTGATGTGGAATTGATTTATCTCGCGCACCTGGCGCGGCTGCGCTTGCGCGAGATTCCGGTGCGCTGGGACCACAATGAGGGAGGAGCGTTGGATGCTTCGGGCAATTACTCGCGCGACAGCCTGCGCATGATTAATGAAGTGCGCCGGATTCGCCGCTCGGCCGACGCCGGAGAATACAGTGAAGCGATTAGCGCGGCGCGCACCGCGGCGATGGTCGAGGCTAAACAAGGCCTGTCAACGCCGTCGATATCACTTTATTGAAACTATTTACCACAGAGGACACAGAGAGAGATGACCGCAAGACTGAACGTCAACATCGATCACGTAGCCACCATCCGTCAGGCGCGGCGCGCGCCGGAACCAAGCGTTGTGGCCGCCGCCATGATCTGCGAACAAGCGGGCGCCGACGGCATCACGATTCACCTGCGCGGAGATCGCCGGCATATCCAGGACGCTGACCTGACTGTGCTGCGGCAGGCGGTAACTACTTACTTGAATGTCGAGATAGCCGCAACCGAAGAGATGGTGAAGATTGCGATTGAGACGAAGCCCGATGCGGTTTCGCTGGTGCCGGAGAATCCCAACGAGATCACCACCGAAGGCGGTTTGAATGTGCGGCCCAACATCGCCATCGTGCGCGCGGCGGTCAATCGTTTGCGCGAAGCGGGCATCATGACCAGTCTCTTCATCGATCCGGATGCGCATCAGATCGAAGCCGCGCGCGAAGTCAACGCGCAACAGGTCGAGCTATGCACGGCCGCATACGCCGAAGCGACTTTGGGTGCAGGCGGGATTCACGGCGAAGGTGCGGTGCGCGCGAATCAGGAGTTGCGGCGTTTGCGCGAAGGCGCGGCGTTAGCAGCTCAGTATGGCTTGCACGTCGCCGCGGGACACGGTCTCACAGTGCGGAACGTCGGCGCGGTCGCAGAGATCGGCGAGATTGAGGAGTTCAACATCGGCCACAGCATCGTTTCGCAGGCGGTATTTGTGGGGTTAGAGCAAGCAGTGAAAGAGATGCGTAACGCGATTCGTCAAAGTTAATTGTTCCGGCTTGAAATCCAACTTCTTTACTACTTAAACCCTTTCGCGATCTGGCCAAGGATCGCTGGCCAGAAAAACCCGTTCTGAAAGGCCACGCACCACTTTACGAACGACAACTTGTTCTGATTGAGCCCCGCATTATAGTAGATGACCGGGAACGTCACTATGCTCGCGATCAGGCCCAGAACTAATCCGTGCCATCCGAACTTGCCGACTTGGACTGAAGCGAAAGCCCATTGGCCGACGGTACCGGCAACGACACCGGTGAAAAGTATTACGTCGCGAGTGACACCACCCTGCTTAGGGCGCTCGAGAGAAAACCAATGAACAATCTTGTTAACCAAGGAACACCTCCATTTCACGAAAACTCAGTTCATCCATCGCCCGGAAGTAGTCTTCAATCGGTGGTGTGCCACGCCCCTCTCCCAATATCCGGCCGAGAAGTCTTCGCCCTTCGGCCGACCCGAGATCCGATTGTGAAGCGATAACACCAGAGGCTCCACAGTCAATCAAGGTCGAAGCAAAGTTTCTAAGGTTCGACAGGCGACCTGCCTGGCAAGAGAAGAGGTAGACAAACGGAGCATTGGCTTCAATTTCTGCTTGATGCTCTCGCAAGTAGTCCGCGCTTACCCTGCTGCCCGTTGGAGGGGGCTCAGGCATGAAAATGTCCTCTCCATCAGAGTGGGCTAGTACGACGATCACGTTCTTTGATTGGGACAGGGCACGGACCAGCGCTTCCTGGCTGGCTTCCTGCGTCATGGCGAAACCGTTCGACTCGACTGCTCCGTCCCAAAGCTCTGCTTCGTTGCCCCAGGCCGGCCAGTGTCGGGCGTTTTGGTCTTCGGGAAAAATACGATGATACTGCTCTTGATTGCGCGGCGACGAATTGAGAATTACCGTGTTATCGGTTGATAATCGGCTGCGTTGCGCTGATTCTCGCATATTCGTGGCCAATCGGTTCGTGTTGCCACTAGGCGCGCGGACGACTCGGCTCTTAACAAAGATCTCGTTGTAGTTTAGCGCTTGGTGGGAGCCGTCGATCACTGCCAGTGGATCCACCCCGTTGCGGAAGCTGGCCAGCCGGTTGATGGTTTCCTTGATCGATTTCAACGCACGGTCTTCCGGCCGGAGTATGGCCGGAATCGTGACATAAATTGGACCGTACTCAGCGATACCTATCTGAAGGATCGTTGTTTGAGTTTCTTCATCGACGTGCACCGCCAGCACGCCCCGGTGTTCTCCCTCAACCCAGTCCTTCGCGAGAAATACTTCGTTGTCGCTCATCTTCGCCGCCAGCTCGCTATTGACCTGGGGCATTTCGATAGAAACACTGGCCTCATAAATACTTTTATGCACGCCGAGGGCAACAACTTTTAGCATCTGCGATAGGGAGTTAGGCGGAGCAAAGCCAGCCCGTAATTCTTCAAAATACCCATGAGCGAGGTGACACCGAGCCTCAATTTCCCGTTCAACCTCGGAAAGAGCTTGAGCAAACACCGGATCCGACATTCGTTCCTGAGCGTCCTTCATCAACGCCTTCAGGGTGCGATTCATTAGAAATGCCGAGGGTTCCGGCGGATAGTAACCCGAACCTGCCAGCGTCTCTTCGAGACTGGCGTTCACCGCATCTTTGTAAGCTTTGAGTTTTAATCGGCACTCCTCTTCCAGCCGTCGCTGTTCAGCTAGCTGTTGCCGTAGCTGCTCCTCCTGTCGAATTCTCTCCTGACGCAGCCTTTTCTCCTGCTGGCTGTGCTGGGTCTCACGCTCCACCTCATATTCCACCTCATGCTGGACTTGAAATCTAGTTGACATATTGGTTCCTCCGCAGGTTTCCAAAGTTTTTGCGAACCACGACAGCGAATTGCCAACGACAGAGCGGGCTATGGTGAACTTACTTGGAGCAGTAGCCACGTCATTGCTTTTCTCGTGGCTCAGGTTAGGCCCCGCAATCAAAACGCCTGTTTCGCTTGGTGGGTTGGCTGTAGAGAATACGCCCTCAGCAGGAGATGTCAAGAGTTTTGGCGTTGAGAATGATGTGCTTTACGGGTTCTTGCCGTGCTCCTTGCCGTTACGAGCCAAGCAATACACCGAAGAATTTCCAAGGCGGCCGCAAGTGAGTGATCAGAATGACAGACGCCGGGACGTGTTAGGCGAGTCAAGTGGGCGTGTTACTAAGAGCCGGAAGCCAGTTTCAACCGTACCATTGAGCGCTCAAGCTTAGCGCGCGCCTTCTCAAAATCTTCTTCGCTGCCACTCAATGAACTAAGTTGCTTTTCCGAATGGTCGCGGGCGAGGCGGGCGCGGGCGGCGTCGATCTCTTCCGGTCGCTCGGCTATTTCCGCGAGTACTGAGACCTTGTCGTCGTTGACTTCGACGAACCCGCCTGACACGTGCAATTGGAAAGACGTCCCGTCTTCATTGTAGGAAAGCACGCCAGTCTGCAATTCCGAAATCAAAGGTGCGTGCCCCGGCAGAATGCCAAGCTCGCCACCGCGCCCGGGGATAGTAACTGAGTTAACCTGCTCTGAAAGCAAGCGGCGCTCAGGAGTGACTACTTCCAAGTGAAGCTGTTCGGCCATAAAAGTAGCGTGCCTTGTTCCCCTCCCTTTGGGAGGGGTTAGGGAGGGTGCGCAGCTTAGCCCAGACAAACCCTCTCCCCAGCCCTCTCCCAAAGGGAGAGGGAGGAAAAATAAAGCTATTCCAGTTTCTTACCCGCCGCGGTTACTTCTTCGATTGTGCCGACCATGTAGAACGCCTGCTCAGGAATATCGTCGTGCTTGCCTTCGATGATCTCTTTGAAGCCCTTGATCGTATCTTCGAGCTTCACGTACTTGCCTTCGCGGCCGGTGAACTGTGACGCCACGTGGAACGGTTGCGAGAAGAACCTTTGAATCTTGCGCGCGCGCGAAACGGACAACTTGTCTTCGTCCGACAGTTCGTCGAGACCGAGAATCGCGATGATGTCCTGCAGGTCCTTGTATCGCTGCAAGATCAACTTAACATTCTGGGCGGTGTTGTAGTGCTCCTCGCCTACGATGCGCGGGTCGAGAATGCGCGACGAAGACGCCAGCGGATCGACCGCCGGATAGATTCCTAACTCCACAATTTGACGCGACAAAGCAGTGACAGCGTCAAGATGCGCAAACGTGGTTGCGGGCGCCGGATCGGTATAGTCATCCGCCGGAACGTACACGGCCTGAATCGAGGTGATGGAGCCGGTCTTGGTCGAGGTAATGCGCTCCTGCATCTCGCCCATCTCGGTCGCGAGGTTCGGCTGGTAACCGACAGCCGACGGCATCCGGCCCAGCAGCGCCGACACTTCGGAGCCAGCTTGCGTAAACCTGAAAATGTTGTCGATGAAGAGCAGTACATCCAGCCCTTGATCACGGAAGTATTCCGCGACAGTTAATCCGGAGAGCGCCACGCGCAGACGCGCGCCCGGCGGTTCGGTCATCTGGCCATAGATGAGCGCGACCTTTGACTTCTCGATCGCTTTCATATCGACCTTGGTCATGTCGAACGCGCCGGTGTCCTTGAGGTTCTTGTTGAACTCATCACCAAACTGGATGACTTCCGATTCGACCATCTCGCGCAGCAGGTCGTTGCCTTCGCGGGTGCGCTCGCCAACGCCGGCGAAAACCGAAAAGCCGGAACGGGCCTTCGCGATGTTGTTGATGAGTTCCATCACGATGACTGTCTTGCCGACGCCTGCGCCGCCGAATAAACCAATCTTGCCGCCGCGCACGAACGGCTGAATCAAGTCGATAACCTTGATTCCGGTTTCGAACATTTGCAGCTCAGTCGATTGTTCTTCGAACGAAGGAGCGTGCCGGTGAATGGGATAGCGTTGCTGGTGCGGAATGTCGCCGAGGTTGTCGACCGGTTCGCCGATCACGTTCATGACGCGGCCGAGAGTGCCTTCGCCTACGGGAACCGTGATTGGTCCTCCCGTATCAGTGGCTTTCATTCCACGCACCATGCCGTCGGTGGGCAGCATCGACACCGCGCGCACGCGGCCCTCGCCCAGGTGCTGCTGCACTTCGGCGATCACGTTGATCGGGTCGGGCACGTCAAAACCGTCGGAAGTTATCCGCAACGCCTCGTAAATTGGGGGCAGATAATTCTCAGTAAACTCGATGTCCACCACCGGGCCAATAATCTGCACCACCCGGCCTACGTGCCCGTTAGTGCCATTTCCATTAGGCGTAGCCATATTTGCTCGTTCAACTCCTTCGAATTAGTGCGATGCCTTTACAGATAAAAACTGGAAGGGATTTAAAGAGGGAGAAGATAACATACGGCTTCGGGGTTTCGCAAAGTAGCGTTGAATCGCTACGTCCTGAGTCCGCAAAGCGGACGAAGTGAAAATAGCCCAGCGATTTATCGCTGGGATCGGAGTCGCAATTGGTTTCGTGAGTCCTCGAAGCCGACGGCTGAAATCATCGAAACACGTAGCCACGGTCGTACTCAACACCGTATTTTCAAGAAACTTCAGAAACTCTTGTACAAAACGTTTTCTCACGGTGAAAGAGAATCCCCGAAACTTTACTTGTACCAGTGTCGTAGTACAACAGGGCAACAATGTTTCAGGTAGACGCCAATCATCCCACGCCGCTTTATGCGCAACTGGAAAGGTCCATTCGCTTTGCGATTGCGACCGGGCGGCTGCAAATCGGCGATCAACTGCCGACGGTGCGGCAGTTGGCGGTCGAGTTACGCATCAACGCAAATACTGTCGCCAAGGTTTATGCCGAGTTGGAGCGCGCCGGCGTGGTTGAAACGCGCAGGGGCGTCGGGACTTTTGTTACGGCGCGACCAAACGAAGCCGCGAGCCGTCGCGATCGCGACCGGCACTTGCGGGAGTTGGCCGATCATTTCATAACTGAGACCCACACGCGCGGCTTTTCGATCGACGATGTAATTGACCATCTGCAAAGCAGACGCAGGAAGTAACGCAAGTTGTTAACTTGCGATTCGCTCATCAGGAAATCATCGCAAGTTAACAACTTGCGCTACAGGTGCAAGAAGGAGAAAGACTCGTATGGCTAACATTCAGAATTTTGAAATCAGAAGCAACTTGCCGGTGAATACACCCCGGCTCAACGTGGTATCGGCGGTCGCGTTTCTGGCGCCGGCAGCGCTCGGTGCCCTGGCTACGCTGATGACCCTGAATCCGGTCGGTGTGATCGTGGGCGTGGTGCTGGGTTTTCTGCTGGCACAGGCGCCAAAGATCGCCCGGCAATGGGAGCGAGCCGTAGTGCTGCGTCTGGGAAAGTTTGTCGGGTTGCGTGGCCCGGGACTCTTCTGGATCATTCCCTTCGTCGACAACATTTCCAGTTGGATCGATCAGCGCGTGATCACGACTGCATTCGCCGCGGAAGAGACGCTGACCAGCGACACCGTGCCGGTCAATGTCGATGCGGTGCTGTTCTGGGTTGTCTACGATCCTGAGAAAGCCGCGCTCGAGGTGCAAAACTATCCCGCCGCCGTCAGTTGGGCGGCGCAGACAGCCCTGCGAGATATTATCGGCCGCACCTCGCTGAGCGATCTGCTGCGCGGCCGCGAGCGTATCGAAGAAGAGTTGCAGAAGTTGATTGATGAACGCTCGAATCCGTGGGGCGTGACTGTGCAATCAGTCGAGATGCGCGACGTGATCATTCCGGCGGCATTGCAGGATGCGATGTCGCGCGAGGCGCAGGCGGCCCGAGAGAAAGCGGCGCGAGTCATCCTGGCGCAGGCCGAAGTCGAAATCGCCGCCCAGTTCGACAAAGCATCAGAGTCTTATCGCAACAATCCTACGGCGATGCACCTGCGCGCAATGAACATGCTCTACGAAGGTTTGAAGGAAAAAGGCGCGCTGATGATCGTCCCCAGCAGCGCGGTTGAAACCATGGGAATGGGTGGGTTTATCGGAGCGGCAGCCTTGCGGCAACAAGCTCTTACCGGTGCTGGTGAGAAGAAGCCGGAATAGGAGTCACAAACTTCAAGAATCTCTGATCAAGTGTGTTCGACGCATAGCGTCGGTATGAGTTTAGCCCGGCGTTTCAACGCCGGGATCGGATGATTAGCTGGTTATCCTCGCGTAGCGAGGATTGAATTCGCACTAATTTCAGGCGGCGCTACGCGACGGGAATCCTCGTTGACCTTTCCCGGCCTTGAAAGGCCGGGCTAAATTCAGATCGACGCTACGCGTCGAGAATCTCTCTTCAGAGTTCCTTCAGTCTTTGAGGCTAAACAGAGTCACAGACTGAAGTCTGTGCCAATCAGCTCTCTTCCGGCTCAATCTTGATCTTCATCGATCGCAGGATTCTCAAGTCTTCTTCAGTCAGATCCAATGGACCGTCCCCGTCGCGTTCAGGGTTGTCTCCGCTTTGAGGCCGCAGGCCAATCTCGAGTTTGAGGGTCAGCTCCATTTCGAATCCAGCCTCACGCAGTCGCTCAATCGCTGCCGCTACGCTCGCCGATTGCTGGACTGACTCGTTGATTGCCGTGCCGACTTCTTCTGCAAGCTTTTTGGTTTCTTCGTCCATCTCTGGGTGTTTCGTCGCCCCTTACCTGCGATGCTAAGCCAAGCAAAAGATCAGGTCAAATGTTAGTCGAGGGTTCCAGCTTTAGCTTGGCTTTGGAAAAATGGCAACCTGAAGGTTGCACCCTGAACGAAGGAGAAATTGCGGCGCTCATATTCCCTGTGCTAGCCTTCGGGCGATTCGCAAAAGTTGCACACCATCCCATGGCTACGAAAACCAAAGCCGCCAAACCTAATCGCCGCGAGCACTTTAAGACTTCTTCCGGCATCGAATTGCTCGTCGATTTCAACCCCTCAAATGCCGAACCTGTGGATTACGACCGCGACCTCGGCGACCCCGGCGAGTTTCCATATACTCGAGGCATTAGAAGGAACATGTACCGCGGGCGTCTTTGGACTATGCGCCAGTATGCCGGCTATGCCAGCGCGGTAGAATCAAACGCGCGTTACAAGTATCTGCTGTCGCAGGGCACAACCGGGCTCTCGGTCGCTTTCGATCTGCCCACGCAAATTGGTTTGGACTCTGACGATCCATTGTCTAGTGGAGAAGTTGGCAAAGTCGGCGTGGCGATCGATTCGCTCGAGGACATGCTGACCTTATTCGAAGGCATTCCTCTGGACGAAGTATCGACTTCGATGACGATCAATGCGACCGCCGCGATCCTGCTCTCCCTATATCTCGCGGTAGCTCGGAAACAGGGCGTCGCCTTTGAAAAAGTCAGCGGCACTCTCCAGAACGATATTTTGAAAGAGTACATCGCGCGCGGCACTTACATTTTTCCGCCGTCGCCGTCGCTGCGTTTGATTACCGACACGTTTTCATTTTGCGCGCGCGAAGTTCCGAACTGGAACACGATTTCGATCAGCGGCTATCACATTCGCGAAGCCGGCTCGACCGCGGTGCAGGAGGTTGCGTTCACGATCGCCGACGCGATCGCCTATGTCGAAGCGGCGATTAGCGCCGGTCTCGGCGTTGACGAATTTGCGCCGCGCATCTCGTTCTTCTTCAACGCGCACAACAACCTTTTGGAAGAGATAGCGAAGTTTCGCGCCGCGCGCCGGCTGTGGGCGCGCATCATGCGCGATCGCTTTCACGCGCGCGATCCGCGCTCGCTGATGTTGCGCTTTCATACGCAGACCGCGGGTTCGACCTTGACTGCGCAACAACCCGAAGTGAATGTGGTGCGCACCACCATCCAGGCGTTGGCGGCGGTGTTAGGCGGCACCCAGTCTCTGCACACAAACGCGATGGACGAAGCGCTGGCCCTGCCGACCGAAGACGCTGCCCGCGTCGCCTTGCGCACCCAACAGGTCATCGCGCACGAATCAGGAGTCGCCGACACGGTCGATCCGCTGGCCGGTGCTTACGCGATTGAGGAACTGACCACAGAGATCGAGCACCGCGTGGTCGACTACCTCGACAAGATCGACGCCATGGGTGGAACCCTGCGCGCGATCGAGACCGGCTACATTCAACGTGAGATCCAAAACGCAGCTTACGAGTATCAACGCGCCGTCGAGACCGATGAGGCGATCGTGGTGGGCGTGAACCGCTTTCAAAATGACGATGGGCCACGGGTCAAGACCCTGCGCGTCGATGCATCAATTGAAAGAACCCAAATTCAAAGACTTCGCGCTTTGCGCGAGCGTCGCGATTCGATTGCCACAGAAGCGTCGCTGGTGAGATTGGAAGAAGCCGCGCGCGGCGCCGAAAACGTTCTGCCCCGAATCCTTGATTGCGTCGAGGCCTATGCAACTGTGGGCGAGATTAGTAATCGCCTGCGCGCTGTCTGGGGTGAGTACCGCGAAGCCGTGACGGTGTGAATCATGTGGGCGTTTCTTCCTTTAATCATCTTTGGGGTGATCGTTGGCGTGTTCGTGGTCATCGGAGCCTACTCCTGGCAGAAAGAGAAGGAGCGGACCCGACAGCTACAACTCACGGCGTCTCAGCTTGGCTGGAGTTTTGCGGTGACTGCGCCGCTGAACATGATTGCCGGGCTGGAGCGGTTCGCCCTCTTTAATCAGGGCCAAAGCAAAAAAATCAAGAACTTCATGTACGGCGAGGCCACCGGCATCAAGGCGGCCGTGTTTGATTACGTCTATGTCACCGGCTATGGGAAGAACCGACAGACACATTACCAATCGATCGTCTATCTGGAGCCGTCGCATTTGAGCCTGCCGTTTTTCTCTTTGCGACCCGAAGGACTGCTCTACAAGATTTTTACTGCTTTTGGTTATCAGGATATCGACTTTGGACAGCGGCCGGAATTCTCAAAGCGATACATCCTGCGCGGCCCTGACGAACAGGCCATTCGCCGGACGTTCAATGACGGACTGCTCTCGTTCTACGAGAACTACTCCGGAACCTGCACGGATGGGGGAGGGAACCAGCTCTTCATCTTCCGCGGCGGTTACCGATTTCAGCCGCAAGAGATTCAGTCGTACGTTGGGCTGGGTCTGAGCGTAATGAATCTTTTTCCGCGTTATCAGTGGTCGCAGGCCCGAGCTAAGGAATCTGTGCATTCTCAGTTTGCCGACAACGCGGTATAATCGGCGCGTTAGCTCGAGAAGGTCATTCCAATGATCAGGTCAATACACTTTCAGAATTTCAAGGCACTGCGCGATGCGACACTACCGTTAGGTCCCTTCACTCTCATTTTAGGGCCGAACGGAAGTGGCAAGAGCACCGCAATGCAGGCATTTGACTTTGTCTTGGACCGAGATCCTTCCTCATTCAGCCAGATCGTGACGGCGGGATTAGAAGAGGATCTAAACACCAGCGTATCTGTTCATTTCAAATGGCTTGAGCACGGCAAGGAGTGGGTAACCAGTGCTGTGTTACAGAACATGAGGCGTCTTCAGCAGCATGAGCCCGAGGAGGAAGGAGGGCTTTATCCGGATTCGCTGCGAGATTCCTTGTATGGTTTCCGAAGCTTTTCGTTTGATGCCAAAGCGATCGCTACGCCCGTGCAAACTAGCCCAAATCCCCAACTGGGACCAGATGGTTCCAATCTAGCAGGCGTTTTGGATGCGCTAAGAGACAGTCATCCGGAAAAGTTTGAAGAGCTTAACCGAGAGTTACACCGATGGTTGCCTGAATTCGATCGGATCTTGTTTGAGACACCCGCTGCAGGAAAGAAAACTTTTTTGGTCCGCACCAAGCTGGGCCACTACAGCTATCGTCCTGCTGATCTTTCTCAAGGCGTATTATTCGCGCTAGCGTTCTTGACGCTTGCCTATCTGCCGACACCGCCGCCAGTCGTTTGCTTCGAGGAACCTGACCGTGGTATTCACCCTAGACTGCTAATAGATATTAGGGATGCAATGTACCGTCTGGCGTTTCCGCAAAACTACGGCGAAACCCGGCAGCCTGTTCAAGTGATTGCGACAACGCACTCCCCCTACCTTTTAGATTTATACAAAGAACACCCTGAACAGATTGTTATTGCTCATAAGGATGAAAAGGGTGCCCACTTCGAGCGCCTATCTGAGAAGCCACACATCACGGAGCTTCTAGAAGGAGCTCCCTTGGGAGACATTTGGTTCAGCGGAATCCTTGGCGGGGTGCCTGTCAGTCCATGAAAATCGCCTTCGTCAGTGAATCTCCCGCCGACGAGGCCGCCATCAAACTTCTGGTTGATGCCATCGTTGGCAGCGAATCGGAATTATTCTCCTTCCGCTCACGTCCTAATGGTTGGACTCGAATCTTCGCTCTCCTTCCGAACATAATCAAGCACTTGCACTACGGGTATGAAGTTGAAGGGTTAGTTGTGGTTATGGATTCAGATGACTCCCCAATCCACGACAATGCGCACGAAATGGCACGGGCACAGAATCTGGATTGTAGGTTGTGTCGATTACGCGAGACAGTCCAAGTGGAGTTGTCGAGATTGCGTCCGTTGCCGAATAGGACCGACCTAAAAATGGCATTAGGCCTGGCCGTGCCGGCAATTGAAGCTTGGTATCGCGCCGGCCTCGATCCTCACGTTAATGAGGTTGCATGGAATCGGAAGTTGTTAGGGGAAGACGTATCCTACGATAGGCGATCACTGAAGAAGGACACTTATGGTTCGTATCAACCGAGCCTTGGCACAGAAACCACCGCCGCGGTTGCAGCTGCTCAACGATTAACAGAGAATCTCGAATTGTTGGAACAACTCTTCCCGAACGGATTCGGCAGTTTGATTTGTGACTTGCGCGCCTGGAACGAGGCCTGATTATCTTCGTCCACCGCGCAGCAAAAATCCCAAAACCACTCCGGCTACCGCGGAAATCAGAATCGCCTGGCCCGGGTTTTTGCGGGCATAGTCTTTGGCTTCGCCGGCGATCTCGTTAAAGTCTTTTCCTTGCAGGTCCTTGATCTTTTCCCCGACGATATTGACCTTTTCAGTCACGTAGTCGCCCGCGCGCGACGCGGCATCGACGACCTTTTTCCCATACTCCTGCGCAGTCTCTGAAAATTCTGACATGTTCAATTCTCTCCCGTAGCTACCCTTAATAATCGCCGTGTTCGGCGTCTGTTGGCCATTTCCGGTTGCTTCCGACATTTCTCTTAACTCCTCAAGTTCAGCAATCAACCAAACTCTCCATACGAGGAAATGCGGCTCGCGGTTGCGAGAATCAGTGTTACTTCACCAGCGAGGGGGCACGGGTCCTTACAGAAGGGAGCGGTCGCGACCGGGTCCTCCTTCAACTTCCGGATTTCAAGCTGGCGGTGCGTTTGCCGTGACACAGCAGAAAAACGATCCACGAAATCACACGAACCGGGCACGAAATACGGGTTTCACTTCGAGTTATTTCGTGTGAGTTCGTGGATCGTTTTTCTGTTGTCGCCATCGATCCGGTTACTTGAATTTTTTCAGCAGCGTGCCAAACGGAGTTGAGTGCTGGTATCCGGTCGCTACCGTCCCCGGTTCTGAACCAGGCGTGGCCCCTTCACTTGACTTTACTTGTCGACAGATGGTAAGTGAGTACTTACTTCGGGGCAGTCCCCCCGCACTATTGCCAACTCTAAGCAAAAAGACACTGCCGAATAATAGCGCCAACGGGGCCAACGGGAATGGCGCGCGCATGGCCGGAGGAGAGCGCCGTTTGCAAATCCTGCGGGTGGCGATGCGTCTGTTTTCCCAGCACGGGTTTCGCGGCACTACCACAAAGGAAATTGCGGCGGCGGCCGGAGTCTCAGAGGCAATGGTCTTTCGTCACTTCGCCACGAAGGAAGAACTGTACAGCGCGATCCTCGATCACAAAGCTTGCCTGCACGATGAGATGGATCCGTTGCAGAAGGTTGCCCAGGCAATCGAGCGCAAGGATGACCAGGCGGTGTTTGAAGGAATTGCGCTGGAGGCCCTTAATCATCATGAAGACGATCCGGAGTTTCAGCGGCTGCTGCTCCATTCAGCTTTGGAACAGCACGAGTTGGCGCACATGTTCTGGGAGAAATTCGTGCGCCGTGTCTACCGTTCGCTGGGGAATTACATTCGCGAGCGCCAACGTGAAGGAGCAATCATCGACGTTGAGCCGGCCCTCGTGGTGCGCGCTTTTATCGGCATGGTCATGCATCACTCATTGAACAACAATTTGTGGGACCGCAAACGAAGTCTTTTAAGAATCTCGAACCAGGTCGCCGCGCGCGAGTTCGCCAAAATTCTTTTGCACGGCGTCGCTGCGAAAAATGAAGTAGGGCGGCTGCGCAGGTTCAAATCAGCCGGCAAGACTGTCGAAAGCTCGCGCGTAAGCAAGGGCTCGGCAGCGGAGGTGGCCCTTCCTGACGGTCGGGCTTCTGACACGGCTGCGGTGAAGACCAACGTCCGGCGCAACGGATCGCCGGGAAAAACAGTCAGAGAGAATCCAAGGAGAAAGAGATCTAGTAAATGACTCTTCCAAGACCGCTCAAACTCACCCTTTTAGTTCTATTGCTTGCGTCTGTGGTCACGAGTTTGACTGCCTGCAACCGTTCGAACGGACAAGGCAACAGCGCCAGTGCATCCGCAAGTCCCACGCCGGCGGCAATTCAAATCAGCACCACGTCCGCGGTGATGCGGCAACTACCTCGCTTCTTTGAAGCCAACGGCAACCTGGCTCCAAACCAACAGGCTGACGTAGCGGCAGAGACATCGGGCAAAGTCGCCGCCGTCGGCGTTGACCTGGGCAGTTCGGTGCGACGCGGGCAGATGATCGTCAAGCTTGACGACGCGGACTTTCGCATCCGGGTCCAACAGGCGCAGGCGCAACTCGATCAAGCAAAGGCGACGCAACGCCAGAACGAAGCGAAGATCGGTTTGCGGCCCGGGCAGAAATTCAATCCTGAGAATGTTCCAGAGGTCGCCGGCGCGCGCTCGGCGCTTGAGCTGGCCGAGAAAAATTTGCGGCGTTACGAAAAACTGGTCGAGACGGGCGACATTTCGCGGTCCGCCTATGACCAAATGAAATCGCAACGCGATCAATTGGCTGAGCAGTATCAGGCACTGATTCACCAGGCCCAGCAAAACTACGCCGCGGTCGCGAACGCGCAAGCCGCGGTCGATGCCGCGGCGACTCAGCTCGCACTGGCGAAACGCAATCTCGGTTACACCGTCGTGGTCTCGCCGATGCCGGGCTATGTTTCTGAGCGGCCGGCCGACGTTGGCGAATACGTTTCGCCGCAGCAAAAGGTCGCCACAGTCGTCAACATGAATCCATTGCGGGTCCGTATAGATATTCCCGAGCAGGCGATCTCGCAAATTCATACTGGCGAAAATGTTTCGGTCAGCGTAGCGGCGTATCCGGATCGTAACTTTGCCGGACACGTGGCGCGCGTGTCCCCCAATGTGACCACCGCTTCACGAACGCTGACAGTTGAAGCAGACGTCGAAAATCCGAAGGCTGAATTGAAGCCGGGTCAATTCGCAACTGTGCGCATTCTCTTGCCGCAGACCGAGCCGGCAGTGTTGGTGCCGCAGCGAGCGCTGCGCACAATTTCGGGCGCGACCTACGTGTTCGTGATCAAGAACGGCCATGCCGAGCAGCGCCTGGTGCAGTCTGGTCAGACTGAGGGCGATCTGGTTGAACTGAAGAGTGGAGTGGCGGCCGATGAAGTGGTGGCCACGAGCAATGTCGATCAGTTGAGTGATGGGGCAGCAGTCAGGCAATAGGTACGGAACTGCTCGCGGCGGCGAGCGGGTGAATCGTAAAAGAGGAGCCGGCAGGATGCCGGCGTTCCGCAGGCAGGATGCCTGCGCTCCCGGGGTCTAGGCCATGCAAAAACTTGCTGAAATTTGTGTTCGTCGTCCGGTGTTCGCGACCATGCTCATCCTGAGCATTACGGTCGTGGGCCTGTTTTCTTTCAGATCGCTGGGCGTCGATCTTTTCCCGAAGATCGATCTGCCGACGATCACGATTACGGTCGTCAATCCGGGCGCGTCGCCGCAGGAGATCGAAACCGAGATCACCGACAAGGTCGAAGGGGCGGTCAACACCATCAGCGGCATCGATGAGTTGCGCTCGACTTCGGTCGAAGGCGTTTCGCAGGTCTTCGTGAACTTCGTGCTGGAGAAGAACGCCGACGTAGCCGCGTCGGAAGTGCGCAACAAAGTTGACCTGATCGTCAACAGTCTGCCTGAAACGGCGGAAGTACCAATCGTGCAAAAGCTCGACACCGACGCGACGCCCGTTTTGCGCATAGCGGTCTCAGCTCCGCGCAGCTTGCGCGAGGTCACAGACATTGCCGACAAGGGAATTAAGCGCCTGATCGAATCGATCGACGGGGTGGGCAACGTTGAGATCGTCGGCGGCCGTTTGCGTGAGGTGGAAGTTTGGGTCGATCCCGACAAGATGCGCGCCTTTAATGTTACGGCGGCCGACATCGCGACCGCCGTTAAGCAGCAAAACATGGAATTGCCGGGTGGCCGCATTGAATCGGGCCAGCGCGAATTCACCGTGCGCACCATGGGCCGCATTCCTGATCCGGCGCAATTTAACAATCTGGTCGTATCCACTAAAGGACCTTACGCAGTCAAGATCAGTGACATCGGTTATGTCGAAGACGGGGCCGAAGAGCAACGCACCGAAGCGCGCTTGAACGGCCAGCCCGCAGTCACTCTGGTGGTCTCAAAGCAGTCCGGGCAGAACACCGTGGCGGTTGCCGACGCGGTCAAGGAGCGTCTCGATGAACTGAAGAAGGGACTGCCGCCCGATGTCAAAATGCAAATCGTCGGCGACCAGACGATCTTCATTAAGGCCGCGCTGCACGCCATCAATCTGCACTTGATCGAGGGCAGTATCCTGGCGGCCATCGTAGTTTTTGTTTTTCTCTGGAACTTTCGCGCGACCTTCATCGCCTCCATAGCCATTCCGACTTCGATTGTCGCGACCTTCGGCCTGATGGCTGCGATGGGCTTCACTTTGAACCAGATCACGATGCTGGCGCTCACGTTAATGGTCGGAATTGTGATCGACGACGCGGTGGTGGTGCTGGAAAATATTTTCCGCTTCATCGAAGAAAAAGGTATGCCGCCGTTCCAGGCCGCCATGGAGGGCACACGCGAAATCGGCATGGCAGTCACAGCGACGACGCTGTCCCTGCTGGCGGTGTTTCTTCCCGTCGGATTCATGGCGGGCATCGTCGGGCGCTTCATGTCGTCGTTTGGCTTTACTTCTTCGTTTGCCATCGCTGTTTCGCTAATCGTGTCGTTCACGCTGACGCCAATGCTGGCGGCGCGCATGATCAAGCGCAAGCATGCCGGAGCCGCAAAAGCGCCGAGCAAAGACATCTCGGCATCGCCTGAGAGTGAAAAGCGCAGCTCACTCGCCGAATTCAAGGACAAATACGTCCAGGCCGAATCGAAAGAGTCGCGCTTCTATCGACCCATCGATCGCACCTATACCTGGATGCTCAAGTGGTCAATGGGCCATCGTTGGGCAGTCGTGCTGTTGTCGCTGCTGGTGATTGTCAGTACCGTGCCGCTGTTTATGTTCGTCGGCAAAAACTTTTTGCCCGTTGACGACCAATCGCAGTTCGAAATCAACGTGCGCATGCCGGAAGGTTCCACGCTCTCTTCGACTTCCAGTTTGGCCGAACGGATTGCCGCGGACGTGCGGAGACTTCCCGGCATCACCGACACGTTGGTAACGATTGGCAGCGGGCAACAACAAATCGTCAATCTGGCGAATATCTACGTCAAGATGTCGGCGGTGGAGGAGCGCAGCGTCTCGCAACAGGATCTGATGATTCGCGTCCGCAACGAGATCCTGGGTAAGTACCTGAAGGAATTCCCCGATCAGTTGCGCACCAGCGTTAATCCTGTGGCCGCGATTTCCGGCGGCGGACAGCGCAATGCGGACATCAATTTCGTCGTCAGCGGACCCGATCTGGACAAGCTCACCAAGTATGCGGATGACCTGCTGAAAAAACTGAAAACAGTCCCGGATGTCGTCGATGTTGATTCAACTCTGATAACCGGCAAGCCCGAGATGCGCGTGGTGATCGATCGCGCGCGCGCGGCCGACCTCGGGGTTCGGGTCGGCGACATCGCCCAATCACTCAACACTCTGGTCGCGGGTCAGAAGGTTTCGACTTTCAACGCCGGCACCGATCAATACAACGTGCGGGTGCGCGCGATGGGAGAGTTTCGCGCCAGTGCCGAAGGTTTGAAGCGAATGATGGTGGCCTCCCAAAAGATCGGCTGGGTAAGTCTCGATAATCTGGTGCGCGTCGAGGAAGGCACCGGCCCTTCTTCGATCGATAGATACAACCGTCAACGTCAAGTAATGCTGGTGGCAAACACGAAGCCGGGAGGTTCGCAGACGGCGGTAATCGCGACGCTAAAGGAATTTGCGGCGGCGGAAAACATGGACAGTTCTTATCGAACCTTTCTGGCTGGACGCACACGAGAGCTCGCCCGCACAGGCCAGTACTTCCTGCTGGCGATCATTTTGTCATTCGTCTTTATGTACATGGTTCTGGCCGCGCAGTTCGAATCGTTCATTCACCCGATCACAATTTTGTTGACGCTGCCGCTGGCAATTCCGTTCGGCATCCTTGCCTTGCTGGTGACCGGTCAGACGGTGAACATTTTTTCGGGGTTGGGTTTGTTGCTGCTATTCGGCGTCGTCAAAAAGAACGCCATTCTGCAGATCGATCACACAAACGGATTGCGCCGGCAGGGCATGGAGCGTCATGACGCGATCATCCAGGCGAATCGCGATCGCTTGCGTCCAATTCTGATGACTACGATTGCGCTCGTCGCGGGTATGACCCCGCTGGTGCTTTCCAGTGGGCCGGGCGCGGGTACTAACCGATCGATCGGCGTGCTGGTAGTTGGCGGCCAGTCGTTGTGTCTGCTGCTGACGCTGCTCGCCGTGCCGGTGTTCTATTCGCTGTTCGACGATTTGGCGCGCAGCCATCTCTGGTCGCGCATCGGCGGAACCTTCGGCGGCCTCTTTGGACGCGCACGTCGTCGCGCGGCGGCGGCAGCGGCGTCTTTGTTGGGTTTGACATCGAAACAATAGGAACAGGCCGCCCCGAGGGACACCACTCTGGATCAATAATTACAATGGAAGAAAGTCATGATCGAAGCTAAACCAACAAGCGCGAAACTGCGTCCGCGAAGCGGACTGAGCGAAAATAGCGCAGCACTTCAGTGCTGGATGCAAAACGTTTTGAATCGACCTGAGCCCGTGAAGCGGGGGGCAGTAGCCCGACCGTTAGGGAGGGCGTCGGATCGTGAATGCTCAGAAGAACGCCCTCCCTCACGGTCGGGCTACTGCCCGTCCGCTGCGCGGACGATATTGAGGCTCGCTTCGCTAATAGCGTTGGTGTTTGCTCTCGCAAATTCGAACGCCTTCGCCCAGGAACCCGCGCCATCCCCGGTCCCGTCGCCGATGGTCTCAGCTCAACAGACTCTGAAGGTGCCGACGGTAACCATAGATTATCGCGCCGATGCAAATCAGCCGCTCCCTGTGCTCAGTCGGGAGGGTGTGGACACAAATGAACAGCAACCGATGACCCTGCGTGAAGCGATCGCGTTAGCACTCACCAACAACAAAGACATCGAAGTCGCGCGCGACAACGTGAAGATCGCCGAATACGATTTGTTGTCTACCCGTGGTGCATACGATCCGAGGTTTCTCGCGCAGACTTATTACGAAAAGCTGAAGACACCGGCTACGAGTTTTCTCAGCGGCGCTTCCAAGGTTGAGACTTCAGACTTCACCGGCACGGCCCGTGTTGAAGGTTTGGCGCCTAAGTATGGCGGCGCTTATCACGTTGATTTTTCTTCGGTTCGGCAAACCAGCAATAGTCAGTTTTCAGTGCTCAACCCGCAATATCCGACGGCGCTGACGTTGAGTTACACACAGCCGCTGATGCGGGGCCTGCGATTTGATTTGCCGCGGCGACAGGTAGAAGTAGCCAAGAAGAACCTCTCACTCACGGATGCGCAGTTCCGGCAGCGGGCCATTGAAGTAATTACCAGTGTCCAGAGATCCTATTGGGACCTGGTGTTCGCACTGCGCAATCTGCAGATTCAGCGCGATTCGCTCGACGACGCGCGCACGCAACTTGCGCACAACCGGCGCATGGTCAACGAAGGTTCGCTGGCGCCAATCGATGTCGTGGCGGCGGAAACACAGGTGGCGAATTTCGAACAGGCTGAATTCAGCGCGCTCGAGGACGTCAACCGCGCCGAGAATAATCTGAAGAACATGATCGCCGAGAATCAGAAGGCGAAGCTGTGGAACGTCTCAATCATTCCTACCGATCAAGCCGATTTGACCCTGCCGCAAGTGTCTTTGCCTGACGCCATGAACGCCGCGATGCAAAATCGACAGGAGTTAAGACAATCTGATCTGGCGCGCGAAATTAACCTTCTCGATCAAAAACTCTATCGCGATCAAACCAAGCCGGAGATCGATCTGGTTGGCAGTTACGGAATGGTCGGCAACGCCGGCACGCTGACTTCTACCTCTAATCCTTTGAGCTCCAGCAACGATCTGGTGCGCGCGCGCGTGAACCAACTCTCCGTGCTGGCCGGTCTCCAGCCGCTTCCGCCTGCGGCCACTGCCACAATTCCGTCGAATCTGTTCGGCTCCTATGGGCAATCGCTCTCGAATCTCGGCTCGAATCAGTTCAATAATTTTCGCGTCGGGGTTTCGATCAGCTTGCCACTGCACAACCGCACCGCCCAGGGGCAACTCGGCCATGCGCTCGTTGAAGGAAAGCGCGTCGCTACGCAGCGCGACCAACTCGAACAACTGATTCAAGTCGAAGTGCGCAACGCTCTCCAATCGCTGAAGACCGCCGCCGCGCGTTTGCGATCGGCAGCCATTGCTCGTTCGACCGCCGAGCAACAATACGAAAGCGAGAAACGCAAACTCGACGTTGGCCAGTCAACCGTCTTCCTCGTCCTCGAACGCCAGACAGCCCTGGCCACCGCGCGCGGCAACGAGCTGCGCGCCCAGACTGATCTCAACAAGTCCATTGCTGAATTGCAGCGCGCGACGGGGAATTCGTTGGCGGCGAATAATGTGAGTGTGACGGTGCGTTGATTCGAGCGCAGGGGAACATCCGCCGATTTTCAGCATGCAGATTATCAGCAAGGTAAAAATGCGCACCTCCCACGCGTGAGCTGTCACCTGCACCTGCGAATCATCCACCACTGATGCGAAAGTCTCGACCCTCAGCGCGAGAGGCTCAACCTACACGCCGACATATTCAACCTACACGCGGACACCTTCGACCTGCACAACAAAACATTCGACCTGCGCGGCGAAAGCTTCAACCTGCACGGCGAAATACTCAACCTGCACAGTGAAAAACTCGACCTGCAACGTGAAAATCTCCGCCCGCAGATTGGTTAAACCGCCCCAAACCTGAGATAGACTCGATTTTTGCATTTAAATGCAAAATTTTATGCTAGAAGTCCCTGGTCGGTGATAGAATCCGCGTCGATATAGCAATTAGAAGTCAACTTAAGTATTCAACTCAGTCCCAGTAGTTCAAAACTGAGTGCTCACACTCCTCGATCCTCATAGACCGAGAAGTGAAACCGCCGGGGCATTAGCCCGACCGTAAGGGAGGGCTCAACGATCTGCCCCTCTTCCCAAAGGAGGTTTCTCAAAATGAATGACAGTCAAAATAGGAAGCGAGAAACGATCGTTCGAGTGCGCGATTTTGGTACCCACCATGTGAGCGACTTTGCCGCTACCAGTCTCGCTAATCAAATATTCACCCAATTCGCGACAGCCCTTACAAAGTTGGATGAACTCGCCGCGTCCCAGGCTTCCGGCACAGGTGCTTCGCGTGAAGGGACTTCGACACGCGAGGACGCGCGGGAAGATTTGCGCAGACGCATGGAGGCCATCAGCCGCACCGCGCGAGCTATCGCGATTGATACACCGGGCCTGGAAAAACTATTTCGCGTGCCGCGGGGAGAGAATGATCAAATCATGCTGGCGGCGGCCCGAGCTTTCGCCGCGGACGCGGTTCCGTTTGCAGCCCAGTTCGTGGCGCACGAATTACCGGAGACTTTCATCGACGATCTGAAAGCGAGTATCGCAAATCTCGAAGCAGCGATCAGCCATCAGTCGGGCGCAATCGGTGAACGGGCAGGTTCCCGCGCCGGCATCGCGGCAATCCTCGAGGAAACCATGATCACCTTGCGCAAACTCGATCCAATCGTCAGGAACAAGTATGCAGACGATCCGGCAACCCTGGCCGAATGGACCAGCGCGAGCCACATCGAGCGCGCGCCGAAACGCAAGGCGGAATCGCCGTCATCAACGCCGCCGCCGAAACCGGAGAAGGATCAGTGATCTGCCGGGGACGGTGAGTGTGCGCTTTGCGCGGCGGGCGGTCGCGTGAGTAGCCGGGCAGTAGCCCGACCGTGAGGGAGGGCTCAGGCTCAGTGACTTCGAGCGCGATAAGAGATCATGAGCCCGCTGAGCTCATGATAGAGCGGCGCGTTTCGCTGGTATCTACCAAGCAGGCTTTTTGACATTCCTTTCACTGCTTGGTCGGTGGAAAAAGCCCAGCAAGACGCGCCGCTCGCTAAGCATTCAAAAGATTTTGCTGTCTTAGCAAAGATTTAGCTTGATTACTTGCAAGCTTTGGAATATAAGACGTTGGCCATCAAGCAGGGTGTTATTCAATCGAGTGGTCGCTGAGTTCCTCACGTGAGGACTCCCCCCGAACGAAAGCAAGAGAGCGGTCAGCAGTCTCAGAAACTCACGTTCTACGCCTAGCGTTCCGTTCTGAATCCTCAGATCCTACGCCTCGCAGAACTTACAATTAGCGTCTTGAACCTGATTCTGATTTTGGTTGGCCATTTTCAAAGTACTCTTGGGTAACCTGAAATTTGGACTTGTCATTACTTAAAGCTGATTAGCGAGACAATATGACTGGTTCGTACCTCTCATTCAAGCAGAGTCTAATCAAGGCCCTGATCACGGCCGGGTTCGCAGCTATTGTTCTCAGCACACTAATCGCGCACGTTACAAACGCGGAGCGCTTCCAATCGAAAGGTACTGTCACACCAAATGCCTGTTCGAGTCCAGGAACGTCATCGGATCGCCCTAACAATCGCCCACCTCTCCACCCAAATGGAACGTTAGTAAAGATTTCAGGAGATCCCCGCGTCTACCTGATAGATGGCGGTCGAAAACGAGGCATCCCTTCTCAGTCAGTCTTGAACAATCTCTACACAAATGGTGGTTTCACTAACAATGACGTGATCACCATCGGAGCAGACGAATTAGCCTTGTACAGTCCCGGGACGGACGTAAGTGGAACAATAACGGGAAATGGTAGAAATCAACCTGACGGACGATTGATCTCTTCGAGCGGGGGCGAAGTGTCCATTGTTACAAACAATGGGGGCCGACGACCTTTTTCAACCTCCACCAGATTTCAGAATTTGGGATACCAGTTTTGTAATGTCGTGTCAGTCACCGATTATGGTTCTTACCAGCCGGTTGGCATGGCTGTCGGAGACCTTCCCTCTCTCAGTTCGCCGGCAGACGTTAGTTCGGGACAATCAACAACTCCGACTCTGAGTTGGGGAGCAGTATCACTAGCAAATAACTACCGAGTCCAGGCAGCTACCAGCCTGAATGCGCTTCCCACGAGCCCGTATTATACGGAATGCTTCAGCTGTATCATAAATACAACTACGACCAGCACGTCATACACTCCGTCGAGCGGTGTTCTATCCCCTGGCACGCAATATTTTTGGCAGATTCAAGCTCTTAATTTTCCCGACCAAAGTGTCTGGTCGGCAACATGGAGCTTCACTACTACGGCTCCGTCCGATGGAATGCAGCTAATTAGTCAGACTCCGATAGACGAGTCTCTCTTTACCTCCAACCAATTATTCAATGCAACCTGGCGGTTGCAGAACACAGGTGGAACTACCTGGAACAGTAACTACAGCGCGGTCTGGATTCAGACGCCTGTGGGCGGAAACGAAAGCACCAACCTTACGTCGCCGCTCAGGGTCGGTGCTTCAATACCGAACGCGAGCCCAGGAGCCACGGTTGATCTCACAGTATCAATGATAGGACCCAGCTCACCGGGAACCTATTACATGTATTGGCAACTGCAAAACGCGAATGGCGTCTCATTCGGCAGCGTGTTTCACATCAAGATAGTAGTTTCTCAGGCGACTGACGAGTCATTCGGAAATGACAAAGAGGGCTTTGGTAGCGGCGACTCGCCCGGTTCAAACGCTGGAATCAATGACGACTCACTCAACACGGCGACTGGAAACTTCAATTATCAGGTGAACGACATGGTTGTTCCCGGTCGCGGCCTCGATTTTATTTTCAGTCGCTCATACAACGCGAAAGATACAACGACAGGTCCTCTGGGTGCCGGTTGGTCCCACAGCTTTAATTTGTATCTCAATTCCCCCAATTCTGAAGTTACCAATATTCATTACGGAGATGGAAAGGTATTAGCGTTCAATAACGGCGGCGCGGGATCACTGTACAAGCCGCTATCAAAAGGTTTTTACGATTCGCTCACCAGAAACGGGGATAATACATGGACGCTTCTCAAGCCAGATCAAAAGGAATACCACTTCGACAGCTTTGGCCGACTTGCCTATATACAAGACCTCAACGCGAATCGTATTACGCTAAGCTACAACGCCGATGGCACTCTCGCGTCAGTTGTCGACACGGTTGGGCGCCAATTTATATTTTCTTATTCGGGTGGCCTGCTGATCGACATCGCTGATCCTATTAATCGACATCTTCAGTTTCAATATACCAGCGGACGGTTGTCGCAATTCAGGGATGCCAAGAACAATACCGACAATTATAGCTATGATGGGAATGGCCGCCTCTTTGAAGTCTTCGATGCTCGCACCATAAGAAGATTATCAAACTCGTACGACAGTCAAGGGCGACTAGTCTCACAGACAAACGGCCGGGGTTTTCAGTGGCTATTCAGCTATGACGACGTTAGTCGCGTCACTCGGGTGACCGATCCCAATCAAAAGCAGATCGTTTATAACCATGATTCCGGCAACAAGTTGGTAAGCTTTACGAACAGGCAGAACGGCCAAACAGCTATTACTTATGAGAGCAACAACCTTCGCCAGACGGTAACCGATCTCAACGGTCGGCAATTCTTCTACTCTTATATTGGAAACGGCAACGTCGATAGTAGTAAGGATCCGCTTAATAATACCCGCGAGTTCACTTACGATACGCGCAATAACCCAACCTCAGCCAAAGATGAGTTGAAGAATTCGACTTTCATGAATTATGACTCTCGCGGCAACCTGGTAACGCTTACTGATGCGTTGAGTCGAGCATCGTCGATTACTTACAACTCATTTGGCCAGCCCACTGCCATCACCGATCCGAACCAACACACCACGAATCTTACCTATGACGCCCAGGGAAATCTTCGCACTATTCAGGATCCAATGTCGTTTACGACGATCTTTGATTATGACGCAGTAGGACGACGCATTCGCGTGACTAATGGACGGGGCAAAGTAACCAGCTACGGCTATGATAATAACGACAACCTTATTTCAGTTCAGCGGCCGATTGGAACGACCAGCTACGGCTATGATCAAGTTGATAACTTAACCAGTATTACTGACCCAAATCAGAACATAACCAGGTACGAGTACGATGCCAATAATAATCGCACTAAAGAAACAGATCCGGTCACCAATTTTGTCCAACACACATACGATAACCTCGATCGTCTCATTGCGACACGGGACAAGCGTGGAAACACAACGAATTTTGCCTATGATTTCGAAGGTCGACTGACTTCGATAACCGACGCGTTGACGAATATCACGGTGTTCACTTATGACGGAAACGGTAACCGGCTCACGAGCACAGACGCCAACAATCAGACCACACGATTCACGTATGACGCGCTGAACCGACTAACTAAGGTCGAAGATCCGCTGCACAACATTTCCTCAAAGGACTATGACCCCGCAGGCCGTCTAATCAGGGAAACCGATGCGCGCAGCAATGTTGCGCAATTTACCTATGACGAGGTGAACAACCTCATTAAAGTGGTTGATTCAGAGAATGGCGTGACAGAGTATACCTACGACAATAACCACAATTTGAAAACGCAGAAGGATCCCAACCTCAATCTTTCAAACCTGACCTATGACAACGACGACCGACTGGTGAGTAGCGCTGATCCACTCGGGAACTCATACGGCTATGTTTACGACGCTGTTGGCAACCGTGTCTCTCAGACTGACGCCAAACATCAAACGATTCAGTTCACTTACGACGATAATGATCGATTGACTCGCATCTTTTATCCCGACTCGACCTCCGTTCAAATGACCTATGACGCCGACGGTAATCTAACACAAATAGGCGATGCGATCGACACCACGACATACAGTTATGACCAGCTTAACAGGATCAGCAGTTACACGGACGTCTATGGGAAAACGATCAGCTATGGATACGATCAGAATGGTAACGTCATGGTCCTTACTTATCCTGACGGCAAACAGGTCAATTACGTTTATGACGCAAACAATCGAATGATTTCTTTCACTGATTGGGGCGGCAAGACAGTTGGTTATCAATACAACAGCATTAATTTGTTAACTCGAATCACGCCGCCGGCAAGCAGCGATAATGGCGCTACGACTTACACCTATGATCTCGCCGGTCGTCTCACCGCAATGGTGAACCTGCACACGCGGGGCGGAGGTAACTCTTACAATTTCACGCTGGACGCGAACGGCAATCGAATTCTCTCGAATGTTCAAGAGCCCCTGAATAACCGCGTCGCCGCGACCAGTCAAAGTTACGGCTACGACTCTGCCAATCGTATACAGTTTGCCGGCGGAGCGGGCTTCTCGTTCGACGCTAACGGGAATATGACCAGCAAGACTGACGGGGCCACGACTAACTACACGTATGATTTCAACGATCGGCTGATTAATGATCAAACGAATAGCTACTTCTACAGCGGACAGGGTGTTCGAGTCGCCAAGTCGCAGGGGGGAGTTCAGACGCGCTATGTGGTCGACGTCAATCGCGAACTATCACAGGTGCTGTGCGAAACGGACAGCGGCGGAAATATCACCAGCTATTACGTCTACGGGCAGGGACTAGTCTACAAGGTTCTGCCAAACGGAACTCACTACTACTACCAATTCGATCCGAACGGTTCGACCGTGTCGATGACTACCGAAGGTGACTTCTACGTCAACCGCTATGCGTACGATCCTTACGGCAAGATCACCAACCGGGCTGAAGTTTTTCCAAACACGAACACCACTGTTTCCAATCCTTTCAAGTTCGGAGGTCGCTTCGGTTTGATGGATGAAGGCAATGGGCTGGTTTACGTGCGAGCGAGATATTACTTGCCGGACCTCGGAAGATTTCTGACGAAGGATCCGCTGACGGGGGATACTAGGGATGGGCAAAGTCTGAATCGATACATTTATGCTCTCGATAATCCGATAGGAGCGATCGATGTGAATGGACTCTACTCAGTCAACAATTTCTGGTCGGATGCAAAGGAGATGTTAACTGGTACTGCCTTAGGTTTAGGAAGAGACGCGGTGAAATGGGGCTACAAAGGGGCTAAGATCACTTATACACAGTTGGGCTATCACGAGTTTGATTACATCAAGGGTGGGATCAAAGGCGGACTAAAATCGGGTATCAGCCGTAACACCGTAGCAAGTAATATCTCGGATGCTGGTGTTGGTCTGCTCGCAAATAAAATTGTTGATTGGGGCCTAAATAAGATCGAGGGGCCACGACAAAACGTAAAAGTCAATATACCCGGTTATGGAGAGTATGACCTTTCACAGGGATTGCCGATTGCGAGCAAAGTCCCTTTGATAAGCGCAGTGAACCTTGCAGCTGGAAAGATACTGTTTCGATACGGTGTCGCCGGTGATAACGCGGATGAAAACGGAGACTTGTGGGAAAACGGCAAGAAGGTTGGAAATTTAAGGGATTATGGAATCACAGGGCCGGCACAAGTCAATGTCACTCCCAAAGCAGCGGTAACTGTGAAGCGCGGAGCCGTTACGCCTCGCGGTCCAGCTGTCAAAGTCATGCCGCGCGGTCCGGCGGCTGCACCAATCATGCCGAGAGGGCCAAAGCCGGCTCCGATTTCACCGAGGGGCACGAAGAAGTGACAGCGCGTTAGCAGAATTACGATTATGCCAAAGTTCTGTACAAGATGGCGAAATATTAAGAAGGCCGTCCAGCCCCTCCTGCTGGCAACAATTTCTCTCGTTCTGGCCTCCCATTGTTTCGCTCAACAGTCTGACACAGTTCATTACGAATACGATCGGCTCAACCGAGTAACCAAAATAACCTATGACAGCAGCGGCGCCGCGATCATCTACACGTACGATGCCGCCGGCAACAGAACAGCAACTACCGTTCAGGGATCCAACCTTCCACCGGTGCTGACGAGCTTGAATCCTGCCAGCGTTCCCGCGGGAACTCACGGGTTTACTTTCGGCGTTAACGGAGACAATCTCGTAAATGGGGCCGTGGTACGGTGGAATGGATCGAGTAGAACGACGACCTACTTTGGATCGTTTGTTACCATTGACCTGACCGATGCCGACCTCGCAACTGCCGGCGACGTTTCCGTTTCGCTGGTTAATGCAGCTCCCGGAAACGTTGTTTCCAATGCGTTGATCTTTTCAATTACTTCCAGTTCCTCGTCCTTGCGAATTGATAGCGTCGACCGATTAGCAGGACGAACTTCCGGAGGACAAACGATCAATCTAACCGGCGCGTTTCCGTCGCTGTCCACCGTAACAATGGGCGGCGTCGTGGCACAGTGGTCTTACCCTAACGGGCCGGGCGATACGAGTTCAATCACCGTCACCACGCCGCCGCATTCCGTCGGCGCAGTGTCGATTGATTTGACGCCCTCGTCAGGCACGGGGCTCTCAAAACCAAATGCGTTCGCTTACTTGCCGACTGTATTCACCGACGACACGCTGGTCGTCGGAGTCACGACGGCCCAGGCGCAACACATCATTGAACTGCGTCAGGCGATAGACGTTTTGCGCGCGGTCGCAGGGCTTACGCCCGCGCCATGGACGGACGCCGGTCTTGCTCCAGTAAGCACGGTCATCAGAGCCGTACACATTCAGGAACTGAGGACATACTTCGATGATGCAGCGACTCGGTTGGGCTATTCGACGCAGCCCTATACCGACCCCGCGTTAACGACTGGCTTTTTCATTAAGCGGGTGCACATTGAGGAACTGCGCCAGCGCATAAGAGCTATCGCCGGCTGAGGTCCTGAGAGTCTTCATTCTCAGGCCCCATTTTGATCATTGATACTTCATGAATCTGCTTCGCGCAGAAATATTGGCGAAGACAAAGTTTTTGGTTGACAGATTGTTGGCTAGGGTCTATAAGATTCATCATCAAAATGTTTGAGTTTACCTCCCGCTTCCCAAAAACACAGTGACGCAATGAGCGGAAGGCTGGTAGTTCTCCTTAAGTCTCGTTCTACGATTAAGCGTTTCCTCTGATTACCTCAGACCTTACGCCCTCGCAGAACCAAGAAAGTTCGGAGCAAGCGATGTTCCGTTTTCCCAATCGGCATTTTCCACACCAGGCAGTGCTATCGAATGCAGAGCCATACCGTCAATTCGAAAAGAGTCAAATGGAGATGAACGATAAGAGCTTAACCGCGTCGAGTTCACTTCTACTTCGAGGTAAAAAGCCCGGACTGAGCAGCGAAACCTCCGGCGCGCGACGTTGAGGGGAAAAAGATGAACAAGAAAATGCGATGGCCTCTTGTTGCGGCGATGTTAGGAGCGCTCGCTCCGATGGTGTGGAACTTCACGCCACTTACCTCAGGACAGCGATCGAAAGACGTCAACATTTCGAATCCACGGTTTCGAACTCTGGTGAAGGGACTTGAGAACTACGACGTTCGAAATGACGATAGCAAGGAAGCCAACAATCTCCTGGCAACCATCAGAGCGAAATCCGCCAGCAACGCAGCCGTGCGTGAAAGCGTGCGAACCGAAATGCTTACCGGCGAAGCTGATTCCATCCAAGGAGAAAAGGAGAAATGAAACGGAATCTAGGATTGGCTCTGGTTGGTCACTGGATAGGATGCTGCATTGTCGCAGCAGCGTTTCTTTTGGTACCGGCAGACCTCCTCGCCCAAGCCCCTGCGCAAATTCCAAGGCTGCCACAGCAAAGTCAGCCAAACAAAACGCTGGTACTCCCGATGCAATACTATGGCGTCTCGGGAACGCTGTCGGAGTTGGCCGGCCAGGCGCGGCCCATCGTGAGTAAGGACAACGGTCCGCTTCAGGAGGACGAGCTGGAGAAACTATTCGAGCAGCCCGGCCCGCGACCGCAGAATAATGTTCCAGCGGCGCCGATTCAGACGGCGGCACTGACGCCGCTTGGCGCAGTGGCGGGGACAACCTTCGAAGGACCCGGCGAGGGGATGGCGGGTTTCTTTGTGGGCGTCGCGCCGCCAGACACTACCCTGGCCGTTGGACCGAACCACATCGTGGCGTGGGTAAACTCCCAATACGCCGTCTTTAACAAGAGCGGCACGCCGCTGTTGCCGGGTAATGGCTTTGTCGATGGCAACACGCTATTTACCGGTATGGGTAATGTCTGCGAGACGACGAATCGGGGCGATCCGATTTTGCAGTATGACCGTTTGGCGGATCGTTGGTTCCTGAGTCAGTTTGCATTTAACACGAGCGGTAGCCCGCCTCAAAAGGTTGCTCCCTACCTTCAGTGTATTGCCGTGTCGACGACCAACAACCCACTTGGTTCCTACTTTCGCTACACCATCAGCTTCAGTTCTGTCAGTCCGAGTGGTTTCAATGACTACGGTAAGCTCGGCGTTTGGCCTGACGCTTACTACACTTCGTATAACGTTTTCGGTGGTTCACCTGCGGGCTCCAATACTGGTGCAGGCCTTTGCGCTTCTGACCGAACAAAAATGCTGGCTGGCGATGCCAGCGCCACTACGCTCTGCGCACCCATTGCTTTCTACGCGGGCGGTGCCGGTTTCCTACCTGCAGACCTGGACGGATCCACGCTTCCCACAGACCTGACGCAGGGAGGAATCTTCGCAAGATATGACTTCGGCGGATCGCTACGGTTAATGAAGCTCAAGCCGAATTTCGCGGCCAGTACCGTCACACTTACAAACGGCGTCGGCGGTGGCTCCGGCAGCTTTATCGATATACCGGTAGGTGCTACCACCGTTGCATGCAACGGTGGCGCTGGCACTTGTATCGCCCAGCCCGGCACGACCAATTTACTGGATACGCTTGCGGATCGCCTGATGTATCGCCTTGCTTATCGCAATCGCGCCGGCGTGGATAGCCTGATCGTGACTCATTCAGTCGATCCGGACGGAGCGGGTGCGCGAAGTTCTGCGCCCCGCTGGTATGAAATCCGTTCGCCGTTCTCCGCCACACCGACTCTCTTCGAGAATGCAACATACGATCCTGGTGCCTCCGGCGATCGCTGGATGGGATCGATAGCGATGGATCAGTTCGGTAACATGCTACTGGGATACAGTGTCGTTAACGCGGGCACGGGTTTGAAACCATCTATTGCGGTCGCCGGTCGCCTACTAAGCGATCCCGTGAACACGTTACAAGCGGAAAGCACGGTAATGACCGGCACTGGGTCCCAAACCGGAGGCCTCACGAGATGGGGCGACTACACCACCATGCAGATCGACCCGACGGACGATGCGACTTTTTGGTTTATCGGCCAGTATCTGGCGGCTGACGGCAGTTTCAACTGGCACACGCGTATTGCCAGCTACAAGTTCCTGACCGGGCCTGTGATTCAGCCGAACGGGGCGGCTACGATCACCTCCGAGAGTCTGAGCCCGCCTAACGGTGCGCCTGATCCAACCGAGCAGGTTACGGCAAACTTCCCGCTGAAAAACGTCGGAACTGTCTCGACGACAAACCTGGTCGCCACTCTGCAAACCTCCGGAGGTGTTACCGCGATCCCTGCGGGAGAAAACCAGAACTACGGCGTGGTTGCAGCCGGCGGCGCAACGGTTTCGAGATCATTTACGTTCCGGGCTGACGGAACTTGCGGGGCCACGATCACGGCGACGTTCCAGTTGCAGGATGGGGCGACCAATCTCGGAAACGTAACTTACAACTTCCAACTCGGGGTGGCCAACGTCACAACGCAGACATTCTCGAACGCCGGAGCGATCACTATCAACGACGTCGCCCCGGCGACGCCTTACCCCTCAAACATTACTGTCAGTGGTGCGCCAACTACGATTACCAACGTGACTGTAAAGCTGAACGGTTTTAGCCATATTTTTCCAGAAGACGTGGACGTGCTCCTGGTCAGTCCGACGGGACGCAAAATGATTGTCCTGTCGGATGCGGGCGAGGGCGGATCTTCTTCAAACGTGAACATCACGCTCGACGATGCGGCCACGTCTGCGTTACCAGCCTCAGGCGGGATCCCGACGGGGACGTACAAACCCACCAACTACAGCACTGTGCAGGACGCCTTCGTGACTCCGGCGCCGGCTGGCCCATACTTGACTCCTGCGCCGGGCGGGACTGATACGTTGACCTCGGCATTCACTGGCGCGGCTGGTGGTAACCCGAACGGCACGTGGAGCCTCTATGTGGTTGACGACCTTAGTGGCGGCACTGGCAGCTTCGCGGGCGGCTGGAGTTTGACGCTGGTTAACACGACCTACACTTGCAGCGGATCAACAACACTAAGAATCGATACCGTATCGCCAAAGGCCGGACGGACTTCAGGCAACCAATCGATCACATTGACGGGCGCCTTCTCCGGACTGTCCACGGTGACGATGGGTGGAGTGAACGCGGCGTGGACGGGCAACACGAGCACAATTACGGTCACCACTCCGGCGCACGCAGTCGGCGCAGTCCAGATCGATCTGACGCCAACTGCCGGCAGCGTCTATTCAAAGACGAATGCCTTCGCTTATTTGCCGACAGTCTTTACTGACGACACGATTTTTGCGGCGGTTACCATTGCCAAGGCCCAGCACATCATTGAACTGCGGCAGGCGGTTGACGCCATGCGTGCGGTCGCAGGGCTTACGGGCGCGCCGTGGACGGATCCCACACTTTCGCCGACCAGCACGATCATCAAGGCTGTGCACATCCAGCAATTGAGGACGTTTCTGGACGACGCGGCGACTCGGCTCGGTTATTCGACTTCGCCGTACGCTGACCCAACTTTGAGCACAGGGTTCTTGATCAAGCGCATACACATTGAAGAATTGCGCCAGCGCATCCGGGCTATCGCCGGCTGATGCGTCGAATTATTTCAACCAATGCGCAGTTGAGGATGTTCACCAGGAAAGGAAAAGGAAATGTCTAGTCATACTCTCAAAAACCACAGCTTCTCTTTGCTTCTGTTGGCCGTGCTGATGCTCGCGGCCAGCTCGGCAATCGCGCAGGATAAGATCGCGCAAGTTGCCGGAGCAAATGTGAGCCTTACGGCCACAGCCACTTCCGATCGGGTGCGGTTCGCCGCGCCGAGCGCAGTGGTGCAGTTGAGGCTGGAGGTGTACGACGGCGCTGGCCAAAAACTAGTCGATACCGACCAGCGTGGCGGCAATGTGCTCGACTGGCATTTGCACGGTGGCAATGGTGACCGTGTCGCTGACGGCACGTACCTGTTCGTGGTGACGATCAAGAATCTATCGGGGCGGCTGAGTCAAAAGCTCGGCTCAATCACTGTAAGCGCGCAATCGACTACGTTGCGTGCATCAGCCGTCACCGACCTAAACGCGCAGCAAGCGCAAGCCGTGGGACCGATCGAAGGCGGAGAAGAAGGATTGACTGTCATGCCGGCAGGAGATGCTCAACCAGTGACGGTGCTGGCAAATAATGCCGAGGAAGCTCAACTCGCGCGGACGCGCGGCGCTCTGACGTTCCGGGTTGGCGATTTCTTTTCCGGCAATGACAGTGAGCAGATGCGCCTGACGGAAGAAGGCAATCTGGGTATTGGTACTTCAGAACCGAAAGCGAAGCTCGACGTAGCGGGAACGATTCGCGCTGAGCGCTTCCTGATCGTCAAACCAAATAAGCCAGGCAACCGGGCCCAGGCTGGCGACTCAGCGCAAGTCGCGGACGCGGCGGATTCAGTCCAGACGGCCACCTCGGGCACGGGCACGCCCAACCGCATCGCCAAGTGGACCCTTGCCGACACGCTGGGTGATTCAGGGATCACGGAGACCGCCGGCGGCAACGTCGGTATTGGAACAGGAACCCCCAACGAGAAACTTGGTGTGGCGGGCAACATTTTGTTAAACAGCCCTTCGGACACCACGCTTCTTAAAGGTTTATTTTTTGGCACTTCGGATTCAACTCGCTACGCAGGAATACGACTAGCCTCAACAGGGCAAGGCCTTAACTTCGACGTGTCCAATGGCGGGAGCCAGATTACTGCGCTTAACATTCAACAAAACGGCAATGTCGGCATTGGGACGACGGCACCGAATGATACTTTGCATGTTGGTGGGAGTGGAAATTTTGGAATTCAAATAGGCAAAACATGGGGAGTAGGAATTAAGGAGTCATTTGTAAGCGGTATTGGGTCACGAATGGACTTTGTCGAATATGCTAACAGTGATACGGCAACGGCGAGGATGTCAATACTAGCTGGCAAGGTCGGCATCGGAACAACCGCGCCGAATGATACCTTGCAGGTTGGTGGGAGCGGAAATTTTGGAATTCAAATAGGCAAAACGTTTGGCGTAGGGCTTAAGTCAGTATTTGTACCGGGCGTCGGGATACGAATGGATTTGGGTGAGTATGCTAACAGCGATACTTTCACACCCAGGTTCGCAATTCTGGGCGGCAAGGTCGGAATCGGAACCACAGCGCCGAATGATACTTTGCAGGTTGGTGGGAGTGGAAATTTTGGAATTCAAATAGGCAAGACGTTTGGCGTAGGACTTAAGTCAGTATTTGTACCCGGCGTCGGCATACGAATGGATTTGGGTGAGTATGCCAACAGCGATACTTTCACACCAAGGATGGCAATTTTGCTCGGCAACGTCGGTATCGGTACGACGAATCCGCAGTCTAAGTTGGATGTGGCTGGGGACCTTGCGGTCTCAGGTAATGCCCTGATTTCAGGAAATATCGCCGCTAAGTATCAAGATGTCGCTGAGTGGGTGCCTTCACGGCAAGAGATTGCTGCCGGTACAGTCGTGATTTTGGACGTGACGCAAACCAACGCCGTGTCTCCTTCCCGCCGCGCTTATGACACGCTCATAGCGGGAGTTGTTTCGGCGCAGCCTGGCGTGCTCCTGGGACAAAGGGGCCCTGGCAAAGTGATGGTCGCGACGACGGGACGGGTTATCGTGAAAGTTGACGCAAGTAAGTACCCGATCAAGGTTGGAGATTTGCTGGTGACGAGCAGCCACCCAGGTGAGGCTATGAAGTCACGACCAATCAGAGTGGGTGGTCAATTGATTCACCGACCCGGGACGATCATCGGAAAAGCTCTAGAGCCGCTCTCAGCAGGAAAAGGCAAAATATTAGTTCTCCTAAGTCTTCAATGATTATGATGCGTGTGATTTGGAACGCTCCCGGAGACAAGAATCACACCTAACTTCGGAATTCAATGGACATTCAAACGGCTGAGGGATCCAATCGTTGACCCCGGTTCTCCCTGACGGTCGGGCTGCTGTCCACTTCCAATCGCAGTCCATCGTGCGCGGCGATGGTCTTGCCGGGCCTCAGCTCTCCAGCTTTGCTCTCAAGATCGACACCGTCCCATTCAGGATAGAGATGAGTCAGGAGCAGTTGGCGCGGCTCGGCGAGTTGCGTGAGGCGCATGGCATCGGCAAGCTCGAGATGTTTTGGCGTCGGCTTGTTGCGCCAGAAAGAGCATTCGAGAATCAAGAGGTCGACGCCGCGCGCGAACTTTGCCAGCTCTTCTGAATATCCGGTGTCCGACGTGTAGACCATCGACGTTCCATCATCGTCAGTCAGGCGAACGCCCAGGCTTTCACGAGTGTGCGGGGTGGAAAAAGTTTGAGCCCTCAGTCCCGGCAACATTTCAAAATCCGCGTTGTCTGAAACCTCATGCAGCACGATCGGAAAAGGTTGGACTAACAATCCGTAGTTGTTCGATTCGTCGATCGCCCTCAGGAGATTTCCAATTCCGTTACAGCCAAAAATCCGCAGCGGCTTTTTTCGCTCCTGGGTTTGTGGCGCCCATTTCATTCCAAACAGAAATGATGCCAAACCGCCGCAATGATCCAGGTGCAGATGACTAATCCAGATCGCGTCGAGGTTGGGCCAGTCCACGCTTTCTTCGGCCATACGATGGGCCGAATCTGCGCCGCAATCGAGCAGCACCAAACCATTTGACGTCTCCAGCCAGAAAGCTGCGGCGGCCCTTTGCGGGTGCGGCACCGAGGTGCCAGAGCCAAGAACGACGAGTTTCATGATTGATTAAGCTAACAATCGATCTTCCTGTGGTCAATTACAGTGAGTGGCACAGCGCCGTCAGGCGCGCAATGTTTATAGCTGCGAGGACTCGACATGTTTCAACTCCTTTAGGAGCGAAACAAACATCCCGCTCCTGACGGAGCTACGATCGTGTTGGGTGCCTGAGCTATAAATATCTCGCTCCTCTGGAGCGAAGGCCCGCGCGCCTATCGATCGTTTCGGTTTTTCTTCCATCCGCGCTTGTTCTGAGATCAAGTTATCGCGTATTCTGACGCGCTCTAATCCTGAACCTTGGTTGGACTCAACAAATCAGCACTCAGCATGAGTATCAAATCGGACAAGTGGATTCGGCGCATGGCGCAAGAGCACGCGATGATTGAGCCTTTCGAGCCTCATCAGGTGAAGGAGATTGACGGCCGGCGCGTGGTCTCGTATGGCACTTCCAGCTACGGCTATGACGTGCGGTGTGCTGATGAATTCAAACTCTTCACTAACGTGTACAGTGCGATTGTGGATCCGAAGAAGTTTGACGATAAGAGCTTCGTCGACATGAAGGCCGATCACGTCATCATTCCACCGAATAGTTTTGCCCTCGCGCGCACGGTGGAATACTTTCGCATCCCGCGAAACGTCATGACGATCTGTCTGGGAAAGAGCACCTATGCCAGGTGTGGAATTATCGTCAACGTCACGCCGTTCGAGCCCGAGTGGGAAGGATTCGTGACGTTGGAATTCTCTAACACGACGCCAATGCCCGCCAAAATCTACGCCAACGAAGGTGTCGCCCAGGTCCTGTTTTTCGAGGCCGATGAAGTCTGTGAAGTCTCCTACAAGGACCGCGGCGGAAAGTATCAGGGCCAGAAAGGCGTGACTCCCCCGAAGCTTTAACTAACTACTAGCTGCTGCCGGTTCTCATGAGCAACACATGGAAGAGAAGGAATGTCTGAGCTTCAAGAGGCTTGACCCCAAAGCGACGTTGCCGACGCGTGGGAGTGCGTCTGCGGCGGGACTCGACCTTTATTCGATTGAAGCGGTTAGTTTGCAGCCTGGAGAACGCCGATTGATCAAGACGGGTCTTGCGGTCGACATACCTGAGGGTTACTACGGGCGCCTTGCGCCGCGATCCGGATTAGCCACACAGAAGGGGATTGATGTTCTCGCCGGGGTCATCGATGCCGACTATCGTGGTGAAATAGGCTGTCTTCTCTACAACGCCGGAGAAGAATTAGTAGACTTGCCGCCGCAGACCAGAATCTGTCAATTGATCATCGAGAAGATAATTACGCCAGATGCGGTCTGGGTTGAGAGCCTTGCCGAAACTAGTCGAGGCGGTGGGGGCTTTGGTTCCACTGATGGAAGCTCGACGTGAAGCGCTTCTCATTTTGAGCGCCGTTCTTAACTGTCATTGGTAGTTAAATTCATTAATTGGGCCAGAGGCACATAGAGTACCAACTTCAGTTGGGTTCTTTCTCGCTCAAGACAAAAGCCCGACTGAAGTCGGTAGTCTGAACACCCGTTAACGAAAATCCACAATTCTTCGACCACAGGTGTAGAGAGTACCAACTTTAGTTGGGTCGTTCTTGCTCAAGACAAAAGCCCGACTGAAGTCGGTACTCTGAACACCGCTTACTCGAAGTAAGGGTGCACTGCCGGGAAGAGATGGAGATTAGATTGAAATCGAGACTTCACGTTCTCAGTATCGTGGTGTTGTTCTTCCTCGGTGGTGCGCTACAGGTGTCGAGCCAGAGCCGCAAGGTCGATCCTGAATTCATCTCGTTCTGGGTCAAGTTCAAAGCGGCCGTGGCGCGCAACGACGGGGCGGCCGTAGCCGATATGACCAGACTCCCTTTCATGCTCGATAACAAAGACCTCGATCGGACCGCCTTCATCAAGCAATACAGTTCACTCTTTACTCCGAAGATGCGCCGTTGCTTCGCTCGCGCCAGGCCTTCGAGGGACCATGCGTCGATGGAGATCTTTTGCGGTCAGCAGATTTTTCTTTTCGCGAAGGTTGATGGAGTCTACAAGTTCACTGAAATTGGCGTGAACGATTAAGAGCCCGTTCGCAGACCGAAGAAGTTGGGCAAGGTAGTCGCCTAATTGGTTTCGTGCTTCTTTCCAATTGGACAAGAACGATCCACGAAATCACACGAACAAAACTAGTTAAGCTTCGTGAATCGTTTTATCTGACAAAAATCTCTCTCAAGGATGTGAGCGGGATTAGTCCCGTTGCATTGCTTTTCGCAAAGCATTGGGGACGCGGTCCTTGTCTTCGGCGAAAATCTTGAAGCCCCCGCCATACCGAGTGGATTTAATCGCGACGTATGGTTTGCCGTTACTGAGATCAATCGCCAGGATCGCTTCTTCAATCGTGCACTGATGCGCCATGCAACCGCGCGCAATCATGACGTCGCCATCCCGCTCAATCGGCATCTCTGTCTGTAGACGACTGGTGAAGGACGTATAGTTCGCGCTCAGCAGCTCGCGCAGCCGCGCTTTCAAACCGGGCTCGCCTTTTAGGAGCGCACTGGGATACTTGCCCACATAGCGGGCCAGATCGGCTGTGCTTGAGTCTGGGGCGCTTGATTGTCCGGGAAGTATCTCTATCTTCAGCGCAAAACTTCCGCGCCACGCATCGCCCATGCTGCTTTCGCTAACCCCAATGCGATAGTCGCCGCTCTCGTCGATGTTATCGTCAAAGATCACTCCGCCGGGCGCGCCCTCTTGTTTGCCGGAAGGAAATGTCACCATACCGCGCGTGGCGCCGCGGGCGCTGATCTCGACGCGCATGTGCTGGCCCGCTTTGGCGCGCAACACGAACTCGGCCCCGTCGTTCATGCCGCGAAGATAGCCCGTCGCGCGCGCCACGGTGGCGCCGCGCGCGAAGGTCACGCGTTGCGGGCCTCTCTGAGCGCGCACCGATGAAATCGAGCAAACGGCCACAATCATCGCCGCCACGGAGAGGTTGAATATTCTTGTTTTGTGGTTCATGACTTCGCTTCCTTAAGAGCGTTCGCCCGCCCGCTTTTGTCGTTGTCGGTAAAACTTATCGATGTAACGCTTCATGCCGACCTGCGTCCAACTCATCCCGTGTTTCTCGGCTTCCTTTTTCGCCTCGACTGCACTCCAACCATCGCGCGTAATGCGATAGCAGGCGATGATGGTGCCGGTGCGATCTTCACCATGGCGGCAGTGGACAAACACTGGTTGGTTTTCCATCGTATTGATGATGTCGAGCACCTGCTGAACTTCTTTATCTTTCGGCGCGGAGAATTCGGGCAAGGAAATATTGTAATAGCGGAGTCCCAGCGTTCGCGCTTCTGCTTCTTCGGCGCGCGTGTTTTCGTCTTTGCCGCGCAAGTTCAGGATTGTCTTGATGCCAATCTTCTTGAGCGTTTGCAGGCCGCCGGCCCTTGGTTGCGCGCCACGATAGATCTGAGAGTTGACCTGGTGAAAATTTGGCAGCTCGGCATAGCGAGCTTCAGTTTGAGCGAGCGCATCAAAGGCCAGCGCGGCCATCAACACGCTCGCCACAAAGACGATTCCGGGTTTCAGGTTTATCAAACGTGCAACGCTATTTCTTACTGATCACCACCCGCTGGATCGTCGGCGGCAGTTCGCGCCATTCGCTTTGCGCAAACCCTGCGTTGCGAAACATAGTCTCGAGTTCAGCATAGGTGTAAGCATCGCCGCCCGGCGTCCCCCCGAGCATCATCAGGCTGAAAGCCGCGGCTTGCGGCGGGGATACTCGATCGGGATTGGGAATAAACTCCAGCGTGACGGCACGCCCGCCATCGGCTAATGCGCCGTGGACCTTGCGCAACAACAACTCACAAGTCGGCGGATCGAAGTGGTGAAGGAAGTTAGTCAACAGGACTATGTCATAGCCGGTGCCATAATCAACATCAAAGGCACTGCCGGCTTTTGTATGATAACGGTCCGACACACCGGCGGCTTGCGCATTTTCCGTTGCTACCTCCAGCACGTTGGCCCAATCAACGGCGGTGACCTCCGCCTGTGAGTTCCGCTTCGCGAACGCCAGTCCGTACAGACCATGCCCGGCTGCAAGGTCCAGGATTCTTAACTTCTCGTTGGCGTTCGGATCCACCATCGGAGCCAGGAGCTGCGCCGGCAAAGCCATCATCGGCGCCATCGCGCGCGCGAACTTCACCCAGACCGGATGGTCAGGAGCGATCGTGGCTTCTTCAGAAATGGAACCACCCTTACGCACAACTGCGGTCAGGTCCTTGAAATTGTCAGTCAGCATCGGTGACAGCATGAATTCGATCACCGTGCCCATGTAGGCAGGGGAATTCTTGTCGAGAAACATCGCCGAGTCAGCGGTTAACCCGTACTTGTCATCCTGTTTAGTCAGGAATCCAATGATGACCAGATAGTCGCAGAGGATTCGCGTGCCTCGCTGAGATGCGCCACAGGTCCGGGCGATGTCATTTGCGGTGGTGTTCCCAGCCGCGATTGCGCTGAACAAGCTGAGTTCGATTGCGGCTTTGATTGCCTCGGTTCGTTGGTGCGCGTTGATCGTATCGAATAAGAGCGCGGGAGTTGGTTGATTTGCGGTTTGCGTTTCAGGCGCCATGACTTGTTCGGTTCCCTTCTCAGAATGAATGGTTCTGCCAGGCAAGAAACTGATCGCGCAAGCAGAAACCGGATTATGTGCGGAAAAGCCTACCGAAGATGGAGGGAAAAGTCTAACCAGCCTTCTCAGAGTGAGGATTGAAAGATTAGTTAAGGTTCAACGTCGCCGGTTGCGCGAGACCTTCGATGGATAAAACCAGACCTCGCGGCGAAGATACCGGAGTTTTCTCAGGCGAGAGGAAAACGATGAAGCCTTGCCGCCGGCCTTCATTATGGGTGAGTGGATTTTTCAAATTCAGTTCGTAGGCGCGAAACTCCTGCTCGAATGTTTTGCGTGATGAAGGGTTGTAAAGCGATACGCCGTTCGCTTTTAGAATTCGAGCAATGGCTTGCCTGGTGGACACTGCTTTCCATTTCGTACCGGCGGAGTCAGTCAGCCGAAAACGAATTTTCTTCAGTTCGATGGCCTCACCGCTGTTGTGGCTGATCTCGACCCGCACCGGAAGCAGGCCAGCCAGATGTAGGTTTGCCTCAAATAATTCCTGACTCTCTTCGTCAGTTAGCATTGGCGCTGCCCGGAAGGAGATCGAGCCCAGGTTGGTAGAGGCAACCGTAGCCGGCATCGGCGGGAGAGCTGCTACAGGTTTCACATGAAAGAGGGAACCACCGCACGAACTGGTGAACAGCAGGGTGAGAGCAAACGCAGCCGTAATCCAGGCAAAGCAGAACCGCTGACTACCTGGCACAGGATTTCGTTTTGCTTTGCTGGTCACCATCGCGCGAATCTTGCACGTCCGGCGATTATCTGTCAATCGGCGGCAGGATTGCGCTATGGGGTAGACGGCGAGCGTCAGCGCTTCTTTATGATTGACTTGCGACGAACTCTGATCGGCGCCCTGGCCGAAAGTAGGTCCTTATGACGATGGTTCAGAATGTAGCATAGCCCCTGGTGGGTCAGTCCCAACATCCTCGCGGCACGCGTAACGCTGCCGCCGGCTTTCTCCAGAGCGATCCTGATGAGCTCACTCTCACGCTTGTGCACTTCCTGTTCAAACGAGCCAGGAATTAGATTCTCGCTTTTGCCGGTAGCCACATTCGCCATTGCCAGCCGAGCGCATGAGCGAAGCCGCCTCATGATTTCCAAACTGAACTGGTCCCCGAGCTTATGGTCGGCTTCCTGGTAGAAGGCGCCAATCTCATTCGGTGAGAGAAAATTCTTGACCTCTTCCAGAGTGGTCAGAACTATTTCTCCGGAGAGTTGAGAATTGCCCGTCGTTTCAGCAACATGAGCCGCGCGTTTCAAAATACCTAAAGCCGACTGGTAGCGTCCCATGCGGGCCAGGGCGATGCCTTGCGCTTCCAGGGCCTCCGCCAACAGTGAATGTTCGCCTCCGCCTTCAAAAGTTGAAGCGGCCGAGAAAGCAATCTTCTCAGCTTCAACGTAACGATCCTGGGCCAGGAAAACTCGCGCGCGCGTTTCGTTAACTTGCGCAGCCGTCCCCACGTCTCCAATTTCAGTGAATACAGCTCGGGACCGATCCAAATGCTCAATAGCTTCCCCATAGCGACCCAACGCACGGAAGATGTTGCCCGTGTTGTTTTCAACGCGGGCCAGGTAGCGCTTGTGATTAGCCTGTTCGAAATGAATTCCTGCAGCGGCATTCTCAATCAGGGCGCGATCAAGGTTTTCGGATCCACCCGACCTCTCATAAGCAATCGCCTTCTGCATGTGAAACCTTCCGACGACGGCTGGGTCCTCCACACCATCAAGCAAAGGAGCTGCTTTTTCCAAAAGGGAGAGGGCTTCAGCAAACGCGTTTGAAGAAATTTCGACGGTGGTGGCGTTCACCAGGATCCGATGTTGCAGCCAAGGACTCTTCGCGCGGCCCAGGGCCTCTTGAAACCAGACGCGAGCTTCGTCCATCGCGCCTTCGCGCCAGTAACAGATTGCGAGATCACATTGGGCTCGGGCAATCTTGTCAGGTTCGTCAAGGCCCTCGAAGAGCCGAATGCTCTCACTAATTAAGTCCTTGGCAAACTCCTGAGCGCCGGCAACCTGGCCGGAACTGCCCAGCCATCCCGACAGGGCGCCTACCGTTCCCAGCACATCGGCCTGTTCCGTGGCGTTCAAGCCGTCTAGCGGAGGGCGCTTGCCGATTCCACGCCAGAAGTCGCCGAGGGCCTCGCTTGCGGCCTCATAATCCCCATAATCCTGTAGTTGCTTTGCGATTTCGCATTTCACGCTGACCGCCAAATTCGCAGTGGCTTCAGCGCGGGAAGATTTCGTCACGATTTTGGTTTCCATTTGAACCTCTTCTAAGTGATTAAGGTAAAACTAGCAATAATAATTGCTAGCAGTGCTATTATGCCGCCGCTTCAAACCACTACGGCGTTCGCTGGCGTCTTGATTCGGTGACCGCCTGCATAAGAAGGAAAGTCAAAAATGTCAAAACTTAAGCAATTTGCTGGTATCTGTCTGCTAGTCGTGTCAATTGCCGCCGTTGGCCGGGCAGATGGGGGTGTGACACAGGGTCCTGCCTTGCCGTCTCCGCCACCGCCACCGCCACCCGCAGAATGCACGACGAATTGCACCAGCAGCCAAGGAACTCTTCCGGCGCCGGACGCTACAGTTGACATAGTCGACATGGCGAATGTGTTGGTCACCTGGCTCGTTGAATCGATTCTATAGTCTGGGGTTCAGCGCCCGACAACTAGTCCCACAATCGTCCGCGGCTGGCGCGGAATACCATAAGTGTATGCAGTCGCCGCTCGAATCGAAGCCAGCCCGGCCTTAACAGGCTCGCATCGTACATCTAGTTGAGTATTCAAAGCAATAGGGAGCTTAGGAACAGACCCTTGAAGCTTTGCTAACCGCCTCCAACCCACGATGGGGCGTTTCTCTGATTGAGGCGGCAGGTAAGAACCTCGCTTGAGCGCTAGTGGAACAGCGGCCGAACCCGGCAGCGTTTTCTAAGGCGTCGACGCTGGAATTCCGTCAGGAGCAATATCTATCCGGGCGCCCAAATGATGTAACTGAGTTGCGTCGACCATATTCAGACCTTTTTCGCGCACGGTCTTGAAGCTGGGCAGGATGTCGTCTACCGGGGCCTGCATGACGCCCTTGCTCCGCTTGTAACCAGTGAAATCGAGATAGAGATGCTTGCGCATGAAACGATCAGGAACTCCGGCGAAACGGTATAGCGGGTATTTGATACCGTCGCCAAAGAGCTTGCGTCCAAGCAGGTAGTAATAAAGCGGTACGCCGAGCGAGAACTTCATCGAAGCGTTCGTTTTGCCATGCCAGAACTGCAAGTTGTATTTCCAGCAGGTATAAAAGAACTCCCACTGAAGGTCAGTCATCTCGATAAGCTTGGCACTATCCTTCTGCTGCATCCGCGTATTCTCGAGCGGAACGAAGAACGTCGGCACGAAGGTGCCTTTAGCGTCGCGCAGATCGTAAAGCAGGTTGAGCGACTCTCTGGTGTCCGCATCGGTCTCTCCCGGCAATCCGATGATGAAAGTGCAGAAGGGGAACCAGTTGTGCTTATTGAGGGTTTCCATGCCCTTGAGCACCACGTCGCGCCACTGATGGGCCTTGTAAGGATAAGCTTTGCCCTTCATGAAGATATCGAAGAGGCGCGGGCTGCCGGTTTCCAGACCGATGATTGGATCAGTCATGCGATGATCGGGATCAGTCGACTCTTTATGTTGCACATGCGAATAGGGCACAATCAAAGGGGTAAGCCGCTCAACCACAGTTGGATCCTTAACCACCGGCGCCATCGTAATATGGGACGTCTGCAGGGTTTCAATTCCGGGGACGCTCTTGACGTTCTTTAGCATAGTTTCGAGCGCTGGAATATTTGTTTCGAAGTTCGCTCCCTGCTCATAGAGGAACATGTCTTCGGTCGCAAGCAGGATTTCCGTCGCGCCTTCGCCGGCGTTGACGCGCACGCTCTCGATGATATGCTCCAGCGGAAACGACCGACCCACTTTTGTTGCCGGCCCGCAGAACTGACAACCTCGCCCGCACCCGCGGGTGATTTCAACCACGCCAAAGGTCGACCGATGCCGGACCACTGGGATTTCTTCCACGGTCGGCTGCATGCTCTTGGGCACTTTGATGATGCGCTCAAGCGTGGGATCACCGGCCATCATTCGTTTGAAGAGATCGCTGAAAACTCGTTCAATCTCGCCATCAATCAGGTAATCGACGTTGAATTCGTCCAGACGATTCGCCCGTTCCAGTTGCCACGCTCCCGGACCGCCAATGACTATCTTGGGTTTGAACTTCTTGATAACCGGATGTTTGACGATTTTCAAAAATTCAGCAGCATTTATGGGGATCAAATTCTTACCGGCGATTTTTGAATAAACATCGGTGGCGTATGAGATACCCAGTGGATTATGGGCGTGAATGGCCACCACTTTGGTTTCAGGTCCGACAAATTTCTCGAGATTTTCGAGATAGCAAACGACCACTTCCTCTTCCGAGTAATCTCGAAGGAGTAGGGTCTCGACCATTCTTAAGCCATTTGGCACATACTTCGCCCGTCCATCCGGCCACGACTCATTAATCAGCGTGTCGGGATTCATCCATTTATGGCCGTACTTCGCCGGAATAGTCGCCGATAACATCTGTTGCCAGATGCTGTGGTGCCACTCACTCGCCTCACTTGATGACGCAGTCAAAACGATTTTAGGTGAACCCAATGAGAGCCTCCCGCTAAGCCACTGAAATGAAAGTCCTGCAAAAGGAATCAGGCAAACTCGCGCATCGTACTATCGGGGCGGATTCTAGCACCTGTGACGCTGCCTGCCAAGCTTAATATCCAAGGTTTCGAGCTGTTCGATATCCGAGGGTTCGAGCTATTCGGCTCTCAGATATGTACGCTCCCACACACATGTGATATAGTCCGCACGTATCTGACGAAGCTGACTTGATAATTTGGCTAGCGCTTCGTAATTGCATCACACTTATTCCCGTCGCTTTAAGGGGCTGTGTGCGAGTATGAGTTTCGAGTAAATGCTCGGACGCATGTGCCAGGACCAGGAAATCGGAAGAATGAAAATTTTATTGTACAACCCGGATAATGGTGTGACTAAGAACTTCATGCCTCACCTTTGGATGTTTCTGCTTAAGGGGCTTACACCTGCTGGCCATGAAGTCTTGCTGATTGATGGCAATGCAAAGCCAATGAACGATCAGGAGTTGGTGCGCTTTATTCAGGAGGAGAAAATCGGTTTAGTTGGCATCGGTTCAATGACCCGCATGATTCAGAAAGCCTATCGAGTGGCTGATGTGGTGCGCGCCGCCGGGGTGCCGGTGGTGATGGGCGGGCCGCACGTAACCGAACTACCAGATGAAGCTCTGGGAAGAGATGGGGGACCAAGGCATGCCGACGCGGTGGCTCTGGGCGAAGCTGATGAGACCTGGCCTAAGATCGTCGAGGATGCTGCGCGTGGCCAGCTTAAGGATGTTTACGAGCCAGTCGATGAGTCAGGTAAGGAACAAAAACCGAGTCTGCAACCTTATCCGGTTATCCCCTGGGACACGATCGATCTCGAACAGTTCAATTTCATTCCCAAGGTCTTTCGTCGTTTCACCGAAAAATATGGCTCGGGAGTCAGCTACTTCAATACGATTCCGGTAGAGTCGGGGCGCGGCTGTCCCTATGGCTGCGAGTTCTGCACCGTGACCGGATTTTTCGGTGACTCGATTCGTTTTCGCTCCAATGAAAGCGTCGTCAACGAGCTCTTGTTGCTGAAACAGCGTGCACAGAGGGATCGCGGCAAAATTACCATTTTCTTCATCGATGACAATTTTGCGATCAATATTAAGCGCACAAAGTCTCTGCTGCGAGATATCATTGCCGCTGATGCACAACTGCCCTGGATCGCGCAGATCAGCGCTAACCTGCTTCGTGATGAAGAATTGGTGGATCTGATGGCCGACGCAGGCTGTAAATGGGTATTCATCGGGATGGAATCGATCGATCCGACGAGTCTGGCCGGCGTGGCCAAGAGCTTTAACAAACCTGGCGAATACGCCGCAGTCCTCAATCGTCTCGCGCAACGCAAAATCTACGCGATTACTTCCTTCATCTTCGGTTTGGACAACGACACGCCCGGCGTGGCTGACCGTACCCTCGAGCAGATCGCGAGTTGGCCACCGGGAATGCCGGTTTTCAGTCCGCTCGTTCCGTTACCAGGAACTCCGACCTATAAAAAGCTCGGAGCTGAAGGGCGCCTGACGCGACCAAAGCACTGGATGCATTTCGAGCACAACAAAATGGCCCACACGCCTCTCAAAATTTCTATTGACGAGGCCCAGATCGAACTCGATAGAGCATGGACTACGTCCTACAGCCCGAAGAATAACGAGCGCGCGATTGACTGGTTTAAGGGAGAGTCGATCGACGATCAGATCATGCTCTTGATCATGCGTATGTTTTTCCGCGGCATATATTTCCCACAAAGGAATGCGCGAGTCTGGACCCGGCTGATTGCCCAAAACCATCGGCCCATTCTGCGGCTCGTCAAAGAGGGTTACGACAAGTATCGGGAAGGACGAAGAAGCGCTTCTACGGTACCAGCCGAGATCAGCTAGCCAAAAGTCTTAGGACGATCTTACCCGCAGGACAAACGTGCGAGGTATTTTCTGTAGGTCGGTGCGTATCTCAAGCAGTTGCCAAATGCGCCGATCGATCAATTGCTCGACAGCTTCGCTCTGTCCGAATCCAATCTCAAATACAAAATAACCGCCTGGTCGCAGAAACGGCGGCGCTTCCAGCAGCAGGCGGCGAATGACCGACAGACCATCGGGGCCACCTGCCAACGCGGCGCGCGGTTCGTAGTCCACTTCGCGCTGCAGGTTCTTCATTTCGTCGTCGTCGATGTACGGCGGGTTAGAAACGATCAAGCTAAAAGATCCCGTTGCAGCCAGGGCCGAGAAACAATCCGACTCAAGTACCTCCAAACGATCCGCTACGCCGTGACGTTCGGCGTTTCGTTGCGTGACCTGCAAGGCGGCCGATGATATGTCGGTGGCCACGGCGCGGGCCGCCGGTAGTTCGTGAAGTATTGAGATCGCGATGCAGCCTGAACCGGTGCCGATGTCTGCCAGGTACGGCTCCAGGTCGTTGCGCAAGAGTTCGAGGGTCGTCTCAATGATGAGTTCAGTTTCTGGCCGTGGAATCAACACCGCCGGCGTAACTTCAAACCCCAGCTTGTAGAATTCCTGTTGCCCGGTAAGGTACTGCAAAGGCTCGCCGCCGGCCCGGCGTGCAATCAGAGATCGAAAGGCTTCGCACTCGTCGTCATTGAGCGCGTCCGCGGCATGCGCAATGACAAAGCTTCGATCACGACCAATCACGTGGGCTAACAGCGAACCCGCTTCCCGGCGCGGTTCCGCAACTGCGCCTTCACTCAACTGTTGTGCGCCTTCCATCACCGCGCTTCCAATCGAAATACTAGACGGCTTCTTGATCACAACGTTTATTCTATATTACGCTTCGTATCGAATCGTAAGAGCAGTGGCCCAAGTTGTCGAAGCGCCGGTCTCGCGGGAATGACCAAATTTGGAAATCCTCGCGAGCACCGCCATTCGCCGGAAGAAGACCCCGATTGAGACTTTACTTCGACTAGCACGAAGCGAGTCTCGTTTCTTCCCGTACGGACGACGGCACCTCCGGGCCCCAAAGGGTTCGGAGGTCTCGGCAGTTCCGAAGGGTCGAGGTTCAACAATTTTTGACCCAAAGGAGAAGTACTCCTAACACATGAGTGCACTCGCCAAAAGTCTTCTTCTCTTTGCGCTGAACTGGCTCGACGCGCAACTTACTCTATTCTGGGTTCATTCAAACATCGCCAGCGAAGGCAATGGCCTGATGAGCCAGCTACTCAAGGTTGGCGACGCTCCTTTCCTGGTGGTCAAGTTGGCTATCGGGGCTTTCGCTGCCTATACGCTATATCGCTGCGCGCATCTCCCCCTGGCTCGCCGAGGCATGCAACTGGTGCTGACAATCTACGCTGCTTTGATGGTCGCCCACGCCGCTACCGGCATGTCCGCTCTGGGCTGGTCTGAACCGCTGGCGATGATTACCTACGTCACCAACGTACCCTACGCGCTGATCATTCTGTTGTCCTGAGCCACACCCTGTTTGGCAAAGCTCGTCACGCCGCCCTCTTTCTGCAAATCAATTGTGTCCTATCCAGATTCCGGGAACCGGGACGACCCCTCGCGCGTTTTGCAAATGCTGGTAACGCAACCGTAAACTAAGGACGGCGCATCTCAGTCAACGCTTTTTTGATTGAAGGAGAATTAATATATGTACAGAATTTCAGGACGTCAGATTCTGGTGATCGCATTGGGGTCCGCACTCTTTGCCGCGATCGCTGTCGCGGGATTCCAACAACTGTCAGGACATTTTCAGCCCTTTGGATCGGCTGCCATCGCGACACCGGCGAACATAACCGATCCTTCATTAGCTACGGACGAGCAGAACAATATCGAGGTTTATAAAGCCACTTCGCCCGGGGTTGTGTATATCCAATCTACAACCATCGTGCGCGATTTCTTTGGAATGTTCTCGCAACCCGTCGAAGGCGCCGGTTCGGGTTCGGTTATTGACGAGCAGGGAGACATTCTCACCAACTATCACGTGATTGCCAACGCTGAGAAACTTACCGTCAGCTTTGGGAGCGGCAAGAACTATCCAGCGCAAGTGGTTGGTCGCGACCCCGACACGGATCTTGCCGTCATCAAATTGCTCGAGACACCAAAGGAACCCTTGACGATTGTCCAGATGGGAGATTCCGACAAGTTGATCGTGGGACAGAAAGTCCTGGCGATCGGAAACCCGTTCGGTCTGGATAGAACGTTGACCACGGGAGTCATCAGCGGTTTGCAGCGACCGATACGGGCCCAGAACGGAAGACAGATTGAAGGCGCGATTCAAACTGACGCTTCAATCAATCCGGGAAATTCAGGCGGACCATTGCTGGATTCCCACGGCCGCATGATTGGGATCAATTCGCAGATCGAATCGCCCTCGGGTGCTTCGGCAGGCGTCGGATTCGCTATCCCGGTGAGTATCGCCAAGCGGATCGTTCCGCAACTGGTGCGCAATGGTTCGATCCGGCGCCCCGACCTTGGGATCCGTTCGCGCGACGTGGAGGCGATGAGCAGTCAGGCGCAGTTGCCGGTCACGTACGGAGTGATCATCTGGAGTGCGCAACCTGGCGGTGCGGCAGCCAATGCCGGACTTCGTGGTTTGATCCAGACCGAAGACGGCGACGTTGAGCTGGGCGACATCATTGTGGGGATTGATGGAGCTAAGGTTAATAACTACGACGATCTTTACAAGATGCTGGACAAGCATCAGATTGGCGATACAACAAATGTGGAAATAATTCGCCGCGGGAAGCGCATGAGTGTGCCCGTGCGTCTGACCGAACCCCCACCCGCAAACCGTCGTGGTTATCGGGAATAATCCAGGTTACCAGACCTGAAAGAAAGAGCGCGCGTCGCGAAAGCGGCGCGCGTTTCTTATTAGTGACGTGCTTTATTTGTACCTGGTGCTCAACCCGGAGGCCAGGTCATTTCGCGGCCGCCCAGCACGTGGACATGAAGGTGGAAAACTGATTGGCCGGCGCCGCTCCCGGTGTTGATGACTGTGCGATAGCCACCGCTCTCAGACAATCCATGCTCGTAAGCGACGCGCGCCGAAATGCGCAGCAGGTGACCAAGCAGGGACTCGTCTTTCTGCGCCGCATCATCGAGGGATTCCATATGTTCGCGGGGAATGACGAGCACGTGCGTCGGCGCTTGCGGATTGACATCGCGAATGACGACGCAACGATTGTCTTGATAAATTACGTCGGCCGCAGCGGTGCCCGCCAGAATCTTACAAAAGAGGCAATCGGTCTCATTCATGGGCCAGATAATACCACAGACCTTCTCTTCGACTCAGTTGGGTTCACAAAGGGAGGCGTCTTATTTTGAGAGAGTGCTGCTCTCCAGGTAAAACGATCCACGAAAATTCACGAAGCGAAAATGATTTTCATTCGTGTGGTTTCGTGTGATTTCGTGGATCGTTCTTGTCTCAGCCGGAAAAACACGAAACCAAACCGAGACATTAGTCTAAAAAAGTGGAGTTCAAGTCCGGCTCCGCGCAACCTGAAGCTCTCAACTCAACTCCGTCATGCCGCGGCGGCCTCATCGTCCTGAGACTGAAGTGGTGAGGTGACTGATTCGCGCAAGCGTTCAATATCAGCACCGACTTCCTTCAGCTTGGTTTCAATCCTTTCGTAGCCGCGGTCGATGTGATAGACGCGGTCGATGAGGGTCTCGCCTTCCGCCACCAGACCGGCGAGCACCAAAGAGGCCGAGGCCCGCAAATCGGAAGCTTGCACGCGCGCGCCGACGAGCTTGCTGGGACCGTCGACAGTCGCTTTGTCGTGGCTGATCTGGATTCGCGCGCCCATGCGCTGAAGTTCCGAGGCATGCATAAAGCGGTTTTCGAAAATGGTTTCGGCAATCACCGATCGGCCGTTGGCCTGAGTCATCAGGGTCATGTATTGCGCCTGCATGTCCGTCGGAAAGTGCGGATAGGGCTCGGTGGTCAGATCGCTCGCATGCAATCCGCGCGGACCACAACGCACGTGCAGCGTGCTTTGGTTAACTTCTTCAATCTCCACTCCGACTTCGCGCAGCTTGCTAATGATCCGATTACAATGCTCGGGGTTACAGTCCCTGATTTCCAGCTCGCCCTTGGTGATCGCTCCGGCCACGATGAACGTTCCGGTTTCAATTCGATCTGGAATGATGGTGTGCTGCGCGCCACCGAGTCCTTCGACGCCTTCGATCTGAATCGTGGGCGTGCCCGCGCCTCGCACGCGCGCGCCCATCTTATTAAGAAGTTCCGCCAGGTCTTTCACTTCAGGCTCGCGCGCGGCGTTGTTGATCGTCGTCTTACCGCGAGCCAGGGTTGCCGCCATCATCAAGTTCTCAGTTCCAGTCACCGAAATCTTATCGAAGCTTATTTCTGCGCCGACTAATCCGTCCTGTGGCGCCCGGGCGACGACGTCGCCGGCCTCGAGAAAGACTTCCGCGCCGAGTTTCGTGAATCCCGCAAGATGCAAATCGATTGGGCGAGCGCCGATAGCGCATCCGCCCGGAAGTGAAACCCGCGCTTTACCGAAACGAGCGAGCAAAGGGCCCAGTGCCAGTACCGAAGCCCGCATGGTCTTAACCAGTTCGTAAGGCGCCGCCATGATTTCGATATGCGCGGCGGAAATTTTGTGCGTGCGCAGTTCGGGCGTTAGCACGTGCGCGCCGATGTCTTCGAGCAAACGCCGCTGCGTGATGATGTCGCGAACGTATGGGATGTTGTGGAGCGTGATCGTTTCAGGTGTGAGGATCGCCGCGGCCATGCACGGTAAAGCAGAGTTCTTCGCGCCACTGATCGAGACGCGACCCTTGATGGCGTTGCCGCCCCGGATGCGAAATTTTTCCACCAAGGAAGATTAACGGAAAATGAAGCAGGTTTACCAGTCTGAAAGACTGGCAGGCTGTGCCTTGGCAACTCGGCAAGGGCGCCTAAGGAGCGAGGCACAGAAGAGCGATCCAGAATTCACACGAAACGGTACGAAACAGAGGCCTTGCTTCGTGTTATTTCGGGTGAATTCGTGGATCGCTTTTTCTGTTGTTATCGGCCACTGACGCTTCCAGACAACGATGTTCAAAGCAACGGATGCGTCGCGCACTGTAGCGATCAAACAAGGCCACGTGTGATTTCGCTTACTATTTCGGCGAGTCCTTTAGTGGCGTCAACGTGCAGTTGAGCAAGCCGATAACTCGGTTGACGCGACTGGTGAAGTTTTTGCGCGGTCCCACGATTCGGGGCCAGCGGTCGGATCGTTTTCGCGTTGGCCGTGATTCGTTCCCAACATAGTTCGAAAGGCGCGTCGAGCCACACACTCAAACAATCATGCTGAGCTACCAGGGTGCGATTGGCTTCGATGGTCCAAGCCCCGCCACCGAGCGCAATCACGCGTGGGTCGTTATTTTCGAGCACGTCGGCCAACGCACGTGTTTCGACGCTACGAAATGAAGGTTCGCCGTCTTGTGCGATGATCTCGGCAGGCGTTCGACCCTCGCGTTCAGTAACAAACGAATCGAGATCGATCATTGTGCAGTTCATTTGACGGGCCAGGGTCTTAGCCACGGTGGTCTTTCCGCAACCCATGAAACCAACGATGACGATACGACGATTCATATTTTGGAGCGCCCGGGGGCCCGGCGAGGCGCAACCTCGCCGCAAAGTTAAACTTCGTTCCGGAAAGGCAGAGCCTTTCCGCACATCAGGCGGCATAGCCGCGACCACGAATTGTGTCTTGGTTTCGCTAGCGGTGTTCAGAGTACCGACTTTAGTCGGGTTCTTTCGAACCCAGAAAAGCCCAACTAAAGTTGGTACTCTAACGCCCGCAAAATTAGGATGCTTCCTACCGCGAGATCATCTCTTGACCACAGTTTCGAGCAACTCAAAGAAACCCGGAAACGAGACCCCAACGCATTCCTCGTCGCTGATTTCCGTTTCGCCTTCAGCCAACAAAGCCGCGACCGCAAACGCCATGGCGATGCGATGATCGCCGTGCGGATCAACCTTCGCACCGCGCAACGCGACTGGACCAGCGACCCGAAAACCGTCATCGAACTCTTTCACGTCCGCGCCCATCGCGCGCAGGTTCAGCGCCGTCGTGGCAATCCGATCAGACTCTTTCACTCGCAGCTCTGCAGCGTCGCGGATTTCTATGCCGCCTTCGATTTGTGAGCCGACCACTGCCAGCAGCGGCAACTCGTCAATCAACTGCGGCACTGCCAACCCCCGGATTGTCATCCGAGAGTCGGACTCTGGCGACAGTTGCTTTCGCGATCCCCGGACTCGAATTGATCCTACAGGTTCATGGTTATCATCATGAGTTCCGGTGATTTCGACATCCAGTCCCATGGTTCGCAGTTGATCGAGGAAGAGCACGCGCGTTGGATTCACGCCGACGTCGCTCACCTCCAGAGACGATCCGGGAAGCAGCGCCGCCGCGGCGATGAAGTATGCCGCCGAAGAAACATCACCGGGTATCACGACGTTGCGGGCGCTGAGACGAGCCGGGCCGTTAACCGCGGCAAAGCGGGCGTTCTCCTTATGCGCTGCCTTGCCGGTTTCGATCTGAGCACCAAAACTGCTTAACATCCGTTCAGTATGATCGCGCGTGGTTTGGTTCTCGATGACTTCCGTCCGCCCTTTGGCGCTCAGACCGGCCAGCAGGATGCATGACTTTACCTGCGCGCTGGCAACCAGTAGTTCATAGCTGATCGGATTCAAGTTTCTGTGGCCCTGAATCAGCAGCGGCGCCCGGCCGTCGCGGGTGGAAATGTTCGCGCCCATCATCTGGAGCGGTTCAATGATTCGCTGCATCGGACGCGAGCGCAACGAGTCGTCGCCGGTCAGTGTCGAGGTGAAATTCTGCGCGGCCAGAATTCCCGCGAGCAAACGCATCGTCGTGCCGCTGTTGCCACAATCGAGCGGCGCTTTCGGATCGCGCAATCCGTTAATTCCAACGCCTGTGATCAAAAGATCTTCGTTTTCTTTTTCGATCAGAACGCCCAGCGCATTCAGACACGCCAACGTGGCCGCGCAGTCCGCACTGGTGGAAAAATTCCTGATTGACGAAGTGCCTTGCGCCAGCGCCGCCATCATGGCCGCGCGATGCGAGATGGATTTGTCGCCAGGCATCGCCATCCGCCCCCGAATTGTTTTTGCGCTATGAATGATCACGGGCGAATCTTAACCTCTGGGACGCAATGCGCGAAGTTCAGAGTTCAGCCTTTCAGGCTGTTAGTTTGAAATGCGGCACGCTAAAGCGTGAATTCTAAACAGCAACTTCTTGACATGCGACCAGCGGCCATGTTACACGTCCGTCTTCCGTTTGCTACTAGATAGCAGCAGCCAAACCGCGATTCCCGGGCGAGAAAGGCCGCGCTTTTTTGTGACCGAACAAACGACTCGACTCGTTTTGCCCAGCCACATTGAGGCGGTTGGTGAGACCGCTGCCGCAGTGACGGATTTCGTCAAGTCGTGCGGTTTCGACGAACAGACCGCGTTTGGTGTCGACATGGCTCTGCGCGAAGCTGTTACCAATGCGGTGGTGCACGGTAACCAGGAAGACGAGACGAAGTCAGTTGAGGTAATCTTTAGCTGCCTGGGAAATGCGCTGGAGATCCAAATCAGGGATCAAGGCGAGGGATTCGATCCGGCCAGTGTGCCCGATCCAACCCAGCCGGCGAACATTTTGAAGACCTCGGGCCGCGGCATCTTCCTAATGCGTAGTTTTATGGACGAAGTCGAATGGTTCGCGCGGCCCGAAGGTGGCACAACGGTACGAATGGTGAAACGACTTTAGATTTTTGATTTGCGATTCCTAAATAGGAGAGGCCTCGATCATGGCAGAACTTAATATCCGCGAGCGACAGGATGGCGACGTAACGGTGCTCGACATGGATGGCCGCATCACGATCGGCGAAGGAAGCGTGGCTCTGCGTAGCGCTATTCGTCGCTTGCTGGAAGAAGGAAAGAAAAATATCCTGCTCAACCTGTCAGGTGTGGGCTATATCGATTCGAGCGGCATCGGCGAGTTGGTGTCCAGTTACACCGCGATCAATAAAGAAGGCGGACAACTCAAGCTGCTCAGCCTGACAGAGAAGCTCCGAGACTTGCTGACGATCACCAAGTTGTTGACGGTCTTTGACGCGTACGACACCGAAGCGGACGCCCTCAGCAATTTCAAATAACCAGCCGCGTGACAGACATCGAACTTAAGCACGCTGGTACCCGTATAAACTGACTGACCGCAAACGCAGGAGGCTTTTTGTAATGGCTCAGCTTAATATCAAACAGCGCCAGGCCGGTGATGTGGCGATTCTTGATCTCGACGGAGAGGTTCGCATCGGCGACAGCGCGACGGCATTGCGCGGCGCGATTAGAGGTTTGATTGCCGGTGGTAACCAGAAGATTCTCTTGAATCTGGCGGGAGTTAAGTACATCGATTCGAGCGGCATTGGCGAACTGATTGCTAACTACACCACGGCGGGACGCGGCGGTGGCCAGTTGAAACTGCTAAATCTAACCGAGAAGGTTCAGGATCTGCTGGTGATCACTAAGCTGCTTACCGTCTTCGATGTCTACGAGGAAGAGGCAGAAGCCTTGAGCAGTTTCAAATAGCCGGCGCTGCGGAAATCTTCCGCACGTCCGAGTATCTGCATGGCAACGGCCCAGTAAATTCGCTGGGCCGTTTGCGTGTCTTCGCCGCGGGGCAACTGACATTATTTTAACGTGAGCCGCACTAAATTCGATCAGGCCGCCGGTGAGTCGCTGGCGCAAGCCATTCGCGATATCGAGAAAGACAGCGATGCCGAGATCGTCATCGCCGTGCGCGGACGCTCGGGCTCATACCGTCATGCCGATTATCTATGCGGAGCGATCGTCGCGCTGGCAGGTCTCATCTTCGTTCTGTTCTCACCTTTTGAATTCCACACCTACTGGGTCCCGTTTGACGTAGTGGTTTTATTCATCGCTGGCGCCTTTGTGTCTTCGCGCACCGATGCGATCAGGCGGGCGCTCACTTCAAAGGGTTTTCGCGCGAAGGCCGCTCGGACGGGCGCCGCCGCCATGTTTTATGAGGCCGGCATCGCCAACACTTCGGCCGAGAACGGTCTGCTGATTTACCTTTCGCTGCTCGAACGGCGGCTCGAAGTGATCGCCGATCGAGGCATCCTGAAAGCCGTGCCGGCTTTGAAATGGAACAATTCAGTATTCGAACTGAAGCGGATCGGGAGAAAGCCTGAACCTGAAAGCCTGATTAAGGCTCTGCGTGACCTTGGCCGTTTACTCGCGGAGCACATGCCCGCGACCGGCGAGAACCCGAACGAGTTACCGGATGGTCCGCGCATTGAACTGTAATGAACTTCAACCGTCACGTGCGAACATTGCGCAAAGCCGCGCTGATCGGGGGGGTGGCTATCCTTGGCCTCTGGTTCGCCTCGGATGCGATGGCGCGTGTTGGCGGGGGCGGATCTTATGGCGGCGGAGGAGGCAGTGGCGGTGGTGGCGGCGGTGGTGCGGGAGCGCTGGTCTATCTGCTGGTTAGATTTCTGCTCTGGTTGACGATCGAGCATCCGGTTATTGGTATTCCGATCGACATTATTGTCATCGGCGCGGTGATTTATTGGTTCGCGCGCCCGTCGAAGAGCGTGAATCTGGATTCGTCTCGGATTCTCGCGCCGGATCCCGTCGCTACCGCTGTCCAGCAACAAGGCTTCCAACGTGAGTTCAATCAACTCCGACGCTTCGATCCCAACTTCTCAGAGATCATTTTCACGGATTTTTGTTATGCGCTTTATGGACGGGCTCACGATGCGCGCGGGCGTGGCCCGAGAGAATTGGATTTGCTCTCGCCTTACTTGAGCGACCAGGCGCGAGCCTCGCTCCAGCAACTAAATCCGCCCAACCTGAAATCCGTTGAGGGGATCATCGTCGGGGCGATGCAGGTCGTAGGCGTACAAGGCCTGGCTACGCCGGTTGTCACAGTCGCTATCGAGTTTGACGCGAACTATACCGAAATCACTGACAAGCAGATGAGCTATTACGTCCGCGAGCGCTGGGTGCTGGAACGCAAGCGCGACGTGCTCTCTCCGACCCCTGAGCACGCGACTGCGTTGCACTGCCCGCGTTGTGGCGCGGCCCTGCAGAAAGACACCGTCGGCGCCTGCGCGTTCTGCGGCACTAAGGTCGAGAGCGGCGAGTTCCAATGGTACGTCCGCGGCATTACCACTTTGCACCGCGAAGCGAAAGGACCGCTGTTAACTTCCGACGTGCCGGAAGTGGGAACGAATTACCCGACCGTTACGCAGCCCAACTTTCCGGCGGTGCGCACTGCTTTTGAACAGAATAATCCGTCATTCTCCTGGGCGGATTTCCAGGCGCGCGCGCGTTTGATTTTCAACGAGCTGCAGGAAGCGTGGTCGACGCTCAATTGGGAACGTGCCCGGCCGCACGAGACAGATAACATCTTCCAGATGCATCGATATTGGATCGATGCGTATCAACGGCAGGGCTTACGCAATGCATTGGACAAGTACCAGCTTACCGCGATGCAGCCAACCAAAATAAAGGTCGACGCTTTCTATAACGCGATCACGCTGCGGATTTTTGCTGAAGGGTACGATTACACGGTGGATAAAAGCGGACGGGTGGTGGCGGGCTCTAACAAGAACCTGCGCCGCTGGAGCGAATACTGGACCTTCATTCGTAACAGCAAATCCAAACCCGCGCCGGCGCGGGCTGACCTGAACTGCCCGAATTGCGGTGCGCCTTTGAAAATAAGTGCCACGGGTATTTGTGAGTTTTGCGGGGGCAAGATCACTTCCGGAGAATTCGATTGGGTGCTTTCGAAGATCGAACAGGATGAAAGTTACGCCGGCTAGATCGAGGATTCCCGGCTGAAACCACGAAAGTCGTTCGTCATTTGCCTGAGATCGCTGGTTGGCCCGCTGTTTCCAATCGCCCTTAACACAGTTTGTCTCAGATAGCGAGGGCTTCTGGTCCAACGTTTGCTGCGCCGTTCCTGTTACAACTCAGAAGGCTTGACGCTTCCCAATACGGCTTGCTAGACTCGACTCAGTTCAAGTTCAAGGGACAAACCCGAACACATCTCGCATAGAGTTTTTTGTCAGTAAGCCGTCATCAGCATGCGTCTTGCCAGGTGCTCGTAAAAACTAGTCGGAGGGGATTATGGTAGGCTTCAAGGTCGGCCAGAAAGTTGTTTATCCAAACCACGGTATCGGCACAATCGAACAGATCGAACAGAAGCAAATCGGAGCGGTAGCGCTGCCGTTTTACACTCTTCGACTGGCCGCAACCAATTCGTTGGTCCTGGTTCCAGTGTCAAATGCCAGTGAAGTTGGCTTGCGTCGTCCGATTTCTTCGGCCGAATGCGACACACTCTTTACGGCCTTGTCTGGCGACTTTGCCACGCCTGCTAACGATTGGAAGGATCGTTTCAAGGATTTCTCCGATAAGATGCGCACCGGCAATATCTTTGAAGTGGCCGAGGTGCTCAAACATCTCCAATATCTTAGCCAGGTCAAACCTCTATCATTTCGCGAACAGCGGATGCTTGAGCGATCTCGCTACCTCGTGGTGTCGGAACTCGCCGCAGTTTGCCGCCAACCCGAATGCAACATCGAACCCCGCGTCGATCACGCACTCGAGCAATCTCGCGCACGGCACGATCGCCGAGCCCACGGGTCCGCTCGGGCCGCCGCCGCCGCAGGCAGCAACTGAAGCCCAGGAATCAATTAATCTAGGATCTCGTGTTGCGACCGCCCGCCTGATGAGCTGGGTGGTGGACGTGATAGGATGTGGGCATAATCTGCTCCCGCTTTATTTGTTCGAATAGACGATGGATGACCCTGCTAGTTATTTCCTGGCCTCGTTGATTGATTCGGCCCAGCACTCAAACACTCTGCTGATAATCGTGGCAAAGCTTGGCGCGGTACTCCTTTTCGTCGGCGCCAACGGGTTCTTTGTCGGAGCTGAATTCGCGCTCGTCTCCGTGCGTCGACCGCGGCTCGAAGCTCGCGCGGCTGCCGGCAGTGGCCGTGCGCAAGCCGCCATGCGATTGCTGGCTGATCCAACTTCCTTCATCTCGGCCACCCAACTCGGCATCACCATCGCCTCGCTGGCGCTTGGTTGGATTGGAGAGCCAACCATCGCTTCAATGCTTGATCCGATTGCTTCGCGCATTGCCTCGGCGGGCAGAGCAGGCTATATCGCCCACATATTGGCGATTATTATCGCTTTTGCCGCGATCACTTTTCTGCACATTGTGCTGGGCGAGTTGATGCCCAAGATGTTTGCGCTGGAACGTGCCGAGGGTCTCGCTTTGGTGGCGGCGCGACCTCTGGAGATATTCGCCAAGGTTTTTCAGTGGCCGCTCTGGGTCTTCAACCGCACCGGAGCCAAGCTGGGCCGGTTGATTGGACTGAAGTCATCTTTGCAACACGCAGCGGTATACAGCGAAGCCGAGTTGCGTCAGTTAGTAGATATCTCTCGCGAGAGCGGCCATCTCCGCGCTGAAGAGCGCCGCCTGATTCACCGCGTCTTTGAATTCTCAGACACTTTGGTGCGTGAAGCGATGGTGCCCCGTCCGGCGATCGCGGCGATATCGGCCGACTGCTCGCTCGAGCAGATCACCCAGGCGTTTCAGCAACATCGTTATTCGCGCCTGCCCGTCTACCAGGGATCGCTGGACAACGTCGTGGGCTTCATTCACAGCAAGGACTTAATACCCTACCTTTTGCGACCGCAGGACTTTCGGCTTGAATACGTGTTGCAGCCGCCGATGTATGTAGTCGATACGGCGCGTCTGGAAGACGTGCTGCGTCAGATGCAAAAAGCAAAAACTCACTTTGGGTTTGTAGTTGACGAGCACGGCGGCGTCGAAGGCATCATCACGCTCGAAGATTTGCTGGAAGAGATTGTCGGCGACATCTCAGACGAGCATGATGAAGAAGTAAACGAGCAGATTTCTCCGATTGACGATCGCACTTATCTGCTGGACGGGTCGCTGGCGGTGCGCGATCTCAATCGTCGCTTGAAGACCTCTCTACCCGAGTCCGAGGCCTACACCACGATCGGCGGATTTCTCATGACGGTGGCCGGCCACGTTCTCCAGCCTGGTGAAGTCATTGAACACGACGGACTGCGCTTTCATATCGAGAAAGTTGAGCGGCGGCGTTTGCTGCGAGTGCGGCTGGAATTACCGGCGAAGAGGGTGGCGCAGACTTCAGAGACCGCCATAGATGCTGCGAAGGCGGGCGGTTGAAAAAGGATTTAAGTGGCGACTTTGCGGATGGAGACAGAAAAAGCGATCCACGAATTCAAGTCGTTACAGAACCGCGAGCGGTAGCAACCGGATGTGAGCACTCAACTGCAGCCTAAAGGTCACTTCCTCCAGAAATTGTAAATCGCAGGTTGAGTGTAGCATCCGATCGCTACCGCTCGCGGTTCTGTAACAACTTGATTCGTGGATCGCTTTTCACCATTACCCACCTCTGCCGAGCGAGGCAAAGCAGTTTCTCAGCTACCGCTAAGACTGCGCGGCGCGGAAGAGATTGCTACTAAAGCGGTGCCTCGAATCCAACCACGCTTTCTCCAGAACAAAGCCGCTCTGCGAGCCCATCTTTGCGAGTTCGTCCCTGTCAAACTTGTACGAGTGTTCCATGAGCATCCACTCACCAGCCGCGAAATCAACCGACATATCCAGGTTGCGAATAGTGACCGACTGCGACCGCAGGCTTTCCAGATAGACTTCGACACAGCCGGCCTCTTCGTTATATACCGATCTTAAACCGAACGCCCACAGATCGAAATTCCCGCCCAGTTCCCGATTGACTCGCGCCAGTTCGTTTACGATGAACGCCCGCGTTACTCCCAGCGCATCATTGTAAGCTGCCTCGAGCATCGCGCGATCCTTCTTCAGATCAGCGCCTAAGAGCAGTGCGTCGCCGGGGCGCATCATGCGGCGAATCGCGCGCAGAAAAGTTAGCGCCTCGCCCTTCTCAAAATTTCCAATGTTCGAACCCAGAAACAACATCAGCGCCGGGCCGGTAGGAAGTGGCTGCATAGCAGCCAGACCTTCGAGGTAGTCGGCGGCATAGGCTTCGATCCGCAACGCAGGATAAGCGGCGAGTAGGGCATGCGAGCTTTTCTCCAGGGCGGACGCCGAAATGTCGACCGGAATGAAGAGCAGGTCGGTCCGACGGAGCAACAACGCTTCGATAATCTTTCGTGTTTTGTCGGCGCTGCCGCTACCAAGTTCGATTAATGTCCTACAGTCCGGCAGTCTCGCTACGATTTCCTCAGCGTGCGTAGTCAGGATCTCGTTCTCTGCCCGGGTCGGGTAATACTCGTCAACCTGACAAATGGCGTCAAATAACCGCGAGCCCAGGGAATCGTACAGGTACTTGGGGAATAGGTGTTTGGGAGTGGACGAAAGTCCGCGACGAACATCCGCGGCAAATTCTTCGAGGCCGGTCTGGTGCGCGAGATCATGTAGGACCAGTCTCTTGAGCGGCTCGATGATTTCTGTTTGCGCCACCATGTCTTTTTTCCTGCAGCTCGGCCTGGCCGGGAGCAAGAATATCAATCGCCTGTCGAATTGATTTAGGTGGCGCATTATACGCGCGTGCAAGCGGGAACAAAAAGGGCAGCCGAGCCTGAGCCTCGACTGCCTGCGTTCCAGTTGTTTAGAGGCGGGCTACCGCCCGCCATTGGGTCAGCCCAGCTCAGGCGGGCAGTAGCCCGCCTCTAAACGGAATTAGCGCTGGTTGTTTGCGACCTCAGATGATGATCACGCGGGATCCGGTGCGCGCGCGCGGCGCTCTCCGCGGCACCGTCACGTTGATCTTAGGGGTTGCGGGAATGACAATCCGCGGCAGGTCAACGTTGATTTCGGGAATAGCGATCGATGGAATCATGATGCGCTGCCCACCGATAGTGCCGGGACGCAGGATCATCGGCTCCTTGCTCTTTTCAGGAGTAAGGTTAACTGTGCGTGAATTACGATCGCGCAGAACCGTCAGCGATACCTCGCCATCCTGCTTCTTGTTGATAGCTCGCGTGATGTCTCCGGACGAGTCAACCTTCTCACCATCAATCGCGGTAATTACGTCGCCGGCTTTCAATCCGGCTTTGGCCGCGGGACTGTTTTCGGTCACCGATGTTATCAACACGCCGCCGTCTTTCGCTCCAAAATAATCCGCCAACTGTTTGGTTAATGTCTGGGTGTTGACGCCAATGCGCCGGTTTGCGCCCAAAGAAAAAACATTAAAGTCTCCGTCGTCCGTCTTGATCACCGGCCAGCCTTTTTCGATACCCTTCAGAATGTCATCCCGAATCGACGCGCCCAGAACATTTCCCATGGTGTGCTTCGAAAGCATGGCAGTAATTTCCTGCTCACCACCGGCACGGCTGATCGTAATTCGGACCGTTTGGTCGGGCGAAGATTCGCTAACCAGCCGGGTCAGCTTGCGTGTGCTGCTCACCGATTCACCATCAAAGCGCAGAATTACGTCGTCTTTCTTCAAGCCGGCTTTTTCGGCCGGGCTGTCCTTGATTACCTGGGTCACGCCGACGCCACGCACTTCGCGCATGCCATAGCGGCCCATGTTCTCTTTGCTGATGTCTTCGGTGCCCACCCCGAGGAAGGCGCCGCCGTCGAGAAAGAATGAAAACGAGCGGTCAGTGGTTGCGGGTTCCTGATCGTCCAATGCCAATGCCGCCAGGGGTGCGGTCGACTCCTGGGCATACGCAATTCCGCCGGCAATCACACCGACGCCAAGCACCAAAGCCAGAACTAAGGCCAGTTTGTTACGGGTCATGTCCAATCCTCCGGAAAGATTTTATTGCTTCCACGCCGGATCCCGTAGCCGGTTCCAAATTTTGTTTCGCGCAGAAGGGAAGTCGTTTAGAAGCGGGACTTGTCCCGCTGAAGACACCAATGCGACGGGTCGTTACAGAACCGAGAGCGGTAGCGACCGGATGCTACCGTTCACCTGCGATTTACAATTTTGTGGGGAAGAGACCAGTGGGACGCAGTTGAGTGTTGGCATCCGGTCGCTACCGCTCGCGGTTCTGTAACAAGCGGCAATGGGTTGCTCGGTCACATACCGCCTCCAAACTGCACCATAGTTCTATTTACTTAGGAGAGCCTGCGATAGACCTCGCGTCCATCACTAATTTCGAGCGCCAGCTTTCCTTCAGAATGCGCGTAGTCAAGATGCGCAACGGACTCGGATACACCCAGGAAGCGATGGACGTCGTCAGTGCCGGGGAACATCGCGCGCGATATCTCCCAGGCGCTGGCGCCTTTGGCGGGGACCATCTGAATGATTTGAGCCTGCCGCTCGCGGATCGCGCGCAAGTAGCGGTTAAAGAGTTCCTCGTAGTCATGCACCGCGTCGCCATGGCCGCCCAGAACGAGCGTCGGCGACAGAGCGCGCACGCGTGCCAGGCTGACCAGATATTCTTCGAGCGAGCGAAAGCGTCGCGTTGGATCAATCGGGTCGGGAGAGAGAATTGGGTTCGGCGTAATTCGTTTCAGGACGCAGTCGCCGGCAATCAGTGTGCGATCAGCATGACGAATAAACGAGCAGGAACCCGGCGTGTGACCGGGAGTGTGGACCACCTGCAACGCGCCTGATTCGAACTCAATCTCGGCTTCGTCGGTCAGCTCGCCACAATGATGGTCGTCGAGCGAATCGGCATACTGGCGGACCCCTGCGTACATCCTGCGCATGACTTCTACTTCGTCAAGCGGCACTCCCGCGCGCACCAGAAGCTGACGGGTTTCGTCGTACTCCAAACGTCCGGCGCGATGACCGGTCTCCCATCCATGCACCAGGACCTCGGCGTCCTTCGCTTCATCGCGCAGCGCGCGCGCCAGTCCGCAATGGTCTTCATGCGCGTGCGTGAGCACGATACGACGAATGTCAGCGACTGCCAGACCATTGGCGCGCAACCCGGCGCGCAGCGCGTTCACAGCTTCTTTCGTCTTTGGCCCGGTGTCGATCAGGGTGACCGGATCTTCCGGGATTAGATAGACGTTGACGGGCCCGATGTAGAAGGGCGTTGGTAAAGAGATGGGGACGATGCGCATTAGTCTAGTCTGTTCGTGATGTGATTCTTGTTATACGTCTTGAAGCGATTCACCACAGCAAGGACAGGAGGTTGGCCTCATCAGAGCTTTGTTTTTGGGTAACGTGCAACTAATCTTCGCGCTGCACCTGGGGCACCAACCACTAATTCTTACAAGCGGATTAATCTCGATATCTTCAGTCCAAATAATGCAGGAATCTTCGCCTGGCCGCTTGGCGAGCTGACAGGCTGCATCTGCGCGCTGCGTCAGTTCCTCAAAGCTCGCTTTGCCGTCGCCGATTGCATAACCGAGGCTCATCCCGGTGCTTAATTCTCTGTTATTGTGGGAAAAAGGAATCTCGCGGAACGAAGAGACCGTCGACAAAAACCCACTTAGCGAATCTTGATTGAGCAGAATTACGAATTCGTCGCCGCTTCGACGAAAGGCTTTTCCGCCTAAATCGTCAATAACAATCCTCCTGATTGTTTCGCCAACAGCCCTAAGAGCCACGTCTCCGGCATCGTGGGAATAATCGTCGTTGATATGTTTGAAGTCGTTTAGATCGCCGAAGATCACAATGTAAGGCTCGCGTCCACCGGCATTACTGAGACGTTCTTCTTGATGGAGGGCAAGCGCACTCTTGAGCGAGGTTTTGTCGTCGGTGAAGGCTTCTCGCCTAATTTCGGCCGCGAGTTCTCCTAGTTGATCAATTGCTTCGGCAAGGCTCATTCAGCTGGCGCGCCTTAACAAAGGTAGAACTTTTGGAAGTTCCATATCTACGAGGTTGCCGTAGAGCCAGTCAGCAGTGTCGTCAGGTGAGAGTTGCAAGACGTCTGGGACAACGCTTTCAAGAGTCCAGTACGCATTCGCTCCATAGCTGAAGGTAACTTTGAGGGCTCTAGGAGCCGGATAGAAGAAGACTACCTCTAAGCCAAGGCTCTTGAAGTGTTCGCGAATCGCCATTTCAAGCGGCTGCCGCTGGCTGCCTAAGGCTCCGCCTGCGACGCCCCCAATAAGAGCGCCGCCCAAACCTCCCGTCAACAACCCGAGAGCGATCGCTCCTATGATTGCACTCGTTGAAGCGTCCGCAATGCGGGGGCGCCGATGCAAACCCAGAATCATTTCTTCTTGGTTCGAACTCATAGCCTGATTATAACAGCAGCGGAGCCGGCTCCGAAGTCTGTCAGTACACGTACCGGTTCGCGGCAATCATCGCATTCGCGATCCGCTGACGCGCGGCCACGGTGTTCATGGGCGTCATCTTTGTAAAGCGGCGCAGCGCCGCCAGCAATGTGCGCAATTCATCACCTTCGGCCATCGCCGCCAAGGTGTTTTTAGCCTCAGCTTCAATTCGCTCGATCGCGTCGTTACAAAAGACGCGCGTCATCTCGGCGTATGGCGCCACAGAGTCTTCCCGTTGCGCAGCCGCCATTTTCTTCGTGCGCAGGATCGCCGATTCCATCGCGTACGTATCCATGATGATATCGGCGACGCTCATCAGAATCTCCTGCTGATCAGAAAGTCCCATCATGTATTTTTGAGCTGCCGTCCCCAGCGTCATCAAGGCAACTTTTTTCGCGTTCTGAGCCAGCTTCTGTTCAGTTGCCAACAGACTCTCGTCCAGATCGAAACTGGACATCGAGGGCGAAAGGATTTCGTCCATCAACGCCTGGGCCGCAGGCAATAACGCGAGCCGTCCGCTCAGCGCAGCTTTCATCAAGCGTCCGGGAATCAGCATCCGATTGATTTCATTCGTGCCTTCAAAGATCCGGTTGATGCGCGTGTCCCGATAGGCGCGTTCGGCCGGATAGTCGGCTGAGTACCCATAGCCGCCAAAAATCTGCACCATCTCGTCGGTGACAAAGTCGCAGTATTCAGACAGCGCCACCTTGATGATCGAACATTCGGCTGCGTACTCTTCGATGGCTTTCAGGCGCGCGTCCATGTCCTTGGAATCCGCTACGGCGCCGAGGCCCTCTTCGATCATTCCCAGCGTCCGGTAGATCATCGCTTCACCGACCCAGGTGCGAATTGCCATTTCGCCAAGCTTCGATTTGATCGCGCCGAACGACGAGATCGATTTGCCGAACTGTTGCCGTTCGTTCGCATAGCGCACAGACTCGTGCAGGGCGAGTTTCATTCCGCCCAGACACATCGCGCCCAGCTTAAAGCGCCCGATGTTGAGAATATTGAAAGCGATCTTGTGGCCCTTGCCGATCTCGCCGAGCAGATTCTCGACCGGCGTTCTGGCGTCAGCGAGAATCAACGGCGTGGTGCTCGAGCCTTTGATGCCCATCTTGTGCTCTTCCGCGCCGTGCTTGCAGCCTTCCTGCCGCTCGACGATAAAGGCGGAAAACTTATCGCCGTCGACTTTCGCGAATACGACAAAGATATCGGCAAAGCCGCCGTTCGTAATGAACATTTTCTCGCCGTTGAGAATGTATTCCTTGCCGTCATCGCTCAGCCTGGCGGTTGCCTTTGCCGCCATTGCATCTGAGCCTGAACCCGCTTCAGTCAGGGCGTAGGCCGTGATCAGATCGCCGGCAGCGATCGGGGGCAGGTATTTTTGTTTAGCGGACTCAGTGCCGAAATAGAGGATTGGCAGCATGCCGATGCCGCCCTGCGCCCCCAGCGTCGTAGCGAATGACGCCGACCGGCCGATGTTCTCTGAGATGATCGCGCCGCTGGTCTGATCCAAACCCAGACCGCCGTACTCTTCCGGAATATTCGCGCCCACCAAACCGAGTTCCGAGGCCTTCTTAACCAATTCCCGCGCCAGCTTCCAGTCTTTGGCTTCGAGCTCAGGGATGCGCGGCAGAACCTCCGTGTCCATGAATTGCCGCGTGGTGTCGGCAATCATGCGGTGCTCTTCGTTAAAGTCACCGGGCGTGAAAATGCTCTCAGGCGTTTGCTCTTCGATTAGAAAACTTCCGCCCTTGACGATCTGTTTTGCTTCGATTGCGGCTGACATAAAAGTCCTTTCAGTTGTAGCGCAACTTGGTAAGTTGCGATTGTGGCTGCGCAAGTTAACAACTTGCGCTACATATTCATTCTTCAGGCACCTGTTCACTTATCTCTGGCGGCATAATGTCGCGCAATTCGGGATAGCTTTCGAGAATCCTCATTAAGTCGAGTTCATCCTTCTTGCGCTTCGTCGGGCGACGCTTGTCGTCACTCCATGCCCAAATCTTTCCTCGAACGATGTTGCTTAGCGAGGCGACCGGCACCCGCTCACCCAGGACTTCTCGCTGCTCCGCATCAGTGACGAACTCCTGATAACGCGGGTCGAGACTAAACTGAATTCGAAGTTCGCTGTCTGGCATCGTCGCATTCAGCGAATGCGGAAATTCCTGAAGAGAAAAACCTGCCGCAATCAACTTCTTCTTGATCGCCTCCAACTCTGTGGATACAACTACGATGTCAGCATCAAGCGTGAACACCGGTTCGACATAACAATTAACGGCGAGTCCGCCGATCAGACACCATGGCCCGTGCTCCTCTAGAATTCGAACCAGCAGCGCGAAATCACTGCTGCCGTTACCGGTCACAGACTCAAATATTTCCGAGGCAGTCATACGGTCCCTTGTAGCCGCTTTCTTCCTTAGCCAATCAAAATCCAAAGCGGTGACGAGTCACCGCACCCCAAATTAGCTCATTCTCTCAAAAATTCCCGCGGCGCCCATGCCGCCGCCGACGCACATCGTCACCATGCCATAGCGGCCGTTGCGCCGCGCCAGCTCTTGCAGTATCGATGCGGTTAGTTTCGCGCCGGTGCAACCCAGCGGATGACCCAGTGCGATGGCGCCGCCGTTAACATTGACCTTGTCGAGATCGAGCCCGAGCGTTTTGATCACCGCCAAAGACTGCGCGGCGAAAGCCTCGTTCAGTTCGATCACGTCAATTTGGTCCAGTGTAAGACCGGCGAGTTTCAGAACTTTCGGAATCGCAAACACCGGCCCAATGCCCATCTCTTCCGGCGGACACCCCGCAGTTGCATAGGCGACAAACCGCGCCAGAGGTTTCGCGCCCAACTCCTTCGCTCGATCTTCAGACATCACTACCGCTACGGCGGCCCCGTCAGACATCTGCGAAGAATTACCCGCAGTGATTGTTCCTTTGACGTGAAAAGCCGGTTTCAGTTTTCCGAGCGCTTCGGCTGAAGTATCACGGCGTGGTCCTTCGTCTTTGTCGAAGATCACTTCGCGATGTTGCTTCTTGCCTTTGTCGTCCAACTCTTCCACGGTCACGGTCAGCGGCACGGTCTCTTCTTTGAACTTGTCCTGCTCCAGAGCAGCGAACGCGCGTTGATGCGAGCGTAGGGCGAACTCATCCTGCTCTTCGCGGGTGACTTCATATTTCCGCGCGACGTTTTCAGTCGCCAGCCCCATATTCAAATAAAAGTCTGGATAGTGTTCGACCAGGTATGGATTGGGGCGAATGATGTGCCCGCCCATGGGAATCATCGACATCGATTCCAAGCCGCCGGCGAGTGCCACCTGCGCGCTGCCGGTGCGAATTCGATCCGCTGCGATGGCAATCGATTGCAGCCCGGAAGAGCAAAAGCGATTGATGGTCATGGCGCTGGTTTCCACCGGCAGGCCTGCGCGAATTGCGGCTGAGCGGGCTATGTTCATGCCCTGCTCGGCTTCCGGCATCGCGCAACCCATGATCACGTCTTCGATCTCGGCAGCCTCCAGGCCCGGCACCCGGGCCATGGCCTCCTTAATTACTGCTGCACCCATTTCATCGGCGCGCGTATTCCGCAAAGTGCCTTTCGGTGCTTTGCCGACTGCCGTGCGAACTGCTGATACGATAAATGCTTCTTTCATGATTTCCTCTGCGGCTCTGCCGCGATTCTTCCGCGGCTTTGCCGCCTGATGTGCGGAAAGGCTCTGCCTTTCCGGAATCGCTCACTTGTTTTCGGAGGCTATGCCTCCGTTCTCACTTTCGCGATGAACCGCCTCTTCAAAAACTCTGTCTAATTCCTTAACGGTTTCCCCGTCTTCAACATATGTGCGATCCGATCCTGCGTCTGGCGCGTTCCGATCAGCGAAAGAAAAGCTTCGCGCTCGAGATCGAGCAGATACTGTTCAGACACACGCGTCGGATGATTCAGATCGCCACCAGTGAGAATGCGCGCGAGCTTCTCACCGATCAGAGCGTCGTGATCCGAAATGTATCCCGCGCGCTTCATCATGTGAACGCCCAGCTTCAGAGTCGCCAGACCGGGCATTCCCAACGCGAGAATGTCCGTGCGTTGCTGTGGCTGCTGATAACCACTCGCGGCTAACGCCAGTACCTCCTTCTTCGCGTCGGCAATCAAACGGTCCCGGTTCATCGAGATTGAATCGTCATGGCTCAGGAAGCCGTAACCGCGGGCCTCTTCGGCCGACGTGGCGACCTTGGCCAACGCAATTGTTTCGAACGCGCGCTTGACGAATGGAAACGGGTCCGCGTCTTTCATGTCCTTCGGGATCGAGTCGAGCGCCCTCACCAACATCTCTTTCGTGCCGCAGCCCGCTGGAATAATGCCCACGCCAACTTCCACGAGTCCGATGTAAGTCTCGGCGTTAGCTCGCACGCGGTCCGCATGCAGGACCATTTCGCATCCGCCGCCAAAGACCATCTGAAACGGCGCGACCACGACCGGCTTCGGCGAATAGCGCAGACTCATCACCGATTGCTGAAAGAAACGGCCGATCATGTCCAACTCTTCCCAGTTCTCGTCCTGCGCTTCCATCAACATCAGCATCAGGTTTGCGCCCACGGAAAAGTTCTGGCCTTGATTGCCGACTACCAATCCCAGGAAGTTCTTTTCGACTTCGTTGAGCGCGATTTTCAACATCTCGAGCGTGTCGCCGCCAATCGAATTCATCTTCGAATGAAACTCGAGACAAGCGACTCCGTCGCCAAGATCGATCAACGACGCTCCGGAGTTATTCCTGATGACTGCGGACGTGCCACGCGCATCCTGCGCGTGAGTCACGGGCGGGTCGCCCGTGCCATGATCCTTCAGTGACTTGAGAATGATCGTGCCCGGTGGATCGCCGGCCGGAACATACTTCGCGGAAGGGAAGTCAAAGTAGAAGCGCTGGCCGTTCTCCTGTTTGTAGAAAAAGTTTGCGCCTGAGTCGACCATCTTCTGTACGTTCGCCGGGACGCTCTTGCCTTCTTCCTTCAATTTTTCGACTGACTTGGCGACGCCGATCGCGTCCCATACTTCGAACGGTCCCAATTCCCAATTGAAACCCCACTGCATCGCGCGATCGATCTCCACTACCGTATCGGCAATTTCCGGAATCCGATCGCCCGCGTAGCAAAGAGTGCGCGAAAGTGTTTTCCAGAGAAAAGCTCCCGCGCGGTCCTTCGACCATGCCAGCGTCTTGATTCGTTCGGCCGTATCTTCGATGTTCTTGGCCATCTCCAGTGACGGGAGTTTTACTTTCTGCGCCGGCCGGTAATCGAGCGTCGCCACGTCGAGCGTCAGGATCTCGCGCTTGTCGCCCTCGCCTTTTTGTCTCTTGTAGAAACCAGCCTTCGTCTTATTGCCGAGCAAACCTCGTTCGATCATCTTTCCGACGAATTCCGGCATCGCAAACGCTTCGCGTTCGGGATCTTCGGGAAGATTTTCATGCAGGTTCTTTACGACGTGCGCCAGCACATCGAGACCAACCAGATCAAAAGTGCGGAAGGTTGCGGTCTTGGGGCGACCGACGGCGGGGCCGGTGATCTTGTCGACTTCTTCAATCGAGTAGCCGTCCTCGATCATCGTTTGGATCGTGACCAGCGCGCCGAACGTGCCGATGCGGTTGGCGATAAAGTTCGGCCGGTCCTTGGCGACGACGACACCTTTGCCGAGGCGCTCATCCAGAAAGCCGAACATCGAACAAGAGACTTCCGGTTTGGTCCATTCAGTGCGAATCAACTCAACCAGGTGCATGTACCGTGGCGGATTAAAAAAGTGCATGCCGAGAAAGTGCGCGCGAAAATCTTCCGAGCGCCCGGCGGCAAGTTGCTGCAGCGGGATGCCGCTGGTGTTCGAAGCCACGACCGAACCCGGCCGCCGGTGTTGCTCGACCTTCTCGTACAGGCTCTGTTTGATCTGAAGGTTTTCGACGACGGCTTCGATGATCAGATCACAATCCTTCAGCTTCGGCAGATCGTCATCGAAATTTCCAACGCTCACCAGCGCAGCGAGATCAGCAGTGAAGAACGCGGCGGGTTTGGCTTTCTTTGCAGCTTCCAGTCCAGCGCGTGCGATGCGGTTGCGTACTTGCGGCGATTCCAACGTGGCCTGTTCATCCGCGGTCAATTCGCGCGGGACGATGTCGAGTAAGAGAGTTGGAATGCCGGCGTTGGCGAGGTGCGCAGCGATTTGCGCCCCCATCGTGCCAGCCCCAAGCACGGCAGCTTTTTTCACTGTGATCATAGCGGGCTAATAATACTGAATGAATGCTCATTCAGCAAGGTGATTTAAGACGTGAATTTCAGAGAGTCGGGCATTGTGGGTTCGCTCATAAAATGAGATTGGTGGAGCATAAAATGAGATTGGTAGCAGGACATAGAGTGACGCACATTCATTCGATCATGATGTGAACGAGTGCGTTGTGCGGGATCTGCCAATTTCTCCTAGCCAAGCTCTGAATGGGAGAGCAAAGCGATAGCGACTTCGTCCCGATTACGGTGAAGCCTAATCATGGTAGGGAGGCAGGCCTCGTCAATTTTTCATCTTACACGAACGCGGCAAGCCACCTCGACGCGCATGGCTGATGCAAGAGCGGACCCCTTCACGCTTGCTGCGATCTTCGGTTATAGCGACATTCGAATCACCGCGCGGTACACGCTGCGACGGATGAAGCGAAACGCCGAGCGGTGGAAATAAGTTGATAAGGCCTTTGGTGCGTCCGACGCTGGTGCATCGCTGCTTGTAAAATGTGAGTGATGGAAATGCCTATCGTTGCAGCCAAATACGAAGTTTGGCAATGTAGTGGCAACGGAAGCAAAAACGGCGAAGCGGTGCCCCGCCCTAAGGCGTTGATTTAATTGGTGGACCAGGGGGATCGAACCCCTGACATCCGCATTGCGAACGGCAAAAAGGCGATTTTCATGGACCATATTTCCGCCCTTGAAAACTCGACAAATTTGCCAAAACCTTAACAACAACGCAGCCGCGAACAAGAACTCGACTCCGACGAAACACGACCTTCAAATACCCGTTTTTGATAATTTTGGCAACGATTTGGCAACGGAGAGTGTGTGAAGTTATGGCCCCCTTCGAATGCCTTCTCCCGAAACAACTATCGATTCTGGAGTGATGGCCCGGCGGCCGCCCTTGAAAAGCTGTCCTCTCCCTTAATCCAATAGCCTTGCCGTACTCAATACCCGCCACGTGAGATTTTGCTCCGCACGGTAGGGCTTTATGAGGTAGCATCGGTTCCAGATCCGGTTTGATGTAACACCGGTCCGTTATTGGTAAGTGGAAGCTGATCAAAATCGAGAAGTTCTCGGGAGAGGAGGTGAAAGGCGTGCTGGTGGCCAGGTCGGACATTAACATGGAAGACCTGGCGCGCCGCATGTCGTCACTAGAAGAAGAGGCCTTCTTGGAGTTTGCGGCCGTCTTTGGTCCTCGTTTCCGGAAGTTGTTCCTCAATCGTGGACTCAATCTCACGGATGCTGAAGATCTCGCTGTCTCTTGTGTCACAGACATCGCTCTTAAGGTCGGTCAATACCGAACCACACATGGACATTTTGAAGCTTGGGTATTCACCGTTGCGCGTCACTACCTAATAGACTGGTGGCGCCGTCAGCATCCTGGCGTGCAACTCTCTGATGACTCTCCGATAGTCCCTCTCTCTAATGAGAAGCTGGAGCTAAATCCTGAAGTAGTGTCGGCAGTGAGGGAAAGCGTGCAAAGACTCTCAGAAAGCGACCGAACTATCATCCAGATGAGAAACATGGAAGGCGAGTGCACCTTTGCGGAGGTTGGTAAGCAGCTTGGAATAACCGCTGGAGCAGCGAGAGTTCGACATCTCAGAGCGTTGCAGCGACTAGAAGAATTGCTCGAAAGAGATGTCCGCATCGACGAATATTTGGAAAGAATAAGAGTCATCCATAAGGAGAAATAGTATGAATCAAGACAAAGTTAGTGACATAGATAATATAGCAGAGTATCAGCCGCCAGAGTGGGTCTTATCAATACTCACTCTATTCGAATCGTCAACCGCCGAGAATGCAAAATCCGACAAAACCCCGATCGATGAGATGTTCACGAAGCGCTGCGCGGGCGCTGCAGAACTCGCGCTCAACCTCGCAAAACTACGTCAGGAGAGACAACGTGTGGGCTTCGTACCTCTCTCAGCAACCGACTACATCCGACGATTAATAGAGCTGGTGGACATTCCAGAATCACCTATCCTTTCGTGGTTGCAGAGTGAAGATTTTTCGCTGGACGATCCGAAGAGTGCCAACGCCTTTGCCCGACTAGCGCAGCGCGTCGGGATCAGCTTGCGCGAAGCGCTTGTGCATCTGCGCATCAGTTTTGCTGCTCAGAGGGGCTCTCCAGTTCCGATTCTTCTTGCACGCACCCGTTCTTCTTCTCCACACCTTACCCCGATCGAAAGCTCCGAAGTGTTGCTCCGAGAGATTGAGTCCGGATACGACGTTGCTGATTTGAGACAGCTTCGTGCAATAGAGCAGGAGTTGACTGCATCCTACGAGTGAGTCGGGCAAGAACTCTGCCTGGGAAGCAACCCAGCGATCAGTTGAAAGCGGCATTAGGGAGAACATTTTGTGACTCAAACAAACGCCAAACCCCAGGATGTACATTCAACCATACTAATCGAAAGACTTTCGGAGGGCTGGACCCCGGAGCACAGCGGCTGGCCCCAGGAGCTGATGCGAAGATTTGCCTGCCAGCTTAATGCGACCACGGAGCTGGTAGAAACCACTGAAGCGAACCAGTTCCAGTTCATGCTGAACATGAACGACCTGTGTTTGCGAGGAATGAACAATGTGCGCTGTTTGATTCTCGGCGCAGAGCAGAGCACAGCTTCGGTTCGCAAGTTTTGGCAAAATGCGGCAACTCCCGGTAGCTTGCCATTTATTTTCGCTCTCTCGGATGATGCCCTGAAGACGGTGAGGGAGAACTTTCCGCGCGACCGATGTCTCACCTTGGATCGCGAAGAAATCAAAAAGCTGCTCGGTTCTGCAGAGCCCCAGAGGTCTGTAAAGCAGCTTCTCTGGCAACAGATACCACGACGACGATTGGATCCCTACAACCTTCTTACACCCGCTGAAGGCGTGATGTTTTTCGGGCGGCAGAACGAGCTCGCCCGACTCATCGACGAAGATACGACGAGCTTTGCGATCGCGGGGCCGAGTCGCATTGGCAAAACTTCTCTTCTTAAGCGTTACCATCAGGAAATGGTTCGCAGGCGAGATCCAAATTCGCGCCATCGGTTCCTGATTAGTTTTACCGACTGCCGCGACACATCATCGGATAACGTTGCGCGCTATCTGGCCATGAAGATCGCTCCCTCGTTCAAAAGCGACAAGATTACTACTGATGGCCTGCAAAGATTTCTAACTTACCATGCAAAGGACGGTCCCCTGGATCTGCTGCTGGACGAAGTCGAGTTCGTTTGCGAGAGCGATGCGTTCAAGGCTTTGGGAGCGGCCACGCGGGATGGACACTGCCGTTTGATTCTTTGCGGCAAAGAAGTGCTTCTGAAAATGGCGCTCAACGCTCAATCTGTTTTGGGATGTCGGCTGACTTTAACCCAACTTGAACCTTTGGATGAGAATGCAGCTACCGATCTCATCCTGAAGCCGTTTGAGGATCTCGGATTTAGTGTTGCCGAGCCCAACCAACTGGTTGAGAACGTGTTGCGCTTGACCGGGCGGTTGCCCTACTTATTGCAGTTCTGCGGCCAAAAACTCGCGGAACTGGCCATCGAACAAAATGTCGGTACAATTTCCATGGAACACGTGGAGTTGCTGAGATGGGATTTTGTCACTGCTCAATATTTCGTAAGGCCGCTGATTGATCTCGCAGATCCGGAGACACGACTATTAGGATTATCGCTCCTAAAAAACTGCGCTAAAGAGTTCTCAGTCTCAGCGGTCCAGGAATTAGCCCACAGTATCGGAATCTCGGTTACCCCGGATCGGGCCCTTGACGTTTGTAACAGCCTTGTCATTAACAACGTGTTGACGTGGAGAGGCGGCTCTTATCGCATTGCCAATGACGGTCTGCACTTTTTCGCGAGCCAAGGCGGATACCTGGATCATGCTCTCAAGGAATCCGAAAAACTCGTCAAAGCACGACTCAAGCAATAGAGCCGAAAGTCAGTTATGGTACCTTTCACATATCGGCGCATCAGCCGCGAACTAATCAACGAGCTGTTTGCCGACAAACTTGAGCACGGCGTAAGCCTGATTCTGCTCGGCCCGCGCTATGTAGGCAAGAGACACGTGCTGCATCAGCTCAGGGACAAACTGAAGGACTCCGAGATCGCGCCGATTGTTCAGTTGAAGCTTTTGGCTCAACCGCCGATTACTTCGGAAGGACGCGTCCGCGAGCTGTTCGAGGTCGCCGTGCAAAACGCTTTCCTGCCAGGTGGAAATCCTCCTTCAGAATCAGCCGAAGACTTTGAGGATCCCTTAATGGGACCCCTCGACCGCCTGATAGCATTCGTTCAGGAGCAGAGGACACCTTTTCAGCGGAAGCCGATTTTTCTAATCGTGTCGAACGTCGATGGCCTCGCTCACCACGTGGCTCTCAGTTTTTTGGAAAAAGTAAGGCGACGCATTGAAGACGGAAAAGTAATCGGTATTCTCAGCGCAGAAGATGACGTGCAGAAGCTGGTCCAGGGTGGTTTCAATTGCGCCCTTCCATACGTTCTACAAGCCTATGAGCGTGATGAGTTCTGTGACTATCTGGTTCATTACGCGAAGAAGATGAATATCGAGTTTGAGTCTCAGGTCGAAGCGTCGAACGAACTTTGGCGGCTCACCGGCGGCAACCTCTACACCATGAGGATGATTCTCTGGGGACTGGTCCAATCACGAGCCCGGTTCGACATCGCCGGCGAGCGCCCGGTTAGGGTGGATGAGATTCCCCAGTCGCTTAATCTAATCGGAATACCCGGAGTGTATGGGAGTCATGTGTTTCGGCATGGAACAGAGATCATCGAGCGGAATCATGAATGTTGGCAACGTCTCGATGATCTCATTCGTGACAAGGCGGTCAAGATCGGACTCGAAGAAAGCGCTCCGACCACGCTTGAAGTCGCCGGAGTCGCGATCCGTGAAGCCACGGCCGACGATGTTTATCTGAAGTTCGCGTCTCCATTGCATGAGGCTTTTGTCGTACAGCACTACGACAAGCGCCGTTTTGGAGATCTCTACGCGGCGGCCGGGAAGTGGGACAAAGCATTTAGTCTCTACTCAGATCTCCTTCCGGAAGAAACGATCCGTCCCCTGGGCGTAAGTGATTGCGCGGAAGTGGAAGCGGCAGTTGGCTCACTGTGTTCCTCACTCTATTCAGAGTCAACCAAGTATCAATATCCGACCGCCGGACAACGCGTCGCATCGATGAAGGATCTTTTTGCAGCTGGTGCCAAGTACCTTTTGGGTTTCAGCGAGATTTCTTTTTGGATTTACGATTCGTGGCGCAGCGAGATGGGCTGGCAGCCGATTCTACCCGACACCTTCGCTCCAGGCGACGCGGAACGCCAACTCATTAGGACATCGTTACCTGCGAAGGTTGCACCGGGTGAACAATGGCAGTTTGACGCGCCCTGGAACCAGATTGCTCTGGTCACTTTCCTGCCGGCCTTACGCGAAGACCAGCTGGTAGCAGTAGTAGTCAGTGAACTGAAGAGAAGGACTGTCATTTCTCGCGAGCGTGCCCGAGTCGCTAACAGATTGCTGGAACATTTCGCCAAAGCCTATGCCCAGGCAAATGCAGTCGATGGACTGCAAATCCGCTTGCAGGTCAGGAACCAGCATGTGAAGACAATGAACTCCATCTTCAACGCGCTGGGGAGCGACGTGCAGGATGTAGGCCAGGTGCTGGAGATGGCGGCAAAGGGCTTGAGAAAACTGGAGTATAAGCGAGCGTTCTTCAGCCTGGTGGATCCGGAAGAGCAGAGAATTCAAGGCTTCCTGGATCACAATGACAGCGACCCCAAAGTCGACCTTGCTCCGTGGATCGATTTGCCACTGCGAGACTACCAGGGTGATCTGCAGACGCTGGTTATTCACGAACGAATACCGTATCGGATTGCCGACGCGACGAAAGACGGACGAGTCAATCCAGAGCTAATAACTCTTGCTAAACTACAGTCCTTTGCCTTGATTCCAATACTTAACCCATCCGAGAAGGCCATCGGCACGATCCACGTCGAACGCAACGACGGCGCAGTGCCGTCTGAGGACGAGGTCAGGGACTTAGAGTCTTTTGGCCGGCAGTTAGCGATTGCGATCGAACAGAGCGAGAGAGTGAACATGCTTCAATCGTCACTCGACAAGATTCCAGAGCCGATTGTGATTGTTGATCGCACCGAACGCCGCCGCTATGCGAATCGACCGGCAGCTAAGCTGCTTGGCATTCCTGAGGGCTGGTTGAGACCCACTACGGATCAAAAACGATTCGGAGAAGAGGTTAGCGGTATCAGCTCCGAGTTGCTGCACAAGTCATTGGGCTCAGGTGACTCAGGAAATCGGCTGGTGAGTCATTTCGAAGGGATCGGCAATGAACGTGCTTATCGGGGTGCCGCCCTAACTGACACAATCACAGACTGGCGAGGGAAGATTACCGGTGGCTTGTTGCATGTGCAGGACTTTAACTACCTGCACCGGGTCTTTCTGGCCGCACGCCTGATTGGCGAGGCACAGGACATGCTCTCGGCCTTCGGGCGCATGCTGAAAATGGCCCCGGAACTCCTGGGATCTAACAACTGGGGGCGCCTCTACCTGGCGGATGATGAAGACAAGCCACAGAAGTTGATCAGTAAACTTTCATTCGGCTACGACGAGCAGGGCGAAAAGCGATTTAATGAGGGCGGAACAGTACTGAACCGAGATACGCCAGGAGGGATTGACTGGTTGGCGTTTGACCTGCGAAAGCCGGTGGTCTTTTGCTGGAATGACACGCTTCAGCCGGGCGAGGTGTATGTGACGCCCTTTGGATTGCAAGCGATCAATGCTCCCAACCCGCCCCAACCTCCCGAACTTCAAAAGCACCCGGGGGATTTCTGGATGGATTTCCCGCTCATGACGCAGAACAAGATTCTTGGCAAACTCTGCTTTCAATGTGATGAGAACCTGAGACCCGAAGACTTCGAACTCCTGAAGCTGCTCTCGGAGATTATCGTCGGACTTTTTGACGCTTTTCTCGTGCGGGCCACCTTGATTAACGATCGTGAAGATTTGATTATGGCTTCGACAGCCCAGAAAACTGTCGAGACAATAGTGCATAACCTCTTTACGCGGTTTGGTAATTTATCCTATTTGTCAGCGGATTACTGGCTGCTTTCGGAGAAGTACCCCAACCTCGAGGATCTCAAGGAGCTTACCGCGCGTTTTATTCATATCGTCGACGAGACGCAGACTGCCGCGAAACGTGCCAAGGAGATGCTTGGCCCCATTAACCCCCAGTGGATGACGTTCGACATCGAACACCACATGCGTCGAACACTCGGTTCTGCCTTGCCAGCCGACGCTTGGACGCTGGACGCTCCAAACCGAATTGATGTCACCGCTGACGCCCATTTGCTGGAAATGGCTATTCTGGAAATGATCCAGAACTCGAAGGATGCGGCCGTTCCAAACCGGCGATTGCATGTTTCGGTGACAATCGAACCTTATGAGTTGAATGGTGATGAGTGTGTGAGAATCACTTATCGGGATAATGGCAGAGGAATTCCCACTGAATTCAGCAAGACAATCTACGATGAGTTGTTCAGCTTTCGGCCAGGAGACCCCAACGCAGGCACAGGCTTGGGACTGTTTTTTGTCAGCCGGGTCTTCAAGGCACACGGCGGTTTTATTTACACAGGGATCGCATCTCAAGGTGCCGAGTTCGTCAGCGCGATCCGTAATCCAAATGTCCGCAGCGAAACGAAGGAGGAGGAAAGAAATGTTTCGCATACTTATAGTTGAAGACGATCAGGGTACGTTCACAGCTCAGATGAACGCTATTTCACGCGCATTCACCGAAGCTGATGGTGAATTAGGAGTTAGCATTCACATTGCTCGGTCTGTATCCAAGGGTAAGCAAACCATCGAAGAAGCTCATCGAAACAAACGGCCATATCACGCGGTGATACTGGATGCGAAGCTGCCGCCAGAAGACGGTTATCCCACGCAAGTCGATGAATCCCTATGCCTGCTGATTCGGGATTTGATGAAATCGACGCTGGTGGCCCACGTCAGCATGTATGGCGATGACGAGAAAGTCAAAGATCACTTGCGCCGTATCCATCAGGAACAGATCAATCCCAAGTCCTTTGCGCTGTCCAAGTCGGCCACGGATGCGATCGAGCTAATCAAGAGACTAAGGAGCTTCCTCTACAGCATGAGGGTCGAGGAACAAATGAACTCGCTATTTGGTCAGCAAGTTGATTTGAGCTTTGCCGACAAGGGCCGAGGACGGGCGACTGCCCAGCGTTCCCGGATCGAAAGAGATTCAACCCTTGATCTGGCCACGTTGCGTCGGGATATTGTGGCTCACTGGGCGGATCTGGACGAGCGACTTAAGGAAAGAATCCGACTTGTTTTTCGGGTCGATCCAAATAGCACGCCCGTGCGAATCAGTTTAGTCAGGTCTCCTGACTCTCCCCAAGGAGCATAAAGACCATGTTCTATGGTGTTCCCCCCGCTTCAAGCTTCCCGCTGGAGATGAAGTCGGATCACTTCATCATTCATTACGGCATGCGAAATCCGTATGGAGGTAAAGGCCGTGGGTGCGAAGGAGTGCGCGATAACACTCTGGTGCTCACTTACCTCGAGGCATTGGAACGGCTCTATGACATCATGACTGAAGAGCCCTGGAGCCGGCCACCGCCCATCGTCGATGTGGGCAAGCGAACGCATGTCTTCGCGCATGATAGCGGCGCCTACACTGCCGACGATCCGTTCGCAGACACCAGTCCCGAATGGTTGGGACGAAACGTTCCGTTTATTGTTTTGCCCTGCCGGAGCGATGAGACCACAACTCAAGCCGAATTACAGCGCGCCGCTGCCGAAGCAGTCCATGAAGGCACGCACGTATTTAATTATACGAATCGCCCATACGATTCGCTCACCTCGAGAAACTGGGAATGGTTCGATGAAGCCTTCGCGGTCTTCATGGAAACTATGGTGGTGGCTGGGAACCCTGATTATATAAGGTTTCTCATGAACTGGGTCGACATGCCGGAGGTGCCGCTGGATCACCCGAGTGCGAAATATCTAGCCGGCATGTTCGTTCGTTATTTATCGAAGAGACTAGGCAACCGCTGGGTAAATGATGTTTGGGTCAAATCGGTCGAGAGAGAAGATCCACTGGAGGCAATGCAGCGACTACTTCCTGGCGGCATGACGCTGGTCTCTCCGGATCCTACAGTTCAGGATTTGTTCGCGTCGGGCTATTGCATGGATCCCTATTTCCTTTGGGATCATGAAAGCAAGGGATTGGCGACTGACGTATTTGCGCGGTACGGTGAGCGCGCAATTTCGGAAAGTTGTGTCTTGAGGCCAGGAGGAAAGCCGTGGACAGTGAAGCGCGAAGTACTTGATCACCTCGCCTGTCGATACTATAGAATATACTTCAAAGGCAATATTTCCCAGGTGACGATTACGCTGATGATGCGGAATGTCGGTACAGCCGGACCTCTGAAAGCCGAAGCCGCCATCGTTACCGCGGAAAGGCGACGCAAGGATTTGCGAACTCTACAGCCGGTACCCACGCCGCAACCAGGACAAAACCACCAACTATCAACAACTCTCGATAATTTGGTGGCAGACGACGTCGATCACCTAGTGCTAGTTGTGGCTAACTGCGGCAAGCGGCGCGATCGAGAGGACGATCGGGCTCATGATGATGCAATCGAGTTCAACCTCGAAGTGTCGAGTTAGCGGCACTCCTGCCAATTACTCAGGATCGTCAGTTGCCAGCATCGAAAGTCTGGTTTTGTCTTCATTGCTGTTCCAGCTTTATGAACCTGGATATACACGGCACACCGTCCTCATTGACAATGAAAAGCATGTAGTAGCCCGGCGGAGCAACAAAGGGATCGGGCGGTGACATGACTGATAGAGAACTCACAGAGCTCTGTATGATTGAAAGTCCGACGTAACGCTGGCTCGAGTTGAAAGAATGAGTAACGGACCCGGGACTTATGAGAGCAACCGATTTTATGCCCTGAGCCAGCGCCGCATTAATTTCGAACTTGGTGTTGTAACTGATCTCGCCGGGAGCGTTTTGGATAATTGGTCTGGGGCCGCGATCCAAATAGGGCGGACTAAAAGTTTCAACCCACAACTTCGCTTTGTTATAGCGCGCCTGATGCCAAACTGAATCTGTGCCTGCAGTCAAAACTCTTCCGTCCGGCAAAAGAAGGGCCACCGAATGGTAGAGTCGAGGTATCTTCATCGGATTAAGGGTAGTCCACTTCTCAGAGACAGGGTCATAGAGTTCGGCCGCCAAAACCGGATTGGCTCCGCAGTCGGCTTTGCCAGTGAAGCTTCCATTGGTAACTAAGACCGTGCCATCCGGCAAGAGAACGGAATCGGGCATCACGCGCTCATTAGCCATTGGTTCGGCAAGTTTCCAGGCTGGCGGGGATTCACCAAGATCCAGAATCTCGCAACTTTTTGTCGCCATCGTGCGGGCCGTAACCTGCGGGCCGCCGCCGCCGATGAGCATCACTCTGGCGCGGTATGCTGGCGTGGAATCCGGCACCAACGGCAGCACAACCGCTGTCCCCTGCACATCGTAGGTGCGACTGTTGCGGTCTGGTCTGTCGGCAGCTTGCAATGTGGTGGTATCAAACGAGAAGTCATGCAGGTCGAGAAAAGACGTTTCGGTACCGGCGTGTACGAGCAGCTTCCCGGAGGGGAGCACAAAAACAACCGGAAAAAGCCCGCTCGAATTGTGCTCAAGAAACGGAATCGACCGCCGATCTCGAGTGGGTTGATTGGGGTCAAATACCTCGAAGGTGGTGTTGACCTCGTTGCCGTCTCGAAACCACTTGTGACCCCCAACAATCAGAATTCGGCCGTCGTGCAGTCTGGTACATGTTGGGTACCAACGCGCTTCTTCCAATTCACCCACGTGCCGCCAATCACCGCCTGTCCCTGCGGGGGTAAAGACACGGATAGCATGAACTCCCTCTCGTCTGCGTTCACTTCCGCACGCCAATAACCGGCCATCAGCGAGAAATGTGTGCCCCGAACAGATTACCCCATTATCGAGCTGTTGCTGTGACACCTCACCCGTTGAAGCCTCAAGCACCGCCGACCCCACTTCGACCGTGGGCTCTCCACTACTGCTTACTCGTGGATTGCCGTGAGAAAAGAAAAGTACTCTGCCGGTATGAAGCAAGGCAGCGTGAATTCCGACTACCTTTGAATCATGCAGGTCACGCTGCCAAACACCGGCCGCTCCCGAAGGTTGTTCGGTTGGTTCCGGTAACGGGAACACTTCATACGCCCCACGCTCCTCGTCCCAATAAATCGAACTCCCATTTTGGAATCTGTGATAACGGCTCTTTGGATATGTGCCTGGTTTCTCATCACTGGTCGGATATCCGAGCTTGCCTGTTTCGCCGCCTAAGTCTTTCCAAAGGGCAAGAATCGGTGCGCGCAGAGCCATGGCGCCAGTTTGCTCTGACCAGTAAATCGAGCCATGCTGAAAATCGCTATGTTTCCTATTGCCAATGGCATCTTGGATCTCATCAGACACGGGATAGCCCAACCAGCCCGTCTCTCGTTCTAACGCATTCCACTTCGTAAGGATGGCGCCATGAACTTCGTGTACGCCGGTGGTTGGGAACCAGTAGATCGTGCCGTCCTGAAAGTCTTTGAAACGGCCTTTGCCATCCTTTGTAAATTGCACTTCTGACGATCTTGGAGATCCGAGTATTCCCTCGGCTCCTCCCAAAGACATGTACTTCCTGTGGATCGTCCATTTCCTCTTGCGACGCCAAAAGCGTACCTCAGGAGCCTTTTTACCCTTTGGGCCAGTCTCTTCCATAGGAGATTTAGTTGTTGGAGGACCTCCGCCTTGAGGACTGCGGTGTTGCAGGATTTAAAGCAATACGAAAACCAATCAGCCCTCAATACGTGTGGTTCTTGTGCTCAACCCCTAAGACGGAAAATTGCGGTTGGATTCTAGCGAGTATGCAAGGAAACAGGCTGCAGGCTCGTGAGAATTCAGCCTCAGAAACTTGCAAACAATATTCTGAGCGCGAGGAAAAGTCAATGCGATAGGTTTGATGTTGCCAAATACCTTGCAGTAAGCCGCTCCCTACAACCCAACAGTAAGGTCCCTTTCCAAATCTGCGATGTCAGAAATAACCGAGGAGGGAACCTGCCACGCTTGGATGGATGTGAGTTGTCCTTTTACTCGTTCGTGGCTTAGCTCTCGTTTCACAAGAGAAAGCTGCTCGAAGAACTTGTGGTCATGCTTGAATATCGCTCCTTTAGTAAGGTTGTCAACCAGGAAACCGTTCAGATCGGACTCGTGTTCTAATCGGGCAGCCAAATTTATCACATCGCCGACGAAAGACAACTCTAACCCTCTGAGGCCGATATTAAGAACAGACACTTCACCGGTGGAAATACCGACTCGTGTTCCGGTATTGATTGCCTCATTAATCAGGTTCAGAAGTCCACCAAAAATTGGCTTGCCAATTTCTATCAAGTCCGATGCAAATCTCACTGCTTTGATGTGAGCATCTTCTTCGGAATATGGATAGTTAAAAATCGTAAGTACGGCATCGCCAATAAATTTGTCGAGGACGCCTCCATAGGACCAAGCGAGTGCGCGCGCAAGTCGGTAGTATTTCGCCATCGCATTGTTAAGATCATCGGGCTTTGCGGCCTTAACCAGGAGAGAAAAGTTTTGAATATCGGATAGAACAATTACCACAGGAACGCGTTCGCCGATTCTGAGAAACACTTCGGGCGATTTTGAGGATTCTTGCAATCTATGAATTGTTGCCCGGGAAAGCTGACGAGCTAGATCCGGTTGGTCCACCAGTCCCGGCCAGGAACGGTCTTGAGTGGGCTTATCAGCCGTCCCAAGCGCCCGGTCTCGGTATTCCCGCCGTTGACTGCGACGTGTGTTTAGGTCATGACTTGACCATTCGTGCAAACCCAGGGATTCCGCAAGTTCCTGATCTGAGAACCACTCAACATCGTTTGGCATGCCCGCAAACGCTTCGACTAAGGCTTTAATGCTCTTCGCGTCCGGCTTAAAAGGCGTTACCAAAATTAGTTTTCTAATGCGGCTAGCTACGGGCCCAACCAGTTTGGCCAGCTGGGTGAGCTGACGTGGCTCTCCCTGAAAACCATGTCCTCTTGCTTCTATGGCGATTCGCTCGCCGAAATTATCTAGAAACACGTAATCAACTCTAGTCAGATCGGACGGCGTAGACACAATCACTACTCCAGCAAGCGCTAGCAAATGTCCAATTGCCTGTTCAAAATCGTATGACTGGAGCACCAGGTTCATTTATTCACTTATATCCCTTCCACAGAATACATGCCAATCATGGCGTTTTACGCTTTATTCCCTCATTGAGCGCTTCCAACAATCTCGTCCAACCATCTGTGTCAAACAAGTCAAGTCGTTGGAAATCACGAAGACCACGCGGGCTTTCACACTCTTCGATTCGAACTGGGATGAGATAAATGTCGCTTTCCAGTTTTTTCTTCCAAATGTCCAGCGCCTCTTTCAGCTCACGCTGAATAAACCCACTTCTATCGACAGAATGAGACGAAAGGACAGCCAAAAAGAAATCAGCGCTATGGATGGCACTCTCAATGGCAAGTCTGAAGTTCTCGCCAGGCAGGATGTCTCGTACGTCCATCCAGGGTTTGTAGCCTGCGTCAGATAGCCTCTGGTATAGATGATCGACCGTGTCTTTGTCCCTACAAGCATAACTCAGAAAAACTAAAGCGCGGTTATCCATCGAAATTGATCCCTGGCGATTCTGCTGTTGGCAGGGCCGGAGGCTCAGACAACTATTACCTAAGTCGCCGAAATAATAATCTCAAATTTTCTATTATCGTCATGTTCGTCAGCATTCTGAGCCGATCTCAGCCCACAATTACTAACAACCAGGATCACATGATCGGTGTCTGACGAAGACAATGATATGTTGGAAATTAATTGCTCGCCTCCCGTAGCATCCTCAGCGGGTTTCATCCTCAATGACTCTGTAAACAGTCGCTGCCCATTTGATTTCACAACTGTCGCTTCCGCTTTCAGGGGTGCTGCTGAACCCGCGGTTTTGAGGTAGAGTCGAATTTGCTTTTTCTGAACCCCATCCTTGAGACACAAACGATAGTATTTGCAGGCGAGATGATCGATGCTATCCGTGATTGTTTTAGTGTCCTCCCCGCCCAGCAATATGCTCTCAGCAACCGCCCGGCTTCCATATCGCTCGAATGCCCGAGGCATATAGCACTTGCTTGAACTGTCGTCAAAAAAATACGAATCCATGCAATAGCCTGATCCAAATATGTCCTTATGGTGGGGTTCATATGAAACGAACCTTTGCTCGTTTGGCAGCATTCGCGCTATGGCATCTAGTGGGCTTTCCTTCCGAAGGGCTTCGGTCCAAACGCGATTTACGAAATCCAAGCCCATCCGATTTGCCAAATACTGGATGAATACAAACCCTTGATTCTTGATATCAAGTTCGTCGAGCGGGCTTTCGGGTTTGCGGATCCAGTCGTCGACAAAGCGGAGATAATCAACATTCTCAGGTAAGACGATTGTTTCAACGAAAGAGGCCAGAGCGCAATCGTACCATTCCCAGGCGCCAGAGTATGAGTCATGAAAGGGCCGTTCACGATAGTTGAAGATGTGCACCGCTTCATGAACGGCTTCTGCCGCAGCGCGATCCAATTCGGCTTTGTTTGTGGGTTCATTATTGCCGCTTGGAAGGCAGATGTAAGGCACCATCTGAAGGTCGGTGGATGTGAACGGCGCGCTCTCCACAACAAAAACTGCTGTCTTGCCTTGAGGGCCAACAATTGGTGGTTCGCGTATCCAGGGTTCGGAGGTCATAACTTCATAGCAGCGCTCCAAAGCATCCAGGTACGTCCGCACTAACGATCGATCCTTAACCCCATCAGAGGCCGCGGTTCTACCGGTCGGAGGATTAATGAGAGCAAAATGCACTACAAAGTGCTCGGACTCCATTACCAGGGGGAGGCGAGCGCCAGCCTTTCGCAGGGGTACGCGAAAAACCGTGTCCTCAGGCCCTTCTTTCTCCTCCCACGACTTTTGTGTTTCTACGACGGAAGGTTGTCGACCGGGAGTAACGTTTTGCTCTGGTTTCGAAGACTTAATTGCCTCTACTCCCGACACGCCTCGCCGTCGCTCCAAACCCACCTCAAGCGCCATAAGCAATTGCGACTGACCTTCGTCGGTAAATAGGTCGGCCATTTGCAAGTTCTTAAAATCATCGGGCACTTCACAATCTTCAAACCGCACTGGGATCAGGTAAATGTCACTGTCTAGTTTGTCTCTTAAGCTCGCTAGCGCGTACTTAAACTGAGATTGAAGACCACCTCTTTCATCTACAGAGTTGGTCGAAAGGCAAGCTATGAAGAAATCAGCACTCTGCATGGCCTTTTCAATTGCGAGTCTGCGGTTCTCACCGGGTAAGATTCTCTTCCGGTCCATCCAGGCGCATGGCCTTCGCTGATCAGGCTCTCATACAGACCTGCGACTTTCTCTACGTCACGCGGGGAATAGCTGAGGAATATTTGCGCTGAAGTTTTCATTTCCGGATGAGTGTAAAGGGCCTACAACAGGCTGATCCGAATCGGATCTGCGCTGCCGTCCACATCAAACAGCTTCTGGACTCTCTCTTTTACCGGGCCGTCAAGGTCGCGCCAATGGCTAACAATATCCCGGTTTAGAGCAGCTAGTTGATGAGTGGTCACGCGCCTGTCCCTCAAGCTACTTTGGGTTTTACGACCTTCCGACTCTGAACCGCTGGCCCACCCAAAGAGCTTGTCAATTTGCTCTTCAATTCGAGCACCGTAAAGAAACGCTTTGAGTTTTCTTATTAGCTGGACAGGGTAATTGGCATCCATCTTCGATAATGTAAATGACCTATCGATCGCTTCAATGTGATATGTTTTCATGTGACGCTCGATTACCTGATCGCCTTCGCCTATGTAGGCGGAGATATGAACCACAAGTGGTTGGCATTAGCTCTCGAACCGCCAAGCATAATGACTCGTCAATCTCTGCGGTAAAACCCCTGTCCATGGGCAGGTTAAAGTCGAGCAAAACTGCGTGGTACGGTCTTTTGTTAGAATAAGCCGTCTCGATCAAGCTTCTAGCGTCCCTTACCGTCTCGGCAGTATCAATCCTAAGCATTGTTTCGCTTTCCGAGAGCGTTTCAGATAGGAATTCCGCCAGTTCGCGAAGCATGCTTCGGATGTCCTCGACTATAAGAATGCGGAACATTGCTCTTGTCCTCGATTCAACAAAAGATGAGGCAACGATGATTCGGTCTAATCAGTCGAATCGTTTTCTAAGAACGGAGTTCGCGGGGACAACTTTGGTTCCTTCGAGAACCGGTTCAGTTGTTTCCCGAGAACGACATTCAGTTGGCGCGGGCCGGTCACTGTCTCGGAAGCGTGATCACAAATTCCGCGCCTTCCGCAGACGGTCTGGCAAAAACAACTCCGCCGTGAGCTTCAATTACGCGGCGGACCATACCCATTCCCAAACCAGTGCCCGTGTCATGGCCGGGCCTAAGGCTGAAAAAATCTTCGAATATTCGTTCTTTGAGGTCGTCGTGAATTCCGGGACCATTGTCCTTGTACACAATAGTTACAAAGTCGGATTGCCGAGACTCAATCTTAATAGTGATTGAGATTCTTAATTGATTAGGATCACGAGCTGAGCTCCGAGAATTCTGTATCAGTTCAAGCAAAGCTGTCTCTAACAGGTGATAGTCCACGGCCAATTCAAGCTGACGGTCCTGGCACTCAAGCACCCAGGTCTCGTCAGGTAACGCCTGGTGCAGAGTCCGTTCAATTCGAGCGGGTAAATCGATCGAGGCTTTCCGAGGAGTAGGCAGAGCAAAGAATTCCTTCGCTCGCTTGACGGTGTCGAGCGTCGTAGATGCGAAATAATCGAGCGAATCATTTACCGCTGACAATTCCGAGTATTTCTTCTCAAGGTTTCGGTACCGAAAGAGTAAAAGTGGCAAGGGCGCCAGACGCGACCCAATATTGTGGGCCATGGTGGCCAACATTTTCTCAGCCACGGACATCCTGATCATCTCTTCGCGATCGCTGAGTAAGCTCGCGCGCAAGAGAAAAGCATCAAACAGTCCGACAATAACTTCCGAGAGCAACTTGAGGAGTTCGAAATCTTCTGGTCGCAGATTCTCGTCACATTGAAAACAAAGCTTGCCCAGAATCTTGTCCTGCGTCATGAGTGGAAAGTCGATCCAGAAGTCACCCGGATTTGTCCTAATCTCACGCGGTTGCACAGGATTGGGCACGTTAATAGCCTGTAGGCCAAACGGCGTGACGTACACCTCACCGGCTTTCGCAGATCAAAAGTCAACCAATCGATCCCTCCTGGCGTATCTCGATCCAGCACTATCTTGCCCTGATTGAAGTTCTCTTCATCTTCCGGGCCGAAGCCGAACGACAGTTTGCTAATCAAGCGCTGAGGATTGCCTTGGTCGTCCGGGTCGACCGCCAAATAAAGCCGTCCCCATTTGTTCGATCCCAATAGTTCCTGCGCCACCTTCAGCATGCGACCGAAAGCAGAGGCGGTGTCCTGTGCTTCGCCGATTAAGCGTGCGGCGAGAAACACCCGGTGCAGGTAGTTGAAGTCCTGCACATGCAGCAAGCCTCCGGTCGTGATGTTTCGCCAATCCTTGATTGTGTCGGTCATCGCGGCACCCCGATAACCGCGGTCGTTGCCGATGCCTACGAAGTGACTGACCAGTCGATTCTCTGAGACCAATGATTGGTGCAGCAGATCAGCGCTAACGCTAATGCCCTCTACCTCTTCCCCAAATCGTTTTTGATCAGAGGTGGGTCTCAACCAACCCTCAGGGATATTCAACAGACTAGCCGCTGGTCGATTCGCGTATCGGCGGCGTTCGGTGCGATCGACGATTACAATCGGCTCCGGAATCTTGTCGAGTGACGACTGGAGCATATTGACTCTTTCGCCCTGTTCAATCGCAATCGCCAATTGGCGGCCAAAAAACATCAAGTCCACGACCTCGTCGTCAGAGGGCACAGCGCCATCGTTGCGTTCGACATGGATCGTGCCGATGGCCTTCTCCGAGGGGTTAAGTATAGGAATCAAGGCAAAGGATTGAAGATTGGCACGAGTGATTAGCTCCGGATTAACCCGTCCATCTTTCGATGCGTCGGCAATCCGAAACGGTTTTCGTTCGTAAATAACCAGCGTCTGCAGATCACCCTGATAGTCTCGCAGTGGCAGATCGATCAACGGAGCAAGGTCGACTGCGGGATCGCTGTCGTTGTGATCCAGGAAACCCTGGATTCTCTGCTCTTCAGGATCAACCAGGCTGAAAAACACTCGCTTGTATTCCAACTTTCTCAGGCCTTTTGCCGCCATCTCCAACACCTGGCCTACATCCTGCACATCGCTACCCAGCGTTATAGATCGAGTTCATTGTATTCACATGCTGGTCCCTGACTTGCAAACGGATTTGAAGTCCATAGTCTGCACTTGCATGGGCATAGGCGTAGGCGAAGTGATACAACAACATCGTCGCGAGCCGTTCACGTTCCCGAGAGATGGACGCTCTCTTCTGCAGCTCGCTTATCACGACGGCAACGTGCTGTCCTTCACGGTGAGTCGGCAGGATTCTCAGCAGGATATACCTATTCCAGGGCGGCTCAAACCGCCACTCGACGGCCGGCTCAACGATCGTTGGTAGCAATGTTTTGATGAGTTGGCATTCATCTTCGCCTGGCGCGAAAGCGTTGGTTGGAATTCGCTGCCAGCCCATCTCTCTTCGCCACGAGTCGTGTAACCAGAATGAAATCCGCTGAACCCCAGCACGTATCGACAACCCCTCGTGAACAGACTCTCGATTGCCGCGATGTTCTCCGGCCCACTCGTATGTTTTGTTGACTCTGAGTAAAGCGAAGAACAGAGTGCTCCAATCGTCGCGCTCACTTCTGCTCTTTCGTTAAAGCTGGACGGCTGAATCGTCTTCTCGGGATCCAAAAGGAGATATTGTTCGAAAGCTTTATCCCAATCGCCCGCGCCCGCATAGAGATTTCCAAATCGGCGATCATCGTAGTATCGGCGAATGAACGAGGTCATCAATGGCGATGCAAACCGGAGTTGAACTCCGGAGGTCGTCGGCTCGCGCACCGCGACGCCAGCTAACTCAAGCTGAGTGGGTGCATCATTGACCCAGACAAGGGGTGTTCGTTCCCTTCTGATGAGGTCCATCAAAACGTCCCAGCAATACGGCTCTTCTCCTAACGATTGCGTAGCGCGGTTATAAAGACTTGCCAGAGGGCCCTCGAGACTGCTGAAAACATCAACGACTTCTGAGGTCAATGCATCTGTGTCCTTGACCTTATCTCCTTCTTGACGCCGCAGCGGTGCCCGCTTTTCAACCAGCCACAGGAGAAAAGCCCTCAGTGTGTGAATATTGCCGCCGCTGAGTCGCCACAACTGAGACGCCATAGTCTCGGGCGATTCAAACTCAATCGCCAAATCGTGACTATGCCGCAAGAAGTACTTACTAAACTCGTCCTCCTCGTATCCCTGAATCACAAACTGGTTGGCACAAGTAAACTCGGAGTTTGGTCCAAAGACCAGATCTCGAAAATCACGCTCGCCGCTGAGAACCGCGATCAGTCTACCCTCCTCGACTTGCACTCGGGTTCCCTGCAGGAATAGCTGGGCAAGTTGATATGTCATCCCATCAACGTTTGCGGCAAACAAAATGAGAGGCCCTTGCCGGTGTCTCGACGCTTCCTCGATGGCTTGAAACAGTTTCGTGCGTGCCGGCGCTTGTGGTGCAATTTCAACATCTGCCGAGGCGATGGCCCGGCGAAGTATTTCTTCTGCGCGCTCTTCGGTAGTTATTTCAGGCTCGACGAGTAATTCAAGCTCAATGATGGGACCTGCCAATCGCTCTTTTAGACGATCACGGAGGCGCCTCATCAAGTAGCGCTTCCCCACGAAACGTGATCCTAGTAAGACCAGGCTCTCACCTGACAAGACCGTATCGGATAGCTCATCTATGAATTGTTCACTGATGCGTCGGTAGCTAAATGGGATCATTACGCGTCCTCTGGGAGTTCGTCGCCGGCTACTCTGCGCTGATGTTTGAGAATTTGATACGCCTCATCAACCGCTTCATTCAAGTAATTCATTTGGTGGGCGTAAAAAAACAATCCCTCCGAGGCAATTTGGTAAGAGCCGTCGGCCCACGACAACACATTATTGATCACTAGATCGTTGCAGACATCGAGTACGCGCTCAAAGCTCATCCGAAGCCCGGCCCGGCCGGCAATCTGCCGAACATCAGGTAGGGAGAACCTCCGCTTACCCCGTGCTAATAGTAATAGTCCGATGAAACGCACCTCTGGGTCCTCAATAGTAAGTACCGGGTTTACGAAATATTGCGCGACCAAAAAATCCTGTTTGAACATTTCGATTTGGTCCACAGAGATGGTGTGCATCTGCCCTTCAATTGCAAGCCGCATTAGCGTCATACAAAAGAATTACAGGAGATGTGGTAATCGGCCGGTAAATCGTAGCACCTGATCGGCGATTTGTTCGGGCTTGCTGAAACTAAGATTCATGTCCGCAAAGGGCTTCAACAGGAGTTCCCGTGCGGATGAATTGTCGAGGGGTCCTAACTGAATAAGATCCATTCGACATTCAAGCGGGTTGAGATTTCAAGAGAACACCCCTCCCAGACAAAACCAGGCGGCAGTATCCCAGCCGCGCGGCCGCTCCAAGCGCTTTAAAGGCGTCACTATCACAAACCAAATCCACCTCGTCCAGCAACAGATCTAGGGGCGCGTCTTTGCTTTGATAATTGAGAAAGTTTAGTAAACCGCCCGCCGTCATCCTGTGACTCGTGGCCGAGGACGCAATGTGCATGGCGATGAAGCGCGCGACCGTATCCCCATAGGTGTCGTTGCAATCAAAAAAGTTGATAAGAAAACGATAACGTGACCGTGGATCTCTTCTGCGAACCATTTCTACCAGGTAACGTTGCAGAAGAGATGTCTTGCCAATGCGGCCTGGACCGGCAATGGCGAAGCTTGTTGCCTCGTCGTTGATGAGGCGGGCGACTTCGGTTCGCCTGCCAAAAAACATACCTCCTTCGGCTGGTCTAAGAAGATTATATGGACTCAATCTGGCTTTCGGGATCTGCTGGAGCAAGTATTCTAAGATGAGTTTTCGCGCCGCGTTTCTCAATACCTGCACAATCTGGTCAGGATTGAGTATGAGGCAGCGGTCGTTGGGAAGAAGTTGTTTTGCCTGCCGATAACATCCTTCAGACAGAGTCAAAATAAAGGGCAGGCTGGCAGGCGTCAATTTCCTCCTGAGGAGGTCAGTTGCCGCTTGATCGAGAGAGGCGCCGCCAAGAACAACACATAGTACTTCGTGCATGCCCCGAAGGTGATGTAGCTCAGGTCCTGGATGAAGAGCGCAGTGTTTACACCCAGCTCTACGCTGCCTACTTTGCTATCCAGATTCCTTTCCCAACGACGTAGAAATTCCTTGGCTATGTCCCTATGACGAGCAGTCCATCCGTCTGCTAATCTAGCGACCAGGATCGCCGGATGCAGGTCTCGTAATGATCCGAGTTGGTACTTCAACTGGGACTCCGTGAGCATTCAAGGGAAAAGAGCGCGACCATGATTTCCCCGAGAGTTATAAAGCGAAATCGATAAGTGAAAAGAGACCCTTCGATACCGAACAGAGAGCGTCACACATCTTAAGTGCCGGCGCGGGCCTGCGTCCTCTCCAAAAGGAAAACCCGGCAAAGAAATCTTCGCACAAAATGCCCTTGTCACCACATCCAGAAAGGGATTGGGCTAACTTCATGCAGCACCATCACGTGCGAGTGGTTTCATCGGTTTACGACACGAGAGCTCGCCGCTAAGGGAAACCAGCCGAAACTCACGAACTAGAATGGTAGAAACTTAGTCCAATTTGAGCGGGCGGTCAACGGACTCTACTTCCGAGTCATAATGAGCTTCTTTTAGGAACCTCGCATCGCGATTCCAGAGGGTGCTTACAACTCAGAAGGTTAAATATCTTGCTTCGTTACTGGATTCAGTTACTTCTCAATCGCTCAACTTTAGCGTCTGCAAGTAGCGCCGACCATAACACTGCTGCGACGCGCATGGCCGATGCAGGGCCAACAAATCTCAAATTGAAAGCGGTGAAAAATCACGTCGTTGCGAGCGGTCCTGAAATTTTTGGCAACGATTTGGCACCGGAAATGAAAACGGCGAGGAGCGCCTCGCCGTAAACTATTAATTTTATTGGTGGAGCAGAGGGGATCGAACCCCCTGACCTCCGCATTGAAAATCAGATCAAGGGTTGTATGAAGTTTTTGATATTCCTTGACGTTCATTAACATTTTCAGCAGGTTACAGCCGCTGCTGCGTTGCAAGCTTTTACACGTTTTACCATCTCATTGCAGAACTTCTGGGCACGTTTTGGTCACAAAAAAACCCTCGGAACCTCCGGACTGCTGGTGCGCCGGGCGCGTAATTCTCTGGTCACAAGGTTGACCTCGTGACCTGCGCACCGTTTGCTCGTAGTGCCCGCTAGCACAGTTTCTGTTACATGCAATTCAGACCGCGTCTTTCGTTGCAAACTCCACTAAGCTAATGCGTCTCAATTGCTTGGGTGAAGTAATAGCACATTGAGTTGCAACAAATTTGCGGCCAGTTTATGCTGCGAGGCAGATGTCCCCCTTGTGAGGCTCAGGCCAATCCGGGACTCTCTAAAGTAAGCACACTTAGGGCGTGTTAGCCTGGAACTTCTCAAGTTCCGTTCGGGCAGGTTCATCCAAGCCGTCTGGTAGATCCATCGAAAACTTCCCCCTTCGACGTTACGCGATGTGAAATGGTAACGCCCCTCGGTTAGACAAGGCAATAAGGTCTAGAGAGCACCGTCAGATAACTAGCTCAACTGTTCGAATTCTGAAATTCTTCGAGACGCGAGGGAATGATTATTTGCCGATTCAAACAAAATCGTGATCGTTTTTCAGATCACGGTGTGTGCAAATGTGTGTGCGAAGCAAAACAGGCGACTCGGCGTCGCCCGTAACTTGTTGAAAAGATGGTGCACCCGGCACGACTCGAACGTGCGACCCCTGGCACACAATCGGCACACACGAAAGTGGATCGAACTGCTGTTGAAATCGGACCGAATTGAATAAAGGTCTTGCAGTCTAAGCGAAGCCTGGTCGGCCTTGTAAACTTCGCCCATGCCGCCGCGATCAAGCAGAGACACGATGCGATATCGCTCAGTCACTACCCGTCGCTAATCTGGCACCGTCCGCAGAATCTGAGGCACGTCGTGGTGATGGGGATCGCGGGCTGCTTCTAGAAAAACCGCTGAAAAGAAAGTGCGTTTAGTAAACGAACTTACGAATCTACCTTCTCTTCCTTGACAGCAGTTGCTTAAGGCCACGGATCCTCTTAGTCGTCAATAAATATCTTCCCTTTTTGTCCTAAGAAGGCCGCATTCCTGCCGCAATTTCGATCTCTAAGCGAAATACGACTCGGCAGATAACCGATAATGCGCAAACAGTTTCTGACATTCAGAAAACGGTTTGGGCAACTAAGCAGACGAACAAATGTTTTCCGAAAGACCGAGCGGCAAGCCGTGTAGGAAAAGAACCGCAGAAGCAGGAGAGGTTACCAAATATGCCAGTAAGAAAGATTCCGAGGTACGGCGCCCAGAAAAATATCGGTAAGTTCTCAAGCGTCAAGACGGGGCGTGTGGCCTGGTACGAATCACTCAATGAAAGAGATTATATATACCTGGTGGATTTCGACCCCGCCGTTACATACTGGCACGAACAGCCGTTAAAGATCCGTTTCACGCTGGGTGACAAGACTCACTGGTACACGCCGGACCTGGAAGTCCATCGGGATTCTAGAAAACAGATAGTTGAGGTTAAGGCCAATGACCAAGTGGAGAGCGGCAAATGGGACTTTCTATTCCGGACCGCCACCTCCATTTGCAAGGAAGAGGAGTGTGAGTATGTTGTGGTTACGGACGAAGTGATCCGGCAAGAGCCCAAGCTTGAAAGCGTAAAGAAACTGTGGAAATACGCACGCACTCCGGTTTATTCCCAACATCAGATCCTTTGTAGCGAGCTCTTTCGAAAGAGACAGGTCGCGCAAATTGAACTCGGCGATCTCTTTCAACTCTGTAAGGCCAAATCCGTTCCGATGCAGTGTCTTTACGCACTACTCTTTTGGGGAGTGCTCGATTTCGACATAACGCAACCACTCGATCAGTGCAATCTGATCAGCCTCCCCTCATCCATGGCCTCGGTAGCGACTAAGAGAAAGGCGTCTTGAAATGCCACAACATCGGCTAAGCAGGAATATGCAGCTCAAATACGCGGCAGGGAATACGTCATTGAAAAGCGTCTGCCTGACGGGACAATTCGGATTAAGGATATCGTCACCGACGAACGGTCGGCCATGCCTGAACAAGAATTGGTTGATGCCGTGTTTGGTAATGGCGCCGAACTCCTCGGTCATAACCGCAATCAAGATGTACTTAGAGAACGTCTGAAGAAAACCGGCGTTTGCGACATAAGTTGCCTTAGGGAAGATGATTCCAGAAGGCTGGAGTTGGATCGACGTGTTTCATATGTAGGAGCAGTCGTAACGGCGCGCAGCCAAATCCTTTTGGTGAGATAGCTCTTGTTGCATAGAGAGGTTGTAGGCAAACCAAGTGTAGTTCAATTTACGTCACGCTTTGCCATCACTAGTTCGAGCATCGCGCCAAGGACTAGTTGCTGACGAAGAGTCGGCGACGCGAAGACTCGTTTTTCGACCTAGACCCAAGCCGGATGAAAGCTATTTCGGGTTTCTAATCAGGCTCGCCGAAACCAACTTTTACCCGCCATATTGGATACTTCAAAAAGCGCGGCTTCCGTTGCATACGTTTCAGGGTTACTGGCCCGTTCCGGCGAATCCTGCCGTCGATTTAGTACCTCTAGCGTGCCTGAACGACCTCAAGGTTGAGGATTTAACTTCATTAATCTACCCCCGCGCTAATGAGGACAATCTGACTGTTTTTGGTCAGAGAGTTCCACGATACCTGCTTACGCGACTTCGCTCCAAGGTATGCCCCAAATGCTTACGGCAATCAAATCATTGCAGGAGGCATTGGGACTTCGCGGTCGTTACGTGCTGTCCGATACATCGCAACATTCTAATGGACGAGTGTCACAAATGCGGCGGGCCAATAAAGTGGTCACGATCCGCAGTAAGTTTTTGCCACTGTGGTGCTGACTGGCGGGACGCACAACTGCCGTCCTTGCCCGATTCCGAGACTGTTGTGTCGCGATTCGTGTTACAACGTTTTGGACTCTTATCTTATGACGACTCGGATTCTAAAGATTGTCCGTTTTACGACCTTCCATTAGCTTCGGCGTTTGAGGGACTGTTTCTAATAGTCGGACATATAAAGGGGCTGCCAATGTATCTGGAAAACTCCTTCTTAGTAAGAAGAACGTTCAGCAAATTCACGACGAATTATTGCGAGCCTTTCTCGTTTTCAATGCTTGGCCGAAGAACTTCCATGACTTCCTCGACGAACTATGCCGCCGCAATAAATCCTTGAGTAAAAAAACGGGCTTGTGTAGCAATTTCGGCGGGCTATATCAATCGTTATATGGTCGTCAACCCTTGTCCGCACCACTGTTGCGACTGTTGAAAACTAAATTTGAAAGGTATGTGTTAGACCGTTGGGACGATGGATATGTAGCCACGACCAAATGGTTTAAGTCCGCGAAATATGATGGAAAATACGTGTCCATGTTAAGAGCGTCCCATCTGCTTCGTACCCATTACTATGTCGTCCAGCGCCTAGTGTCCGAAGGAAAATTGACCGCCATCGTCAGAAAACCTGCTGGAAGGAAAATATTCCTGGTTGAAGCGCCCAGCGTTGAGAAACTGAAAAAAGAGCGGGCACGCTATGTCTCGCTTGAGGAGGCTTCAAGGCTTCTTGGTATTAATCAATTGAACATATTGAGGTTGGTTGAGAAGTCGTTATTGGCAGGTGCCGAGGAACCTTCAGCCGATAATCACCACACATGGAGGTTTGATAAAACTGCTCTTCAGAGCTTTCTCGATAGTATTCTCTCGAAGGCTGGTAAGCGTAGCCGGCAGGTTCGCAATGAACTTCACAGTTTTAGGATCGTGCTACATCGAGTAACACGTCGCCTTTCTAGCTCAGGAGAAGGAATACACACACTGATTCTGGACATACTGGTTGGCCGACTGATCCCTAGAGCCAGGTCAGGCGACAAGCCTGGCGTGGCTGCACTTTTCTTCGATCGCAACGAAGTCACGGCTTACCTTCAAATGAAGCTCGAAAATCGAGCCGTTGTGGTTTTCCGCGTAATAGGTTTAATCAAGGAACTCGGTTTAAAGTCAGAGCTCGTTTATTTCTTAGCGAGGAAGGGTTTGATCAAAACGATTGTCAGGAAAAACGGCAATCAGCGATGCCGGGTTATTACTCGTAAGGCACTCTCAAAATTCAAGTCAGAATTCATCTTCGCGAAAGACGCGGCAGACGAAATAGGCACGTCAACCAAGTTCCTTGTAAATGGACTTCAAAATCTCGGCATTACGCCGGTATCCGGCCGGGCAATCGATTTAGGGCCGGCTTACATTTTTAAGAGAGCCGATCTTGAACCCATCAACTTGAAGAAAGTAATTGGCGATCTGCCAAAAAAGCTATTACTCAAAAGGCCCAGGATCATTAACTCGGCGGAAGCCGCAAAAATCTTGTCAGTACTAGAACGAACAATACCTGAATTGGTAAGAAACGGCGTTGTGAAACCCCATCAAAGATCTTCAGACTCAGAGATCCACTTCTTTTACCGCTGCACAATCGAAAGGTGCAAGCGTCAGTTTGCGAATGTCAATGAATTGATTTCAACGAAGGCAGCAGCAAGTCTTCTCGGGATGACGCGGAGCAGGTTATTTTACGTTTGGATCGGCCGGGGTTATCTCAAATTTGAAGTTTCAAGAGATGGTCATCAGCGGTTATTAAAAAAGTCCGAGGTTGAGCAACTCGCAACTTTCCTTAAGGATGTTGTGAATATGAAGGAGGCGGCGGCGTTACTCAATGTTCCGTACCAATACATCCGTACTTGGACAAAAAGAAAATGGTTGACGCCGCATCCTAATCCATCAACTTCTACGGCGCCTTCCTCAACCGCTCGATAATCCGGCCACACTGCCCCAAGATCTGTCCAAAATGCTTGAGTGAGTCCGGCTATTGTTTTCGTGTCTGGGACTGCTCTCTCGTGACGGCCTGTCCACTTCACGAGTGCCTGCTTTTTGATAGTTGCCCCAAATGCGGACGACGAATCAAGTGCATCAGTAATCGCTTGAATATTTGCCATTGTGGATGTGACTGGCGAGAAATAGATCCGGAATTTCTAGCGGCGGATGAACTCGCGGTGTCCGGACGCATTTATCAACTCTGCGACCTCCTTTCTAAGACACTGAAAGAAGAGAATGAGAGTCCGCTGCACAGTCTCAGCCTACGAGATTTTGTTGTCGCCCTCACTTTCATCGCGGGAATCTTTCGAAACATCGCGTGGGCGACAGGAAGGCCTTCAAAATCAATTAAGCTGCCGAACAGGGATCTCCACGAACTTTATGGACAAGCGTATTCAGTATTTGAAAACTGGCCGCATAACTTTCATCAATTCTTGAGCAAACAGTCGAAGGGAGGATTCAGGCTGAGTCCTGATGACGGAAAACTCGGTACTGCGCTCAAGAAAGAGTTTGGTTGCCTCTATGAACATCTGTTTCAAGACCTGGATGGAGCGCAATTCGATTTCATGCGTGAGTCTTTCGCGGAATTCTTAACGGCCAGATTGAAGTCACAATGCGAAGGGCCACTCGGTGAACCCTTCCCGACCTTCAGCGACACTGACAAATGTATTTCGATCGGTAAGGCAAGGCGCTTACTCAGAATCAGTCATCGTGCGATGTCCGATCTGATAGCGTCAGGCGAAGTAGGATTCGTCATAAGGAACCACGGAACAACCCTAGAATGCGTTCTTAAGCTTTCCGATATTGAAAGCCTCAAATACAAGTTTGAGCAATCACTAACCACGCGGGATCTCGCAAGAAAACTGGGAGTGGATTGCGAGGCAGTTCGAGAACTCGCACGAGCGGGACACCTAAGAATGAGGTGGAGACCGGCGGTAGATGGTTACCACACAATGAAGTTCGATCGCGACTCAGTTGAGGAGTTATTGACCAGTGGTTTGATTCCTAACGGTGCTGCTCGAATCCCAGCGGTTCTACCATAAGAATCCCATGAAAATCGGGCAGAAAAATGCACGCCGCGGAAAGATTCAACTTATCCCCGACTTCATATTCACTTTATGAGCGGATTCCGGCTGTAAGGTATTGATAACTAGGTAGAAGCGGTTTCAGCTAATCATCGAACCCCAACATGCGAAATCGCCAGCGAAAAATCTTGACACTGGAAATCCACAGAAATATTCTCTACAAGTGCGTTCACTAACTCCTAATTGTTGGGAGGAAGAACTGTTGCGATTGCTAGCGAGGAGTCTAGCTCATCCCTTCGCTTAGTCCAATTTCTCGGTAAATAAAGTAAAAAACGCAAGGGCAAGGTTTATTCGGCCAATATTAACGTCGACTGCTCCGGTAGTTAAAACAAATCGCTACAGGAACTTGGGTTCGCTCAAAGACTTCCGTCACGATTCGAATCTCACATAAGGATACCACTCATGAAAAAAACACGAGCAACCGCAACAGGCCTAGGAGCTCTTCTGGTGTTGGCGTTCTTCTGCTGCGTTCCTACTCTGGCGCAGACGAGAGATGAGACCCTCGCCTCTGCGGAGAAAGCGTTCAATGAAGCGATAAGGTTATCGGAGACGAATAAAGAGGAATTGATTCCCCTTGCCCTGCAGAACTACCGAACGGCGCAGGGTTTATACCATCAACTCGGAGACAAGCGTGGCGAGGGGAATGCACTTCGCGGAGTCGGCCGGTCATACCTACGCCTGAATAATCGCGATGATGCGCTCAAGGCTTATGGAGAAGCCCTCGGGCTTTTTGAAGAGATTCCCAGAAAGATCGCCATCGCTATGACTGCTTCGGAGATTGGCGATATTTACGCCCAGTCCAGCCGCAGAGAGGATTTGGGTTTAGCTGTCGATTATTACAAAAAGGCGTCGTCGAATTTCACCGAGCCTGATAACAAAAAAACAAAAGCTTTGGTGCTTGCAAATATGGCCAGGATGTACGTGTTACTTCGAAATAAACAAGAAGGGTTGAATGCTTCCACGCAGGCTCTGCTCTTATTCCAAGAGCTGAACGACAACCAGGGTCAGGCCTTTGCACTCTCTTATATCGCGGGCGCTTACGAAATATCCCTGGATACGGAGGATAAACTTCAAGCGCTCAACCATTACCGCAAAGCCAATGAGATTTACTCCACACTCGGCAACAGGAATGAAAGGGATGTGAAGAATGAAAGGGCCAATACTTTACTGAACACTGGAAATGTTTTGATTGCTCTTAGCAATAATGAGGGGGCTATTAAGTCGTACTTGCTGGCTCTAGGGCTATACCGGGAGCTTGAATATAAAACTGAAGTCGCGTTGACGTTGGATAATCTCGGCCTCGCATACGCTTTTGTGAGCGACACAAAAGGTATACAGCAGTCCGTCGATTCTTACCTTGAGTCTGCGCGAATCTATCTTGAAACGAAAGACGGAAAGCCCGCGGGGGCCGCTGTGTTAGCGAAGATTGGCGACCTGTATTTTCGCTTTAGGAATAAAGAACAGGCGCTGAATTTCTACAAACAAACCCAGGCGATTTACCAGGAACTTTCGTTGCAAAACTTGTTCTTCAAACCGGGCGTGGCGAGAGGCTTCAATGCTATCGGAGGGGTCTACGAATACCTCGGCGACGAAAAGGAAAAACCGCTGGCCATTGAGAATTACCGGAAAGCAGAGGCCATCTACCGGGAGCTTTTCGAAACGTTCCGCAAGCAGGACGACAAGCCCGATCAGGCTCAAGCTCTCAGGGATTTGGGCGACATGCTCTTCCGTTCAAAAGATTGGCCAGCGGCGATCGACGCCTATAAGCGAGCCGCTGAGACCAGTAAAGCAATTCCCAGCGAGGGAATGGAAGCGAGTCTGCTCGCCGCGATCAGTCAAACTTACTCACAGTCCGAGAAACCGGAAGACTTCCGACAGTCCGTCGTCTACGGTCGGATGGCCCAACAGCTTTTCAATAAGAACGGCGATAAGAACGGCGAAATCTGGTCGCTCAGGCGAATCGCCTCAAGTTATGAGCAGCTTGATGACTGGGAAGCATACGGGAAAGCGAACTCGGACTTGATGGAAATCGCCAAATCGCTGAAATACCCCTACGGAGAAAGACTCAAGGCGGAAGTGTATATGACGCTCGGCGACGCTTACGAACTTCGAGGCGATAGCAAAGCGTCAATAGGGAACTATGAATCGGCGCTCTCAATCAGCAGAGGGCTGAAGCATAAGGATATAGAGTCGGACGCCTTGTTATCTTTGGTGCAACTTTATTTTGTGACGGGGGAATCTGGAAAACTGTTGAGCCGATCCGATGAGTTGCTGTCCATCCTCACGCCTGAGGACCAGAATTACACCCGTACGAAAGGACTCGTACATTATTTTCGCGGCGCTGCATACAGTATGTTGGGCGATAAAGCGAGGGGCACAAAAGAATTACAGACAGGGCTGATGTTCTTGCATGAAATCAATCGAGAGGACGTTGAGGAGTTCTTGAAACCCCTGACAGGCAATTCTTATCTCGTGACGGGGGAAAAGGATAAGGAAAGAAACAGCTTCGAAGAGGTTGAACGGGGACTCGATAAGATTAAGGATGACAGTGCAAGAGCCTACGCCTTGTATTACCTGGCTGCGAGCCTGGTACACTCGGATAACGGCAGCAAAGCGTTGGATTATGCCCAACAGTCATTGGCGCTCAGCCGCAAAACGAACAACCGTCTTTTTGAATCAATGAGCCTCGTCATGATTGGATTCATGAAGTGGGACAAGGACGAAAACCTCGAAGCAGCCTCACTACACCAGCAGGCGCTGATTATTTTTCGAGAACTGAACTCACAATGGTTTGAAGTCATTGCCCTTACGGGCCTAATGGAAGAATGGCGGGACGAGCGGAACCCGCAACTCGCTATTTTCTACGGCAAGCAAGCAGTCAAACTTTTTCACGGGCTGCGCAAGGAAGCGAAGAGTTTAGACATCGAACTCCAGCAAGGTTACGCCAGACAACTCGACGAACTGTACACGGGCCTGACCGCGCTCCTCATTTCCCAGGGTCGCCTTGATGAAGCCCAGCAGGTTATCAATCTTTCACGCGATCAGGAGTTTTTTGACTTGGGCAATAACCAGAATCAAACCCCCACCGAGATTCAATTTACCCCAAGGGAAGAAGCGAACTCTTTGACGTGGGAAGCGGAGTTGAATAAGACCAGCAAGTCACTTGAGCAAATCGATTTGGTAACTGCTCAGTCAGAGACTCTCAACGCTGAGACCGCCCGAAAACTTCAACCTTTGCAAGCCTCCTACAAGAAGACTTATGACGAATACCTTTTGACCTTGAAGAAGATCGAAGAGAATCTCAAACAGCTGCCCGACGCGAAGGATAAACGCTTGATCGTTTCGGACGTGACCGATATGCAAGACGCTCTATGCGTCCTGTCAGGCGAACAGAAGACTGCGGCTCTTTACACTTTCATTAGTGAAGATAAACTCTATATTCTGCTTAATACATGCCATGAGCCGGTGCAGGTTTTTCAAACTCCCGTGGCTGCTGAGGAGTTGAATAAGAAGCTCAAATGGTTCTATGCCCTCTTGCAGTCAAAAGTATTCGACCCAAGAAAACTGGGCAAAGAGCTTTATGATGACATCATCCCCAAACCGCTGGAAGCCAAACTTCAGAGCGACAAGATAGAGACCTTGACGTGGTCCTTAGATGGAAATCTGCGTTATGTACCTATGGCTGCCCTTTCGCCAGATGGAACACACTATCTAATCGAGCGCTACAACAACGCGGTATTTACTCGTGCCAACAAAGAGAGGATGACGCGGAAAGTGAGCCCGAATTGGACGGGATACGGCTTTTTCGTTTCGGAGCCACATGTGGCAAAGATTGACGGCAAATCAGAACCTATTCCCTTTCCGGGCATTGATAAAGGCGAGGCGCAGATTTTCAGTACCCCGTCTTACCATCAAGGTATCATTACCGGCGATGTATTTTCTGAAGCTATGTTCACTAAAGACGCATTACTTAGCATATCCAGACAAAAACGCCCGCTGGTTCACATTTCTTCCCACTTCAGGTTCGTTCCGGGCGATCCTGACCTTTCGTTTTTGCTTCTCGGCAACAACGACATAATGCCGCTGTCTGAACTGAAGGGAGAGTCGGGTATCTTTCAGGATGTCGAGTTGTTGACCCTCTCAGCTTGCGACACAGCCGCGCAACTGGCGAACGCCGACGGAAAGGAAATTGACGGATTCGCGGAACTGGCTCAACGGTTGGGTGCTGGCAGCGTGTTGGCAAGCCTTTGGTCCGTGTCGGATGTGAGCACCACTCTCTTGATGAAAGACTTTTATCGAAATCGGCAGGCTGGCAAACTTAATAAAACGAAGGCTCTCCGTGAATCCCAACTCGATCTTCTATACGGAAGAAACGAAGCGTCATCCGATTCCCGAAATCTTAGGGCCGACGATTCAGTTGGTCAGGACAGCAACAAGACTAAAGGTAATCAAGCGCTAACTATGACAGGTATTGATGAGCAGTATTTGATTACTTTCCACGACGAGAAGAGTCGTTTCGCCCACCCTTATTACTGGTCACCGTTTGTTTTATTCGGCAACGCCAGATAGTTGCGCTAGTCGTGGCCAGACCGGCGAATACAAGCGGCCGGCAAGGCCATGGAGTCTAAGTTCTTCAACGACGAGCAGAGCTGCGTAACCCGCGCGTCGTTATCGACTGATTCGTTCGCCGTGATTACCAACCTCTTGGCCCATTCTAATTCCATCTTATTCGGCTTTTGGCTTTGCAGCATTGTCAGAGCTTTCTCCAACTCCTCAATGGCATCGTCATCGAGCTTAAATTCGTGAAACACCAGGCCACGTCCAATGGTTCTCAAAATAGTGTCAGACTCATCTTCAAGGTCTGCCAATCTCAGGTTCAAATCATGTTCGTCTTGGGCGGAGATTAAGAAGAATACAACCGGAGCCGGCTCGTTGCCACCATCTCGTTTCGGGATAAGAACGAACTTTAGTCTTCCGGCCTGCTGTTCTCCCTTCAATTTCTCGCGCAAAGATTCCGACTCATAAAGACCTGCTTTCCAATCAAGGTTACCCGCCTTCCAAATCTCTCTTACCAGGAGAATGTTTATTGAAATACCGTTGATGGGTAAGGAATAGTTGGTGTCCCACTTGACGGAAAAAGTTTCCGGACGCACAAGCGCATCATTGCGCGGGTAAGTGATGAGCGGTCCAGTGCCCTTGGCGCCACCGCCTATCGTACCTCTCGAGGTGATGTTGCATCCCATATGGACAATCCGTATTGGGTGTGAGCCGCCGCGTATAATTTTTGTATGAAAGTGGCAATAGGAAATCTGTACTTCCTTACAATTTTGCCCGCAGATCACCCAGTGTCCGAAAGGCAGCGCGTCGCCCGCTTTGATAGGTTTCGCCTCTTTGTCATCTTGCGTCTTTGACTGTTTGATTGAGGCCTTTCCTTTTACCGAAACGACAGTTGGGATGGGCGCCGTCTGCGCGGCAGCCAGAGTCACATTGACGATCATAAGCAGCAAAAAAGCTGGTGGGTTTACTTTCATGGCCGTTGCTCGTTTGTTGTTTTGGCGGTGCTAAAAAGTCTCTGAGGCAAATAAGCCAGTCCGAACTGGACTTTCGAATGCAGCAGTAAGGCGAGAATAACCAGCAAAAAATCGAGCCATAGGACGTTGTAGAATTTCACCAGCATGAAACCGACCGACAGAGTAAGCGCCACAGCGACCCAGATGAATCTATTTTCCCAGCGGTGCGCCGAGAAACTCTTATCCTTGCGATATCGCAGGCGAACGACGAGCAGTCCGAGGACGACGAACAGCCCTAGCGCGACGTCTAGAAGGATTGTAAACCATTGCTTGAGCTTATAAACCGGGTCTGCCACCAATGTATTGGCTGCGAGCGCGTGAAGGTAGATGCCGGCAACGACTGGCTTATTTTGCTCTCGACCTAAAACGAAATATTTGTCTGGCGCCATGTCTCTTTGCGCCGGGCCGACCAGCACCAGTTTGTTTTGAAATCTGTTATTGCCTTCTACATCTTTCGCCCTGAGAATCGAGGCCCTGTCAAGCGCTTGTAGAGAGAGTTTTTGTACGAGTTCAAGCTTCGCATAGTTGACCAGCGTAAATGCCCTGCGGCAGAGAACCTTATTGCCGATGGAATCGGTTTGAGTTTCTTCTTGCAGATTCTCCGGGTCATCGTAATTTCCAAGAATACCCTTCAGCCAGCGTGGCGGTTGAGGATGAGTGCCGGACGCATTGGCCAGCGCCATGCTGATGGAGAACAGTTTTTCATTTTCGCCACACTGTAGCCACGCCGGCACTTCCGTCGTGTCTTCATCCATGATAGTCATATCGGCAGCAAGGTCTTTGTCCTCATCCATCCCAAGCCACTCTTCCGGCTTGACGCCAAACTTGCCTACGCCAACAAAAACGTGAGCGCCTTTCTTATTCTGCGCATGGAGAAACTCAAAAAAATCGGGATCGTTGTCAGCTCTGGCGCCGGTATCCGGACGCGTGGCGAAATTGATATCTATCGCTATTGCCTTGGCTCCGCTCTCAAGCAGTGCGTTGACGATCTCGCTCAACTTGTCATTCGGGGTTGGATCGCGTGGGGTTGGGTTTAGGTCCGAAGTATCGAGGACTATGATGGGTGGGTCCTCGTTCGGGGTATAGTTTGTTAGAAAAGAATGCAGGACCTCATAACCTCGAGCATTGAACCAACGCCCGGAGCTGGAGCGTTCGACTTGAATTTTTACGATAATCAGGAGAGCAACCACGAGAAGACCGATGACTAGAGGTCTTAGAACTTTGACCAGCTCTGATTGTTGGGAGTTGTTCGTCATCCTCGTAAGGCCTTCTCAGGTTTACTAGAGTTGTGAGTTTAACTAGATAATCTTAGTCACGTTAAGAGGAATTCATGTTACGGATTAATACAGATGCAATTCTATGAGCTTGCATCACGATACTCTTTCGCTATTCTATTTTCAACGATTTGACGATGGTCCGTGCTGCCCAAAAGCAATTGCTGTCCTTGCCACTCCGGGCTTTGCTCACCCTCTAGGTTGGCAACTTAGAATGATAGAAAAGCGAGGCGTTAATTAGAGCATCACAGTGGGTCGGCTTAATACTTCTGGAGCCCTCCCTAAAAATCGGGCCATTGAAGAGTAGAGGTTTCGTTAGTTTGTGAGATTTTCAAGTTATGCCCGAAAACTGTAGGAAATTCCGGAACGCCGCGAAGAGAGAGGAGCGAGCGCGGCGACGACCGACTTCGGCGATCAATCAGCGCTTGATCAGCAACCCTCCCGGTGCGGACTCGGCCCTCAACCCGAGTCCAAAAGAAGTGGCGACGGTTTGTCGGTTGGCACGTCGACAGTCCATCGAGATTTCCGTTATTTAGCGATCAGCGGAAGTTTGGTGACAGACTGGCCCCGCTCCTGCTTGACTCCGCTCGACTTATCGCTGATTGACAGACTTGTGCTGAGGGTCTAAATTAACACCGTTCTTTCACCGGTGACTGCTTAGTCTTGCTTTTGAGTGTTCACCGTAGTTGCCAACTGTTCAACCTTATCTACTAGTTTCCGATTTCAACGCAGGCTTGGCGACAGGTTGCCAGTGTGCTTTTATGAGAGCATTTGCAATTCTAGATGGCGGGGGAGTAAAAGGCGCTGCTTTAGTGGGTTGTCTTAAAGCTGCCCAGATGCAGGACGTGGAATTTGCCGGCTACGGAGGTAGCTCTGCCGGTAGCATAGTCGCACTCCTTGCCGCCGTTGGTTACTCGCCCGACGAGTTGCGCTCGCTGATGGTCGACGAGATCGACTTTAAGAATTTTCTAGAGGATGGTGGTACTGATCTCGCCAAGCTAACAAAGCTCCCAACTAACTTTCAATCAAAGTTCGAGATTGGCCGTTACGTTTGGAGAAACAGATCGCTCCTCGATCGCGTCCACCGAGACCTTGGCTTATACGATGCACACAAGCTGGAGGAGTTTCTCGAAAAGAAAATCAAAGAGAAGCTTCCCATGTTGAAACATAAATCGGGGATTACCTTTCACGATCTCAATCAAGCCAACTGCCGCCCGCTCAAAATACTGGTTTCCGATCTTCGCAGCCATGAGCCGTTGGTTTGTTCCGGCGCGGGGCCAGAGGACCGCAGCGGGCTCGTTCTTGATGCGGTGGCAGCTTCAATGAGTTATCCCTTTGTCTTTCGCCCTGTGCAGATGAACAAAGCCTATCACGTTGACGGAGGACTCACCAGCAATCTGCCCGTATTCTTGTTTGAGCGCGAGCGTCAGGAACAGGGCATACCGGTGCTGGCTTTCGATCTGGTATCCAGCAAACGTGAGGACAACCAAAAAAATAAGTTCGAGACCTTTTGTCACAACCTATTCACAACCGCACTGGAAGCTACCGATGTGTTGCTACGTCAAGTCTTGACGGGCATTCATCATATTCAGGTTAAGGTGCCGGACGGTATTGGAACGCTTGACTTTGCATTGTCGCGCGAAGCGCGGACGCAACTCTTTAACGCCGGATACGTGGCGACTTCCGAGTATTTCAGCCAGGAGTTCAAATTCTACGAGGCCGCTACGAGCCAAACGACACGGATGCAGGCCCTGCACGTTCCGAGGACTTTGGTTGAACCGATCCTGGAAGCGATGACTAAGTCGTTCGAAGCCAAGACCCGTGCAGAAAAGATCCGGGCGAACATTATGCTGCCGACCGGTGACGGAACACGGAAGGTGGTGTACCAATACGGAATGGATACTGACACCGATTCCGATTTTGAACTTGATCTCGATGCGGGGTGCGGGGGCGGGGCCTGGACGAGAGGAGAGCCGGTGGCAGGAAATCTGCTGGACGCCAAACGTACTTTTAGTGCTTGGGGATTGACACAGGAACAACAGAACAGAGTGAGAGCGGACCGCAAGGCCATGCTTTGCTTCCCGATTTTTGAACTAGACAAACGCCTTACCACTCCTGAGGATGTTAAGGATCTCGATCGAATCGGCGTGCTTTCGGTCGACACCTCAACTCCGCTTGGCGAAACAGACTGGCTGTCACTGAAGGGCATCCCAAACAAAGAAGTCATCACGGCCGGTAGGAACTGGGCGGACATATTTAGTAGGATTCTGCGGTAGGAAGGCACAGTAACTCAATGATCAACCCCGGCGGTTTCCAATTAGGTCCTGGAGAGGAACTCAAAGTCGAAGAGTTCAAGGAAGGATTGTTCGCGGTAACCAATGCGTATGCCGGCGAGTATGATTACTTTGCGCCGCCGCCGCTAAGTGATAGAGAGTTCCACTCCACGTCAGAAGAAGAAAAAGTCTTTCATTCATGGATTGAGCGAGTCCACCAACAGCTTCTAAGGTGGGATGTGCAGCAGGTGTTTGCGAATGCCATCGCATTACTCATGATTTCCGGCAGGGTTGCGGCGGGACTCAGGTTCATTCGATTTCACCATTCATATCCCCGTCACAAAGCACTGGGCAAACCCCATACTCCCATCGAACTAACGAACGAACACTTGCTGGCTGCCATGAATGATTATCAGGCAAAGAGCGGCCGAGATCCGGCCGACGTGCGTCAGGAAATCGACAAGCAAATCGATAACTTTCTCAACACCAGTATCACTCAGCAGCCGTCAGCCAAATCTTTGGCATTCAAAGAAAGGATGCACGCGCGACCGCGACCCAGAAAGGTAATTAATGAAATCAGACAAATGTATCCGGTGTTGAATGGCGGCGAGATGCTCCATGAGGATACCTTCATGATGATCTTCGAACAGGAGGATATCAAAGTTTTTGAAGTTGACAAGTTGCCTTTGCTTTCGGTTTTCCTCGAGTACACTGACAGTCTTGGAATGCCGCAAAAAGCTGTGGTCTTAAAAAGCGATCTGCATCAGGCCCTTCGTGATTTCTTAATCGCGCATGAGATGGGGCATTATTTTCTTCACGTGCGAAACGGATTTGCAGAAAACTTGATGGGCAGAGACTTCTATCTGCACTCATCGCCCGAGTGGATGACTTTGGAAGTGGAAGCCGATAACTTTGCGATGGCGGCATTGTTTCCGTCGGCGTACCTGGCTGATTGCGAAATACGCGAAGGGGAACTGACTACCGACAGCCTATTTAAGAAATTCACGGACAAAATGGAGACGCCGCCCGATGAACTGAAGGCGACAATGACCAACTACATCGACAAACGACTCAGGACCTATAAAGAATTTAAGGACATCACTAACCCGCTGCGGATACTAATGTCATCGATTAAGGAGACCCACATTACTTCATTGCTGGAAATTCTGCGTGGATCCGTGGTCCGTTGGGTCAGAATGGATAAGGATTCATTAATAATCGATGCCAGCCGTAATTTTGTGGAGCTGTTTGAAACCAGTTGGGAGTCAATAGTAGGAAAACTGAAACCAAAGGACTTGGTTGTGCCTGGCGATCGGGAGCGCATGCAAGAGCGGGCCGAACATAGAAACCGGCGGATGGAGCCAATTTGCTATTACACTTTCGTAAAGCATCCGAATCAAACTAAAAGCCGCCACGTGGTGGTTTATTCGTTCCCGATTGCTAAAGATGATGCTTATGTTGGGGCGATAGGAATTCTCATTCCGCTTGATGAAGTGAATCTTGAACCTCAAGAACCTCTAGACGATGCATCCCTGACGTAATTCCATCTCAGATTCTTAGATTCTGAATGAGCCGATGAATCTGCCCCGCTGACTGGTGGATCATTAAGCAGTTCTGAACCCACAGAATAAAGTCGCCGACCTCTTTTTGATTGAGATCTGCAATTTCGCTAACAGGTTGTTAGAGAATTGCCGAGCTTCCGGTCGAACGACTTCCCATTGTTGAGCGCGATTTGTTTTCACAACGTGATATCTCGCGGGAGAAGTTCAAATGGTGTCGACATCTAGAACTCGTACAGGATCTTCAACACGAGCAGCATCGTGAGACGCACTATGCAACAAACCCGTGGATTGAGATTGAGGATTTTTCAACTTATGCCCGAAAATTGCAGGAATAACTCACGTTATGCCCGACTTTATTTCCACTTAATGACCGACTCGCCGCTGTAAGTTATTGATTCTAAGTACGAGCGATTTCACTTAATCACCGCACCCATACGCGTGGTGTGAGTTCGATCATAAAGTGAGATTGGTAGCAGGACATGAAGTGACGCACATTCATTCGATCGTGATGTGAACGAGTGCGGTGTTCATTCGGTTTAAAGGGAACCCGGCAACGGGAGACGCAACCGGATGTGGCAACGTATCTGTACCACAGCGGAACAGAGCTTGTTTCCTTCGGTGTCAGTTTGCGCCCATTTGCTTCCACTCACCTTGGAAGATGAACCCGGCCCAGAAATATGGCGCTTTCCAGCCGGTTTCTTTCCACATCTCGATCTGTGCCGCGCGTAAGGCCGCAGATGGTGGTTGCTTCTGCCCTCCCAGCATCCGCTTGTAGAACCGGGCCATCAATGCTGACGTGGCTCTATCGTCCACTGACCACAAACTGACTACCATCCGTGGCGCTCCCGCGTACATGAACCCTCGAGTCATGCCAATCAAACCTTCGCCTTTGACTTCCTTGCCAAGTCCCGTCTGGCACCCGCTAAGTACGACAAGTTCCGTCGGGAGCTTAAGATTGAATATCTCGCTGAGACGCAAGAATCCATCCTGCGGTTCGCCTCTCTCGTTCACCAACGACAGTACAATTCCTGACAATTCGGGGTGTACGGAGTTGTTGAAAGCATGAGTGGCAAAATGAACAATGCGGTATTGGCCTAATTCAGGACTGGTTACTGTCTGGCGGTTCGCCGCAAAATCGAGCGCCTGCATCCTCTCTCTCTCGGGCACAAGTTTACTGATCTCTTCGGCTTCCCAATGCGCCGCGTTCAGACGTAAAGGGGGAAACCGAGAGTTACCATCCAAATCTTCCATCGCTCTTTCAATATCGCGCTCGAGTGCATTGCCGTTTGCGGGCGATGATTGAGTGCTCGACTTCAATGCGGCACCGGTCGTCTTAACGCGCATGTCACTCTTATCGAACACTGGGTCGGCTAGTATGGCAACTGCTTTAGTCGCAAGTCTGCGCCCGGATAGATCCTGGCGCAGCACCGCCAGCGTCGACGCTGAGGGCAAATTCACTATTTCATGATGGATGAGCAGCGGGGAGTTTGCGACCGCAGTCTTGTTAATGCTGCTCGCTGGCTCCGGCAGTGCGGCGAAGGGTATGTACTGCAAGGCACCATCACCGACAATCAGTAAACGCTTGCCTCGTAGTTCCGCTCTGACGTCCTTTAGGAGCATCGCGCTCAAGGCCGCCGCCGCCTTTGGGTATTCGGCATCAGCCTGTCGTATGCGTACCTGTTTCGCCTCCGAAGTCTCGCCCGCCACATGCCGCTGCGCGCCGTCAACAATTGGTAAACGCGCTTTGCGGATGCTTCCACTTCCGCGCGTTTGGGTAACTCAAAGCTTTGGAGTGTGGTGGGCGTGACCGCCCACAGATAGCTTCCCTCACCGCCCAGCGCATATTCTAAGAGCAGCGTATCGGGGTCAAGCAATTCTTGAATTTCTTCCAGATTCAGTGGCTGCGGTTGCGTAAGAGCAGCATAGCGTGGACTCTTAACTCTGATCTGCGCCTGGAGTTCCTGGTATTCGTTCGTCAACGCTTCAATCTCATTTTCGAGCGCGGTGATCTCCTTTGCTACACCGTCAACTTGCGCTTGAGCAGATTCACCGCTTCGCAGTCGAATCTGACGCTCGGATTTTGCGTTGAGTCGGCGCTGCAACGTGTGCTCACGCTCCAGCAGCATCGGATCAGCGCCCTGACGAATGTCGGCGCGTGATTCCCCCAAAACCTCCAACAAACTGCGGGCGCGGGCGCGCTCGCTGGATTGCAGCGCCTGAGCGTCGTAACTTGCGGAGGGTTCTTGTTCGTTCAAGTGCATCAGCAGATTAATGTAGAATTCGTAAAAGTCTTCCACGCGGATAAAATATGTGCTGCTTACTGCCTCACTCCCGAGATTGGCGCGCAAAGATTCACTAACATTAATCACGGCTTCACTGTAAGAGCGGGCGGCAGCAAGATCACCACGCTCTCTTTCGTAGCTGTGCGAACCAGCAGAGCACCCCCGGTTTCATCCTGCGAAGCGCGGTTTCCGGCCGGGCCGCGATAGACACCCCAACATTGCCAGACGCCATCGGCAAGGCATTCTACGTCCCGGTCATTGCAGAAGTGGACAACTCGCTGTTCACCGGCGGCGCGCCTTATGCTCGAGCGCTTTACCGCCCCGCAGCCGTGGTCACCGCGGTCGCGATGGTCCCAGCCCTGCTAGGCCAAGAACGGCGCATCTGCGCACGCGAAGTTTGGATGCGTAATGACAAGCTCTGGCCAATAGAGCTACTTCGTGCCGGGGACCGTTTCATAGTCGAGCGGTACACCGACGGAAGTAAGAACGACGGGAATGTTCGCTGGGCCATCGGCAGCGCAGGAAACCTTCGGGGTCGCGTTTTGGTTAGTGCCCTTTGCCGTTAAAGCTCATCGGCGGGCAGGAAGGCGCGCGCTGAAAGGTAATCACGCCCCAGATATTCCGGCAAATAAGAGCACCAATCGATCAACGCTATCGTCAGAGGAGACATGAAATGAATTCCGGTAATTGCACATTTTTGCTGGTGTTGCTGTTCCTGGTGGGGGCAGCGGCAACACATGCGCAGTCGTTAGAAATGCCGAAAATCGAATACGCAAACGACCTGTGCGAGTTGAGAATTGAAAATCGGGTGTTCGTCCAGGCGCCACTCAGCACGCGTCAGGCGCTGGTGAAAGAGCTGCGCGAGCACAGCGACCTCGTCATTGTCGAACGTCCCGTCTCTGATCCGTCGGGGTTGAAGCGTGAGCCTTGCTTCAGAATGCCGACTGGGGTTTGCTGACAAGAGCGATCTCTGAAGGGAGATCTTGATGCTATTTCCTCAGGGGAAAAGAACCCAGCCGACATGCTGTTCTTTTGGGGGATTGAAACATTCAACTTATGCACGAAATTTGTAGGAAATTCTCACGTTATGCCCGACTCTGTTCTCACTTAATGAGTGAACATTGCCTGTAAGTTATTGATTTTGTTAGAAGGCGATTTCACTTAATCACCGAACCCACAGGCATCATCATTAAGAGCAGTTCCCAATCTGACAGACTTAATGTCTGGCCAGGCGGCCGCACAGTTGCTACATGTTGCTCTGCCGACGTTGAACTATCGATGGATTAAGCCCGCGTCATTCTGTTCTTGTTCAACCCCAACTTCGCCCTTCCTTTGGGAGACGACAGAATTAGGTAACTACTAATTCCGAGTCCAGAACCTCCCGCGCTTTTTTGGACACGGCACTGGGCGTAAATGGCTTTTGTATGAATTCAATATTTGAATCCAGTACTCCATGGTGAACGATTGCTTCGTCGGTGTAACCGGACATGAAAAGTACCTTCAAACCGGGAAGCAATTCAGTCAAACGGTCAGCGACTTCTTTCCCGCTGGTCTCAGGCATCACCACGTCGGTGAGCAGCATATCGATTTTCGGCGCTTCTTCAATACACAGACGCACCGCTTCTTTGCCTAGCATTGCTTCAATGACGTTATAGCCAGCTTGTTCCAGGATCTTGCGCGCCAGACCGCGCACTACATCTTCGTCTTCGACCAGCAAGATCGTCTCCATTCCGCGTGGAGTGGCGGCCTCAACTACAGTCACAGTTTTCTTTACCACGGTAAGCAGTTGTGGCAGGTAGACCTTAAATGTAGTTCCGTGTCCCGGCTCGGTAATATCTTCGATTGTCCCCTCTCGACATATCGCGGCTCCGGTTTCATCACGAACCACACGCATGTTTAGAGATAACCAGAGCTTACGTTCGCTGATGTCTGTGGTGACCCCGCGTAGACCGACAGATTGGCCTTGCTCGGCAGCGGCGTAGGTTCGAGGTAATCCCGAGCCCACCTCTTAACTCCGTTTTGACCGGATTGGTCGACCCGCTCCTTGAACTTCTGGGTATCCGGCTTGGCGAAGTTGATGTCACGGTCTTCGGTTACGGCGAGTACTGCCCTCCGAATGTGGCCCTAGTCAAGTCGGTTACTTCCGGTGGAGCACAGATGCCCAGCACCGATCTACTCTATTCAATCGTTTTCATCAATACTGGGGGTTCCGCAGCTTCGAATATGGTTATTACCAACCCGGTTCCAGCAATACTGATTTCAAAGTCGGTTCGGTGACGAACACACTTGGCCCAGCCGGGGTCTCGGTTGCTGTGAGCTATTCAAACGACGGAGGCGCTACCTGGACTTACACGCCGGCAAGTGGCGCTGCCGGTGCGCCAACCAATTACGATCGAGTGATTACTCATGTTTGCTGGTCATTGACGGGAAGTCTTAGCCAGAATTCGCCGAATAACTCGGGAAGTATCAGCTTCACCGCGCAGATTCGCTGAAAAGAAAGGATCAGAGGCAGATCAATCCCAAACATGACTAATGACTGCCGACTAGTACGAACCCGCCCGATAAAACGGGTGCCGATAACGATCATCTTTCATTAGTCGCAGAGTAGGTTGTCGGACCGACCCTGCCTTTCTGCCCGCTTGGGAATTTTCTTTTCACTCGAGTGCCCGATAGAAGTTCATCACCGAATCGCGCCTGTAAGTTACTGATTCCAGGTGAGAGCGTTTTCACTTAATCAACCAACCCACATATAAGGCAAGGCAACGGAATTAGATTGACAGGGCTTTTTCGCAGGAGTATAAAACCCACGCGATTCCAAGTATTAACAGCGCGGCTCCCGAGCCCGATTTCTTCACGAAACCTCTGCTCTAACCAACCGCGCTTTCAGAATTATTTGAAGACAGGCTCGGGATTCATAGCATCGCGCGTCGCGTGGATTCTGCGTTTTCGTGAGCGCGAAGAATCCGCATTTCACCGGATGGTGTAGGAATGACTGAGCAGGAGTTGGTAACGCTCTGGGAGTTCGCGGCTGCTGTAGATCCCGGTCTGCGGCCGTGGCGTAAGTTGCCAGTCTCGGTCTTGCAAAGGAAACGGCTTCGGGCGGGACCTTACTCGCGCTCACAGTTGTTCTCGCGGATGACTAAAGGCCAACCAAGTCTGTTCACTGATTTTCCCGTGTCGCTAAACTCCGCGATCGGAGCCGATAAGCGTGCGCTAATTTTGCGCGACATCAAGACAGGATTTCCAGCCCGGCAGGTAGCTCGCACACAAATCCGCTCGGCCCGCTGTGTGAATATGAGGATGTCGGAGTTCTTGAGGCGTTGGGAAGGAGGGCGCTCGGTTGTCAGCGTTACCGATTTGCACTTTCGGGAAACAAGATTTGAGAAAACAATCGACACTTCGGCGCTGAGCGACTTCAACATCCTGTGTGGCGATCCTGACTTGATTGAGAACCTCGAGATGATGACGATGGTGATCAGTTCAAAACGAAATCTTACTGATACCCACACGGATGACTGCGACGGTAGTAATCATTGCTTTCTCGGAAAGAAACTCTGGCTTTCATGGGATCGAATAGACGGCAGATCGAGAGGTTTTCAGGACGTGGACAGAGATAAGGTCAGCGGTCTCGCACGATTCGATTTGCGAAAGTTTCTGTCGCTTCCAAACGGCCGATGGTTCGTCGTCAAGGAAAATGAAACTCTATTCTTGCCCGGAAGCCTCTCACATAAAGTGATCACACTTGAGGATTATTTAGGAGTAGGGAGCTTCCACGTCGCGCTTCCCAGCTATGTCAGGGCCCTAAGAAGATGGATCTTATACGACACGATGGATGTCCAACCATATAACCTTTTGGAACGGATTAATCGGGCCGTCATCGGAAAGATCCGACGGTTACAAAAAGCTCCCCGGAATGTCAGGGAAAGGTGGGGGCTTCCTTACCTCCGACCTTCAATTGAGAGATGGCGATCAAGAGAAACAGCCAGTACCAGAAAGAAGCTTTTAGAGAATCCAACCTTCCTATCTTTCTTGAATGCCGCTCAGAAGGTCGGCGCCGATGATAGTTAGCGAGGCCACATCGAGAGCAGTCCCCATGGTTCTTAGGTTTCCATCGGAGAGTGAGTGACATGCGTCTGCCGCCTTTCAAACTCGAAACAATTTTTGAGGAATACGAGCACCAGAGTGGAATGTCGGTGCTCGGTGCAGGGGACGCCAGCAGTCTGACCGTGCAGGAGTTGTTTGATTTATCACAATGCCGAAGATTTTTCTGATCCCGGTCAAGTCTGGTTTGGCTTGAAGAGCCAGAACAAGGCCTTGCCGTCCCTGATGGTGACGAACAACGTGAGTGATGATGACCTCATTACCGTGCCCATTAAACGCAAGCGCGCTAAATGATATTTGACGGCGGGATGAATGCAGAATTACCAGCCAGTCTGCCAGGACCCACCTCTGCGGTTGCCAAACCAGGACGCGCTCCACTTCAGCCGCCCGGCTGGGCGGTGAACACGTTCTTGTCGATCTGCTGCGGATTGCCGAGCACGACGAAGCGGATGTTGCGCATGTATTTTTGCGCGACGCGTTGCACGTCGGCTGGCGTGACTGCGCGCAGCTTCTCGAGAAAGACGAGCGAGTTGCGCCAACCGCGGCCGATGATTTCGTATTGCGCCAACTCGGACGCCTGGGCCGCGTTCGTTTCCTGGCCAATGTAGTAAGTCGTCAGAAACTGCGCAATCACAGCGTTGATATCGTCGCGTCCGATCGGTTGGGTTTGCAGCCGCGTGATTTCGTTGAGCATAACCCGGACGGCTTGATTAGCGTCGACTGCGGTGACATACAGACCGCCGATGTTCGCACTCTGGTTCCGCAAAAACGCATCGGGGGCGTACGAAAGGTTGCGCTTCACGCGGACTTCCTCAAACACGCGGTCGCGCAACAGAGACGACGCGACCCGCATGGGATAGATATCCGGCGAAGTGATCGGCGGAGCAGTGAACATCCCCTGGATGTAGTTGGTGGGCAGCTCTCGAGTAGTGACATCGACGCTCGATGACGCGAACGAGAGCGGCGGCGGCATTTGTGACTTGTAGTCTCCGCGCGGCAGTTTCCCAAACGACGCCGTAATGCGCGCTTTTAGTTGGGTGGCGTCGAGATCCCCGACGATCACCAGCAACAAACGCGACGTCTGCATAATTTTCTGGTGGTAAGCACGCAGATCTTCGGCGGTCAGACGCCGGATGTTTTCAGCCGTTCCGTCGGGACGATTCAAGTAGGGATGACCTACGTAAGCGACGCGTTCCTGCAAACGCTGCAGGTAACTGTCCGGAGCGTCGGTATCGTCTTCCAGGCCCGCCAGGAGCCGCGACTGCACCAGCGCCACATCTTCTTTCGTAAACGACGGACGCAGCGCGACGTCGGTAAAGATCTCCCACGAGCGATCGAAGTTCGCGCGGGTCGCCGCCATCGAGAGCGAAGAGTAGTCATAGTTCACGCCCTCCCCAATCACGGTGCCCATGCGCGCAGTTTCTTTACGCATGCGGTCGCGGGGAAAGTTGGCGCTGGCTTCGCTGGCGACGTTAAGCATGAACGCTTCCACGCCGGCGTTGGCGGCGCTGATATTCTCGGCCCCGCCGCGAATGAAAAGCCCGGCGGCGACCGTCTGGCTGCCCTCGCGACGCTTCACCAGAACTTTGAGCCCGTTGACTTCGAACTCAGTGACCAGGGCAGCCTGGCGGGCAATGACGCCTTGAAAATCCGGGGCGGCAGTTGGTGGGGGCGGGGTCTGTGCTTGCGCTATTGGGAAGAGCAGAACAGTGAGCAACAGACAGTAAACCGTACCGAGTAGTTTGCGTTTCATTTTTAGGTTATGTGTTCCAGCTTGCATCTCGATCTCTTATCTTTCTGACTAATATCGCTAATGGTTTGGTAAAACGAAGCCCTCCCTGACGGTCGGGCTACTGCCCCGCCTAGCGTTCGGCCTAGCTACTGTCCGATCAAATCCTCGGGCGTGATCTTCGCTTGTTGTTGAGCCGGTTCGGAGATCAGGGCGAGACCTACGTGCGGCTGGCCCTGGATGTAGGTCGTGACATAGCGGCTGATGTCGGCGCGCGAAGTACGACGCAGATTGCCTAGATAACCGCGAAAGTAATCGATGCCGGTTGACGACCACCAGAAGCCGAGCGTCTTGGCGTACTCGTCAAATTTTTCGCGCGAATAGAGATCGTCCGCCTCGAGCAACGCTTTGGCGCTCTCAAGCTGTTCGTCAGTGTAATAGTCCTTGTCATTGAAATGGGAGATCTCAGCGTAAATGGCTTTAAGCGCGGCCTGGGCTTTGTCCGGACTGGTCTGCGCCGCGATCGTAATCGGCCCGGTGTTGCGTTGGGTGTAGTAGCCGATCCCGACGCCGTTGACTAATCCAGTGTCGACCAGATTGCGTTGAAACCGTGAGTCAGGCTGGGCCATGATGAAAGAAAAAGTATCCGCGGCGTAGGTAGCCGCATCGTCTTTGCCGATCGACGGCCCTTGCCAGCCGATTTCGAGAATCACGTTAGCGACCGGCTGCTTGATAATTCCGGCTTCACTTTTCTGCAGAGGCGGATGATCGACCATCGGGAATTCAGCAAACGGATCCTTGTCGCGACGCGGCCACTCGCCAAAGAACTCCAGGGCCATCTTGTAAATGTCTTCGGCCTGCACGTCGCCGGTGACTACCAGTGCGGAATTATTCGGCACGTAGTAGCGGCCCTGAATTAGACGCATCATCGCTGTGGTGGCGCCGGACACGGTTTTACGATTGCCGAGTGCGTTCTTGCGACTGGGATATTTGTAGAACAGGCGATCGTTCATCTCGCGATTGAGATAGTACCCGGGTTCGGATTCGTTGCGATCGATTTCGCCGATGACGACCTGGCGTTCGCGCTCGAACTCCCCGTCGTCAAACAGCGGATAACGCGTGGCGTCGCGCATGAAGTTCATCGCAGCGCGCAGGTTTGGAGAAGTCGTAGTGAAATAGTATTCGACAACTTCCTCGCGGGTTTCGCCGTTGTAAGCGATCCCCAACTGTCCAATCCTTTGCAGGTACTGTTCCGCATTAGCAATGGCGCGGTTGGCTTTGAAGAACATGTGTTCGTAGAGGTGCGAGAGGCCGTTGAGCTCTGGTGGCTCGGTAAACGAGCCGTTCCGTACCGCCAGTTCGATGGTCACGATCGGCACCGAATGATCTTCGAGCACGACCACCTCGAGGCCATTCGCCAAAACTTTGCTGGCAATGTCGGAGGTGGCCCTGGCGGTCGTGGTCCGGGCCGGCGCCGCTCCCTGCGTCTGCCGCGCGGGAAAAATAGAAGTGGGTACGGGCCGCGCCACCAGCGGCGCGATCATTGAAAAAGTAAGGGCCAGAACTAAAAGAATTCGTTTCACGGTAACTCCCGTTTAGGTTGGTTTTTGAGCCGGTCTTCCTGCCGGTCTTCGATTGAATAATTATCGAACGACAAATCTACCACAAAGACAGCACGTCGCAGAACGCTCTATTTATTTGGATTCTCTTACGATTGTGCGTAGCTGCGTGTTTCTCTTTCCAATCAAAGCTACAAACGAAGCGGTTCGATGTCGAGTCGGCAAAAATGGATGTCATACTGACCAGAAGGCTGAGGTGTAGCGGCTTTGCCGGCCGATGTGCGGAAAGGCTCGGCCTTTAGGTTGAGTCAAAATTAGAAAGGGAGAGGCTACGCCTCGAACTGGTATCGGGGGGGCGCAGCCCCGAATTGAAGGGAGCGTTTACCGGAAGGGCTGAGCCCTTCCGCCCATCAGGCGGCAAAGCCGGAAGAATCACTCACTGCTTTGCTGGCGACATCCACGGCAGTTCGTAATCGGTGGATTGCTCGCACGGCTTGAACGAGACTTCCTTTTTCAGGGCCTCAGCTTCGCGGAGAACCCGGACGCGGAGCGTGGATTCCTGTCTGATCGGTTTTACCTTAGCCGGATCCCCGTCATCAGCGAGTCGCGCGATCAACCAGTAGCGACCGGGCGCGATATTGTCGATGGCGAAGCCGGCCTCGCCATTGACTGCGGCTTCGAAAAACCTGAGAACGTTCTCGGAGCTTTCGCGCTCGGCGGGGACAAGATAGACGCGCAGACCCGCCGACACATGTTGACCTTCCGCGACTGTGACGCGACCACGAAGACGGGCGGCTCCCTCAGTGATAGTCACGGTCAGACCTGAAAGATGCTCGCCGGGTCTAAGAGTTATTCCGTCACGAGCAACGGTCACGCTGGAGTTTCGGGCAGTTTGAGCTGACCCGATCGTGATTGAGCGGACATACCACCCGCTCGCGGGCGCGCGCGGATCGATCCGATACAAGCCTGACCCCAAATTCCTCATCGTGAAGGTTTGCTTCGCGTCAACGACACTTTCGCTCACTGAATTGGTTAGCAAAAGCGGCGCTTCAGGAAGTGGTGCAATCTTCGACGTGGCATTACCGGCAGGCTTCGTCTCGGGCTCATAGCGACGAGCAAGAATGATGGTTTCCCGCGCAGCAGTCTCGCGGCGCTTGGCGCAGCCGGCTTTCGGATCGTTCTCGAGGACCAGTTGTCCTTCGATGGATGAGAGTGAGGCGAGGACCAGGTTTAATCCGGTAACATCGCCGCCGCGGACTGTTGCGCGGCGTGCGCTCGATCTTAAGAAATCCCGGCTGGGCGGCAGAGACTGCGACGCGTACAGCTCATAGTCGCCGTCAGGGATGCCATAAAAAGCAAAGGTGTAATTGCTGAATGGAGTCGCGGGGCCACTCATGAAAACCGACCGGTCGCGGACGTCGATCAAAAAGATTGTGCTGGCGACTGGCATTTGAGTCTGAGGCTGAACTATCCCCGTCACGTTGCCGCTGATCGAATGTCCGGGTTCGCCGCGATATTGAATATCGGCCGTTGCTTCTTCGCCATTGCGCACAATTATTTCTGACGCTGTGTCTCGTGTTGCTGAAGGAAAATAGGTTGGAGCGTCGCCGTCAGTGACGCCCGGGGCAATTCCTCCCAGGCCGAAGCGGGGTGGACCGCCCGCGACGATCAAATAAGCACCAGGCGGCAAACCGTAGATGCGATATACACCGCGATCGTCCGTGAGGCGCTCGCGCACCAGGTTGGCGGAAGACAAAGCCTTACCCTCATCGTCGCGCACGCGCAGCGCACGCACACTGGTCGCCACGACGGCCCCGTTAGGACCGGTGACCGTGCCCGATATCACTGCTCCCTTGATCATGGTGACGGTTACGGAATCACCGGGATGATAGTAGCTCGGTTCAGCCATAGGTAGCTGAGGCGCTGGAATATAGCCCGGCATACTCGCCGAGACGCGGTAGATTCTCGTTTCCAATCCGTCGACTCTGAAATTACCGTTACTGTCGACGGGGGCATTCTGTGACGATCCCAACCCGCCGACGGGCATGACGTACGCTATGGCGCCGGCGAGTGGCTCGCCGGCAGAGTTCATCACGCGACCCGTCATCGTGCCGTTTGGTCGATCCGGAGTTTTGGCGTCTCCGGTAACAGGTTGCTGTGCCCGCGATGTTGATCCGAGAAACAAGAGCAACGCGATAACGCCAACCATCGTTCGCCTGATTTCAAGCACCCTTATTCGCATTACGGGCCTCCTTCCTTTGGTCTCAGATCGACAACGAAGGTAACTTCGGCTTCGGCGTCGTTGCTCACGCTGACGGATTGCTTCTGGAGCGGCCCAGGGCGAGACGGAGAAATCCTATTCCCAAATATTTGCAGGGTGACCTCGTAGGTGCCCGGCGCCAGATCGCTGATGATAAAATGACCCCGGGAGTCCAATTGAGCATTGCTACCCGCACTCGCGCCTTCGCGTTTTGAGTTGATGTATGCGCGAGAATCGACTGGCAAGCTTCCGCCTTCAAATCTCACGTTGCCGCGAATAGTTCCAGTCCCATAACTAATGACAACGCGCAACCCGGAAACTGATTGCCCGGGCTGCATCTCAAATCCCTGCGGCAGCCCAATGCCACCATGCTCAATCCGTGCAATCGTAGGCCGAATCGGTGAGAGGCCGGAAGCATAGACGCCGACCGATATATGGCCCGGTCTTAAGCCGTTGACCTGGAAGCTGCCGTCGGCCGCAACCGCAGAGTTTGCTCCAGCAGTGAATTGATTTCTCGATGACTGGATCGAATTCGCTGATACTCTGAGTCCGGGGAGTTGGGCCACTTTTTGTCCCACTCCTTCGGCCACGACGACGCCGCTCAAGCTCAACCCGCGAATTGCTTTGATCTCCACTCCGCTTACGTCTTTGTCAATGACTTCGAAGTAAGTCGGATCGCTGTAATACTCGCCCCCATCGAAGTCCGTCGCGACATACGCGCCGTAACGACCCGGGCCCAATCCATCAATTTTGAACTCTCCTCGGCTATCAGTGGCTAGTCCGTTATAGAACGACCCGGGACGGTCCTGGTTATTCGTATTCAGGACAAAGCCCAGGCGCGCTCCCGGAAGAGGCAATCCGCTTTCGGAATCAATGACTCGTCCGGAAGCACTATACGATTCCGCTGAGCTACCAACTTTGATATCGATATTGGTTACTTCCCCGCCTTCGTTCAGTTCGATAATCGATGCCTTTGCCTGATCGCTTACATCAGGATAAAAGATTCGCGGATAGTAGGGACGCCGACTAAAAGATACGATTCCACCACCCGGAACCGACCCGACGCTGACTTTGTAACGCCCAGCCGGTAATCCGTAAATCCGATACATGCCGCGATCGTCGGTTTGGTACATCTGATTGTTATAGGGAAGGGGCGTCTCTCCTCTCGCCGGATTTCCATTCTCGTCAACCGGCAGCAGAGTCACTCGCTCTTCGACAGCCGGCTTACTATCGCGGTCGGTTATGCGTCCGGTGATTACGCCGCCGCGCACCAGCTTGATATCTATCTCGCCAACCATTTCGCCTGCGGCCAGGATGATGTTCTTGCTCGAACCAAGATATGAGAAGCCGTAAGATGGTCCCGATGCCGTCTCTGCCGCGGTAAGGTTCGGAGTCAAAGTCGCGATCTGATATTGAGCCGGCGCCAATTGCGAGAGACTGTAGTAACCCTCGCTGTCGGTGACAGTTCGGGCGGCGGCGACTCTTCGCGACATGGTTTCGCCGCCATATGCAGCCACGGCGATGCCGGCCGCTGCTTTACCGTTGAGGAGGACATGGCCGGAGATCGAGCCTGTCACTTTCGGCTTCGCCTCGCGCGTTTGGCCGCGCATAACAGCCGGAGATGTAATCAGAATTACCGTCGCGATAATCGGAGAGAAGCAAAGCAGGGGTTTCAGGCTACGCATGGACGATCCTCCCGTACAATCGAGGTTCAGCCGGTGCCGAGGGCGACATCATCGCACTGTATATCTGGTCGAGCAAGCTCTTCGTCGAACTTATCAACTCCGACAATGTTGCCACGCTGAAATGTTGTTGAGGTTCCGAATCAAACCTGGGCGAGTCTTTGTAGCAGCCGGAAAAATCGATCTCATCTCATTCCGCCAGATGGCTGTGGTGTGGCGGAGGGTTGCTCCTCACCTTTGAGTGCAGGCGGTGGCCGCTCCTGAGCGGAGGCGAGTAGCGTAGCGCCGGGAAACGAAACGAGAAACGCGAAGACGAGAATAAATGCGTGTATCGTCACAGCTTCCTGGATTTTGGCTGTCCTTTGATATCTTTACTCGGTTAGTGGAGGCTGCGCGTCATTTCCTCTTGGCGAGGTCCTTGTCAACGGTGAAACTGTCGCGGGCTCGCACTACCAAGTTTGGCTGGCGCACGCTTACTTTGATCTGTCGCCGCTGGCCCGCCTCTAACTTTCCTTTGGGGTAATAGCCCAGACGGTACTGTCGGCGGAGCTCGTCAGCGACGGGTCTGAAGCTGATGGCAAAGTTTGAGATGTCCGCCACGCGGTAGTATCGTCCGCCAGTCTTCTGCGCCAAATCCTTCATGTAGTTGTTAATCTTTTGGATTTCTTCGAAGTAATATTTCTTATTCATCTTATAAAAGGGATCCGGTTCCGCAAGCTGAGTCCCGAACTGCACGGTATAAATTAGTGCATCCTGCTCCTCAGCTTTACGCAGAGTGCCTTTTGCCGTAGCGGAAAACCCCACCCCGCCTCCACCATCAGAGAACAAAACGATCGCCTTACGACCGCGAATCTTTTTCATCCGATTAAGGGCATTATCAACTGCGTCGTAAAGATAAGTGGGACAATCCGCTTCCTGCTTAATCTTGGGCTTGATGCCTCCGCGCAATTCGCTGACTCTGGTAGCTGGAACAATTAAATCTACCATTTGAAAAAAGGCGGTGGCGATCAGTTGGTCATCCGGACGAAGCTGGCTAATGAAGCCGTTCACGGCGCGTTCCAAATTCTCCTTATGAGGACTCATCGAGCTACTCACGTCCATAAGAAAAAGTACCGTAAAGGGTTCCTCGGCGGGCGCAAAGACCGCAAGCTCCTGCTCGACTCCGTCTTCAAAGATCTGAAAATCTTCTTTGCGCAGGTTGGTGATGTATCTGCCGTCCCTGTCCATGATGCTCGCGGGCACGGTGACCAGGTTTGCCTCCACGCGAATGACGTCACCTTCGCCGGCCTCTTGTTCGCTGATCGTAGTCGGCGGCGGGGACGGCCGTGGGTACGGGGAGGACTTGCCTTCGCCTTTGAGTGCCGGCGGTTGCTTCTCCTGACCGCAAAGTAGCCTCGGCGTACTGAGAATTGAAGCAAAGAGCATGAGCGCTGGAATGAGCAAACGGATCGTCACCAACCTCATGAATCTCCCTTGTGCGTTCATGACTCCTTCACTTCCCCTTCGCAACGACGTAGCTGTCGCGCGCGCGCACTACTAAATTGGGTAAACGCACTCTTACCTTAATCTCATGCCGCTGGCCCGTCTCTAACGGTTTCTTCGGGTAATAACCCAGGCTATATTGCCGGCGAAGTTCGTCGGCTATCAAGCCGAACGCTTGTCCCAAGTCCGAGAGGGTGTCTACCTGATAAGGGCGTCCGCCGGTCCTCTGTGCCAAGTCTCTCATATAGCGGTCGGCTCTTTCCACCGCGTCGTAGAAATATTTCTTGTTCACGTTTCGAGGCGGCTCTTTAGGCGCAGTGTCAAACTGCACTGTGTAGATCAACGCATCTTGTTCTTCAGCCTTGCGCAGAGTGCTCTTTTCGCTGGCAAAGACTCCTGAGCCGTATCCGTCGGAAAACAAAACGATAGCCTTTCGGCCTTCGACTTTCTTCATGCGCTTTAAGGCGTAGTCAACCGCATCATAAAGCAATGTATTACCGCCACCGCGCAGCCGGAATCTCTTACTGTCGAGCACTTCCTTCACAGCCGTGGCTTCCCATTGCACTTGCACAGTATCGTTGAATGTGGCAGAGATCAATCGATCATTAAGGCGCAATTGGCGAACAAAGGCGTTAGCAGCGGCTGCCAAATCCTGCAAACGGTAACCCATTGAGCCACTGGTATCCAAAAGGAAAAGGATTGTAAAAGGTTGCTCGACCGGAGCCACCCATGCGACCTCTTGCTCGATACCGTCTTCGTAAATCTGGAAGTCCTCTTTCCGAAGATCGGTGATATACCTACCGTCACGATCCATGACAGTTGCGGGGATGGTGATAAGGTTCGTGTCGACGCGTATGACATCATCCTGATTCTGGCGCTGCTGTGTAGCAGTAGTTGCCTGGGGCGATGACTGTCGCGTGGTCGAGGCTTTGACCTCGTCCCTTAGTGTCGGCAGTTCACGCTGCTGAGCACGGACCGCTCCCCCGACGCCGGGAATAGAAGCGAGGAACACAACGGCTACAATAAATGCGCGGACCAAGATGAACCTCCCGGAATGCACGACGCTGCTCGCCACGTTCGCTAGCAGTTCAATCTTCTTTTGGAGACCACTTATTGGCATGGGGCTGGTCTTGTGGTGCTAGAACCTGTTCACCTTCATTTAACATTTGCTCGTTATTGAGGAAAATAAGCCTTTCGTCCTGTGACGATATATTCAGGGTGATTTCGCACCTCAACTTTCACCTCTCTGCGTTCTCCGTCCTGCTGATGATTTGTCGGGTAATATCCGATGACATACCGATTATTGATGAGATTAAAAATGGCCGAGTAGACAGTTTCCGCATCTTCCGGTTTTTCAATAAAACCGATTTTCCCGCCGGACAACTCGGCAATTCTCAACATTGCTGTTTGCCCCGCCGTAAACACTTCCGCATCTCTCTCCT